>Ga0209814_10000227_pt1 | contig 17423 bp, 14 predicted proteins | sample SoiMetdeltSBSDD1_FD_187597 | JGI IMG/M metagenome (GOLD analysis project Ga0209814, IMG submission 187597) | Bulk soil microbial communities from a Populus tree surrounding site in Tennessee, USA - Soil MetaG P. deltoides SBSDD1 (SPAdes) (version 2) | ecosystem: Environmental > Terrestrial >... | reverse complement strand
GTCGTCGATGTCGGTGGTGTGCTCCACCGCCGGTTCGGTCCCGGGCGGCCACAGGTCGGTGGTGGTCGTGCCGGTGCGCCGGTCGATGGCCACGGTGCGCTCCCGGACCTCCTCGAGGGTGACGGAGCGGCGCCGGGCCCAGGGGTCGTCGGCGGCCAGGGCGCAGAAGCGCCGCTCCCGGCCGACCATGGCGCTGGCGTAGCGCCGCTCGTCGGGTGGGGTGCGGACCACAGCGCGCCATTTCGCGGTGTGGGTGCGGGTCGCCTATGATCGGTCGTCTCGTTCGACAAGGGAGGGGCCATGAGGGGACGTTTCGCTTTTCTCATCACCGGGCTGGCCGTCGCAAGCCTAGTCGCCAGCACACCCGCTATCGCCCGACCGATCGACAAGGGTCACTTCCACGACGTCTTCACCGACGTCTACGACTGCGACGGCACCCCGGCCCAGGACAGCGGGGACGTCTCGGGCAACTTCGTGTTCAACCAGCGCGGCTCATCACCGTTCCCGTACTACCGGGAGAGCGTGCACGGAACCATCGTCACCACCAACCTGGACACCGGCGGCACCTTCACCAACGTCTTCTCCGTCAACAGCAGGGACCACACGATCGTCGATAACGGCGACGGCACCATCACCATCACCGTCTTCGCCTCCGGCGGCTCCCGCTTTTATGACACCAACGGCAAGCTCGTGCTCAAGGACCCCGGCCAGACCCGGTTCGCCGTCGACATCGACTACAACGGCACTCCCGGTGACCCCAGCGACGACGTCGAGGTCCCCGACTCGTTCCGGATCGTGCGCGCATCCACCGGGAACAGCGACTTCTCAGACCGCGACTTCTGTGCGGACCTGGTGGAGTTCACCAGCTAAGTGAGCCTGGATTCGAGCCGGCTGGCATGGCAGTCCGCGTGGCAGTCCACCAGCCGTCACCAGACAGAACTCTGGCGGTCTAGCTGGATTCGACCCCTGACCTGAGCAGCGTAAACAGCACTCAGGCTGACTGCGTGGACGGAGAGCACCAGCCTACGGATCTGGCGGTTGGGGTTCGAATCCCTCGCGGCCCACTATTCGGGGTTCCACCGGTGTCATGGCGAGGCCAGGGCACCTGGGGATGTGCGTGGCGGTTCCGGCGGTGGCCGCAGCCACAGCGAGGCCTGGGTCGGCTGCATGGTCTGGTCGACCACGGCCAGCACCTCGGCGGTCAGCGTGTCCAGATCGACCTGTTGACGTAGCCGCCCGCTGAATCCCTCGATCGTGCGGGCGGCGTCGAAGCGACGACGGTTGAAGCGACGGTCGACCCGCTGCTGGATGCGGCGCCGTGCCGGCTGGAACGCCGCCGCCACGGCCAGGGTAGCCCCGGCGACGACCAGGCTGGAGCCTTGGGGCAGCAGCCGGCCGAGGCCCAGCACGACCCCGGCGTACCCAAGGCCGAGCAGCACGGTGAGCAGCCCATAGGCCAAGGTGCGGCTGATGATGCGGTCCAGGTCGTACAGCCGATAGCGCAGGATCGCCGCCCCGGTGGCCAGCGGCAGCACCGCCGCGGTGACGCCCAAGGCCAGGTCGGTCAGGACGGGCTGATCCAGCACGAGGGCGGCCATCGCGGTCAGCAACGCCACCGCGGCCAGCCCCGCCCCCCACGCCATCCAGCGCAGCTGCTGGCGCTCGGTCCCGCGGGCGCGGCGGAAGCGTCCGACCAGCGACACGGCCCCGACGACCAGCGAGACCAGGATGACGACCCCGGCGGCCGGTTGGGCGACGTCCAGCAGGCCACGAGGCAGGAACGGGATCGCGAGCGGGTTCCCGATGGCCGGGTACTCCGGATACAGCGGTGCCGGGTGGATGACCGATGTCAGCAGCCACACCACGGGCGCGGCCGCCGCGACCCTGGCCCACCAGCGCCAGCGGGGCGAGGGCAGCGACCCGGTCGGGGTGAGCAGCAGGACGAAGCTGGCGCACGAGAGCCAGCTGAGGGTGCTGCCGGTGTGGAACCCGGCCAGGTAGCCGGCGGCCGGCAGCGCCCCCGGCCGGGCCACCAGCCCATAGCGGGTGTACGAGAAGGTCAGACCCCACAGGATCAGCGACAGCCCCAGGCCGAGCAGCAGCCAGCCCACCGGGTGGCGGGGCCGGCGGGCGGTCAGGACCGCCCCGACCGTGGCCGCGCTCACCGCCGCCGCCACCTGAGGGATGCTGCTGAGGCGCAACCAGGAGGTCAGCTCGGCCACGCCGGCCCGACGCAGCAGCTGATCGAGCCAGGCGACCGCGGGGATGGCGAGCAGGGTCAGTGCCCACAGCACCCACCCCAGCCCGGCCGCCCATCGGCGCGGCCGGCCCGGTCCGGCAGTGGACGTCATCGCCGTGGTCCTGGCTGCCCGTAGCGCACCACTCGCCTGGCACCTCCCAACCGCGCCCTCACCCGCCAGTGTGGCCAGCTTGCGTCTGGGCAGCGTTACGGACGGCGGACCGGCACAGGGTCGGCCGAGGCTCCTACGAATGAACAGCGCGACCACCGTGCTCGCCTTGGCATCCGATTCTGTGTCGGATGCGCCTTGATCATCCCGATGATCATCCAGACGATCCTTCTGTATCCGTCTGGAGCCGTCTGGACCGACGACGCATCCCACGTGAGCAGCCTCGATCCGTCTGGAGCCGTCCAGATCGACGCCGAGCATCCGTCTCGTAATCGGAAGGTCCTCGGGCCGAATCCGACCTCGGGTGTCACACCACCGCGGCCGCCGCGCCAATGAGCCTGATGCAGACACGCCGGAACCGGGCCTGCCGTCTCCAGCGAAGAGTGCCGAACGGCACACCCAGGCGGTGACGGGCGGCATCGCCTGCATGAACCAGGCCCCGCATCCTACTCATGGACCTACGGACACCGCCCCGATCGGGGGGATCATCATGCGCGAGGACCTCATTACCGCCTACCCTCCCAGCCCGCGCCCGCCCCGCCGCCGTCCCGTGGCCCTGTTGGTCGCCGGCGCCGTGCTCGTCGCCGCCATCGGCGCGGGCGCCGCCCTCGCCCTGGGAGGCCGCAGCGCCGACCAGAGCGACCAGCCCGCCGCTCAGCCGAGCGACCAGGCGACCGCTACCGCCACACCCCCAGCGAAGACCCCCCAGGGATCAACCCCCAAGCAGCCGGGCGACCCTTCCAGCCGGCCGGTCGTGCTCGCCGATGGCCGCCACCCGGTCCTGCTCAAGACCATCGACGCTGGCCGGGGGACGGTCACCTTTGACCTGGTCCAGTGGTACTTCGGTGAGGACGCAGCCAGGGAGGCCGCCAAGGACCACCAGGAGTCCCCACCGCCCAACGACTACTACGTCCGCAACGTCAACCCCAAGCTCCGCACGCTGCCGGTGCGGGCCGACGCGACCATCACCGCGAACCAGGTCGCCGGCAGCAACCAGGATGTCCCGGTGACACTGGCCAAGCTGGCCACCTTGACCCAGGAGTACAGCCCGGTCTTCTGGATCACCGTCCGCCACGACCAGGTGCTGAAGATCAGCGAGCAGTGGGTTCCCTAACCCGACCATCCGCGCAGAGCGCCAGGCCGCGGTCTGGCGCTCTGCTGCTTTTGGCGACCCACACGACCGGCTCAGCAGGGGCCCTCCGCCAGCAAGCGGCCGCGCCGGCTCCAGGTCGCAAAGGGCGTCGGCGCTTTCCAGCTCAAGCAGCGCAAGGGGAACGTGACCGGTCACTCCCTTGGACCCGGTCATTCCCTTGGTCATTCCGCCACGCGCTACACCGCGTGACAGGGCCGTATCTGCTGGACGACCCAACTGACTTGACCAGCAAGGACCACACCATGCGCGACGCCATGGACGGTGGTGGGTCGACTTCTAATCCGTAAGGTGCAGGTTCGAGTCCTGCCGGGGGCGCAAACATGCAGGTCAGCGGCTTAACGTAGCTTGAAGAGAATGAGCTGCTTGCTCTGATGGCAATCCTCCAGCTGCGACGGGTTACCTTGAGATGGACCCATGGGGGGGTGCCGGACTTGGGAGCACCTGCGAGTGCATGGCCCCTCGGGGAGTGGAGCGGCCGTGCCGCATGGTGCGCTTCGCGCGATTGATTCATCGGCGCGTCCGCGCCGCCTGCGGCGGCAATCTCAAGCCTGCCCTGGTAGCTACCCGGAGTGGTGCAGCATCGGCGAGGCCACACATGTCTTGCCTCCCGCCATTGATCAACGTTAACCCACGGCCAGCTCGCGGCTTGCGACCGCACCTGCGGGCCAACGCCGCAAGTCACCCATTGACCCCACATGTCAGGGCGCATAGCGTCGCGGCCGACGCTCACCCCAAACGGGGTCGCAGCCAAGGGAGGGGGGGTCGCCATGCGGCGACTGATCGTGCTCGTGACCGTCACCGCTATGAGCCTGCTCGGGCTGGTGACCCTCGGTGGAGCGGCAGCCAACGCGACCACGCCTGGCAAGAACGGGCTGATCGTGTTCTCCGCCGACACCGGCTCCGGCTTCCAGCTCTACACCATCAAGCCCAACGGCAGCGGACTGTCCCAGCTCACCAACCTCAACAACAACCCCCTCGCCGCCGACTGGTCCCCCGACGGCCGCCGGATCGCCTTGGGCATCGGCACCGAGGGCCATGACGGCATCGCGATCATGAACGCCGACGGCAGCGGCCTGCGCGACCTCACCCCGACCGGCTTCCAGGGCGACCCGGCATTCACCCCCGACGGCCACCACCTGGTCTATGACTGCGGCGACTGCCCCGGCGGCCAGGGAATCTTCATCATCCGTGACGACGGCACCGGCCGCCGGCGCCTGACCACTAACCCCTTCCCCGACCAAGCCGACACCGATCCCAACGTCTCCCCCGACGGCAAGACCGTCACCTTCGTCCGCCACAAGGTGGCCGGGGAGCTGCAGGCGCTGTACGCGGTCAACATCGACGGCAGCCACCTGCGCAAGATCGTTCCCTACCGGTACGAGGTGGCTATCAAGCACGACTGGGCCCCCGACGGCCGTCACATCGTCATCGCCATCAACGCCGACTACCCCGAAGGTCGCTCCCCCAATGTGGCGACCGTCCGACCCGACGGCTCCCATCTGCGGCTGCTGACGCACTTCAGCGATGGACAGCGAGGGGCGTTCGCCGGCTCCTACTCGCCCGACGGGCGTTGGATCGTCATGCGTGTCGAGAACCGCGAAACCCAGCGGTTCGCGCTGGTCAAGATCCACCCCGATGGTAGCGGCCGGAAGCTGATCGCCAGGCTGCCGTTCTCACCCCGCTTCATCGATTGGGGTCCCCGCCCCAGCCACAGCCACTGAGCGGCTGCCCCTGAGCTGGCCCCTCGGGGGATCGGAGTCTGACCTAGACGATTGATTCCAAGGGTGTGGGAGTGTGGCGAGGGTGTCCATGATCGGCGTTGCTAACCCAACGTCGAGCCTGGAGGCCCGGTGGACGCCGACCTGGACACCCTCGCCACCGCACTGTATGTCACCATCGACGACGCCTGCAGCACGCCCCCGAGCTGCGTCCGTGGCGGCCGGCGGTCGGGATCGCCCCAAAACTGACCGACGCCGAGTTGCTCACCCTGGCGGTCATGCAAGCCCTGGGGGCTATGTCTCGGAGGCCCGCTGGCTGCGCTATCCCGCACCCACCTGTACGGGTTGTTTCCCTACCTGCCCGGCCAGGCCGGCTACAACAAGCGGCTACGGGCGGCGTTCCCGCTGCTCAGATACTTCATCCGGGCACTGGCGGTCGATACCGAGCTGTGGAGCGACACCGTGTGGGTCGCTGACTCCACCCCGGTCGAGTGCGGCCGCTCCCGCGACACCGCGCGCCGCTCGGCCCTGGCCGGCTGGGCCGCCTACGGCTACTGCCGCTCCCCCACCCGCTACTTCTGGGGCTGCGGCTGCACCTGGTCTGCACCCTGCACGGCCTGCCGGTCGCCTTCGCGCTGGCCAACCCCAAACCGACGAGCGCGAGGTCCTGGTCGAGTTGTTCGACGTCGAACCCGGGCTGCTGGCCGAACGGCCGGGGCTGATCCTGCTGGTCGACAAGGGCGACCGCGACACACAGACCGAGGCGCTCCTGGCCGCCCAGGGCGTGCGGGTGCTGCGGCCGGCCTACAAGGGCGAGGCGCCACGGCCCGGCCAAGGGCTGTTCAAGCCGTTGCGGCAGCTCATCGAGTCGGTCAACGACACCCTCAAGGGCCAACTCGACCTGGAACGCCACGGCGGGCGGACCATCCAGGGCGTCACCGTCCGGGTGCTGCAGCGGCTCCTGGCCCTGACCGCCGCGATCTGGCACAACCACAAGACCGGCCAGCCGGTCCTGCGCTCCCTGATCGCCTACGACCACTCCTAACCCTTGGAATCAATCATCTAGTTGCCACGCATGGCGGTGCGGCATGAGCAAGGCCACATGTGTCCCGCCTACCCCTTGCATCTTGCGTCGAACGGCTTCGGCGCCAGGGCAGTGCCACAGGTGAGATCAGCCGGCCATCGTCTTGAGGGTTTGCTCCGGGCCAAGGACGAGGACGAGGTCGCCGGCGGCGAGGATGGTGTCGTGGTCGGGCACGGCGAGGTGCTGAGCGCCCGATCGCTTAAGGGCGAGGATCTGGGCGTCCGGGTGGCGGGCGCGGGTCTCTCCCACGCCCTTGCCCGCAAGGGGGGACCCGCTGCGGACCTCGATCTCTTCCAGCCGCAGGCCGGGTGCCAGCTTGGCCATGTCGAGGAAGTCGACAATGGCCGGGTGGAGGGCGAGCACGCCCATGTGCCGGCCGCTGACGTCATAGGGGGAGACGACGTGGTCGGCGCCTGCCCGCAGCAGCTTGTCCACCGAGGCCGGGTTGGCAGCCCTGGCCACGATCGTGAGGGCGGGGTTGAGCGCCCGCGCGGTCAGCGTGATGAAGACGTTGGCCGCATCGGAGTCCATCGCGCACAGCAGCCCGCGGGCGCGCTGGATGCCCGCCTGCTGCAGGGCGGTTTCCTCGGTTGGGTCGGCAGGCAGGTGGGGGACGCCGTGCTCCTCCAGTAGCTCGGCGAGCTCCGGCTTAGGCTCGACCACGAGCACGGGGACGCCCTCGGTGCGCAGCTCGGCCACCGCGGCCCGCCCGACGCGGCCGTAGGCACAGACGACATAGTGGTCCTGGAGGCTGTCGAGGCGCTTGCGCATGCGTCTCCTCCTGATCGCTGCTTGCAGCTCGCCGGAGACCAGCGCCCCGGCCACCGCGTCGATGCTGGCGGCCAGGGCGACGACCCCGAGGACGATGAGGGAGATCGTGAACAGCTTCCCGGAGGCGTCGAGTGGCCGGACCTCGCCGTAGCCGACCGTGGCCAGCGTGGTCACGGTCATGTAGAGCGCGTCGGTCAGGCTCCAGCCCTCCAGGAGTAGGTAGCCCAGCGTCCCGTACAGGACGGTCAGGGCCATCAATGCGGCCGGCAGCCGAAAGCGCTTGAACAGCCGTGGACCGGGCACAAGCATTCCCTCCAGGGCCGACGCTCGGCAGCGTCACGCTACCGCGACGCCGACGCGACCAGGGCGATCAGGCGGGGTGGGCAAGCTGCCACCGCGTCTGGGCCCGGGCTGATGTTCAGTCCAGGATATTGCGGGCGTGACGCTCGCCCGCCACCCCTTCTTGGGCGGGCTGGACTGTCCGTGGAGCGCCGATCAGACTGCCAGGTCATGGACCTCGTCTCGTTCGCGTTAGGGCTGTCTGACGGGCGTTCCCTGGATGTTGATATCTCCGGCCCGGATAATGCGACGCCGCTGGTTGTGCACCATGGGACGCCGGGAGAGCGGTCCCAGTATCCGCCCTTCGCCGCCGCGGCAGCGGCGCAGGGGCTTCGCTATGTCTCCTACTCGCGGCCCGGCTATGGCGGCTCCTCACGCCAGCCGGGCCGGGCCGTGGCCGACTGCGCGGCCGACACGGCCGCGATTCTTGCGCACCTCAGCGCGGACCGTTGTTATACGGTCGGCGCCTCCGGCGGTGGCCCCCATGCGCTGGCTTGCGCCGCGCTGTTGGCCGAACGAGTGCTGGCCTGCGCCACCGTGGCCGGTGTCGGACCGTTCGGCGCTCAGGATCTGGACTTCCTCGCGGGGATGGGCCGCGAGAACCATGAGGAGTTCGGGGCGGCGCTGGCCGGCCCGGCGGAGCTCCAGGCCTACCTTGAGCGTGAAGCTGCGTCGTTCGCCGAGATCACCGGGGAGCAGGTGGCCGTGGCGTTCGGGGATCTTGTCTCGGCGGTCGATGTAGCGGCGCTGACCGGTGACTTCGCCGCCTATGTGGCGGCATCGTTCCGCCAGGCGCTGGCCAACGGCATCTGGGGCTGGTTCGACGACGACTTGGCCTTCACCCGATCATGGGGGTTCGATCTGGCCAGCATCAACGTGCCAGTGGTCGTCTGGCAGGGTGGGCAGGACCGGATGGTCCCGTTCGCCCATGGCCAGTGGCTGGCGGCCCACCTGCCGAGTGCGAGGGCAAAGCTGCTCCCCGAGGAAGGCCACCTGTCGATCGCGGTCGACAAGTTCGGCGAGATCATCGGCGAGCTGGTTGCCAGCGCTCCTAAGGTCGGCCCCTGAAGCGACTGGCAACCCCTCTGGCAATCCGGCTGTTGTTACGGGGCCGGTCGCGATGTGACTGGCCGGACGGTGGACCCGACCGGACCTGCGGCGTTACTCCAGTCCATCAGCAAGCAGACGGGTGCTGCCTCACTTCTAATCCGTAAGGTGCAGGTTCGAGTCCTCCCAGGGGCGCAAACGCGCAGGTCAACGGCTTGAGGTAGCTTCAGGAGGGTGAGCTGCTTGCTCTGATGGCAATCCCTCTGCCTGGTGCCGGCCCGGGAGCGCTTGCGAGCGCACGGCCCTCCGGGGAGTGGGAGCGGCCGCGCCGGATGGTGCGCTCGGCGCCGATTGATTCGCCCTGCGAGTCGCGCAGCCGTGCATCGTCAGCCTCGGCTCATGCTGGCAGGCTACCCGGTCCAGCCTTGCCGTCCGCGCCTGCACGCCCGTTGGGCGGGCCCTGGGTGACGTCTCGCCCGGTGGCGGCCTGCTCCGGCTCCTGGGTCGGCTGATCGGCGAGCCGGAGCAGGTCCTCCAGGATCTGCCGGGTGCCGTCGGTAAGGCCGAGGTCGCGGGTGGTTGGCCAGCTGGCCGCCTCGCGACGGGCCAGGGCGACCCAGTCGCGAAGCAGCAGCAGGAAGTCGGTGTAGAAGCGGGAGAACAGCATGATGAGGTGGAGTCGCTCGGGGAAGGGACCGCCGTCGGCCTGGTAGCCGCGGACCTGCTCCAAGCCGTCATCCAGCAGCTGCTGGACCTGCTCGCTGGTGGTGTCCAGGGCGGCGAGCAGGTCGTGGTTGCTGCCCTGGTCGGCGAAGATCAGCCGCTGGAGGGCCTCGAACTCCAATTGCGGCGGTGCCGGGGGGGTGGCCAGTTGGCGGCGCAGGGCGTCGCGGCCTGCCGGGGTGATCTCATAGATGGTGCGGCTGCGCCGGCCCACCTGCTCGCGGCGCATCCGGACCAGTCCGGCGGCGGCCAGGCGCTTGGGCTCGGCGTACAGGTTTCGTTCGGATGCGGGCTGCAGGTAGCGCGGGCCCCGGTGGATCTGCTGGGCGAGCTCGTAGGCGCTGAACGGGCGCAAGGCCAGCAGCCCGAGGATGGCGAAGCCGGCGGTGGACAGTCGTGAGCGAGCCACCCCTTGACTTTACTGCATTGTGCAGTATTATGCGAGCACCGCTACTGCAAAGTGCAGTAGATCGGGTCGCTGGGAGGCCCGCCATGAACACCCTGGACCCATCCCAACCCCTGGTCAGCGCCGCCGCCCTCCCCCTGGACCTGCCGGCCACCCGGGCCGCCCTGGAGGTGGTGGGTCCGCGGCTGGTCGGGTTGCTGGCGGCGGTGCCCGACCCACAGGCACCCACCCGCCGCCTTGCCTGGACGCTGGGTGAGACCAGCCTGCACATCGCCGACGGGCCGGCGCGCTACGCCGACTTTGCCCGTGGCCGGGCGCTTCCGGAGCCGACCATCGACACTGGCACGATCTTCGCCCAGCACATGGCCGCCGAGCCCGAGCGAGCGCCCAGCGTGCTGGCGCGGCGGCTGGAGGCCAACACCCACCGGTACCTGACCGAGACCGCCGAGCTGCCCGCCACCCACCCGGTCCCCTTCTTCGGCGGGGTCACCATCGAGCTGGCCGCCCAGAGCGCCATCCTGCTGGGTGAGTTCGTGGTCCATGGCTACGACGTCGCCCGCTCCATCGGGCGTCCCTGGCCGATCGACCCGGCCCACGCCCGCCTGATCGTCGCGGGAGTCACCGCCGTGTTGCCCCGCTATGTCGATCCGACCAGCGCGGCCGGACACACCGCCACCTACGAGGTCCGCCTGCGCGGCGGCCCACGCTTCCAGGTCCGCTTCGACCGCGGCACCGCCATGGTGGGGCCGCCACAGCCCGGGGCGGCTGACTGCCGGCTCACCGTGGACCCGGTCACCTTCCTGCTGGTGATGTACTGGAGGCGCTCGCAGTGGCCCGGAATCCTCCGGGGCCAGCTGCGCGCCTGGGGTCGGCGACCCTGGCTGGGTCCGCGGTTCCAGGGCCTGTTCGTCCGGCCCTGACCAGCCACACCCCCTCGGACGACGCCGCCAGCGGCCACCAGTACTGCGGGCGAGCGGAGCACCCATGACAGGGAGGCAGCCATGCCCGACATGATCGCCTGTCCCGACCCAACCTGCCGCGCGCCGGCCAGGATCGTGGACCGCTGGACCTGGGGGTCTACCTCCGGCCCGGTCGAGCACGTGAAGACCAGTTGCGAGCGGGGCCACTGGTTCACGCCCACGGTGGACCTGCTCGACCCGCGACCGGCGCCCACGGCGGCCGAGCCGTCGCCGATGCCCGTTCGGGTCGGCTAACAGGCGGGAGACGGCCAGCCGCTGATGCCACGGTCGACCTCGACCGACTCCTGCGGCGGCTGGGGGAGCGCTGGGAGCCGTTCCTGGCCTACTCGGTGGATCGCGCCCGGACGGCCAGCGTGCCGCAGGTCAATCATCACCTGCTGGCCCTCTCAAGGATGAGGCCACCTGGCCGGATCGTAACGCCCCGGTCCGCTACTCCAGGATATTGCGGCCGTGACGCTCACCCGCGACCTGCGCAACCCGCACTTTGCACAGCGTTCAGCCGCGTGTAGTCCGCGACTACCTGGAGTAGTGGCGTGGGCGAGCACCCTTCCTGGCAATCCCTCTGGCAATCCGGTCGCTGTAACCGCCTTGGTCAGGATCGAACTGGCCGGACGGTGGACCCGATCTGACCTGCGGCGACGCTCCAAGATGGCACCAGGCAGACGGGGCGTGTCTCACTTCTAATCCGTAAGGTGCAGGTTCGAGTCCTGCCGGGGGGCGCAAAGCCGCAGGTCAGAGGCTTCCAGAATGTAGAATGGGCTGAGCTGCTTGCTCAGCTGGCAATCCCGCGTCTCCGGCCAAGCTGCCTGTGACACTTCCGTCAGCGCCACTTGGAGCCTGCCGGCTTCCCGCCGGTCGCATGGTGATGGCCGGGACCCGAGCCAGAACAGGCTCGGGTCCCGGCCATGTGATCGACATGGGCTAGGTGCGGTTGAAGGGTCGGATGTAGGGGTTGGTGCCGCTGTAGAGGCCGGCCGGGTTGGGGTACCACAGCCACACGTGCAGGGTGACCAGGTCGGGGTGCCAGAAGTTGAACCGGGCGCCGGTCTGGGGGCTGCGCTTGGGGCACAGCTCCTGGACGCGGGCGGGGACGAAGGTGCCGTCGGTGTAGTGGCAGGCGGCGGCGAAGGACCCGTAGGTGGCGCCGGGCAGGGGCGGGGTGGCCGGGGTCTGGGTGAAGACCCATTCCAGGGCGCCGAGCTGCCAGCGGTGGCCGTGGCGTTCGTAGACCAGGATCGGGGGCTTACGGATGTCGAAGCCCTGGATACCAGGGTTGAGGAAGTGCCAGCCCATGTCGGGGATCATGCGGGTGATGATCTGGTAGCCGTCGGCCTTGGCCGCGGCCAGGTTGGTGGCGTAGCGGGCGGTGGCCAGCCGCGCGGCCGCGAGCTGGGCCGCTAGGCCGAGGCGGTCGCTTGGGCTCGGGCCGGTCTGGCCGAGGTGCTGGCGGGCGGCTGCAGCGGGGCGGGTGGGTTCGCTGGCGGCGCTGCGGGCCGCGCAGCCGCTGGCGGCCAAGACGCCGGCAACAGCTAGGGTGATGAGGATGGTACGTCGCATGGCTTGCTCCTTGGGCGGTGGCGATGAGAGTGGAGGCCATGTGGTCGACCGGTGGGGTCAGGCCGTCTGGCTGGCGCGTCGGGTGCGGGTGGCGCGTCGGGCGACCAGGACGGCGACCACGGCGACCAGCGCCATGACGGTGGCGAGGACCCCCAGGGTCGGGACGAGCCGGTCGGCTTGGCCGCCGGGCGTGGCAGGCGCCGGGGCGGAGTTGTCGCCGTAGCCCGAGGTGCTGTAGGAGCGCTCCTGTGCCAGCGCCTGCTGGACCGCGGGATTCGTGTAGCCCCAGGTGCTGTAGGAGCGCTCCTGGGCCAACTCTCGCCGGTGGGCGGTGTCGGCGGCCGCCTGCTGGGGCGCGGTGACCCGGTCCTGGGTGGCCGGGTGCTTGGCATCCTGGCTGGTGGGGCGGTCGCTGGCCTGGGTGGCGTGGGCGGCGGCGGTCATGCCGGCCAGGTTCATGGCCGCGAGCATGGCGGCCAGTGCCAAGGCGCGGGTGAGCTTGGACATGGAATGCCTCCTGGGATTCAGTCCTTCATCGCCGAGGATTGGGTGCGGCTGGCCTAGCGGTAGAAGTAGGGGTCAAGGACCCGGACCTCGGTGATGCGGTCGACGGGGAGCTGGTTGACCTCGGCGGCCCGGCGGATGGCCTCGGGGCTGGGGCCGTCGTAGACGCAGAAGGTCGTCTGCCTGTCGGGGGTCACATAGGAGTGGACCCAGGTGACCCCCTCGGTGGCGTTGCCGTCGACCACCAGCTGGCAGGTCTTGGCCCCGCCGTCGTCCATGGGGATGGCCAGCCCCTCGGGGAAGCTGCGTTCGACCAGATACCGCGGCATGGTGACCTCCTAGCGGCCCAGCGGCGTCGGTCGCCGCCTCTGCGCTGGACGCTAGGGGTAAGGGAGCCGGGCGATCTTGAGGTGAAGACCTTAGGTTGGGAGTCCGGGCACCTTAACTTTCGAGCTCGGCGGGCTGCTCCAGCCCCAGGCGGCGGGCCATGGCGGCGGCCTCCAGGCGGCTGTGGGCGCCCAGCTTGGCCAGCAGGTTGGTCACGTGCACGCTGGCCGTCTTGGTGCTGATGAACAGCTGCTCGGCGATCTGGCGGTTGGAGCGCCCCTGGACCAGCAGGCCCAGCACCTCCAGCTCCCTGGCCGTGAGGTTGGCCGGGTTGGCGCGGGTGGTGGGGCGGTGCCCTCGGGCCAGACCGCGGACCCCCAGCTCCCGCAGCCGGCGGGCGACCGCGGCGGCCAGGGGTCGGGCGCCGAGGCGCTCGAACTCGGTCAAGGCCGTACGGAGCTGCGGCTCCTGGTCGCTGTCGGCGAGGGCGGCGGCGGCCTCGTACGGGCAGCCGAGCGCCCGCCAGCGGTCGGCCGCGGCGGCCCAGTCGCCGGCCATCTGCAGCGTGAACGGCTCGGCCACGCCGTCCGGGAGCCCGCCGGTTGGGAATCGGTCGGGTCCGCCCAGCCGCCACAGCCAGAAGGCAAGCTCGCCGGCCAGCCAGGCGTAACTCTTAGTCTGCTCGGCCAGGTCGAGCGCGTCCTCCACCCCCGCCCGGGCCGCGGCCGGATCGCCTTGGAGCCAGGCCGCCTCGGCCCGGGCGACCGCCACCGGACCGAGCCGTTGCAGCTCTCCGGTCGCGGTTGCCAGCGCCAGCGCCTCGTCCAGGGGCGGCCACACCCCAGGGTCGCCCCTGAGGGCGCGGACCCGGCCGAGGACAGCCAGCGCGTCGATCCGGCCCACCGGGGCCGTCCGGGGGTCGCTCAGCACGATCTCGACGGTGCGGGTGGCCTCGGTCCAGCGTCCCTGCTCGAAGTCGGCCCGGGCCTGCGATGCCAGTAGGTACAGCCGCCAGGTGTCCAGGTCACGCTCGGTGCAGTAGCGGACCCCCTCGTCCAGGTAGCGGGAGGCAAGCGCGTAGTCGCGTAGGTTGAGGGATTCCCAGGCGAGGTTGGTGTAGGCCCGAGCGACGTGCTCCTCTAGGCCGTGGGCGAGGGCTAACGCCAGGCTCCGCTCCAACGTGGGCTGCCCGGCAGGCCGGCTCGCCTGCATCTCGGCGGTGCCGACGTTGTTAAGGGCATGGACCAGGATCTCGGTCTGGCCGAGCGACTCGGCCAGACCGATCGCGCGGCCGCCCCGGGCGACCGCCTCGTCGGTGTTCGCACCCAGCATGGCGAGCTGGGACAGGTTGCTGTAGGCCATGGCCAGCTCCGGGCCGGGGGCAAGGCCTTCCAGCAGCTCTACGGCCTCCCGCCCGGCTCGCTCGGCGTCGGCGCCGCGGCCCTCGAACCAGGCCAGGCGGGACAGCCAGCGCAGCGTGTCGCCTTCCCTGCGCCGGTCCCCCAGGGCCCGCCAGCAGCCCAGCGCCCGCTCCCGGGACGCGACCGCATCGGCCAGCTGGTCGGTCAGGTAACACTCATACGAGTGGCGCTCCAGCAGCTCGGCCAGCGCCGCCGGGGCCAACCCGTCGGCGAACCGCAGCGCCCGCGCGTACTCGGCGGCCGCCTCCCGGTGGGCGCCGAGCGCGGCCGCCCGGCGGGCTGCCACGGGGGCATGTTCCAGCACGGCGGTGGCGTCGCCGGCTCCGTCGGCATGGTGAGCCAGCCGGGCCGGGTCCATGCCCAGACCGGACCGGGCCAGGAGCGCGGCCAGAGCACGGCCGTGCAGATCGGCCCGGCGACCCGGTGCAAGCGCCCGCTCCACGGCCAGGCGGGCCAGCTCGTGGCGGAAGGCGACGCCGCCGGTCAGCCCCTGGAGCATCCCGGCGGCCACGCACTCGTCCAGATGGGCGGGCGCGGCACCGGCCATCTCGGCCAGCAGCCAGATCTCGACCGGCGGGGCCACCACCGCGGCGGCGTCCAGGACCTGCCTGGCCGGTGGGGACAGCCTAGCCGCTCGGCCCAGCACGGCGTCCACCACGGTGGCCGGGATCGCCTCGTGGCCGGCGGCGAGGATCTCGGTGACGAAGAAGGGGTTCCCCCGGGTCGTCTCGTACAGCGCGCCCGGGTCCACCCCGTGTGGCCCGGCCAGGGAGGCCACCGCCTGGCGGGACAGGGGCGCCAGCCGCAGCCGGCGGACCAGGGCCGAGCTGGCCAGGTCGCCGGCGAACAGCTGCACAGGGTGCAACGGGCCGAGCTCGTCGTCGCGGTAGGTGACGACCAGAAGGGTGGTCGCAACACCGAGCCGGCGGGCCAGGAACCGGAGCAGGTCCAGGGTGGCCTCGTCGGCCCAGTGGACGTCCTCGATCACCAGCACGGTCGCCACCCGGGTATTGCGCAGCCGTTCGAGCAGGGCGGGGAACAGCACCTCCCGAGGTGCCTCGTCCCGGAGTAGCTGGTCCAGTTGACCACCGAGCGCGGGGGCGACATCGGCCAGTGGGCCCAGCGGCCGCGGGGTGGTCAGCGGGTCACAGGCGCCCCACAGGACCCGGGCAGCCTGCCGGTGCCGGAGGGCGAACTCGTCGACCAGCGAGGTCTTGCCGACGCCTGCCTCACCGCCCACCAGGACCAGTCGCCCGCGACCGGCCCGAGCCTCCGCGAACCAGCCGCCGAGGGTCTCGAGCGCCGATTCCCGCTCGAGGAGTGGCATGCTCCCATGATCGTAACCTCATCACCCTGACCAAGAGCCCCCAGGTTCCGGACGAGTGCATGTCCGCGCCACGGCGACCCTCCCTGCCAAACGGCTGAGCGAGGGCGAGCCCATGGTGAGACTGGCAATCCCGCTGGCAATCCGGTCGTTGGAACAGAACCGCCCGGAACCGAGCCAGATGGACGGGGAACCCGACTCGACCTGCGCCGATGCTCCGAGGTATCACGAGGCAGACGGGTCGTGTCTTACTTCTAATCCGTAAGGTGCAGGTTCGAGTCCTGCCCAGGGGCGCCAAAACCGCAGGTCAGCGCGTTGAGCCTTTGACCGTGCTTGCTCTGTGGCAATCCCTTGGCTCCGCGGTGCCTGAGGCATAGCGTCCTCGGGGGAGTGGAGCGGCCGCGCCGAGTGGTGCGCTTCGCGCGATTGATCCATCGGCGCGTCCGCGTCCTTGGCGGACCTGCGGTCCGCGCCGCCTGCGGCGGCATCAGAGCTGTCCTGGTAGCCACGCAGCTGGCGCCGCACGATCAAGGCCGCAGCTACACCGGGCCATGGGCGCGCCATCAGTTGGCGCTCGTCGCCGCCTTCACGTCCGATGCCGGGCCACGCCGTCGCCAGCGGTTCCTGCCGGTGTCCGCGGTGGCCGTAGCCACAGCGACACCTGGGTCGGCTGCGTCGTCTGCTCGACCACGGCCAGCAGCTCGCCGGTCAGGGTGTTCAGGTCAAGTTCCTCCCGAAGCCGGGCGCTGAACGTCGCGATCGTTTGGGCGGCGTTGTAGCGGCGCCGGTTGAAGCGCCGATCCACCACCCGCTGGACGCGGCCGCGGGCAGGCTGGAAGGCACCGGCGACGGCCAGGGTCGCCCCGGCCACGACCAGGCTGGAGTCCTGGGGCAGGAGCCGACCCAGCCCCAGCACCACCACCGCGTACCCGAGGCCCAACAGCACCGTGAGCAGCCCGTAGGCCAGCGTGCGGCTCATGATCCGGTCCAGGTCATACAGCCGATAGCGCAAGATCGCCGCCCCGGTGGCCAGCGGCAGCAGCCCCGTGCAGACACCCAGGGCCACATCGACCAGGGCGGCGCTGTCCAGCAGGAACAGGCCGGTCAGGGCGACCAGCAACGCCACCGCGGCCAGGGCCGCCCCCCAGGCAAGCCAGCGCAGCTGCAGGCGCTCGGTCCCGCGGGCGCGGCGAAAGCGCCCCACCAGCGACACGGCCCCGACGACCAGCGAGACCAGGATGATGACCGCGGCGGCCGGTTGGACGACGTCCAGCAGCCCACGAGGCAGGAACGCGACGGCCAGCGGGTTCCCGATGGTCGGGTACTCCGGATACAGCGGTGCCGGGTGAACGACCGATGCCAGCAGCCACACCCCGGCCGCGGCCGCCGCGACCCTGGCCCACCAGCGCCAGCGCGGCGAGGGCAGCTTCCCGGTCGGGGTGAGCAGCAGGACGAAGCCGGCGCACGACAGCCAGCTGAGGGCGCTGGCGGTGTGGAACCCGGCCAGGTAGCCGGCGGCCGGCAGCGCCCCCGGCCGTGCCACCAGCCCATAGCGGGTGTACGCGAAGGTCAGACCCCACAGGGTCAGCGACAGCCCCAGGCCGAGCAGCAGCCAGCCCACCGGGTGGCGGGGCCGGCGGGCGGTCAGGACCGCCCCGACC
>Ga0209814_10000223_pt1 | contig 17495 bp, 22 predicted proteins | sample SoiMetdeltSBSDD1_FD_187597 | JGI IMG/M metagenome (GOLD analysis project Ga0209814, IMG submission 187597) | Bulk soil microbial communities from a Populus tree surrounding site in Tennessee, USA - Soil MetaG P. deltoides SBSDD1 (SPAdes) (version 2) | ecosystem: Environmental > Terrestrial >... | reverse complement strand
GTAGCGGGGGAGGGACTCGAACCCCCGACCTCCGGATTATGATTCCGCTGCTCTAACCAGCTGAGCTACCCCGCCATTCCGTAACAAATGCGCCGGAATGGGCGCGATATAGGAAGCGCCGGCAAGTACTGTCAAGCAACGGCCAAAACTCGTTCCGGCCCGGTCACTTCGGCTGAACGGATTGGTCGCCGCCGGGGCTCCCCGGTGGCGGGATGACGGGCATCGGGCCGCCCGGCGGGGTCGGCTGCCTGATTTCCGGATCGACATGCTCCGGCGGGCAGATCACGCCGCCGGAGCGCGCCAGCTTGTCGCTCAGATTTCCCGTTGCCTCGCGTTGCTGATCCGCTTCGTTCCCCTTCCCCATCGTGCTCGGCGTGTCCGAACGCGCGCATGCTTTCGGGTCAAGCTGCTCCGTCATGGGCGCAACCGGCGGTTTTGTGGTCGGCGGCGCCTGCGCCAACGCCGCCGCCGGCAGCAGCGCCGCAATCGTCAAACCGAAGAGGCCGACAAGACGAACCATGGCATGCTCCCTGCCGCGACCGTGCAACGGTGATAACTGATTGGCGGGAGCCCGAGTTCCACTAGGGGCTGCGGTCAATTGACCACACGCCGGAAGCGGATGAGCGAAAAATGGCCGAGCGGCGGCATTGGCCGGTGCTCGACCAGCCTTACTCCGCCATGACGTTGAGCCCAGTCGGCCAGCCGGGCGAACCGGAATTCAGGACGCCAGCCGAGTTTCCGGGCTATCGGAGCGAAACAGACTTCAAAGGCGCGACGCGCCCCGCCCTCCGCGCCGATATGATTGACCAGCACGATCTCGCCGCCGGGCCGGGTCACGCGCACGAATTCATCAAGGGTGGCTTCGGGCTTTGGCACGGCGGTGATGACGAATTGAGCCACCACGACGTCAAACGAGCGATCGGGCAAAGCCATCCGCTCGGCATCCATCACCGCCAACGTTTCGACATTGCCGAGCCCGTGCTCGGCGACCCGCTCATGCGCCTTGCGCAACATCGGCTCGGACAGATCGATGCCGACCAGCCGGTTGTTCCGCGCATAATCCGGGAGCGAGATGCCGGTGCCGACGCCCACTTCGAGTATGCGTCCGCCGCCCGACCCGCATGCGTCCTCAGCCGCCACGATCGCAGCGCGTCGACCGGCGTCAAAGACTGCGCCGAACACAAGGTCGTAGACCGGCGCCCAGCGCGCATAAGCGCGCTCGACGCTTGACTTGTCGATGTCGCCCCTCATGAGGTTGAATTTAACCGCGCATCGCGGATGCCGCTACTGTCTCGCCGGCACGTTGATAATCAGCCGTCGCGACAGCGCTCTTGATGAAACCGCCGCCAAGGACGCGCGCCTGGCCGTCACCGGTGTCGTAGAACACACAGGCCTGGCCGGGCGATACGCCGTGTTCGCCATCCACCAGCTCGACTTCGCAGCCATCCGGTCCATGTCGCAACCAGGCTGCCTGAGGCGCACGCGTCGAGCGCACTTTCACGAAGACCTCGCGACGGTCGTCGGCCAGCGCTTCGTCAAGCGAGCCGTCCCCGATCCAATTGACGTCGCGCAGCAGGATCCGGCTCATGCGCAGCGCCTCACGCGGACCAACAACAACCCGGCGACGCTGGGCGTCGAGTCGCACGACGTACAGCGGCGCGCCGGTGGCAACGCCGAGACCGCGGCGCTGTCCAACGGTGAAATGAATGATGCCGGAATGCTCGCCAAGCACATTGCCGTCCAGATCCACGATGTCGCCGGGTTCCGCCGCGCCGGGCTTCAGGCGCTCGATCATCTCGGCGTAGTGACCGAACGGCACAAAGCAGATGTCCTGGCTGTCCTGCTTGTCGGCGACAGTCAGGCCGAAACGGCGGGCGAGCTCCCGCGTCTCGGTCTTGGTTCGCTCGCCGAGCGGGAAACGAAGCATCTCGAGCTGCTCGCGCGTCGTGCCGAAAAGAAAATAGCTCTGGTCGCGTTCCTCCTCGCGCGCCCGATAGAGCGCGCGTCCGCCAGCCGGCAAAGGCCGCGACGCAACATAGTGGCCGGTCGCAAGGATTTCAGCGCCGAGCTCGCGCGCGGTGATCAGCAGGTCATGGAACTTGATCGATATATTGCAGTCGACGCAGGGGACCGGCGTTTCACCATGGATGTAGCTCTCGGCAAACCGGTCGATGACGGCTTCCTTGAAGCGGCTTTCGTAGTCGAGCACGTAGTGCGGAATGCCAATGCGCTCCGCGACGCTGCGCGCATCGTAGATGTCCTGGCCTGCGCAGCAGGCGCCCTTGCGGTGCGTCGCGGCCCCATGGTCGTAAAGCTGCAGCGTCACCCCGACCACGTCATAACCTTCGGCCTTGAGCAAGGCGGCCGTGACCGACGAGTCGACACCGCCAGACATGGCAACGACGACACGAGTGTCTGCAGGCCGGCGGTCGAGATCGAGGCTGTTGGGCATGGCGTTTCTTAGCATAATTGGCGATGGACCAGGCTTATTGCGAGATCAAGAGCCGGCAGATTTTGCCGCCTGACTGTACGTGCTGCCCGGCTCCGGGTGCAGCCATAGTCCACAAAACACTGAATGAACAGAGGAATTTGACACCCCCGAGCTGGCCTGACGATTGCACTGAACCAGCCGGAACCTCCGGAGGTGCCACAGTGGTGCAAGTTGCGTCCGACCCGATAATTCATGCCCAGAGTCCTAGTCCGCTGCGTCATCCGCGCTCGGCCCAGGCTGACCATGCGCCCTCACCATTCGAGAGCTTGCTCGACGACAGCGCGCCAGCCGCGGACCGACCCGCGCCGCCACCGACCGATGACAAGACGTCGCGCGCCGACGGCTCGCAACCGGTACGAACGTCGGCCAACAGTCACGATAGCAAGGCGCCACCTGCGCACGACGACGATATCGCGATCAAGCCTCAGGATGATGCGAACGTCGATGAGATTCAATCGGAGGAGAGTGCGGTCGAATGTAAAGTCGGCGCGAATGCCAAGGTGATTCACTGCGCGTCGGCCAGCGACGACGGCAAATCCACGGAAGATGGCAAACGAGCCGAGAACAAGGAAAGCGACAACCTTGTACCAGCGTCACCGGTCGAGAACGTCGGGACAAACATCAAGGTCGATGCGATTGCGGCAGTACCGACGCCAGCGCCCGAACCCGACCAGCGGCAGGTCCCACAACTGCCGGAACAAGCCGCGCCAGCTGCGCAACTCGCAACGCAATTGAAACCGCTTGACCCTGAACTGTTAAAAGATGTTGTGGGCAAGCCGGCCAAAGTTGAAAAGCAAGGCGAGCCCGACAAGAAAGCGAGCGCAGACGAGGGGCTCGAGACCGCTCAGACCAGCGATCAACCCGTCGACACGCCCGAAGCCACCCTTCAGGCATCACCGGCTGCCCGGGGCTCAGGCAAACCGCAACATGCGACAGAGGACAGCGACAGCCAGCACGTCGCCCAGGCTCGCGGTGAGCAATCCGTCGGTGATCACTCTCATGGTGACACGCCGGCGCCTCCCACCGACAAGCTTGTTCCTCAACGGGGCCCCGTCGACAACTCGACGCCTCTCATGGCTTCCACACAGATGCATGCGGCATCCAACGCAGCCCGATCCGCCCCGCTCGTCTCACAACCCGATCCGCAGGCGGCGGCAATTCCGGTCGCCGGACTTGCGATCGAAATCGCGGGCAAGGCTCTCGCCGGCAAGAACCGGTTTGAAATCCGCCTCGATCCGCCTGAACTCGGGCGCATAGAGGTCCGGCTGGATGTCGATCGCGACGGCAACGTGACATCGCGTCTGACCGTCGAGCGCGCCGAGACGTACGACCTGCTGCGGCGGGACGCCGCCGGTCTTGAGCGCGCCTTGCAGGATGCGGGGCTCAAGACCACCGAAAATGGACTGCAATTCTCCCTGCGCGATCAATCGCTCAACCAACAACCGGCGAACAGGAATTCCGACGCCGCTCAGCTTGTGGTGCAGGACGAAACGCAGCCGATCGACGTGATCCCGCAGAACTATAGTCGTCCTGCCGGTGCGGGCGGCGGCCTTGATATTCGCGTCTGAGGACAGCATGACGACCATCAACCCAGCATCGACAGCCACCGGCGCAAGCTCGGTTTCCAGCGCGCTCGACAAAACCGAGATCGCCAGCAATTTCACCATGTTCCTGCAATTGCTCACGACGCAGCTGAGGAATCAAAATCCACTCGATCCGCTCGATACCAACCAGTTCACTCAGCAACTGGTGCAATTCGCGCAGGTCGAACAACAGATGAAATCCAACGACCAGCTCGCGAGTCTGGTTTCATTGGAGAAGAGCGCGCAGGCGACGACGGCACTTGCCTATGTCGGCGCGACGGTGGTGGTAGACGGTGCAACCGCACAGCTGGCGGGCGGCGCCGCCAGCTGGAATCTCAACGTTACCAAGCCTTCGACGGCGACAATTACGATCAAGGATGCCATCGGCCAGAACGTCTATACCGGCACCATTGCGGTCAATCCGGGAACACAGAATTTCACCTGGAATGGTCGCGGCAATGACGGGCGGCTCTGGCCCGACGGAAGCTACACCCTCACCGCCACCGCCGTGGATGCCAACAAGCAGGCCGTCGCCATTTCAACCGAGGTACAGGCGATCGTGGACTCGGTCGATCTCACGCAGGATCCGCCGCAGCTATCGATCAACGGCCAGAACTACACACTCGACAAGATCAAGCGCATCGTTCGACCAACGACGTGAGCCTTTTTCATATGTCATCACCGGGCTTGTCCCGGTGATCTCGCTCGGTAGGGTGAATGACCTCCTAAGCGGGATAGCCGGGACCAGCCCGGCCATGACGGGCTGAGAAGCCCCTCCCCTCCATCCGTAACCAAAAGGTTAGCGGGAACCCGGCAAACATTGCCGTTTGTGTTCGTCATGCTTAGGCAAATTTTAAGCCGAGGCTTGTAGTTTTTCCGCAGTACCTGTCAGTCGAGTTATGTTTTGTGAGTGTGCCAATGAACGAACCCCATCGCCCGAGGGTCAAGTATGTCATCGGGCCTGATGGTAGTCCGCTGACTATTGCGGACTTGCCGCCGACAACGACCAAGCGCTGGGTCATCCGCCGAAAGGCGGAAGTGGTCGCCGCGGTGCGTGGCGGCCTTTTGTCGCTCGAGGAAGCCTGCGCGCGGTATACGCTGACCGTTGAGGAGTTCCTTTCCTGGCAGGCTTCGATCGACCAGCATGGTCTCGCCGGGCTGCGCACCACGCGCATCCAACAGTACCGCCAATAGTCCTTCCTCCTCCGCACTGTGAACTGGCGGCGCACGGGCCGACCTTGTCGCGCATTGCCCGCGTCCTAATTCTACGATGCCTTTTCGTCCGGAATTAACCGGACGCTAACCTTAAACTGGGCAGATCTTGCCGGGTGAGGTGCGCATGCTCTCGACCGGCGTCGAAATTAGCGTTAACGGGATTCTTTCGCGGGACGGTGCACGGCTTGACCAGGCGCGAAGCACTGATCTTGCCACTCATGCGGCCATGGCAGCCGAACAGGTTACCCGGAACCTGGTTGGCCGCACCGTCGCCGAGGTCGAGCGCGACCTGATCCTGGAAACGCTCAAGCACTGCCTCGGCAACCGCACGCATGCCGCAAATATTCTCGGCATTTCGATCCGGACCTTGCGCAACAAGCTGAATGAATATGCGGCCGGCGGTTCGCCAATTCCGCCGCCCCACGGCGGCTCGGAGCTGAAGGGCGCCGCCTGAGTTCGGCGACCTTCTCGCATGGTGAGAGTGGTCTACAAGATTTGCCCTACCCCGCTATGGCGGGAGGCCGAACGAGCGGCCGTGTTTGCCGGCTCGGACCTCGACCGCCGGGATGGCTTCATCCACTTTTCAACAGCCGCGCAAGTCGTCGAGACCGCCAGAAAGCATTTTGCCGGTCAACACAACCTCCTTCTGGTCAGAGTCGATGCCGAGCGGCTCGGCAACCGCCTGAAATGGGAGCCGTCGCGCGGCGGTGCATTATTCCCGCACCTTCATGGCAATCTCGATCTGGCCGCGGTTACGCGTGTCGAACCGCTGCCGTTGGGAGCCGATGGTCTGCATGTATTCCCTGCATTGGAGGACTGATCCATCCGGCTTGGGCACTCGTAATTGAGGGTATGCTGCCAAGGCCGTAAGGTCGCATGTCTCGAAACGGGCCGCTCAGGATGGATCTTGATTCCAACCGCAGCCTGATAGTCGCCGCGCTCGGCCGGATTCCGGCGGGCGACCGAGCGGCATTGCAGACAGTCTACCGTCTGACCTCGGCGAAGCTTTTTGGCGTTTGCCTTCGTATCTTGGGTGAACGCAGCGAGGCAGAAGACGTGCTGCAGGAGGTCTACGTAACCGTGTGGCGAAAGGCCGCCGAGTTCAATGCCAGCCAGGCAAGCCCGATGACATGGCTGATTGCGCTCGCGCGCAACCGCTCGATCGACCGGCTTCGCGCATCGCGTCATAGCCGCAACATGGACCCGATCGACGCCGCTGCCGAGGTCGCCGACACCGCACTGGGTGCCGACCGAAATATTGAGAGCGCGCAGGACTATGCGCGCCTTCACGGCTGCCTCGAAGGCCTCGCGTCGCACGAGCGCGCCGCGCTGCGTGGCGCATTTTTCGACGGCAGCACATACGAGGATCTGGCGAGCCGCATGAAGGTGCCACTCGGCACCATGAAGAGCTGGATCCGGCGCGCAATGATCAAACTCAAGGCATGTCTTGAGCAATGAGCGATACGTTCGACCATAACGCGACGCACGATGACGACTTGCTCGCCGCGGAGTACGCATTGGGCGTGCTCGCCGGGGCGGAGCGTGCCGCCGCGGAGCAGCGCGTCGCGCGCGAGCCCGCCTTTGCCCGGCTTGTGACGGACTGGGCGCAACGCCTTGCGCCCTTGGCGGCGGAAATCGCCGAAGTCGCTCCGCCGCCGCAGCTGTGGGACAGGATTGCGGACGCCCTGCCCGCACAGACGCAACGCGGCGGATTATGGCAAAGCATCGCGTTCTGGCGCGGCCTGAGCTTTGCGGCTGGCGCGCTCGCCGCCGCGTGTCTCGCGGGGCTGATTTACCTTGGCGCCTTCACGCAACAACAGGCCCTGGTTGCGACTATCGAAGGTGGCGGAAATCGCCAATTCGTGGCCACCATCGACACCAGGCGTGGCACGGTTGCCGTGGTTCCCGCGGCATTCAGCGCCGACGCAACCCGCGTTCCGGAGCTGTGGCTCATTCCGCCGGATGGGAGGCCGCGGTCGGTTGGCTTGCTGCGCCCCGACCAGAGCGTGACGCTGACCCTGTCGCCGGAACTCGCGGCATTGGCAAAAGACAACGCGGTATTGGCGGTTTCGCTCGAGCCGCCGGGCGGTTCGACGACCGGACTGCCGACCGGACCGGTCATCGCAACCGGCAAGCTCACGTCTCTGTGACCGTGCATCCGTATTCGCGCGGGCTGCGTAGCTCCGAAGTCTCCGAGGTCGGGGACGTCACACAGCAACGGAGTTACAGCCATGAAACGCATCACCACCATCGCGCTGGCCGGCTTTGCCGCGGCAGCGCTCGCGATCAGCCTGGGCGGCATCGGTTCTGCCTCCGCTGAAATGAAGGAAAAGACCGTCACCGTCGGCGGCGCGCCGATGTATCCGTCCAAGAACATCGTGCAGAACGCGGTGAATTCGAAGGATCACACCACGCTGGTTGCCGCTGTGAAGGCGGCGGGCCTGGTCGACACCCTGCAATCCCCCGGTCCATTCACCGTGTTTGCGCCGACCAACAACGCCTTCGCGAAGTTGCCGGCCGGCACCGTCGACACCCTGCTCAAGCCCGAGAACAAGAAAACGCTCACCAACGTCCTCACCTATCACGTCGTGCCCGGGCGTTTGAGCGCAAAGGACTTGATGGAAAAGATCAGGGCCGGAAATGGCAAGGCCATGCTCAAGACCGTCGAAGGCGCCGATCTCACCTTCGCCGAGAAGGACGGCAGGCTCTGGATTTGGGACGCCAAGGGTGGCTCCGCTCAGGTCACCATCCGAAACGTGAACCAGTCGAACGGCGTCATTCACGTGATCGACACGGTCCTGTTGCCGGGCTGAAAGTCCTCTAGTGCCGGCAACAGCGGCGCTGCGTAAGCGCCCCCGAGGGTCCTCTCCCTTGTCCCCGAGGGAGAGGACTGCCGCGTTTGCAGGGTCACGCGGCACGTTAACCGCCCGCTAACCATGCAATGGGCAAATATTGCCGGGTGTAATTTCCCACCGCGGCTCTGTACTCAGGCACCGGCAATGGTGCTGGCGTCCGGTTTCCTGACCTTTGTTTTGTCTTCGCGTCCGCGCCGCCGGGGGAACGGCGGTGCGCGCATGATCCCGAAAAGTGGTCACCGGTTTTCGGAAAAGATCATGCGCCAAGTGAGTCGAACATGAGCGACATCACCGCCGCTCCGGCCAACGCCGTCAGCGGCATCAAGCTACCGGGCCTCGACGAGATTGGCGCCTTTTTTCAAGCGCGGCGATATCGCGCTTGCAATCGGGGTTCTCACCATCCTGGTGGTGCTGATCCTGCCGCTGCCGCCACTGCTGCTCGATTTCTCGCTCGCGATTTCCATCATCTTTTCAGTGTTGATCCTCATGACGGCGCTGTTCATCCACACGCCGCTTGAATTCTCCGCTTTCCCGACCGTGCTACTGATCGCGACGATGCTGCGGCTCGCGCTCAACCTCGCCTCCACCCGCCTGATCCTGTCGCGCGGCCACGAAGGAACCGACGCCGCCGGACACGTGATCGAGCGTTCGGCAATTTCGTGATGAGCGGCAACTTCGTCATCGGGATCATCGTGTTCACAATCCTGATCATCGTGAACTTCGTCGTCATAACGAAAGGCTCGGGGCGCATCGCTGAAGTCGCTGCGCGCTTCCACCTTGACGCCATGCCCGGCAAGCAGATGGCGATCGATGCGGACCTTTCGGCGGGCATCGTCGACGAAAAAGAAGCGCGCCGCCGCCGTCAGAGGCTGGAAGACGAAGGCGGCTTCTTCGGCGCCATGGACGGCGCCTCCAAATTCGTTCGCGGCGACGCCATCGCCGGCCTGCTGGTCGTGTTCATCAACGTCATCGGCGGCATGATCATCGGCATCGTGCAAGGGTCTTTCGTTCGCGGATGCCGCGCATTCGTACATGATCCTCACGGTGGGCGACGGCCTGGTCACGCAAATCCCCGCGCTGATCGGTTCCACCGCGGCCGGCTTGCTTGTCTCCAAGGCGGGCGTGGCCGGCGCGGCAGACAAGGCGTTGCTGGGGCAACTTTCGGGTTACCCCAAGGCTCTCGGCATGTCGGGGGCCGTGATGATTGTGATGGCGCTGCTGCCCGGAATTCCGATGATCCCGTTCCTCGCGCTCGGCAGCGGCGCCAGCGCGCTCGCCTTCATCGTCGACAGGCGCATGAAGCTCGCCGCGGCATCGGAGGTCAGGAAAACCGAGGCGGCAATCAAAGCCGATGCCGCCGACGAGCCCATCTCCACTGCGCTGAAGATGGATGACCTCAAGGTCGAGCTCGGCTACGCGCTTCTGCCGCTGGTCAATGCGCCTGACGGCAGCGACCGGCTGACCGAGCAGATCAAGGCGCTTCGGCGCTCGCTGGCGGTCGAAATGGGCTTCGTGATGCCGGCCGTGCAGCTTCTCGACAATGTGCAGCTCGACGCGAATTCCTACGTCATCAAGATCAAGGAAGTGGAGGCCGGCAGCGGCAAGGTGTGGGCGGGCCAGTACATGGTCATGGACCCCGCCGGCGGGCAGGTAAAGCTGCCGGGCACACATACAACCGAACCGACCTTCGGCCTTCCGGCGACCTGGATCGATGGCGCGCTCAAGGAGGAAGCCTCGATGAAGGGCTACACGGTGGTCGATGCTGCCACCGTGCTCTCCACCCATCTTACCGAGCTGCTCAAGAACAACATGGCGGAGCTGCTCTCGTACGCCGAGGTGCAAAAACTGCTCAAGGAATTGCCGAAAGAGCAGGCCGACCTGGTCAAGGATCTTGTGCCGAACCTGATCACGGTCTCCGGCATCCAGCGGGTGCTCCAGATGCTTCTGGCCGAGCGCGTCTCCATTCGCGACCTTGCCACCATTCTGGAAGGCATTGCCGGCTCGCGCAATCCGGTCACGCTCACCGAGCACGTCCGCGCGCGACTGTCGCGCCACTTTGGGCCCAATACACCAGCCCGAGCGGTTATTTGCCGCTGATCGCGCTTTCGGCCAAATGGGAACAGGCATTTGCCGACTCCTTGGTCGGCCAGGGTGACGAGCGCCAGCTGGCGATGCAGCCTTCGCGGCTGTCGGAATTCATTACGTTGGTGCGTGAGCGTTTCGAGGAGGCGGCGCGCGAGGGCGAGGCGCCGGTGCTCGTGACCTCATCGAGCATTCGGCCCTTCGTTCGCGGCATCGTCGAGCGTTTCCGCGCGCAGACGCCGGTCCTGTCCCAGGGCGAAGTGCATCCCCGCGCACGTCTCAAGACTGTCGGTAGCATCTAGTCGGCTGTTGCGTGCGGCCGCGGCAGAACGTCATCACGCGGCCGAAACCGCACCGAACTGTCGGAAAAGTCAGGAGAAATTCGGATATTCACAAGGATTCAACGTTCCGTGAAAGGTCCTTGGGAACCCGCAAGCAATACCTACGTTATTCGGACGAACGGGTGAACTTTTTTCGGGACGGGGCGACCAAGGAGTGGAGCCCGGAGGATGTCATGAACTGGTCCCTTTATCGGGCAGACCGCACCACACACCTCAAGATCGTGGTTGTTGGGCTTGTCGCCGCGCTGTTGATCGCCGTGATTGGCATCTCGGCGCGCCAACTTAATCTTGGCACGGACATCATGACGGCGCAGAACCCGACCGTCATCAAGGCCGGCGGGCCGGTTGTATTCACCGACCGGAGCGGTCCAATCGTCCGATAGCCTGTCACCTATTCCTTTTGTCCGGCGCGCCGCATTTGCGGCGCGTCTTTTTGTAAAGTAGTCGAATCAAGCGAAATGGCCGAGAACAGCCGGACATGAGGACCTGTCTGCTCAGTTTGCGCGCGACCAGCCTGATAGCGGCCGGTTTGCTGCTGGCGGCGCAGGTTGTGCATGCGCAGCCACCGGCCATGACGACGGCCGACTACCAGGCCCGGCTCGCCCAGTATCAGGCGGCGCGAAGTGCATATGAAGCCGAGGCGACCGCCTATTGGGATGCCGTCGGTGAGAAGCGCCGTGAGCGCAATGCGAAGCGCCGCGACCATCTTCCGATCAGCATTGACGACTACGTCCTCACCCAGCCACCCATCTATACGGGTCCGCCACGACCGGTCGATCCGAACGTACCCGCACCGCCGCCTGCCGAGCGGCCGGAGATTCCCGTGGTTGCGGACTTCCTCAAGAATGCCGCCGAGCAATTCGGCTTCGTTCCGGACCGGCCGGCGAGCGACTTCGATTTCAAGCGGGCTTATGCAAAGGCTGCACTTGCGGCGGGATTAACTCGCGAGCAGATCGTCGGCGTCTATGCGTTCGAGACGGGAGGAAACGGTACGTACGACTCGCAGGCCGGGCTTGTGCCTTACCGCCCCGGCGCCCGGGCGATCTCGCCGGCCGTTGGCTACAACCAGTTGCTCAGCACGAATACGGTGTCGCTCCTCGCCGAAGACGGCAACAACTATCTCCAGGCGCTGCGCCAGAAAGCGAAAGGACTGTCCGGCCCGGGGAAGCTCGCGATGGAGCGAAAGATCGAGGGGCTCAAGCGCATGATCGCCTACAGCCGTTCGGTCCCGAACCGGTGGAGCGATCACGATCGCCTGGCCAAGACCACTTTGGGCGGTTTCGGCATCCACGCCGCGGTGCTTGATCTCGATCTTGGGCCAATTCTCCAAGTGCAAAAGCTCACGAACTCCGTTCGCTTTGCCCGCGTCAAGGGCTATGCGCCTGCGCTGACCGCCGCCGAACTCGAATTGATGAACCTGACGGGCGACGGCAACGGGTTCGACATGGTGACGATGCCGCAAGCGCTGCGCGCGCGCGTTCCGACGTCGAATTTCTTCCAGCGGGAAGGATACGAACGCAACCCGGTCGCCCGCCGCACTGGCACTGTGGCCAATCTTATCGCCGACATCGAAGCCAAGATGAACCGCGGCGCGCAGGCGCAAGGCGCACGCGAAATGGCGTCGGCGTTTTAGCGGTTGCCGGCCGCGCGCTGTGCCGCCAGTTGATCCAATTTGGCGATGAGTTGCACTGTTTCTTCCGCGCTCTTGGATATCAGATCCCTTGTTTCTTCAGCGCTAGATAACCCGCTCACGCATAGCTTAGCGTCGCCGTAACGTTCAGGGTTTGAGCCTGAGTTCGCATCATTTGCCTTGCTCCAAGCGTCTACATTCCTGAGTGCCGCCTGGTTGGCTTGAGAAATTAGATTGTCAACGCCGCGTTTCTCTTCCGCGCTGAGCCCTTTGCCTTGATCCTTCAATCGGCCTTCAAGTCTATTTTTCAGCGCAAACAGCTCGCGATAGCTGTTCAAGGCAATAGTATTTTCGGTTTCCGCAAACCCCTGCTGAGTTTGCAAAGCCCGACGTGCCAACCACCGCGCGCCCGCAATCTTTTCGCGGTTTGATGGGATCGACTGCTCCTGCCGGTGCAAATTTGCTTCGGTAGCGCAGATCGCGGCGTTTTGGAGGATCTTGACCCGCGCATCATCGCCGGCGGGCTGAGCTTTTTCCTTTAGAAATGCATCGACCGCATTCCGTGCCCTGCCCTCCAACTCGTCCAACGAAAAAGTTCTTTGACCGGTTGCGGGAGCGACCGAAGAAGGAGGCGACGTCTGCCCAGAAATGCCGGGCGATGGTGACTGTCTGGCGGACACAGAGGGAGGCGTCGTGTCAGCGACATCGTTGACCGGACACTGAGTCACTGTAGATGTGCTTGATACTTCACCCACGACACAATTCCTAATAGGGGAACATTTTCGCGCTGACTTGATACTGCAAGTCCACCGCCCGCCGTGTGCTGAATGTTACAATGAAGGCGCGATTTTGAGCGTCGTCGCTGTCAGCATCATTGCTGACATCAAAAACAAATGAGTCGCGACGCGCAGGCGCAAGCGCACGCAATTAACAGCGGCGTTCTGGAAATTTTCGGGAACGGGTGTAGCGCCGGCTAGCGTTGCTCGCCGGCGATCTCTTCGACCAGATCAACCACCCGCCGGCGCAGCCGGGAGTCCTTGATGTTGGTGAACGCCCGGGTCAGTGCCAGACCGTCAGAGCTCGAGAGAAAATCCGACACGTAGTCGGCGACCGGCGGTTTCGCCGACCCGTCCTCGGCCGGCTTGGCCACCGCACCGTCGAAAAAGAATGCCACCGGCACCTTCAGAATTTGGGCGATGTGCTGGAGCCGGCTCGCGCCGATGCGGTTCGTGCCCTTCTCGTATTTCTGGACCTGCTGGAACGTGAGGCCCAGCTTTTCGCCCAGCTTTTCCTGGCTCATTCCCAACATCAGGCGCCGCATGCGCACGCGAGACCCTACGTACTTGTCGGTCGGATTCGGTGATTTCTTTGCCATCATCTGGATATGCCCCCGCAACGTCAGGTTGGACAAAGCGCAGTCCGGATCAGAAATGGCGAAACAAGGCTAAGTTGCGCCGACGGAAAGTACATCGCAGCGGGGGTGGCCTGTCATTAAAGCGCGGCCACGGTTTTATTAGATGATATCTAATATGTTTTGCCGCCTCAATGGGCCGCAGCCTTGCCGCCTCACACCGGAATCGCTACATCGAATGGCAAAAGCGGCGCCGTCGCCGGCGGTCAGACCGCCGACGCTTAAGCCGGAGCACCGCCGGTGTTGAACCGCAGGCTGGCAATGCGATCGAGCTCGGCCTGCTCGCGCGCATTCTCCTCGGCCCTTTCACGCTGCTGGTCGCGCTCGTCGAGCATCTCGACCTTCTTGAGCTCCTCGAAAGCCTCGCCCAGGGCGACCTTCGCGTCCTCGAGCTGCACGCGCAGCTCATCGGTCGAGTGCTTGAGATTTTCCCGCCGCGCGGTCGCGGCCTTCGCGTAGGTCGGATAGGCGAAGTGAGCCGGATCATGGATGCCGGCGCGGTCCTGCTCGATCTTGATCTCGCGCTCCAGTTCGGTGGCAATCCGATCGAATTCGGCGATCATCGCCTCGATCTGCGCCACCTTGCGGCGCTTCTCGTCGACCTGAAACTTCTTTAGACGGATGAGGGTTTCACGTGACTTCATCGACTAGATACTCCCCGAAGCCCCCGAATGCGTTGCCCGGCGCCTGACAAGAGTTCCCGGGCCGGACCCACGTGGTGAACCATTCCGTACCGACTGTGCCGCAATAAGGTTAGGATTGTGTTTCTTCGCCCCGAAGGATGCGGTCCAGCCGTAGCCCAGGCGCGGCAGCTCCACGAAAACGGTGGGCATGTACCCCTTGGCCGTCGGCGGCTCGCACGGCGAAGAGGCCGATCTCGCGCTGCGCCATTGCGAAGCGGGTAACCGAATCCATCAGCACCACCAGCACGTGCTTGCCGAGATCGCGGAAATACTCCGCGATCGCCAGGGTCAGGTAGGCCGCCTGAGCGCCGGTTCGTCGGAGGTCGACACGACCACCACCGAACGCGCCAGGCCGGCGACGCCGAGAACCTGCGACTTCCATCAGCCCGCGCACCAACCGAACGAGTCCGTAAATCTCGACGTCGATGTCGACGATTTGTTCATTCGGACCGCGCGTTCGGCGCGCCGCTACGACACGGCAATCCCGGCCATAAACCTGCCCTTAGGCTTACCGGTTCATTGACTACATTAACTCGGTGTTTACCCGCATCGTTAATCATTGGGTCATTCGTCCGCGGGACTAAGGCTTGAGAATCGCCCAGCCAGGACGGAAGGGGCGAGTCGCTAGAATCGGTTAAGTCCGATTCTTAAACTGAGACATGAGACTGGACGTGGCCAAAAAATCACTTTCGAGCAACATCTTGTGCCAATTCGGACGTGCCTGCCTACGGCGGACTTGCGCGAGAGAATCAGGTTTTGTTAACCATGGCTAGATATTGTCGAATCGGTTTGTCCCACCGCGTTTTTTTTACACTCGCCGCCTATGCGGCGCTGACCCGCAAGCCCGGCTGCGGCGAGAAGGGGACTTAAATGCGTGTTCTACTTATTGAAGACGACAGCGCGACCGCACAATCCATCGAGCTGATGCTCAAGTCCGAGAGTTTCAACGCCTACACGACGGACCTCGGCGAAGAAGGCGTCGACCTCGGCAAGCTCTACGACTATGACATCATCCTGCTCGACTTGAATCTCCCCGACATGTCGGGTTTCGAGGTTCTACGCTCACTGCGTGTCTCAAAGGTTAAGACGCCGATCCTGATCCTCTCCGGCCTCGCCGGCACCGAAGACAAGGTAAAGGGTCTCGGTTTCGGCGCCGATGACTACATGACCAAGCCGTTCCACAAGGACGAGCTGGTCGCGCGCATTCATGCCATCGTTCGCCGCTCCAAGGGGCACGCGCAATCAGTCATCAATACCGGCGATCTGGTGGTCAATCTCGATACCAAGACCGTGGAGGTCGGCGGTCAGCGGGTACATCTGACGGGCAAGGAATACCAGATGCTCGAGCTGCTCTCGCTGCGCAAAGGGACGACGCTCACCAAGGAGATGTTCCTCAATCATCTGTATGGCGGTATGGACGAGCCGGAGCTGAAAATCATCGACGTCTTCATCTGCAAGCTGCGCAAGAAGCTCGCCAACGCATCATCCGGAAAGAACTACATCGAGACGGTATGGGGCCGCGGCTATGTGCTGCGAGAACCAACGGATGCGGACGAACGGATCCCCGCCTAGCGCCAGGGTTTTTCCCCGCGTTGCGTTTGTGTGATGTGAGCCATTGGCTCTCTCCCATCGTACTTAACCCCGCCGGAAACGACGGGGTCTTTTTATCGCTTGGAATTTCGCTAATGGGCAGCGCCGAAGGCAACTACCGCCGACGCTACGGCTTGATGTGAACGATCTTCCACCCGCGCTTGCCGATTTCGGCAGCGGCGAGCGGCGTCACTGCACCGGTCGTGGCCAGCACAGGCGTGGCGCCCGGTTTTGCTCGCTGGATTTCAGCCGTAGCCGCAACGAAGGTTCGTTGCTGGACCTCGGTCCACGCTATGTCGTCGACCGTAAACGCCGCGACAACATTGCCGTTGCGCGCGACATTGATCGGCTGGGCCCCAAACGTCACGAACGAGACGATGCCGCCCAGTTCGTTACTGCGCGCGGCCAGGATCTGCGCGCGCCGGCGATGGTAAAAAGCCACATTGCGTGAGCCGGCTCCGGACGCATGGTCGACGAAATCCGTGGTGTTCTGTGCATTAAGCTGTTTCAGCGCGCGCGCCATGATCAGGAGGTCGGCGGGCGTATAATTCCGGTTCTCGACAAGGCGGCTTGCGCTTTCGTCCGACACGCCAAGGGATGCAAGCGTGGCCCGAGCCTCGGCAATAACCTGCGCCGCGGTCTTGTCGCGCAGCGTGTCTTTCGCGCTGCTTACTGTCGCCACGGATGAAACGGCGATCCCGGCGCCGCCAGGGACGAAAGACAAGCCGGCCCTCACAGGCAGGCCGCCTCCTGCCATGATGTTGGCCATTTCCTTCAGTCGCTGCGCAAGCGGCGGAAAATCGGTGTAAGGGTCTACATCGAGCGAAACCGCGAGCTCGCGTTGCGTGTCGCTGACACCAAGCAGGCTTTCGACCACATTGTCGCGGTCAGCGCGGGTGTTCGACAGTCCGGCGCCGATACGATCGAACATGTTGCCGATACCGCTCAGGGATCGTTCGACTGTATCGACCGGCTTGGTAATCAGGTCGGCGCCGAATTTGATCGGCCCCAGCGCGGCCCGCCCGAAGGCCTGTCCGAACGCTTCGGATTGAGACATTTTCTCGATGGCGGCGACGGCATCGAGCTCGTGAAGGCGCAGCTTGGTGAATTCGACGCCGTCAAAGGCAAACTTTCCATAGGGCGTGTCGACGTCGAAGATGCGCATGACGCCGTCGCTGCGCACGATCGGCTGCACGGTGTAGTTCGCGCCGGCCGCGGACTTACCGAGATATTTTTCTACCGGCTGGGGCTTTGGCAGCTCGAGCGCATCCGTGCTCGAGGCGGTAGTAACGGAAACTACGCATGCAGCAATGAATAGCGTGAAAAGGCCCCGGCGCATCCCCAACCCTCCCCGTGATCGGGTTAAATCCTACCATCTGGAAGGGCACCATGCAGCCATAGGCGAACGTGGCTGTCGCACTTACAATTGCGGTCTAACCGACATCCTCGCGTCGTTGAAAACATGAGCGAATTTGGCTTCGTTCTGCCAAATCGTATTCGACTTAGGATTATATTCCTGAATCAGATGCCTTTCGGTTCGCTGGCCTTGAACTTAATTGAGTTAGTGCTCAGGTCGTCGGGTGAAGGCCCTACCATGGCCTCATTCGGCGGCGC
>Ga0209814_10000219_pt1 | contig 17600 bp, 22 predicted proteins | sample SoiMetdeltSBSDD1_FD_187597 | JGI IMG/M metagenome (GOLD analysis project Ga0209814, IMG submission 187597) | Bulk soil microbial communities from a Populus tree surrounding site in Tennessee, USA - Soil MetaG P. deltoides SBSDD1 (SPAdes) (version 2) | ecosystem: Environmental > Terrestrial >... | reverse complement strand
GCGGATCTCGCGCGGCTCGCTCACCCCGGCATTCTCTCCCTGCGCACGAGGCAGGATGCGCCCATGCGCGCGATGGTGCTCGACGCGGCTCGCACGCCCCTCCGCGCCGCGAGGCTCCCTGACCCCGAGCCCGGCCCGGGTCAGATCCTCGTCCGCGTTCACGCGTGCGGTGTCTGCCGCACCGACCTGCACATCGTGGACGGCGAGCTCGAGCGGCCCGCGCTCCCGCTCGTCCCGGGGCACCAGGTCGTCGGCGAGGTCGTAGGGAGAGGCGAGCGGCTCACGTCGGGCGTTCGGGTAGGCGTCCCCTGGCTCGGGTGGGTGTGCGGGGAGTGCCGGTATTGCGTCTCCGGCCGCGAGAACCTCTGCGACCGTGCGCGCTTCACCGGCTACGACGTGGACGGCGGGTACGCCGAGCTCGTGGTCGCGGACGAGCGTTTCTGCTTCCCCCTCCCGGACGGCTACCCGGACGAGCGGGCGGCGCCGCTCCTGTGCGCAGGCCTGATCGGGTACCGAGCGCTCCGGCTCGTCGGCGACGGCGAGGCGCTCGGCCTGTACGGGTTCGGCGCGTCCGCGCACCTCGTGTGCCAGGTCGCCGTCGCCCAGGGCCGGCGCGTCTTCGCGGGCACCCGGGCCGGCGACGACGAGTCGCAGCAGCTCGCGCGCTCGCTCGGGGCGACGTGGGCCGGGGACGCGTCGGCAGGCCCGCCCGAGGAGCTCGACGCCGTCATCGTCTTCGCGCCGGTCGGCGCGCTCGTCCCGGCCGCGCTCGGCCACGTCCGCAAGGGCGGGACGGTCGTGTGCGCCGGGATCCACATGAGCGACATCCCCTCCTTCCCGTACGAGCTGCTCTGGGGCGAGCGGTCCGTCCGCTCGGTGGCGAACCTCACGCGCGCGGACGGACACGAGTTCCTTGCCCTCGCGTCCGACATCCCCCTGCGCGTCGAGGTCGAGACGTTCGCGCTCGAGGACGCGAACGAGGCGCTCGCGCGTCTCCGCAGCGGCCCTCTTCTCGGGGCGGCAGTGCTGCTGCCTTAGCCGAAACGGCCGATCTCGACGAGCCCGCCCGGGTCGCTGACGTGGTCGACCTGGAGCGTCGTGTGCTCGATCCCGAACTCGTCGTGGAGGAGCGCTTCGAGCTCGCGCCGACGGCCGTGGCAGTCCTCGCCGCGCCCGACGAGGACATGCGCGGAGAGGGCGGGGAATCCGGACGTGATCGTCCAGACGTGCAGGTCGTGCACCTCGACGACGCCCGGCGCCTGCGCGAGGCGCTCGCCGACCGCGCGCACATCCATGCCCTTCGGCGCCGACTCGAGCAGGATCGAGGTCGAGTCGCGCAGGATCGACCACGAGCTCGCGAGCACGAGCAGCGCGATCAGGATGCTCGCCACCGCGTCCGCCTCGAGCCACCCGGTGGCGAGGATCACGACCGCGGCGGCGACGACTCCGAGCGAGCCCAGGAGGTCGGCGAGCACGTGTCGGAAGGCGGCCTCCACGTTCAGGCTCCCCTCCCGGGCGCGGAAGAGGACCGCGCCCGCCGCGACGTTGACGCCGATCCCGACGGCGCCGACGGCGAGCATCCACCCACCGAGCACCTCGGGCGGGTCGCCGAAGCGCTGGACCGCCGCGTAGAGGATCCAGATCGCGAGGACGACGAGCGTGACGCCGTTCGCGAGCGCGGCGAGCACCTCGGCCCGCTTGAAGCCGTACGTCCGGTCCGGCGTCGCCGGGCGTCGCGCAAGCCGGACCGCAACGAGCGCGAGCGCGATCGAGACGTTGTCGGAGAGCATGTGTGTCGCGTCGGCGAGGAGCGCGAGGCTGTCCGTGAGGAAGCCGGCGACGACCTCGACGACGGTGTAGCCGGCCGTCAGTGCGAGTGCGAGCCCGAGCGCGCCCCCGCTCCCGACGCGCCTCGCATCGTGGTCGTGACCGTGACCCACGATGCCGTTCTACCGGCTCGGGCCCGCGACCGACGGCCGGTCAGCGGCCGGAGGCGGTGGCGACGCGTTCGTCAGCGCGGCGGCGGCGAGCAGCACGACGAGCGCGAGAACGGTCTCCCCCACGAGGCTCGGGCGCACGCGCGGATCGCGCCCGGCGGCGATCCGCGGGCGGACGAAGAGGTGGTGGATCCCGCCCCAGGCCAGCGCGAAGGCCACGATCCCGAGCTTCACGAGCAGAAGCCGGCCGTAGCCGGTCGCCCACAAGGCCGAGATCTCGGGAAGCCGGACGACCGCGAGGTACCCGCCGGCCAGGACGAGCACCGCGACGAGCACGAACGCGAGCCGCGAGAAGCCGAGGAACGCCCGGCGCCGGAGCGCGGGAGCGACGGGCCAGACGACGAACGCGAGCGTGACGAGGCCGCCGACCCAGACGCAGGCCGCGACGAGGTGGAGCCAGTCGGCGAGCTCGGACGCCCAGGTCGCGTTCGGCTCCGTCGCCTGATGCCCGGAGAGCGAGAGCCCGGATGCAAGCAGAAGCGAGAGCGCGAGCGCGGGCAGACGGAGCCGTGTGCGGTCGAGCGCCCATGCCAGCGCGAGCAGCGCCGCGACGACGGCGAAGCCCACGGTCATCACCAGGAACGCGACCCCGAAGCGGGTCTTCTCGGCGAACGGTTGCAGGTCCCCGTAGAGCAGGTCGCCGAGCGGGAGCTGCAGCGCGTTCGACGCCCGGACGAGGAACGCCAGGATCCCGACGTCGATCACCGCGAAGGCCGCGACGGTGGTCAGGAGGTGGAAGCGGCGCTCGAGCGCACGGGGCGCATCGCCGCGCAGGATCCCGAGCCGGACGACGAGCGGGCCGAGGACGAGCGCGAGCGCGGCGAACAGCGCCCAGCGCGCGAGGTCGTCCTTCACCGTCGTTGCGCCCGCCCCGATCGACTCGGTCGGCGGGGGTGGAGCGACGCCGACGCCGAAGTTGTAGACGCCGGAAGGCGAGTGGCCGTCGGTGCTCGTGACGCGCCAGCGAAGGGTGTACGAGGAGCCGCGCTCGAGCCCGGACAGCCGTGCGGTGACGACGAGCCCGCCGCCGGAGACGGAGGCGGCTCCCGCATGCTGTGCGCCACTCCGATCGAGTACCTGGACGCCCCCCTCGGCGACGGTGACCGGCTCCGTGAACCGCAGCCGGATCAGCGAGGGTGCCTCCCGCAGCCGGGCCTGCGTGCCAGGGTCGGCCTCGACGAGCGTCGCGTGCGCGCGAGCGACGGCCGGCAGGAGAAGCAGTGCGCAGGCGAGCGCCGCGAGTGGAAGCGTGCGCCTCATCGGGTCGCCGCGTCCGAGAGATGCCCGAAGATCGGGGCCAGGTCGCGGTCTGCGTAGAGGAGGACCGCCACGACGACGAAGGTGAGCGCGAAGGCGGCGCGCCAGACGGCGGCCCGCGGCCGCAGCGCCTCGGCGAGCGGGAAGAGCGCGGCGACGGCCACGACCCAGCCGATCGCGTGGTGCAGGAAGGCGGAGCGCGAGTAGAGCCACGGGTTCTGCTCGTGGAGGATGAACGCGAGCCCCGAGAGGAACAGCGCGCCGGAGGTGACGAGCGACCAGCGAGGGCTCGTGAGCTTGCCGCGGACGACCGCGAACTGGAGGGCGCCGACGATCATCGCAGCCTGCGCCCAGACAGCGTGGGCGAGCAGGTGCATCGGCGAGAAGGTCGAGAAGACGACGATGACCCACAGCAGGACCCCCCCGCCGAGCGCGATCGCCGGCCACAGGTAGGCGCGCCACGCGCGCCTGCGGAACACCGAGGTGCCGACGAGTGCCTCCGACAGGAGGACCAGCCCGAGCAGGAGGCAGACCGAGCCCGTGAGCCAGTGGGCGATCTCAGGCCTCGGAGCCATCGCCCTCGCTCTCGAGATCTTCGACGAGCCCGGGGGCGACGACGAGCGCGAACACGACGCCGACGAGCCCCACGAGGAGCGGCGGCTGGACGAGGTAGTCGTACAGCCCCCGGTCCGCCCGCTCGAGGAAGACGATCCGGTACGGCTGCGCGACGGCCCAGACGAGCCCGGCGAGAATCGTGAGCGGGCCGAGCAGGAGGACCGCCAGCGCACGCCTCGACCGGCGCGCGACCGCCGAACGGCGAAGCCGGGCCGCGGACTCGGGGATGCCGGTCGCAATGTCCGTGCTCATGAACCCCTCGCCGACAGTCTTGCCCCTGGCGACAGCGACCGCAACCAGGCCCGTTCGCTGACGGACAGTCTGGCAGGCAGCGGCCTTCCGTCGACCGGCCGCGCGGCGCATGATGCCGTCATGCGGGCAGGGATCGTCGCCATCGTCACGGCCGTCGCGCTGGCGTCCTCGGCGGCCGTCGTCGCGATCGCGGCCACGGGCGCGAACGGCCTCCCCGCGTACACGAACGGCTACCAGACGTGGCCGAAGCTCAACCGCAAGCCGTTCACGACTTGCGGGCCGCCGTGCGCGCACTCCGGCGTGAAGAACGTCTATGCGAGCAAGCGCAAGGTCGGACGGCGCTTCCCGAACGGCACCGTGGTCGTGAAGACGATCGTGAAGCCCGGCACGCGCTTCGTCGGCCAGTTCGCGGTCATGCGGAAGGTGAACGGGCGGTGGCGCTACGTCGAGTACGAGCGCTCGAGCCGGAGCGCGCGCTTCACCGTCCTCGCCCGGGGGCAGCTCTGTCAGAGCTGCCACCAGCAGGCGAGGGCGGACGACTACGTCTTCACGAGGTAATGCGCGCGAAGATCCCCGAAGCGCGGGCACTCGTGCCCGGCAGGGTGACGCCACCCCGACGGGTGGCGGCGACCGGCGCGTGGACGAGCTACGCCGTACGGCGGCGCTGCTGGTACGTCATGAAGAGCGCACCGATGCCGCCGATGAGGCAGATGACGCCGATGATCCAGAGGACGGCGCCGCCCCAGAAGCCGAGGCCCATGACGAGGAAGATCAGGCCCGCGAGGAGCAGGCCGAGACCGATGATGTTGACTGGCATGGTGCGAGGTTCGCCGCTCGCGGGCGAGCTCCTTCTCGCGCTCAGCCCGTGCGCACGCGCCGAAACGCGTCGATCGCCCGCTCGAGGTGCTCCGGCTCGAGCGCGGCGGACATCTGCACGCGGATGCGCGCGGTGCCCTCCGGCACGACCGGGAAGCCGAAGCCCGTCACGAAGACCCCCTCGTCGAGCAGGCGCTCGGACAGGGCGATCGCCTGCGCCGTCTGGCCGACGATGATCGGGATGATCGCGGCCTCGCCGTCGAGGGGCCGGTAGCCCGCCCCGGCCAGCATCTCCCGGAACGCGCTCGAGCGTGCCCGCAGGCGGGCGAGCAGCTCCGGCTGCTCCAGCATCAGCTCGACCGCGCGGAGCGCGCTGCAGGCGACGGTCGGCGGGAGCGCGTTCGAGAAGAGCTGCGGGCGCGAGCGCTGCGAGAGCAGGTCGCACACCTCCTCCGACGAGGCCACGTACCCGCCGGCGGCGCCGCCGAGCGCCTTCCCGAGCGTCCCGGTGATGACGTCCACCTCGCCTAGGAGGCCGTAGTGCTCGACCGTCCCGCGACCGGTCTCGCCGAGGACGCCGACGCCGTGCGAGTCGTCGACCACGACGACTGCGTCGTGCTCGCCCGCCAGCTCGACGATCTCCGGGAGCTTCGCGAGGTCGCCCTCCATCGAGAACACGCCGTCGGTGACGATCAGCTTGCGGGCGTCGGACGGTGCCGCGACGAGCGCGTCGCGCAGCGCGCCCATGTCCGAGTGCGGGTAGATCACCTTCGACGCCGGCCGCGAGAGCCGGATCGCGTCGATGATGCTCGCGTGGTTCAGCTCGTCGGTGAGAATCACCGTCGTGTCGTCGGTCAGGGTCGGGATCACGGCCTCGTTCGCGTTCCAGCAGGAGACGTAGGTCAGCGCGGCCTCGGTCCCCGAGAGCTCCGCGAGCTTGCGCTCGAGCTCGTGGTGGGGCGCGAACGTGCCGCAGATGAACCGCACCGAGGCGGTGCCCGCGCCGTAGCGCTCCAACCCCTCGATGCCCGCGCGCACGACCTCCGGGTGTGCCGCCAGGCCCAGGTAGTTGTTCGAGGAGAGCACGATGACCTCGCCGCGGCCCTCCATCTGCACGACGGGCCCCTGCGGGGACTCGAGCGTGAGGAAGCGCTTGTACGTGCCGGCGTCGCGCAGGCCGTCGAGCTCGGCGCCGACCTGCTCGGTGAGGACGGTGTTCACTGCGTGGCTCCGTTCGGTCGCAGGACGATCTTGCAGGCCTCCCCGGTTCCGAGGAGCGCGAAGGCCTCGTCGAAGCGCTCGAGCGGCAGCTCGGCCGTGATCAGCGGCCGCAGGTCGACGACGCCGTGCTCGAGCAGCCAGCGCGTCGTGTACCAGGTCTCCCAGATCTCGCGCCCGTTGACGGCGGAGACGGTGAGGTTCTTGAAGATCAGGGACTCCGCGATGTCGATCGTCGCCGGCCTGGCCGGGATCCCGAAGAGAACGACGTTCCCACCGTGCCGCACGATCCGGAACGCGTCCTCGATCGCCTTCAGCGCGCCGGACATCTCGAAGACGACCCCCATCCCGATCCCCTCGTTCTGCTCGACGAACCAGGCCGGGACGTCGTCGACCTCCGTGACGTCGACGACCGCGTCGGCGCCGAGGGTCTTCGCCAGCTCCAGCCGGTAGGGGACGGTGTCCGACGCGAGGAGGCGCCCGGCGCCGAACGCGCGGGCGATCGCGATCGTGAACAGCCCGACAGGCCCGCAACCGAGTACCGCGACCGCACGTCCGGCGAGCTCCTGCGTCGACGTCGCGAACACGGCGTTCCCGAACGGCTCCTGGAGGCAGGCGATCTCCGGCGGCAGCTTCGCGCGGTCGTTGCGCCAGACGACCGACGCCGGCACCGCGACGTAGTCGGCGAAGCCGCCGTCGCGGTCCACGCCGAGGATGCGCGTCCGCTCGCACATGTGCGCGCGCCCCGTACGGCAGTGGAAGCAGACCCCGCAGGTGACGTGGCTCTCGGCCGAGACGTACGCCCCTTCCTCGACCTCCGAGACCCCGCTCCCGAGCGCGACGACGGTTCCGGCGAGCTCGTGGCCGAGCGTCAGCGGCGGCTGCACGCGCTCGGACGACCACTCGTCCCAGCGGTGGATGTGGAGGTCGGTGCCGCAGATCGAGGCGGCCTCGACGCTGATCAGGACCTCGTCCGCCCCCGGAGTCGGGACGGGGACCTCGTCCAGCACGAGGCCCGCCTCGGGCCCGCGCTTCCTGACGGCGCGCATCGTCTCCACGGCCGCACGATAGTGCCACGCTGTCTCCGTCCGACGCAGGTCAGCGGGCGGGCTGCAGCTTTCCACCGATGACGCGTGGTGGCCGCCTGGCGACCAGCACGGCTGAGCCCTACGACGGCCTCGAGCTCGTTAGGCTGACGCTCCCGCGACGCGTGTACGCGCAGGAGCACCTCAACTGGGTCGCGAGTGTCGTCGCGCACGTGCTCGCGCGGGCCTCCGAGATCCCAGGTCTTCGATTCACGTACGAGCCCGAGCACCTGCGCTTCTTCCAGGCGCGCTTCGCACCGCTCGAACCGTTCCCCCGGCTGGCGGTGGAGCCCGTGGAGGGACGTGCCGGTGCTCGCGTACGTGTAGCGCCCGGGCCCGACGGGTCAACAGGGCGCGCTCCCCTCGAGCGCGCCCTGGTCGGGCACGGGGAGCGCCACCCCGGCCGGGATCGAGCCGTCGGCGGAGCGCAGCGCAGCGGCGATGCGCAGTGCACGTCCGCGCGAGCCCGCGAACACGACGACCGTCGACCGCCCGGTCTGGAGCTCGAGCCGGGCCCCGTCGTCGAGGAATGCGGCGGGAACACCGCGGACCGCGGCGCGCTCGACCGCCGGCCCGAACGGCGGCCCTTGCTCGTACAGGCCGAGGTGGCGCCGACACGCGGGCCACACCTGAACCTCCATCGGAGGAGCGCACCCGGCGTCGTCCGTGGCCTCGCAGTCGCCGTAGACGAAGGAGACGTACCCGGCATCGCCGCCGCGCAGGACCCGCGTCAGCGGGAGCTCGTCGACGCTCTCGCCGGCGAAGAGCAGGGGAAGCCCGAGCCCGTGCGCCGGCGCGCCACCGGCCGACACGCCCCCCGCGAGCAGGACAGCCGACACGGACGTGCCGGCGAGGAGCCACGCCGTCACGCGTGGTTCACCTGATGGAGACCGACGAAGACCGTCCAGCCGTCCGAGGCCGCGTAGTCGCCGTCGCACTGCTTGAAGCTCTGCGTGTTCCCCCACCAGGCCCGCGACGTCGCGTGCCCGGCGACCGCGAACGCGGCCGCGAGCGCGTCGCGGCCCTGGTCGAAGCCGCTGCCGCCCGGGCCGTTCGCGTCGACAGCATGCCCGCAGGGGAGTGGAAAGAGCACGAGGTCCTCGTGGTGCGCCGCCGTCGCGGCCGCCCACCCGAGGGCCGGGTCCCAGTGCTGGCCGCGGGCCCGGACGTGGAACCGCGAGCCCTCGCCGCTCGCGCGTTGGGCGTGCTGGAACGAGCAGGCTTCGTGGTCGAGGAAGAACTGGCCCGAACCGGACGTGGACCTCCAGCCTGCGTGGGACTCGACCTGGCTCGCGGCTCGACCCCAGGTCCCCCACCCATGGAAGACGACGTTCACCGGGTCCGAGCGCGTCGACGCGCCGGCGGGGCAGCCACGGTGGGTGTACCTCGCCGACGCATCGAAGTGAGCCGAGGTGGTCGCCGCTCCGGCGGCGAGCGAGAAACCGACCGCCAGGAGGAAGACGACGAGGAAGCGGCCCATGCCTCGAGGGTAGGGCCGTCTTCGTGCGACCGAGTGTCGACTTCGTGCCGAAAGGACGACGCCCGCGCCCCGCGGCCGCTCGCGTACCCGACCCTACGGCTCGGCGCGCTTCGGGCGCAGGTACACGAGCCAGTACACCGCGCCGACCATGAGCCCGCCGCCGATGACGTTCCCGATCGTCACGGGCAGGAGGTTGTCGCGGAAGAAGCTCGCCCAGGTCAGGTCGGACAGATCGGGGACGGTGTCCGGGTCGAGGCCCGCGACGAAGTCGTCGTCCGACTTCACGAGCAGGCCGATCGAGATGAAGTACATGTTCGCCACCGAGTGCTCGAAGCCGGCCGCGACGAAGGCGGCGATCGGCGGGATGATCGCGAGGATCTTGTCCGTCGTCGTGTGCGCGCCGAAGGTCAGCCAGACCGCGAGGCAGACGAGGGCGTTGCACAGGATGCCGAGCGCGATCGCCTGCACGAAGCCGAGGCTCGTCTTCGTCGCGGCGATCCCGAGCGCCGTCTGCCCGACCGCCCCGCCGCCGAAGGTGTACTGCTCGGACACGTAGACGATGAGCGCCGTCGCGAAGGCGCCGACGAAGTTCCCGATCCAGACGACGACCCAGTTGCCGAGGAGCGCGGCGGTCGCGACCCGCCTGCTCGCCCAGGCCATGACGATGAGGTTGTTGCCCGTGAAGAGCTCCGCGCCGGCGACGACGACGAGGATCAGGCCGAGCGTGAACGCCAGGCCGGCGAGGAGCCGGACGACGCCGTAGGGCAGCTCCGCGCCGCCGGCCGCGACCGTGGTGGCGAAGATCGCCCCGAGCGCGATGAACGCTCCGGCGAGGACGGAGAGGACGAAGACGTCGAACGTCGGCATCCCCGCCTTCGTCAGACCGACGGTCTCCGCCTTCCTCGCGACCTGCGCCGGAGGGAGCGCATCCAGCCCGGTGGGCGTGAAGGGCGCGTCGCTCATCGGTCAGAAGACCTGGACCGGAGTGCCGACGTCGACGAACGAGTAGACGCGCCGCGCCTCGCCCGCGGGCAGTCGGACACACCCGTGCGACGCGGGATACGACGGGACATCGGGGTACTCGTGCGTCGCGATGCCACCGACGAAGTACGCGGCGTACGGCATCCAGACCTGGAAGGGGACCGACCAGGAGTAGAGCTCCTTGCGGTACACGCGGTACCCGCCGCTCGGTGTCGCGCCGGCCGCGCCGGTCGACGTGTGCACGGCGCGCACGACCTCGTTCCCATCGAGCATCAGGAGGACGCCGCGGTCGCGATGGATCTCGAGACGGCGCCCCGCCCGATGCGACGTCGGCTTCGGGCGAGAGCCGCGGAAGAGCTCGACCTGCACCTGGCCCGTCACCCTGCCCGTGCGGGCGAGGCCCTCCCAGCCCTGCAGCGCGAGCAGCGCCTGCGACGTCCGGTAGTCGGGCTCGCCGGTCACGTCCGCGCGGTCGAGGTAGCCGAGGCTCCACAGGCGGAGCTGAACGCCCCGGACGCTGTACAGGTAGCCCTGCTCGCCGTGCTCGGGGCGCCACGACTCCTGCCGGAGGCCGAGCCGGAACATCGTCACCAGCCTCCCCTCCGCCGAGATCGCGGCGAACCGCTGCGGCGCGTCGAGCGACGCGAGCGTGGTCGCGATCTGCGTCAGCCGGGTCTGCAGGGTCCTCCGCGAAGCCGGGCCGAGCAGCGCACGCGAGAAGCGGACGCGCCAGAGATCGTCCTCCGGGACGACGAAGCGAAGCCGCACGGCGGCTGGCGCGAAGGCCGTCCGGAAGCCCAGCACCCGCTCCTCCCGCGTCGGGCCGCGGAGGAGCTCGCGGAGCGCGTGCCGCGCAGGGTCTGCCCCCTTCGGCACGATGCGCTCGACGCGCGCGATCCTCCCGTTGCGCAGGAGCGCGACCTCGACCGTCTTCGGTCGGACGACGGTCTTCACCGCGCCCAGCAGGACCGGGCGGGCGGCACGCGGCGCCGACCCCGGCTGGAGGTCGACGGCGAGCGTGCCGGTGAGCGCGAGGACGAGGGTGACGAGAAGCAGCCGCATCCCGCGCCCTGGTTCGCCGCGGGGCCGAAAACGCCTGCCGGCGGACGCTACGACTCGTCGCGGTCGACGATCTCGACCGTCACCCAGGCACCCGGCTCGCCACGGCGGTTCACGAGGTCGAGCAGGCGCTTGAGGACGCGGTACTTCCGGCGCAGGAGCCCGTCGATGCCGGGGTCGTCGACGACGCGCGCGCGCCCGGCGATGCGCGCCCCTCGCTCCACGCCGCGGAAGCTCGCGGCCGCGACGAGCACGCGGGGATCACGGCGCAGCCGCCGGACCTTCCACGTCTGCGCCCCGCTCCACACGAGCAGACGGCGCCCGTCGTCGCTCGTGACCCAGACCGGCGCCGAGACCGGCGTCCCGTCGCGCTTGAACGTCGTCAGGCTGATGTACCGCTCTCCTGCGAGTGAAGCGATCACTGCTCCTCCTTCGTATACGCCGTATACGGTGTAAGTCTACACCGTATACTGCGCGCATGGCAAGGCTCGACAGGGAGCAGGTCGTCTCCGCTGCGATCGCCCTGGCCGACGAGGCCGGCCTGGACGCAGTCAGCCTGCGCGGCGTCGCCGACCGGCTCGGGGTGACGCCGATGGCCCTGTACCGCCACGTCGCCAGCAAGGACGACCTCCTCGACGAGATGGCGGACCGGCTCTACGGCGAGCTCGACCTGCCCGCCGCGGGCGAGCCGTGGTGGGACGCGCTGGCGGGAATCGCGCGCTCGACCCGCGAGGCCCTGCTCGCCCGGCCGTGGTCGGTCCCCCTCTTCGCCCGACCCCTTGCCGGGCCGCACGGACGGGCGCTGGACGAGGCGCTGCGAGACGCGCTCGTCAGCGCAGGCTTTTCCGCGCGCGACACAGCGGAGCTGCACGACCAGCTGAGCGGGATGACGTTCGCGCTCGTCGCGCCCGAGCTCGTCGGGATGCCGAACCGCGCTGCCTTCGAGCGCGGGCTCGAGCTCCTGCACGACGGGCTCGAGGCCCGGCTCCGGCGGCGCTAGGCCGCGCGGGCGACCGCCTGCGGCGCGTCGGCGACGTCCCACACGTCGGGGACCGTCTGGCGCGCGACGAGAAGGGGATGCTCCTCGGCGACACCGGCCGGCATCGACGCCTGCGACGTCCACACGGTGAGGCTCAGGAGCTCGACGCCGCCGGCGAGCGGCCGCATCAGCACGGTGGTCGACACGCAGCCGGCCTCCGCCCCGTAGCGGCTGCGCGCGACCTCGCGCAGGTGCTCCGCGACCTCGTCCGCGTCCTGCGCTCCGACCCAGCCCTTCCACATCCGAGCGACCATCGTCCACCTCCGGTCGGTTGCAAATCGAAACGCACTATGGCACAGTGAGTTGCGATCTGCAACCATCTCCCGATGGAGGTCGACGTGAAGGACTTCCCGCGCGACGCGTGCTCGATGGCGTCGACGCTCGAGGTGATCGGCGAGCGCTGGACGATGCACGTGCTGCGCGAGTCCTTCCTCGGCGTGCGCCGCTTCGAGGACTACCGGCGCAACATCGGCGTCGCCCGGAACATCCTCAGCGACCGGCTGAGCACGCTCGTGGCCGAGGGCATCCTCCGCCGCGAGCTGTACAGCGAGCGCCCGCCGCGCTACGAGTACCGGCTCACGCGCAAGGGGATCGACCTGCACGAGATCCTCATCGCGCTGATGAAGTGGGGGAACCGCTGGACGCCGAACGCGGACGGCCCGGCGGTCGTGCTCCGCCACCGCGCGTGCGGCGCGACGATCGAGCCGGTGCTCGCGTGCCCCGACTGCGGAAAGCCGGTGCACGCGTGGGACCTCGAGGCGCTGCCCGGCCCCGGGACGGCCGCACGCCTGGCGGCCAACGCCGCGTCCTGATCCCGGCTACGCGCCCCAGACGCGCGCCACGGCCCGCTCGACCTTCGCCCGGACCTCGCCGGCGATCGCGTCGAGCTCGGAGTTGTCCACGATCGAGAGCATCGCGATCGGATCGACCGCGGACACCCTCGTCTCCCCGTCCCGTTCGTGGACGACGACGTTGCAGGGCAGGAGCGCCCCCAGGTCGGGCTCCAGCCCGAGGGCCCGGTGCGCGTACGTCGGATTGCAAGCGCCGAGGATCACGTACGGATCGACCTCCTCTCCGAGCTTCTCGCGAAGGGTCGCCTGGACGTCGATCTCGGTCAGGACGCCGAAGCCCTCCTCGGCGAGCTCCTCGCGCACGCGGGCCACCGCCTCCGCGAAGGGGAGGGCGGTGGTTCCGGCGATCGTGTAGGCCGTGGGCACGGCGTGCATCGGACCTCCTCTCGTGGTGTCGCTGCCAGCCTCGCTCGCCCAACCCGCGCTCGCATCGGGGCGGGCACGGAGCCGGGTGAACGCGAAGTACGGAGACGTGTCTACGCTCCCCTTCTGACCCGCACCGGCTGGCCTGACGACTCGGAGCTGCGCATCGGCCTCGGCTGCATGCGCCTCTCGAGCGACGAGGACCGCGACGAGGAACGCACGCTCGAGACGATCGCGGCCGCGGTCGAGGCGGGGATCACGATCTTCGACACCGCGCGCTCGTACGGCCGGGGCGCGGACGAGCTCGGGCACAACGAGCGCCTGCTCGCCCGGGCGCTGAGCGGCACTCCGGCGAGGGTCGTCACGAAGGGCGGGATGGCGCGGACAGGCGACGCGTGGCTGCCCGACGGCCGCGCGCGCACGATCCGCGCCGACTGCGAAGCGAGCCTCGAGGTGCTCGACGGCCTCCCGATCGACCTCTACCTCGCGCACGCACCGGACCCGCGCACCCCGTGGCGGACGACCGTGCGCGCGCTCGCGCGCCTCGTCGACGACGGGCTCGTCGAGCGCGTCGGCGTGTGCAACGTCACGCGCGGACAGCTCGACGACGCGCTCGAGCTCGCCCCGATCGCGGCCGTCCAGGTCGCGCTCAGCCCGTTCGACGACCGCGCGCTCCGCGGAGGCGTGGTCGAGCGCTGCGACGAGCTCGGGATCGCGCTCGTCGCGCACTCGCCGCTCGGGGGCCCGCGACGTGCGGCCCGCCTCGCTCGACGCGAGGAGCTCGCGCGCGTGGCAGCGGCGCACGAGGCAACCGGGGCCGAGGTCGCGCTCGCGTGGCTGCTCGACCTGTCCCCCGTCGTCGTCGCGATCCCCGGAGCCCGTCGGCCCGAGACTGCGCGCTCGTCGGCGCGCGCCGCAGCCCTCGAGCTCGACCCGGCCGAGCGGGAGCTGCTCGCACGCGAGCTGGGCGGGATGCGGCCTGCGACGGCCCCGCGACGTGCCCGGCGCGAGGGCGAGGTCGTGGTCGTGATGGGGATCCCCGGCGCCGGCAAGACCCTCGTCGCGCAGCGGTACGCCGGCGGCGGCCACGAGCGGTTGAACCGGGACGAGCTCGGCGGCTCGCTCCGCGAGATCGCCGCGGCGCTCGACGACGTCCTCGCCTCGGGCACGGCGCGGGTCGTCCTCGACAACACCTACCTCACGCGCGCGGCGCGGAGCCACGTCATCGAGATCGCGGGCCGGCACGGACTGCCGACACGTTGCGTGTGGCTCGACACGCCGCTCCCGCAGGCGCAGGTGAACATGGTCGAGAGGATCCTCGACCGCTTGGGCTCGCTACCCACTCCCGAGGAGCTGAAGCAGGCGGCCCGGCGCGAGCCGGGCCTGCACACTCCGACCACGCAGATGCGCACGCTCCGGGAGCTCGAGCCGCCGGAGCCGGACGAGGGCTTCAGCGAGGTCGAGCGCGTGACGTTCGAGCGCGCTCCCGCCGCAGGCATTCCCGGCGTCTTCGTCGCCGCAGCAGCGCTGACGAGCCGCGGCTGGGAGCGGGCCGTCGCCGAGGTCGATCCCGCCGCGCCGCACCTCGTCTTCGACTGGAAACCCGACGGCGCGACGGACGAGCTCGACCCGGCCGCCGATGTCCTCGCGAAGGTCGTCTCGGGGCCAGTGGAGCGCGCCCTCTGTCCTCACCCGGGCGGCCCGCCGATCTGCTGGTGCCGCCCTCCGCTCCCCGGCCTGCTCCTCGCGTTCGCGCGCGGCCATGGCATCGACCCGTCCCGCTCGACCCTCGTCGGGACCTCGACCGTGCACCGCACCCTCGCGACGACCCTCGGCGCACGCTTCGTGACGGTGTGACGCGCGTTTCGGAGCTCCCGGGCGGTGGGAGACAGGTGTCGAAGGAGGCCGGAATGAACACAGCCGAGCCCGCCGGCGAGCTCGATACCCGCTTCAGCAGCGAGGGGGCGGCTCCGACCGAGTGGTCGGAGGCCCACGAGCGGCTGGAGACGGCGGAGATCTTCTGGATCTCGACGGTCCGGCGCGACGGGCGTCCGCACGTGACCCCGCTCATCGCCGTCCTCCTGGACGGCTCCCTGTACTTCTGCACCGGCCCGGACGAGCAGAAGGCGAGAAATCTCGAAGGCAACCGCCACTGCACCCTCACGACCGGGTGCAACGCCATCGACGAGGGGCTCGACGTGGTCGTCGAGGGCGACGCCGTGCGCCTCGGGGAAGAGACGACGCTCCGACGGGTCGCCGCGCTCTACGAGTCCAAGTACGGGCAGGAGTGGCACTTCGACGTTCGGGACGGCGCGTTTGCGCACTCCGCGGGCACCGCGCTCGTCTTCGAGGTGGCGCCCCGGACGGTCTTCGGGTTCCGCAAGGGCGACGAGTTCAGCCAGACGCGCTGGCGCTTCCCGGACAGCTGACGCCGGAGAGCCCCCGCGAGACCGACGCCGGGTGAGCCGCCGTCGGGCAGCTGCCGGGGTGAAGCACATCGGGTAGGCAGGAAGCCCGTGGATCGGGCGAGGATGGCCTCGGTGTGCGCGAGGAACGCGTCGACTCAGTCAATCCACTGCATCGGACGTGAGATACTTGCCGTCGCACGCACTCCGAGCATGTGATGGCCGAACACTGAACAGGAGACAGCCGGGAGGACGGTCGTGGGCGCGACTGATCGGAGCCCGCGCGTTGACGATCCTCGCGATCCTGCTCGCGCTGGTAGGGATGGTCGCGTTCTACGTCGAGCACACGGCGCTCGACGAGGACGGCTTCGAGTCGATCTCGCGAAACATGATCGAGGACGACGAGATCCGAACGCAGGTCGCGGCCAAGGTGGTCGACACGCTGTTCGAGAACGTCGACGTCGAGGCCGCGATCGCGGACCAACTGCCGCCGGCGCAGGAGAGGCTCGCGCCGGTTCTGGCGGGACTCGCCCGCTCGGGTGCCGATCGTGCGGCAGACGCCGCGCTCGAGAGGCCACGCGTGCAGACGCTGTGGGTGGAGGTGTCGACCCGAACCCAGCGCCAGCTGGTGCGGCTGCTGGACGACGAGACCACGTTCGTCCAGACCGAGGGTGGCACGGTCGTGCTCGACCTCCGCCCGCTCGTGATCCAGGTCGGTGACCAGGTGGCGGTGATCGGCAAGGTCGCCGAGAGGCTGCCCGAGTCCTCGGGAAGGGTGGCCATCGTCGAGGAGAGCCAGCTCGAGACGGCGCAGACGATCACGAAGATCCTCCGCGCGGTCGCCGACTGGATGTGGCTCGTCGCGCTCGCCGTCGCGGCGCTCGCGGTGTGGGTCGCCCGCGGCCGTCGCAGGCTCGAGCTCCGCGCCATCGCACTCGGCCTGCTCGTCGTCGGGCTGTTGCTCCTGGCCGTGCGACGCTTCGCCGGCGACTACCTGGTCGACGAGCTGGCGAAGGACGACGCGGTCAAGCCCGCTGCGCATGACGCCTGGGACATCCTCACGCAGGTTCTCGCGGATCGCGCCTGGGCGTGGATCGTCTTCGGCGTCGTCATGCTCGTCGGAGTCTGGTTCGTGGGCGACACCGCTCCCGCCGGCCGCGCACGCCAGACAGCCGCGCCTACCCTCGAGTCCCGCCCCGCGACCTACGGGATCGCCGCCATCGCCCTCCTCGCACTCGTCCTGGTCGCGCCTCAGCTCGCCCGGGGTTGGCTGTCGGCGCTGCTGCTGATCGGGCTCGTCGTCGTCGGCATCGAGATCGTCCGGAGCATCGCGGTCAAGGGCTTGCCGAAGCCCGGCTGAGCGTCACCGTGCCTGGGTGCACACGGCTTCAGTCGCGCTGCACGGTGACCGCCGTACCGTAGGCGGCAACCTCCGTCATATTGCTGCTCAGCTCGTTGCAGTCGAAGCGCATCGCGATCACGGCGTTCGCACCCGCCTCGCGAGCCGCCTCGCGCAGCCGCTCGACCGCCTGCAGCCGGCTGTCGGAGAGCATCTTCGTGTAGCCCTTGACCTCGCCGCCCACCAGCCCCTTCAGGCTTGCGCCGATGTCGCTGCCGATGTTGCGGCTGCGCACGGTCAGGCCGAACACCTCGCCGTACACCTCCGCCACCCGGTGCCCGGGCAAGTCGTTCATCGTCGTCACGATCACGTCAGCCATCACGCCTCCTCTCGATGGGGAACGAGCCACTTCCTGGGACGGTTCTTACCCGGCTCGGCCCTCCTGCTTTCCAGTCCCTGCGATTCTGTACCGGTCGCAGGATCGGGGAGCCCGTTTCGCTTCCGGAGGGGCTGACCAACGGAGCGCACGACCACCTACCGGCCAGCTCTGGGCGAGACTCCGCGAAGCCGACGCGCGGACTCGAACCGCGGACCCCTTCATTACGAGTGAAGTGCTCTACCAGCTGAGCTACGTCGGCGAGGCCGTCTGAGTGTAGCGCCGGTGCGCGGCGGCTCAGGCGCGCGCGAGGATGCGATCGTACGTCTCGCCGTAGATGAGCCCGCGCACGTTCTCCGACTCGAGGAAGTCGCGCGGGAAGCCGAGACGCTCGCTCCCGGCGGCGTCGATCGCGGCCAGCTCCTCGGGGTCGAGCTCGATCGCGGCGGCGCCGAGGTTCTCGACGA
>Ga0209814_10000218_pt1 | contig 17603 bp, 16 predicted proteins | sample SoiMetdeltSBSDD1_FD_187597 | JGI IMG/M metagenome (GOLD analysis project Ga0209814, IMG submission 187597) | Bulk soil microbial communities from a Populus tree surrounding site in Tennessee, USA - Soil MetaG P. deltoides SBSDD1 (SPAdes) (version 2) | ecosystem: Environmental > Terrestrial >... | reverse complement strand
GAGGTAGCGTGGTCGCAGGGCGTAGGTGCAGGTAGATGCCAGTGTTGAGTGGAGAGGCGTTCGGGATCATGGTCACCGCGGCGAATCACGGCCTGGCGGGGTACGTCCCCGGCTTGTTTGTGCCTCCAGGGCCGACAGCTGCAGACGATGTCGGCCTCCCGGCCGGCGATCCCGAGCATCCATCGGCTGCCGGCACCGACCAGGATCGGCGGGTGCGACTGCTGGAGCAGCATCACCCGGTCGACCCTCGACTGGTGAGGTGATCATGTCACCGGAACGCGCGAGCGCCTCGAAGTGACCGAATCCCCTAGCACCCACATGTGTGCAGCGGGCGACGGCACGCTGGCCGCGCGAGTGCCTGCAACGCCCAAGCCCTGATCCGGGAGCTCGGAAATGAGGAGCGGCCTAAGGAGCCGTCCGATGTGCCCCGGCCTCCTTGGCTCCAAGGTGGACTCGAACGCAATCGCGGGAGCGAAGGAGACCGAGATGCACGACTGGAAGCTGACTCCACTCCCGAGCGTCATGCTGCGCGGTTGGGCCTATCACGAGTCACAGCACCGGCGGGAGGTCCCGCAAGCCAGGCGCCCCTGGCGATCCCTTGCTCGTCGCGGTGTCGCCACCATCCGCAGGCTGCTCGCCACGACCGGGCGGCCGACGTCAGGTGGGACTCTCCCGCAGGGCGATCGTCGCGACCTCCACCCTGGATGAGGCACCCAGCTTGGCCTTGATGTTGGCGACATGGACCGACGCGGTCTTCTTGCTGATCACCAGCGCCGTGGCGATCTCCCCGTCCGACATGCCCGACGCGACGAGCGCCAGCACCTCTTGCTCGCGTGGCGTGAGATTGAACCGGCCTCGTCGGGAAGGCGTCGGGGCGGGCAGATCCTGGAGGTCGGCCGCCTCGACAGCGACCATCGCGAGTTCGAGTGCCTCTCGCACATCCCTGGACCGACCTATGGCCCAGCGCGTCTCGAACCTGACCGTCCCGAGTGCCTCCCGGGTCGCCGCCCACAACCGGCGGCGGGTCCGCTGTTCCTCCGGTATGGCCGGCCATCGATGATCCGTCCGGTAGGTGTCGGCTGCGCCCCAGGCTTCCACGGCCGCGGGCAGCATCCCGGCGGACGCCAGCCACCCCCCCGCTGCTTCGACCATGAAACTGTCGCCGGGAGGGTTCTCCGCCCCGCGGACGGCGCCGCTGCCTTCACGAAGCCGGGATCGTGCCGCTTCCAGCTTCCCCTGTGCCGTCAGGGCCTGGGTCAACGCGGCGGTGGCATGCGCGAAGACGAGAGCTCTCTCACCGCTCTCGATCGACAAGCGCACGCTCTCCGCCAACATCGTCTCTGCCTGTGCGTGCTCTCCTTCCGCGAGCGCGAGCGCGCCACCTTGGGTGAGCGCGCTGGCGGCTCCCCACACATCCCCGGCCGCACGCGCCTTGTCGAGCGCTTCCTCGAAATGCGCCCGCGCCCGGGCGGGGTCTCCGCGCGCTTGGGCAAGCTGGCCCGCAACCAGCAGCGGCTCGACCAGGACGCCGGAGGTCCCGTCATGGCGTGCGTGCTCGATGGCCGCAGCCATCCGTTCCGCGGCGGCATCGAGCTCCGGTCCCCCGGTACCGAGCGCCCGATGGCTCAGACCGATGAGCGCCTCAATCCGGCTCCGGTGGTCATCGTCGTCCGCCGCCCCAAGGCTGGCCTCGAACAGCTCCTGGCTTCGTTCGCTATCGCCCATCTCCCAGAGGATCCACGCCGCGCGCTGCTGGGCCTTCACGCGGAGCGCGGCTGGCGCATCAGCTGCCGCAGCCAGGGACGCCTCAAGCCATCGCAACCCTTCGCCCAAGCCGCCGGCGTCGTGCCAGAAGCGACGCCTGAGCGCCACGGCAAGCCGGAGCATCGACTCGTCGCGGTGAGCTTCCTGCGCCCAGGCGAGCGCCGCGCGGATGTCAGCCTGTTCCGCCGCGAGCCTGCGGATCCATGCTGCTTGGTCAGGTCCCCGAAGTTGGGGCTCGGACCGCTCGGCAAGGGCCACGAAGTGCGCGAGGTGGCGGTCCCGCAGCCCGACCCGGTCCGGTTCCAGCAGCTGATCGCGCGCGAACTCGCGAATGGTTTCCAGCATCCGGAATCTCGGCTCGCCCTCCACATCGGGGGCGACCGTCAAGACGTTCTGCTCGACCAGGTGGTTGAGGCTGGTGAGCACGTCAGACCCGCCATTCGGATCGGCCGGGTCGATCGCGACCGCCTCCGCAGCAGCCAGCGCGAATCCGCTGGCGAACACCCCCAACGAGGCGAAGACGCGCTGGTCGCGCTCACCCAACAAGTCGAAGCTCCACCCGATCGTGGAGCGGAGCGTGCGCTGGCGGATCGGTGCATCCATCGGTCCTTCCGTCAGGACCGGCAGCCGCCGGTCCAGGCGGGCGAGAAGCGCGGCCGGCGTGAAGAGCCGGGTGCGGGCCGCGGCCAGTTCGATCGCCAGTGGCAAGCCGTCCAGGTGGGCGCAGATACCGGCGACGGCGACGGCGTTCTCGCGGGTGAGCGCGAAGGCCGGGTCGATGGCCCGGGCCCGCTCGACGAACAACTTCACCGCCTCGACCTCAGCGAGGTCGTCGAGCGACGCGAGCTCCGCGGGGCCCGGTAGCTGCAGCGGCGCCAAGGGATACTCGTGTTCCCCGCGGACGTGGAGCGGGGCGCGGCTGGTGGCCAGCACGCGCAGGCCCGGCGACGCCGCCAGCAGTGCCGCGATGACCGACCCGGCCGCGGGCAGCTGCTCGAGGTTGTCGAGCACCAGCACGACCTTGCGGTCGCCGATACGTCGCGCCAGCGTGTCCTGGAGCGCTTCGCCGGCCACTTCGCGAACACCGAGGACGGTCGCGATCGACACGAGCACCAGGGCTGGATCCGTGATCGGGGTCAGGTCCACGAACTGCAGATCCGAAGACACAGCGCGGCGACGAACCGCGAACTCAAGCGCAAGACGCGTCTTGCCGCTTCCCCCCGGTCCCACGACGGTGACGAGGCGCGCGGCGCCGAAGGCTACTTCGAGCTCCGCCAGCTCGCGTGAGCGCCCCACGAACGACGTGAGCTGAACCGGAACCCGCTCCCCCAGTCGCCCGGCTCTGTGCCTGAGCGCGCCAGTTCGGCCCATGACGGGCGCCTCCTAGAGTGTGCCTCGGATACCCGACTGCCGCCCCTCTGTCCAGTCCAGAACCTGAGGAGCCTGTTCCTGCCTCCGCAGCCACGTTACCGAGGTCAATTTTCGCCGGAACTCTTGGGCGGCGTCGGCTTCTTGGCGGGCTCTTGCCCGCCGGCGACCGGGCGGGCCTTCCGGACCGCGCGGGTGGGTCATGAGGTCGCGGTGTCTGTGCTGGGCGTGGCCTGGTCCAGGCCGGCGAGCTGTTGGTGTGACATCTGGTGCATGCGGTCAACAGCTCCAGAAGCAGCGTCAGCTGCGCATCGCTGTCGGCGGCGAGCAGGTCGGTCCATGGTACCCAGGATCAGAGCGTGCGTCGTCGGCGTGGCCGAGGCGCTGAGCGTCAGTTGTCCAGGGTGGCCAGGTCGAGCCGGCGCGGGCGTGCGGAGTCGGCGAGGATGTCGATCTCCACGATCCTGTCGTGCCTGACCGTGGACCCCGGCACCGCAAGCAGTCGACCGTCCGCGTCCGCGACCACGCCTGCGGCGCCGTTCACCAGCGCCGGTCGCGCAAAGGGGGCACGCTGCGCGAAGGCCGGCGCCTGCTCGGCCACTGCCCGCGGCCCCACGGACAAGCTGCGTTTATGCCACCGGTGGGACCGCCCAGGCCAGAGGCCACATGGTCAACGGCGGAAACGCCCGGCCGAGCTTGACGGGTGCGGCAGCCCCGAGGGGCCGTGTACCAGGCGGACGACGGCCATGACACGCCGCGCGGTCGCGGCCGGGTCGCGCTCAAACGTCCAGACAGGCAGCAGCGACGGCGCGCGGCGCGCCGTGATGGACTTCGACCGGGCGAATTCGCGCAGCCCATCGTCGCCGTGGATGCGCCCGAACCCGGAGGCTCGTACGCCACGGCGTTGGTCCGCGCGATCCCCTCGTCGGCGTCGCGGACGCGGTTCACCACCAGCACCGGGCCGAACGTCTCCTCCCGTACCGCGGTCGAGTCCTCGGGGACGTCGACCAGGATCGTGGGCCGCACGTACGGCGGCTGCACCGCGTCGGCCCGCCCAGCGCGGCCCTGCCGCCGTCGGCCAGCCCGTCAGCGATGTGCCGGCGGATGGTGTCGAGCTGCCCCGGCATGGCGTCGAGCTCAGCATCGGCATCGACGATCAGCGCGTCCTTGCCGCCGCACTCGGCCACGAACGGGGTAAGGGTCTCAGCGCAGGTGGCCATCACCTTCTTGGCGGTGGCGGTGGAGTCGATGAACGCAATCTTGTCCGCGCCCGAGCGGCACGGCGCGGCGCCAGTGTCACCAAGCCCGTGGACGAGCTGCAGCACCGGCTGCTCCGGAACCACCTCGGCAAACCGGTCGACCAGCCATTGGCTGACGCCCGGCGTGTACTCGTTGGGCTTGAGGACCATGGCGTTGCCGGCGGCCAGCGCGTAGGCCGCCACTGAACTGATCGCGGCCACCGGGTAGTTCGCGTTGCGGTCATGACTCGCTCCCCGACCTCGACGGAACGCCGCGGACGGTGCGGGACGCGGGTGGAAGCGCAGCAGCATGCCAGCGTCCCGCTCCGTCATGTCGATGCTGGCGAGGGAGCTGCTCGCGACCATGGCCGCTCCTCCCGCTGTGTCCGATGGTCGGATCCTGGAGGACGACCAGCGCCACGTATAGAACAGAATCTGGACTGGCGGAGGGGTCATGGGACTGATGCCTCCTATTTCGGGCAAGCGGCGGGGCGGGGGTCGGTGGGCTTGTGAGGTGCTGGTAGACCTTGCGGGCGATGTAGCGCTTGAGGCAGCGCATAGGAGGTCCGCACCTTTCGGTGGGGAATTCCTTCTGCGACAATCGCGCGCATGGGGTTCAGGCGGCGTCTACGTGAGGGGGCCGACATGGACCGGGAGGGGCAGACCACCACCGACGGACGGGCACTCGCCGAGCAGTTTGGGCGCGTTGGGCTGTGGACCAGGCATCTGGACGTCCAGCCCGCCAAGCAGGTCCGGGAAGCGGTCGCCGAGCTGGAGGAGCTGGGCTGGGGCTCGCTGTGGTTCTGGGAGGTATTCGGTCGCGAGGCGCTGACCAGCGGTGCGCTGCTGCTGGGTGCCACCCAGCGGATGGTGATCGCCAGCGGTATCGCCAACGTCTGGGCGCGTGACCCGGTGGCGATGGCGGCCGCCGGGCGGACCTTGGTCGAGGCCTACCCGGGGCGGTTCGTGCTCGGCATCGGCGTCAGCCACGGCCCCCTGGTGGACGCTCGCGGCCATCGCTACCAGCAACCGCTGGAGAAGATGCGCGGCTACCTTGACGCCATGGACGCCGCCCCCTGGCAGGGACCGCCGCTGCCAGCGGAGCCGGCGCGGGTGCTGGCCGCGTTGGGCCCCCGCATGCTGGAGTTGGCCGCGGAACGATCCGCCGGTGCGTTGCTGTACAACGGAACGCCGGAGGCGACCGCCAGCGCCCGGTCGGTGATCGGCTCCGGGCCGCTGCTGGCGGCCGAGCAGGCCGTGCTGCTGGAGGAGGACCCGGCCGAGGCCCGCCGGATCGCCCGCGAGTTCCTGGCCCTGTACCTGACCCTGCCGAACTACCTGCGCGCCTGGGACCGGGCTGGGCTCGGGCCCGAGGAGCAGGCGGAGGGGGGTAGCGACCGGCTGGTGGATGCGGTGGTCGCCTGGGGCGGCCCCGAGGTGATCGCCGAGCGGGTGCGGGCCCACTTGGAGGCGGGTGCCGACCACGTCTGCGTCCAGGTCCTTGACCCCGACCCTAACGGCCTGCCGATGGCCAGCTGGCGGGCGCTCGCCCCGGCATTGCTGGAGCGCTGAAGCGCAAGCAGAGGACGTAGCGCCAACAGGCGTCCACGACCGGACGGACCGGGAACCGTCGTCGGTCCGTGCCGGGTCCGCAGCCGACAGGTAACCGCGGACATCAGCCGGTACGAGCGGTCACCAAGCGTTCTTCGATCCGCAGGTCGCTGGGCCTAGAGCCTCCTGACCTCGGGCGGGGGAGGCAGGCGACGTGGAGGTCGAGTCTCCCCACCCGGCTGCCGCAAGCCCTCCTGGCTCTTGCCCACAAGGCGGTGATCACCGAGGACGGGCCTCACCCTCTAGTGAGCTGGAAGCCGTCGCCGCCAGCTGGGAGCGTCGTCGTTCTCGCCGGCCGTGGCACCCGCGTGCCATAAGCAGCGGTCACCAGCGGATAGCCACGGTTACTCCGAGAAGGCCGATCGGCTGGGCTCACGGCTCTGACCTGGGGTGTGGGAGAGGCCGAAACTGCATGGCATGCAAGACGTCAGGGGTTCGATGAAGCTGCCAGCAATGGAGGCCTCGGGTGTCTACCCGATCCGGTCGAGCACGTGCGCGGCGCTCCGGTTCGGGTGGTGGCGGACGCCAGAATCGACCGGCGTTGGCAGGCCGCGAGACAGGCGGTCCGGTAGGATGCGGCGGCATGGACACCGACCAGATCCTGGACAGCGTCGAGCTGCTGGCCGGCGTGGACCGGGAGGACGCCCGGCTGGCCGTCGATGCCACCCTGCTCACCCTGGCTGAGCGGGTCGGCCGGGCGGTCGCCAGCGAGCTTGCCGGGGGCCTCCCTGGTGAGCTGGAGCCGGCGCTGACCGCCGGGCCGGACGCCGCTGAGCCGTTCGACGCCGAGGAGTTCGCCCGCCGTACCGCCGCTCGGGCGAGGGTCGACCTGGCGCGGGGCGGCGACTACGCAACGGCGGTGCTGGCCACCCTCCGCGAGGACGTGGCCGGGATCCAGGAGCTTCGCGACCGGCTGCCGGCCGACTACCGGCCGCTGTTCGGCTAGCATCTTCGACCCTCAGCGCACGGAATCTAAGCAGGCGGACCCCCCCGGGGCCCGAATGGGTGCATGCGAGCCAACTCCGAATCGCCGTCCGGGCCTTCTCATCCGCGATCCCGAGCTAGAAAGCGGCGAAGTCAGCTACCTGCGGCGGCCGCCTGCAGCACCAGGATCGATTGGGGGCCGAGGGTGATGTCGTCGCCGGCGTGCAGCTCCGGCGGTTGCCCGGCGCGAGCCGGGTCGTCGGTGTCCAGCTCGGTACGCCAGGGCCCCGCCGCGCCCGCGGCGGTGGGGATCCGGAACTGGAGCTTCTCCCACCAGCCGTTGACCAGGACCAGGAAGTCGTCGTCGACCAGGGGGGTGCCGTCCTCCGCGAGGTCGGGGGCGTCGTCGCCGTCGAGGTAGATGGCCAGGGCCCGGGCGTTGGGGTCGGCCCAGTTCTCACCGGTCATCGGCGTGCCGGCAGGGGTGAACCAGGCGAGCTCGGACGCCTCCATCCCGACCAGGAAGCGCCGCCGGCGAAAGACCGGGTGGGCGCGCCGGAACGCCACCAGCCGGCGGGTGAAGGCCCGCAAATCCTCGTCGGGCTGCGACCAGTCCAGCCAGGAGACCTCGTTGTCCTGGCAGTAGGCGTTGTTGTTGCCGCCCTGGGTGCGGCCGAGCTCGTCGCCACCCAGCAGCAACGGCACCCCGAACGACAGCAGCAGGGTGGTGAGCAGGGCCCGGGACTGGCGGGCGCGGAGCTCGACCACCTCGGGGTCCCCGGTGGGCCCTTCGACCCCGCAGTTCCAGGAACGGTTGTCGTCGGTGCCGTCCCGGTTGGCCTCGCCGTTGGCCTCGTTGTGCTTGTGGTCGTAGGACACCAGGTCGCGCAGGGTGAACCCGTCGTGCACGGTGATCAGGTTGACCGAGGCGGTGGGCCGCCGGCGGGAACCCCCGTACAGGTCCGACGAGCCGCTGAAGCGGGTCGCGAACTCCCCGATGAGCCCGCCCTGGCGGCGCCAGAAGTCCCGCATGGTGTCGCGGTAGCGGCCGTTCCACTCGCTCCACCCGGGCGGGAAGCGACCCACGTCGTAGCTGTCGGGCTGGCCGACGTCCCACGGCTCGGCGATCACCTTGGCCCGGGACACGACCGGGTCCTGGGCGACGAGGTCGAAGAACGCCGACAGGCGGTCGAACCCGCCGTCCTGGCGAGCCAGGGTCGGGGCGAGGTCGAAGCGGAACCCGTCCACGCCCATCTCGGTGAGCCAGTAGCGCAGCGAATCCATGATCAACCGCAGGCAGACCGGGTCGCCGGCGTTGAGGGCGTTGCCGGTGCCGGTGGTGTCGAGATAGCGGCGGCGGTCGGCGGGGTCGAGCCGGTAGTAAGCGGGGTTGTCCAGGCCGCGGTGGCACAGCGTCGGCCCGCCCTCGCCGCCCTCGGCGGTGTGGTTGAACACCACGTCGAGCACCACCTCGAGCCCGGCGGCGTGCAACGCGGCCACCATGGCCTGGAACTCGGCCACCTGGCCGCCGGGCCGGCCGGCCCGGACGGCGGCCGAGTAGCCGTCGTGGGGCGCGAAGAACCCGATGGTGTTGTAGCCCCAGTAGTTCGTGAGCCCCCGGTCCAGCAGGAACGCCTCGGGCACGTGCTGGTGCACCGGCAGCAGCTCCACCGCGGTCACCCCGAGGTCGACGAGATGGGCGACCGTGGCCGGGTGGCCCAGTCCGGCGTAGGTGCCGCGCAGCTCCGGGGGCACCCCGGGGTGGCGCATGGTGAACCCCTTGACGTGCACCTCGTAGACCACGGTGTCGGCGTAGCGGTGCCGCGGGCGGGGGCTGTCGGGCCAGTCGAAGGCCGGGTCGACGACCAGGCCGCGGGGGACGTGGCCGGCCGAGTCGAGCTGGCTCGCCCGGTCGGCATCGGCGACGTCGTGGCCGAGGACCTCCGGTCCGAACCGCACCGGCCCGGCGGTGGCCCGGCCATACGGGTCGAGCAGCAGCTTGGCCGGGTTGCAGCGCAGGCCGCGGGCCGGGTCCCAGGGGCCGGCGGCGCGGTAGCCGTACGCCTGGCCGACGCCCACGCCTTCGACGAAGCCGTGCCAGACCCCGGCGTCGTACTCCGGCAGGGCGACCTGCGTCTCGGCGCCGGCGTCGTCGAACAGGCACAGCAGCATCCCGTCGGCAACCCCCGACGACACCGCGAAGTTGGTCCCTCCCGGGCCCGGGGTGGCGCCCAGCGGGAAGCGGCTGCCCGGCCGCACCCGGACCGGGTCGGGGGCGCCGGTCATGGCCGGGTCCGTTCGTCGACGACCCGGCCGAGGTCGCCGATGGTGTAGACCCCGTCGCCCGACCGTCCGCGGATGAGGTCGGCGACCAGCCCCGTCCACCCCGTCTGGTGCGAGGCGCCGAGCCCGGCCCCGTTGTCGCCGTGGAAGTACTCGTTGAACACCAGGTTGCCGTTCCAGGCGGGGTCGCGCTGGAGGCGGTCGACCCACCCGAAGCAGGGCCGCCGTCCGTCCGGCCCGACCAGGAACAGGTCGATGAGCCGCTGGCGCAGCCCGGCGGCGACCTCGTCGAGGGTGACCCGCGGGCCCCCCGTCGGGAACTCCACCGTGAGATCGTCGCCGAAGAACCGGTGGTAGCGCTCGAGCGCGCTGATCAGCAGGTAGTTGAGCGGGAACCAGACCGGCCCGCGCCAGTTGGAGTTGCCGCCGAACATGTCCGTGGTCGACTCGGCCGGCTCGTAGTCGATCGCGGCCCGCACGCCGTCGACGCGCAGCTCGTAGGGGTGGTCGCGATGGTAGGCGGACAGGGCCCGCAGCCCGTACGGTGACAGGAACTCCCGCTCGTCCAGCAGGGTGGCCAGCAGCTTGGCCAGGTGGTCGACCCCGACCACACCCAGCAGCAGCCGCCGGTCGCCGGGCTCGCCCCGGAGCAGGCCCTGCGCGGTCAGGTGCTCGGGGCCGCCGAGCCGGTCCAGCAGCCGGGCCGACGCCCTCCCCAGCGCCCTGGCGCGCACCAGCGCCTCCTCGTCGACCACCACGGCGGCGAGCAGCGGGATGACCCCGACCATGGACCGGACCTTGACCGGCACCGCGGTCCCGTCCGGGGCGACCAGCTTGTCGAAGTAGAAGCCGTCGGCGTCGTCCCACACGCCCAAGGTGTCCATGGCCTGGCGGATCTGGGCGAAGTGCTCCAGGAACTTGAGCACCAGGTCGAGCGTGGGCCGCCGGCCGGAGCGGTTCAGGATCGAGGCGATCCCGGCCATGGACAGCGCGTAGAAGGCCATCCACCCGGTGGCGTCGGACTGCTCGAGCGTGCCGCCGACCGGGAGATGGGACCGGTCGATCGGGCCGATGTTGTCCAGGCCGAGGAAGCCTCCCTCGAACAGGTTGGAGCCGTTGGCGTCCTCGCGGTTCACCCACCAGGTGAAGTTGACCAGCAGCTTGTCGAACACCCGGCTGAGGAAGTCGAGGTCGCGGGCGCCGTCGATGGCGAAGACCTCGAGCGCCGCCCAGGCCTGCACCGGCGGGTTCACGTCCCCGAAGTCCCACTCGTAGGCCGGCAGGGCCCCGCTGGGATGCTGGAACCACTCCCGGCACAACAGCAGCAGCTGGTACTTGGCGAACGCCGGGTCGAGGTGGGCGAGGGCGACGCAGTGGAAGGCCAGGTCCCAGGCCGCGAACCAGGGGTACTCCCACTTGTCCGGCATCGACATGAGGTCGAACGCGTCGAAGCTGGTCCAGTGGGCGTTGCGTCCGCCATCGCGGGACGCCGGCGGGGCCGGCTGGGTCGGGTCGCCCCGCAGCCAGCGCGCCACGTCGTAGGCGTACAGCTGCTTGCTCCACAGCATCCCGGCGAACGCCTGCCGCATGACCGCCGCCTGGTCGTCCGGGCAGCCGGGCGGGGTGAGCTGGCCGTAGAACGCGTCCGCCTCCTGCCGGCGCCGGGCCACGACCTGCTCGAAGTCGGCGCCGAGCGCGGCCGCGGCCTCCAGCCCGGGGCGGTCCCCCGGTGGGTCGGCGCCGTCCGGCCGCAGGCGGAGCCGCAGCTCGACCGTTGCCGCCGGCCCGACCTCGAGTCGGTACCACAGCGCAGCCTTGGTGCCGTGCCGGTCCGGGTTGACGGTGGCCGCCCCACCCACGACGTGGTCGTTGATCCCGTCCTTGGGATACGGGGTCGTGCCGGCCACGCCGAACAGGCGCCGGGTATTGGTCTCGTTCTCACAGAACAGGGAGGTCGGGGCGACCCCGTCCGGCCCAGGGCCGGCCAGCAGCTCCAGGCCGCCCAGGAAGGGGTGGTCGACGGCGACCGAGCCGTCGGCCCGGCCCCGCAGCCGAGGCCTGGACGCGTCCGCCTCCCAGGACCAGGTGTTGCGGAACCACGCGGTCGGGAGCACGTGCAGCGTCGCCTCCTCGGGACCGGCGTTGGTGACCCGGACCACCATGAGCAGGTCGGTGGGGTCGGCCTTGGCGTAGTCGACCTCGACGATCCAGTACCGGTCCTCGTCGAACACGCCGGTGTCGAGCAGCTCGTACTCCGGGTCGAGCTTGCCCCGCCGGCCGTTGCCGGCGAGCAGGTCGTCATAGGGGAAGGCGGCCTGCGGGTAGTGGTAGCGCCAGCGGTTCCAGGCGTGGCTGGGGACGGCGTCCAGGTACCACCAGTACTCCTTGACGTCCTCCCCGTGGTTGGCCTCGGCGCCGGTCAGGCCGAACATCCGCTCCTTGAGGATGGGGTCGCGTCCGTTCCACAGCGCCAGACCCAGGCAGAGCCGCTGCTCCACGTCGGAGAAGCCGGCCATGCCGTCCTCGCCCCACCGGTAGGCGCGGGAGCGGGCATGGTCGTGGGGGAAGAAGGTCCAGGCGTCACCGTCGGCGCTGTAGTCCTCCCGCACGGTGCCCCACTGGCGCTCGCTCAGGTACGGGCCCCACAGGTACCAGTCGCCGGCCTGGCGCAACCCGTCCTCCAGCCGCCCGAACCCTTCGACCCGCTCCCGCTCGGCGTTCGTCATGGTCGCTCCATTCCATCGCGCTCCACCCGACCATAACGGCCTCCAGCGGCCGGGGCCTCCCCCCAGATGGATGAATCCGGACCGGACCCTCGGCCGATCGTGTGCGGCAGAACGGCGGAGGACGGGCGGCCTCGGGCTCGCTGCACCTCGGCCGCGAACGTCGTGCCGCCACCGAGTTCGGGTCAAGGCGGTGACAGGTGGATCGCCTGGTCGCTTCATAGACGGTCGCCCCTGAGGTTCTGAGCGTCTGGGGCTGTGCCCCCTCGGGGGAGTGGAGCGGCCGCGCCGAACCCAGGTCGCAAAACGGCAGTCGTGGCCCAACAGAGACCAACCGGTCGCAAGGTCGAGGCCGATCGGCGCCTGGGCTGTGACCGGCCAGAGCGATCGTAGACAGCAGCATCACCTAAGGAGGTTGCCATGCGACCGATCCGGACCCTCGCCCTCCTCGCCCTCGGCCTTGTCGCCCTGGCGGTGGCGGGCTGCCAGCGCCCCAGCGATTCCACGACCATGACGGCGCCGACCCAGGTCGAGCGGGTCACGCCCACGACAGCCCCGACCCGCCACACCCTGCCTAACCGGCCCCCCACCAGCCCGGCGCCCAAGCCCACACCGGACCCGGGCTCGGAGACCATCATTGGCCTGTGGCCGGTCAAGACCCTTGCCCAGGCCCGGGAGCTCCAGGACAGCGTCGATGCCGGCCACCAGCCCTGGCTGCTGTCGGCCGAGTCGGTCTCGACCGCCTATGCCCAGGGCGAGCTGCACCTGTTCGGGCCCTATGCGCAGCAGGTGGGTCCGGCCGCCTACCAGGTCCGCTCCCACCACGGCGAGTGGGAGGCCACCTTGTACCTGGCCCAGCCCATCCGCCACACCAACGGCATCTGGGTCGTGACCCGGGTCGGGGAGCCCGTGAGCTAGCTGCCAGAGCCGCTTGCTTTGCTCGGTCAACGATGCGGTCAATGTTCTGCCTTGTGCTACCTGCGCCGACCTTCACGGCAGGCCCGTTCGAACCCGGCCTGCCTTGCCAGGGCGACGCTGGCTTTCCGGCTCCCGCCAGACCAGGGGGATCTGGTGGTAGGCGCACCATTGGTCGATGCCGATCGGGCGGCCGCAGCCGGTCCCGGCGGGGCCTGGCAGGATGGGCTGTCGGAGGGAGGCCGTGCCGCGCATACTCTCTGGCATCCGCGGCCATGCCGGGAGCCGCGCCAGCGGACAGGAGGTCGGCCCATGGACCGCGCTCGAACCCTGGCGGTGGTATCGGCCGCCCAACTCGGCGCGGGCGTCGCCGGCATGGTGGTGGCGCTGCGGCGGGTGCATCCCTACGACGTGTTCTGGATGCATGGACAACCGGATGCGATCGCCCGCGACACCCTGTTCAAAGGGACCGCCCTGTCGGCCCCGGTGTCCACGCTGGTCACCCAGGCGGCGCTGACCGCCGTCATGGTCGGTCGCCCGAGTCGGCGTGCGGCGCGGGGGCTCGGCATCGTTGGCCTCACCATGGTGGCCGGGTATCTGGGCGAGCGGCTGGTGCGGCAACGGCTTCGCCCCGCTGGTTGGGACACGCTGGAGTCGCCCCTGGTCATTGCTGCGCTCGGGCTGTCGGTGGGGATGGCCGTGCTCGGCAACACGACGCCCGCCACAGCGCCAGTGAGGCTTGTCCACCCGTAGATCTCGCCTCCTTGGCGGCTTCGATCGTGTGCATGTCAGCGCCCGGCCGGCCGGACGGGGTGGGTGGAAATGATCACCTGGTCGGGGTCGTACCTGGCCTTGATCTCCCGTAGGCGCTGGTAGGAGGCGCGCGGGAACGCGACGTGCGCCTCGGCCGGTGTCTCGACGAAGTTGTAGTAGTCATGGTCGGCGCGCCACAACCCGAGCGCGTCCTCAAGGGCCTGCGCGTGGGCGCGGACCGCGTCCCTCAACTCGGATGTGGGGGGTGACGCCGGTGGCGAACAGCGCGTAGTTGGGGTCGATCCTGGCTAGGGCTCCGCCGCCGGGGGCTTGGCGTGCGAGCGCGCCGCCGAGGTGTCGGACCTCGATGCTGGGCAGGGGCGTGTCGGCGTCCGGGCCGGCCAGCGCGACCAAGGCATCGAGTGCGCCGGGGGGGAGCTCGGCGAGGAGCGCACCGTCGCCCTCGGCGGGCACCGGCTGGTCGGGGTCCATGTGGAGTTGCTGGAGCGCGGGGGCGGGGATCGTCGCGAAGGTGTCCAGCTCCGGGCCGAGTGCGCGCAGTGTCCCCGTGGTCCTAGGACCCGTGGGGACAGCCTCGCCGACGCACGCCTTGGCGCGACCGACTCGTCCCCGGACTAGGGCGTGGGCCTCCTGGGTCCGACGGGGACACTCGCCGCGGCGAGATCAGCCAGGCGGAGAAGGGCGCGCTCGGACGGGCTGCCGGGGTCGGCGTGATGGACGATCAGGAGCTGTCCTTCGGTGCTGATGATCCCAAACCGCTCGACGTTCACCCTGATCAAGCCCACCAGTGGATGGTTGAAGGTGTAGGCGGGAGTACCGCCAACCTCGACGTCATGGCGTGCCCACAGGCTCCGGAACCGGCCAGTGCCCGCAGGCGTGCGACGGCGTTGTGGGTGATGGTGTCCCAGTCATCGCCCACGAGCCTGCGCACCTCTGGATCCAAGAATGTGGCCTGCACGATGTTGACGCCGGGGCTGAAGACGGGCGAGACCGCCGATGCCAACGCGTTGGCAGCGAGGACGTCCATGTGGCGGCCCTGGACGAACGCCGGTGTGTTGGACCACGACGCGATCAGCCGGGTGACCGACTCCGGGGCGCGCTCGGACTCGCCGGTTCGGCGCCTGGCCACGGTCGGCTGCGAGAGCGAATGCAGATGGGCGGTGGCGTGCTCGTCGAGTTGCAGCGCCCGCGCGAGCGCGTTGAGAACATGTGCCGAGGGGTGATGGTCGCGGCCCTGCTCCAACCGCAGGTAGCAGTCCGAGCTGATGCCGGCGAGCATCGCCAGCTCCTCACGCCGTAGCCCCGGAACTCGCCGACGGCCGACGTTCGGCAGGCTCACGTCCTCGGGCCGCACCAGCTCACGTCGTGCCCGCAGGTACTCACCCAGCGCTGTGCTCGACGCCATGCCGCAACGATACGCCGCCGGTCGCCCAGCCACTTCAGTCATGGTCGTCCAGAGCTGAGCGTGGTGTGACAGCAGCTAGTGGGTGAGGGTTCCCGCTGGCCCGATGGCCCGTCGTAGGGTCACGCGGGTGCCGAGCTTGACGCGCTCAAGGCGGACCTCATCCACCAGCTCGCGCAGCAGCCACAGGCCCCGCCCGCCAGCGCGCAGCTCGTCGGTGTCGCTCTCTGCTGGGAAGCCGGATGGCGGCTGCGGGCCATGATCCAGCACCGAGGCCTCGACCCAGTCATCGTTGACGTGGACGACCACCTGGATCGGTCGGCCTCCGCTTGAGCCGTGCAGCACCGCATTGGTCGCCGCCTCGCTGAGGGCCAGGACGACGTCGTCGGCGACCTCGTCCGACACCCCGCGCAGGTCGGCCCGAACGGCTCGCCGGAGTCCGGCCAACCGGGACGGGGAGGCAGGAACGGAGACCTCCATCGCGCACCCCCTTCCGGGTACGGCATCGGTCTACCCATCGACAGGGTCATTCCTAACATGCGAAAGCCACGCGCGATCGGCGGACGGTGGGGGTCGTCGTCGAGCCCGGAAGGTCGAAGGACGAATTGCCGTGCCTCGCGCCCGCACCTAGAGTCATCGCATGGCTGAGTTCCCACTGCCGGGCATGGGGCCTGCCGTGGTCGCGGTCCCAGCCCCAGGCGACGGACCGGGCTACTGGGCCGGCGCCTCCTGTGCCCTGCTGGACACAGACGGCAGCTTCGTCGTCGGCTACCGAGTCCGCAACGGCCACGACGGGATCGACCAGAACGTCATCGCCCGCTCCCGGGACGGGAAGACCCTCACCGCGGTGGCGACCCTGGACCAGACCCGCTTCGGCGCCCAGTGGATGGAACGGCCGGCGCTCGTGCGCACCGAGCAGGGCCGCTGGCGGCTGTACGTCTGCTGCGGCACTCCGGAGACCAAGCGCTGGTGGATCGAGGTCCTGGAGGTCGACGACCCCGCCGGGTTCGAGACGGCCGAGGCCCGCCCGGCCTTCCCTGGCGACGATCGGACAGGGGTCAAGGACCCGATCGTGAAGCTGGTCGACGGCCGCTGGCACGCCTGGATCTGCTGCCACCCCCTGGACGTCCCCGGCGCCGAGGACCGGATGAGCAGCGCCTATGCGACCAGCGAGGACGGCTGGACCTGGGACTGGCACGGCAGCGTCCTGAGCGGGCGGCCGGGGACCTGGGACGCGCGCGGAGCCCGCCTCACCAGCGTGCTGGCTGACGGCCGCGCCGCCTACGACGGCCGGGCCTCGGCCGAGGAGAACTGGTTCGAACGCACCGGCCTGGCCGTGCGCACCGGACAGGGCGGACGCTTCACCCAGGTCGAGGACTCGCCCGTTGTCGATGTCCGCTACCTGGACGTGCTGCCGCTGCCCGAGGGCGGCTACCGCATCTGGTACGAGGCCCGACTGGCTGACGAGAGCCACGAGCTGCGCACCGAGCACATCCGGCCCTGACGCCTGTCCCGGACTGCCCGACCTGCGGCTTGCACAACCTTCAGACGCTTGAAATCCGCGCACTCCCAGCAATTGGCCCCCCTGTGAGGGCGCCCGCCGCTGACCGCGACGTTCCAGCTCGCAGAACCTAGCGAGCCTGCAGAACCTAGCGAGCCTGCAGAACCTAGCGAGCCTGCAGAACCAAGCGAGCCTGCAGAACCAAGCGAGCCTGCAGAACCAAGCGAGCCTGCAGAACCAAGCGAATTGGACAAGGCCGCCCTGGTCGGGGTAGCCTCCTCTCCGCCCTCCGAACCCCCCTACCGGAGAGGAACCCCCCATGCGCTGCAAGTTGCTCATGGTCGCTCTCGTGGCGGCCACGTTCACCGTCGCCAGCCAGGTCGCCGCCGCTCCTCCCGCGGCGGCGGCCGCGATCAACGTGTCGGACGCCGCAGAGCACCGGATCAGGACCGCCGTAAAGAAGTACGCGGCGATTCAGGTGGCTCAGCGTGAGCCCTACTGCTACGGAGGTACTGGACCGAACTGCTTTGACTGCTCGGGCCTTGTGGTTGCGGCCTACCGCTATGCGGGGATCAACCTTCCCGCTCGGGGTGTCCGCACCTCGACCCAGATGCGCAGGTGGACCACGACGATCTCGCTGGGCAGGATCCATTCGGGCGACCTGCTGTTCTACAGCGGTCACGTGGAGATGGCCTACCGGTCAAGTTCGGGGAGGATGGTGGCAGTCGCGGCGACCCACACGGGTGGGCCTCCGGTGAACTTCCACCCGATCAGGAGGAGCGGCCTGCTGAAGGTCGGCCAGGTGGTGACCTAGGGGCGGTGGTGGCGGCGCGGCTGGTCGATCAACCAGGACCGTACCGTCGCCCGTCTTCCACGCCCGCCGGCGGGCCTCATGTCGTGCTCCCTACTGCCGGGGTGCGCGCCACCTGGATCGCCAGTGCGCGACCTCGACCGGGTCGAGGACCTGGCCGCCGCCCTCTCGGCCGACCTGCTCGGCGCGGTCAGGAGCGGCTGCCCGGGCCCTCCGACAGCGCCTCGATCGGCGGAGCCGCCTCCTCCCGGTAATCGGCCTCGGCGGTCTCGTCGCTGCCCCTGCCGGC
>Ga0209814_10000216_pt1 | contig 17676 bp, 13 predicted proteins | sample SoiMetdeltSBSDD1_FD_187597 | JGI IMG/M metagenome (GOLD analysis project Ga0209814, IMG submission 187597) | Bulk soil microbial communities from a Populus tree surrounding site in Tennessee, USA - Soil MetaG P. deltoides SBSDD1 (SPAdes) (version 2) | ecosystem: Environmental > Terrestrial >... | reverse complement strand
TCGCCGGCCACACGATCGAGGGCATCCGTCCAGGCTCGCTCCTCCAGCGGGACGAGGAGCGCGCCGTCGCCGGACACCTCCCTCACGGCCGGGATGTCGCTCGCGACCACCGGGCACCCGCGGCTCATCGCCTCGAGCGGCGTGAAGCCGAAGCCCTCGTACAGCGACGGCAGCACGAGCGCGCTCGCGCCCCGGTACAGCCCTTCGATCTCCGCGTCGGACGCGTCGGTCCGGAGCTCGACGTCGGCTCGGCGCGTGGAGCGCTCCAGCTCTGCCTGGAGCGCGTCGTAGCCCTCGCCCGGCCTCCCTGCGAGGACGAGCCGGCCCGGCGCCGAGGAGGTCCCGAAGGCGCGGACGAGGAACGGCAGGTTCTTGTTCGCGGCGAGGTTCCCGACGTAGAGCAGGTATGGGCCTTCGTCGGCGGGCTCTGCCACAGCGCCGTCGGTCTCCGCGAGCCCAGGCCCGGAATGGATGACGCGGATCCGTTCGGGGTCGGCGCCGAAGTGGTGCACGACCTCGTCGCGGGCGAACGCGGAGACAGCGACGACTGCGCGCGCCCGCTTGAGCGCCCACGGGTAGAGGCGCCGCTTGTAGCCCCCGCGGACCGGGTTGTAGCCGTATGCGATCGTGGCGTCGTGCGCCGTCGCGACGAACGGCCGCGACGGAGCCAGCACCGGTCCGGTGGTGTCGAAGAAGTGCAGGAGGTCACCCGGCGCTCGGCGGGCGAGCACGTGTTCGATCGCCAGGCGGAGCGGGCCACGCGCCGCGCGTCGGCCGCCGAGGCCGACCACCCGCGTCTCGATCCCGTCGAGCGGAGTGCGCTCTGCTCCCGCAGGGTTGGTCAGAAACGTGAGCCGCAGCTCGGGGAACTCGCCATGGACGCGGTCGAGGCCCCGGGTGAGCGCCGCCGCGTAGCGCGCGACACCCGAGCCGCCGCCCGCGACGAGGCCGAAGAGGGTGACGGAGCGCGTCAAACGGGTCGGAGCTCGCCGCGCTCCTCGAGCGCGGCCCGCTCCGCGGCGCTCGATGCCAGGGCGACGCCGATCAGCAGCATCCCGATGAACGCGGTGGGAAAGCCCTGGAACGACGACCGTGTGATCGCATCGAGCGAGAGCACGACCAGAATCGCCATCGCGATCCGGCCCGAAGCGAGCCCGAGCGCCGCCGCACCACGAGCTGCCACGAACAGTCGCCCGAGCAGGATTGCGAGCACGGCCAGCCCGACGAAGCCGACGTCGGCGATCGTCGCGAAGTAGCCGGAGTCGACGGCCTCGACCCTGGAGTCCCGCGCCTCCTCCGCTGTCCGAGCGAGGTCGAACGTCGCACGCTCGGCCGCCGTGCCGACCTCGCCGACCCCCAGGCCGAAGGGCCAGTCGATCGGGCCGCCGAGTGCGACCTTCCACGCGTCGGTGCGTCCGTTCAGCGTCAGGTAGGTGTTGCTCCCGGCGCGAACCGTCCTCGACTCGGTTGCCTGCGCCGAGGAGAAGAAGATCACGAACGCACCGATGACTGCAGCAGCGAGGACCGCCGCCGCCGGGACCGGCCGCCGCTGCGCGACGAGCCAGATGCCGAGGAGCGCCACGACGATGATCGCCGAGGTCCGCACGAAGCCGACGAGAATCCCCGCTGAGATCGTCGCCCCGGCCAGCAGCGCAAGCGTCCCCCTCTGCATCCACAGGAGCACGGCGGCGAGGCCGAACGAGAGGAATGCCGCGTAGAGGAACGGGTCGTCAAGCGTCCCGAAGCTGCGCAGGAAGTTGCCGACGGTCTGGATCTGGACGTCCCAGGTGTAGCCCAGAGCCACCAGCCCGTCAGGCCCGAGGACCTGCTGCGCGATCCCGTAGAGCGCGACGACGGCGGAGGTCGCCACAAGCGACCCCATCGCCCAGTGGAAGACACGCCGGGGGTTCTCGACGCTGAGCCCGACGAGCAGGAGGAGGAACGGCTCGGCGATCAGCCGTACGCCGTGTCCCCAGGCCTCGTCGTAGGCACCGGGCTTGAAGCCGCCGCCGATGTTCACGACATACAGGAGAAGGAGAGCGAGGATGCAAGCGGCGACGACCGGGTCGACCGCCGAGCGCGCTCTGAGCCTGTGCCGCTCGATCGTCAGAAGCGCGACCGCGGCGAACGCTGCGACGGCAGCAACGTCCTTCACCGGCCCTGCCGTCGGCAGCCAGAGCGTCTTGACCATCGGCAGGACGGCGAAGACGGGGATCAGCGCCGCGACCGCGATGTGGGGAACGGCGACGAAGGCGACGACCAGCGCGGAGAAGACGAAGAGCGCCGCCAGCCCGCCGACGGGGAGCGTCGGGCCCATCTGGACGCTCGCCGCCGCGATCGCCAGAGTGAGGAACGCTCCGGCCGCGAGCAGCCAGACATCGCCGGCGAGCGGGAGCGCGGAGAAGCGTTGCATTACGCCCGGTAGTAGTAGGAGTGCCGCTCTTCCTGCGGGGCGTCCGTCAGCACGGCGCCCGTGATCTTCGTGCTCCAGCCCTTCGTCTGCCGTGCAAGTGCCCGGAGGCTCCGGCGTGAGACGCGCCCCTGCCGGACGACGAGGATGACCCCGTCGACCCGCCGGGAGAGCTCCGCCATCTCGACCGTGACGAGCGCCGGAGGCGTGTCCAGCATCAGGATGTCGGCGTCGGCCACTCTCCCGAGCTCCTCGAGCACCGCCGGGACCTGTGGCGACTGCGCGACGGAGCCGGACCGAAGCTGCGTGCCGGCCGAAACCACCCTGAGCGAGCCCGGTGTATCGGCCGTGTCGCCGTTCCGGCCGAAGCTCGCCACTTCGGGCGCGAGGCCGTTCACCGAGACGTCCCAGAGCACGTCTCTCACGTCGGCCTGCCCGGCAATGAGCTGCGCGACGCCCGGTGCCGAGGCCGGGATCCGGAAGACGTCCGCGACGGACGGCTTGCGCACGTCGAAGTCCGCGAGCACGACGTTCGCGCCGCGGCGGGCCATTGCGACTGCGAGATTGGCCGCCGTCGTGGTCTTGCCCTCGTTCGCGATCGCGCTCGTCACCGCGATGACACGCGGCCGTAGGGCGCCGTCGCTCTGGACGAGGTTTGCCGCCAGGAGCCCGTACGAGTCGCCGTAGAGCTCTTCGTTTCGCCCGAACATCACCATCCTCGACCGGCGGGGGAGGCTCTGGACGGTGGCGAGGACCGGAGTGTCGAGAAGCTCCTCGATGTCCTCCTCGGACCGGATCTTCGTGTCGAGCGCCTCGCGGATGCCGACGAGGAGCAGCGCGAGCATCAGGCCGATCAGCGCGCCGAGCAGCGTGTCGCGGACGGGCGCCGGGCTGGTCTTCGTCGCCCCGGTCGCGCGCTGGACGAGCACGGCGTTGGGGCTCGGCACGCTCGCCAGCACCTCGAGCTCGCTGAGCCGATCCTCGAGCGCCTGACGCTGCGCGCTGCCCGCCGGCTCGCGAGCGACGCGCTGCCGCAGCGCTGTCGCGGCGCGCTGCACCTGCTCGCCGGCGATCTCGGAGCGCCAGCGCAGGTACTCGGTCGACACCGCGTTCACGATGTCGCGCGAGCGCGCCTCCTCGCTCGTGGTCGTCGAGAAGGCGACGACGTTGTCCTCGTCCCCGTTGACCGACGTCACCGCGTCGAGCTCGTCCGCCGTACCCAGCTCGCCCCCGGTCCGGGTGGCGACGCGCTCGTATAACACGGGGGAGTCGGCCAGCGCGACCGCCGTGTCATGCACCTGGTCCGGGTCGAGGAACACCGGTTGCGTCCCCGTCAGGAGCGCCGTCACCTCGCTCGTCGTCAGCAGCACCCGCGCGTTCGCCTCGTACTGAGCCCCGCGCAGCTGCGTGAACACGTTCATCGCGAGCGCGCCGAGGACGACGAGCGCAACGATCAGCGGCAGCGAGCGCCGAAGCGCAGCGCGGATCGCCTCTGCGGAGCCGCGGTTCATGGGCGCAGCCGACCCTGCCTCGAGGGTCTCAAAGTGGCCGATCTGAGGGACATAACAGGCACCGCAGTGATGCCGAACACCTTAGCGGCGGCCCCTGCAGGCTCCATCCCCCGGGCCGGCCGGAGCGCACAATCACTCGTTCGGGTCACTCGCATGAGTGAGGTATCGGCCGGAAGTCCATCCGATTCAAGCCTGGATGGCTGAGCGCCACTCCCGTTTGCGCGGCTTCGCCGCTGCGCTCATCCTCGTCGGCGTGCTCGCAGGCTCGGCCGCCGGGGCAGTCTCGGCCGAGGCCGCACGCGGTTCGGCGTCCGCGCAGAAGAGCCGCGCGCGGGTCAAGTCCGTCGCCTCCCTCCGCAGCTATGCGTCGCGCAGGCTCATCGCGCGGACACGCAGGCGCCTCGAGGCGAAGCCCCCTCAGCCCGCCCGGAGCGCTCTCCCGCCGCCGCCAGTTGCGGCGCCTCCCTCTCTCGGAGCCACCGGCGGCTTTGGCGTGTCCCTCGACAATGCCGAGTACCTCGACTCGGCGACACGGGACCGGGAGCTCGATTCCATGGCCGCCATGGGCGCCGACTGGGTTCGCCTCGACGTCAAGTGGAGCGACGTGCAGTGGGACGGCCCGGCATCGTTCAACTGGAGCAAATACGACCCGCTTGTCGACTCCGCCCGCGCCCGAGGCCTCTCGGTGCTCGCGAACCTCGCCTACTCCCCGACCTGGGCGCGCCCAGGCGGGACGACCGACAAGTTCGGGCCAGACACGGATGCACGGCGCAGTGCCTACGCAGCGTTCACGGAGGCCGCTGTTCGCCACTTCGCCGGCCGCGTCTCCCACTGGGAGCTCTGGAACGAGCCGAACATGGCCATGTTCTGGGCGCCGAGCCCGAACGCGGCCCACTACACGGCGCTGATTCGTGAGGCGCACGGCAGGATGAAGTCCGCCGACCCCGGCGCGTACGTCCTTGCCGGCGCTACCTCGCCGGCCGACAGCGACGGCACGCGGATCGACGAGGTCGCGTTCATCTCCGCGGTCTACGCGAACGGCGGCCGCGGCCACTTCGACGGTTGGAGTCACCATCCGTACACGGTCGACCCGTCGTTCGCGCACCCGCAGAACGCGTGGTGGCAGATGGCCGGCACATCGCCGAGCATCCGCAGCGTCATGGCCGCGAACGGCGACGGCGCGAAGCAGCTCTGGGGGACGGAGTTCGGGCCGCCGACCTCCGGAGCCCCGAACGCGATGTCCGAACCGGCGCAGGCGGCGCAGATCACCGAGGCGTACACCACCTGGAACGCGTACGGGTGGTCTGGCCCGCTCTTCGTCTACACCCAGCGGGACAAGCGTCCTTACGGCGCCTCGACCGACTCGTTCAACTACTACGGGATGCTCCGGAACGACTTCTCGCCGAAGCCCGTGTGGAGCGCCTACCGGGCGCTCGCAACCTGAGTCAGCGCCTGCTCGACCTCGGCGACGTGCGTCGCCCACAGGAACTGCTCGCGGTGCTCGACCAGCGCCCGGCTCCGCTCGGCCAGCAGGCCGGGCGTCTCGACGAGCCTCCGTACCGCCTCGCGCAGGGCGGCGGGGTCGCGCGCACGGAACACCTCCGCCTCGGGGGTCTCGGGGAGGCCGCCGCGGTCGCTGACGACTGCGGGTAGCCCGCGCACGGCCGCCTCAACGGCGACGAGCGGCGCATTTTCCTCCCACTCGCTGGGAACCATCAGCAGGTCGAGCCCGGAGAAGAACGCCGCCTTCGCCTCACCGTCCAGGCGACCGTGGAAGCGGATGCGCTCGTCTGCGCTTGCGCGCTCGCGGACGAACGGCTCGAGCTCCCCGCTGCCGGCCAGCTCGAGCCGCCACTCCTCGGGCGCGGTCGCGAAGGCGTCGAGCAGTGTCGCCACGCCCTTGATCCGGGAGAGCGTCCCGATGTAGCCGAGCGCCGGCCGAGCCAGGTCACCTCCGCCCCGCGGTGAGGGCTCGGCGGGCGCCGTGCCCTGCCGGATCGTTCTCGCTCTGTCCGCGCCGATCAGGCCGGCATCGAGATGGCGGCGGCGAACGTGGTCCGACGGCGTGATCAGCAGGTCGAGCCGCGAAGCCGCGGCCCGGCCCCGGATCGCGCGCTGGACGGCGCAGGACGCACAGCGGCCGCCGCAGAACTCTCCGCCTCGTGTCATCGTCACCCGCGCACAGAGGAGCCCGAGATCGTGCGCGGTGTGGACGTGGCGTTCCCCGCGCCGGCGAATCGCCGTGAAGACCGCCGCCGAGAGACCCTGCACGGCGTGCGTGTGGACCACCTCCGGCCGGAACGTCTCGAGCGCTCGCATCGTCGCCCGGTGCACGCCCGGGATCCATTGGTCGCGCGCATGCCAGACCGCCTTCCGCGCAGCGTGAGCGTCGCGGGGCAGCTCCGGGAGACCCGGCAGATGGACGGTCGGGACGCCGTCGAGCGCGGCCCGGGCTCCGGTCAGGACGACGACGTCGTGCCGCGCCGACAACTCGCGGGCGAGGTCGGCGACGTAGGACTCTGCGCCGCCGCGTCCTTCCGGCGGAAGCGTGTTCGTCACGAGCGCGAGGCGCATCTACGTACGTCCGTACGACCGGACGAAGTCGCGGAGCTTCGAGCCGAACGTCCGGAGCTCGAGCCGCACGAGCATCCCGCCCGCGCGCGAGAACTTCCCCCGCCAATACGACCAAAAGAGCGGGGAGAAGAACCGCGCGCCGTGCTCCCGGGTCATCTGCCGGCCCTGGGTCCAAAAGGCGTACTTGTGGACGTCCGACCGCTGTCCGCGGCTGACCCGGAACGCCGCCCACCAGTCGTCGACGTGAACGATGGGGTACTCCTTGCTGATCCGGATCCAGAGGTCCCAGTCCTGCACCAGCGGGTAGCGGGTCGTCACCGGGCCGACCTGCTCGAAGGCCTCTCGCCGCATGAAGGCGGTCTGGTGGGGGACGTAGTTCCGCTCCTCCATCAGCTGCCTGAACCCGGCCTGCTTGCTCGGCAGTCGCTCGATCTCGACACTCTCCTCGTCGACATGGAGGTAGTTGCAGTAGACGAGTGCGGCTTCCGGATGCTCCTGGAGGGCGGCGACCGCCTTCGTGATCGCGCCGGGGAGGTAGAAGTCATCGGCGTTGATCCAGGCGAAGATCTCTCCCTGTGCGATCGAGAAGCCGTGATTGACCTTCTCGGTGATCCCGCCGGGCGCGGGCGCGATCAGCTTGACCGATGGAAACCGCTGCAGGATCTCGGGCGTCTCGTCGGTCGAGCCGGAGTCGAGGACGATGTGCTCGACCCGCGGGTAGTCCTGCTCCTGGACGCTCCTCAACGTCTCCTCGATGAAGCGACCCGTGTTGAAGGACGGGGTCACGATCGAGACGAGCGGCGTTGGCGATAGAGGCCTCACAACGGCGCCTCTCGGAGGGCCCGGTTCTCGTCCTCGAGCCGCACTTCGACGACGCTGCCCTCTCGTGCGCGGCGTTGCTCGACCGCCAGGAGCCGCTCGACGTCGTGACGGTGTTCGCCGGGGACCCGGAATCGCCGCGACGCGGCTCCTGGGACGAACTCGCCGGCTTCCCCGACTCGACAGCTGCTCTCTCCGCGCGGCGTGAGGAGCACGCCTCCGCCTTCGCCGGCTCGCCGCACCGCGTTCGCGCACTCGCGCTCGTCGAGCAGCAGTACCTCGACGGCCCGCGGGGCGACTCCGACCTCGAGGCGATCGGGCGGGAGGTGACGGAGTGGGCGGCTCGGAATCCCGGCGGCCTCGTCGCCCTGCCCGCAGGCGCCGGCTGGAGCGCTCCCGGCGTGCTCCGACGGCTGGCCCGCCTCGCCGGCCGTGACAGGGTGCGGCCGCACCACGCGCACCTGCTCGTCCGCGATGCGGCGCTCGCCGCGCTCACGGACGAGTGGGCGCCGCTGCTCTACGAAGAGCTTCCGTACCTCTTCGGCGGCCCGGCGGATGGGGCCGCCCGCGCCGCGGCCCGCCGGGCCGGGCGCGACGCGGTCGAAGTGGGCAAGTCCGTCGACCGGGACCGCAAGGCGACGCGCATCGCGCACTACGCGAGCCAGCTCCCGCTCATCTCTCCGGATGGTCGACAGCTCGACGACCCGGCCGCTCTGCCCCCGGTGGAGCGGTACTGGCTCCTCGAGCCGCATCGCTCGCACACTAAACCGCCAGCACCCGGTGCTTGAGGCTGCCGCGGAGGCGGCCGAGCTCCCATCCGAGCATCCACGCCATCCGCGCGCGGCCGCGCTTCGTGACCACTCCGGGCAGGGCGCGGAGCAGCGCGGGCCAGTTCTTGATCGCCCACGTCCAGCGCTTTGGCTGCGCTCCATGGGCGCGGTACTGCCGCTGGATCCGGGCGTTGTCCTCCGAGTACCAGTACGCCTGTCTGAAGATCGCCGGGATCGCGTCCTTGAAGCGGTAGTGGTAGACGGCTCCCTCGACGGTCCCGAGCTCGACTCCCGCGAGCTGCAGCCGGAAGCAGTAGTCGTTGTCCTCGCACGAGCTGTACGACTCGTCGAAGCCGCCGATCGCCTCGTGGAGCTCGCGGCGGACGCCCATGCCGCCCGAGCCCGTGTGTGGAAGGTACGGCGGGTACCAGTTGTCGTGATAGCCGCTGGGTGTCGGCGGATCGCGGCTGTCCCGTACCCAGTCCTCGTTGAGCAGGTCGTGATCCCTCGGCGTCGCGACGGCGCCGTAGCGGGCAAGCCCGGCGGCGATCGCCTCGAGCCAGCCGTCACTCACGGCGTCGTCGGCGTCGCAGTAGGCGATCAGCCGGCCACGGGCCGCCTCGACGCCCTGGTTTCGCGCGTACCCGATGCTCTGACGCTCCGCCGCGTCCACGACCCGAAGGCTGGGAACCCGGTCGGCGAAGGACTGCGCGACCGCGCGGGTGTCGTCCGTCGAGCGGTTGTCGACCACGACCACCTCCCACGGACGGTCGAACCGCTGGCGCGCAAGGGACTCGAGCTGCACGCCGATCGTGTCGGCTGCGTTCCGGGCCGGAATCACGACGCTCAGCTCGCAGGGGCCGGCTCCCGTGGTCACGGCTCGCTCCGGAGCTCGTGCCGGATCTGGCGCAGCCCGTCCCTGATCGATCCCGGCATCAACAGCAGGACACCCGCGTAAGCCAGGATCCCGGCTGTGGCCGCGATTACCCAGTGGACGGGCAGGAGCAGGGCGAGGGCCGCCATCGCCGTCGCCGCGACCGCAATCACCCCTCCGTACCGGACGCTCGGGAGGAACCCTTCACGGCGCCGGAGCACGTACGCGGAGATGGCGATCGAGAACGCCTCGGTCAAGACGACGTTGATGGAGGCTGCGCGAAAGCCGTAGGCCGGCAGCAGCGCCACGTTCAGGACGACGTTCAGCGTCAGGACCGACGTGGCCAGGGCGAGTAGGGCACGGTCGTGGCCTGCCGCGATCATCACGCGCCACAGCAGCGCGTTGACGAAGAAGAGCATCGGGTACGGCGCGAGCAGTCGCAACGCGTCGGCGCCGGGCTCGAACTCCGCCCCGGACGTCAGCAGCACGAGCTGTTCCGGAAAGATCAGGAACACGAGCGAGACGGCGGTCGCAACTGCGAGGAGCACGTCGAACGTGCGTTGGACGAGCCGCTGGAACCCCGGGTTCGCCGTGGCGTAGAAGTGGGTCAGGGTCGGGAAGACGGAGAGCGCGATCGCAGCGACGATCAGGTCGGCGAGCTCGATGAACTTGTAGGCCGCGCCGTAGAACCCGACCTCCTCGGCCGGCCGAACGAGCGCCAGGATCACGCCGTCGACGCGGAAGAAGACCTGGCCGAGCCCGACCGCGAGGCCGACCACGATCGAGCCGCGGACGAGGGTGCGCCAGTACGGGAAGTCGACGATCGGACGGAGCCGGACGAGCCTGCCGACCACGGCGAGGTCGACGAGGAAGGTGACGACGACGCCGATCACCTGGGCCCACACGACCCCTTCGAAGCCCAGGTCGGCCGCGAGCGCGCCGAGCGTCAGCCCGAGAGCAGTCGCCCGGCCCGTGACATTCGCGGCCACCGCCCACTGCATGCGCAGCTGTGCCTGCAAGACCGGCAGCAGAGCGACGTTCATCAGGGTGGCCCAGGCGCCGACCGACGAGATGAGGACAGCGACCTGCGTCTGCTCGTTGAACGGGATGAGGAGGCCGAGCACCACCATCGCCGCGACTGCGACGGCCGAGATCAGCGCGCGGAGTGGCACCGATCGACGCATGACCGCCTCGGTTTCCTCCGGTCGCGCCGAGATGTCGCGGAGCACCGTCGTCGCCAGTCCGAGGTCGGAGAGGACGATCGGAAGGAAGAGGAAGCTCGTTGCCGCGACGTAGTTGCCGTAGGCGTCGGGCCCGAGCCCCCTTGTCATCGCGATGAACGTGAAGAACGAGATCGCGGCGGCGAGCGCGCTGCCGCCGATCTGAACGATCGAGTTCGTGGCGAGGCGGGTCGCTAGACGCTCGCCGCCACCCGGCCCGGTGCCGCTACTCACCCGCTCGTTCGGTCAGCCGACGCCGACGCCGGGCCGCGACAGCAGCTCGCCGACCACCGAAGTTGCTAAAACCGACTCAACACTGGGACAAAAGTAAGGATTTCGGTAGATATGGAAAGGATTGGCTCCCAATCTCGTCGAGAGGTCGTCTAACGCTTTGACCTCCCAATCGCCGTCGAGCACCGGCTCGCCGAGATGCGAGCCGATGAACCCAGCGCCACCTGTGAAGAGAGCCGTGCCAGCCACCAAACGCCAGCGTAGATGCTCGGTCCGCCGACGGCCCGACTCCACGTTCACTCGAAAGGGGTACCCCTATGCGTATCCATTGGGGTTGCCGGAACGTTGTCCCGTAGAGAAGATGAGATCTGCGGATGCGGCGGCACTCGGCTTGGGGGCTACGGAGGTAGCGATGGCAAAAAACCGGCGACCGATGGTGGTCGCCGCAGCTTCACTTCTCGCATTTCTCTCACTTCTCTCTGCGGGCACGGCGTATGCGGCGACGCCTCAAAAGATCTACCGCGACCTGGCGGACAACGGACAGCTCGACGGCCACTACACCCGGGCCGAAATCGAGCGTGCGTTCGACCTCCCGCCGTCGGTCGGCACCGACGAACATCCCAGGGAGCCCATCCGCGTGCCTCAGGCAAACGAGGCCGCGCCGGCGCCGCAGGCGACCGGCAAGACGGATCGGCGCGTTCCCTTCTCCGCCCTCGACGCTGTCTTGCTGGCAGCCGTGGGCGGTCCGCTGCTCCTCATCGGAGCAGGACTGCGGCGACGGCTCTCTGAGCCGAGTAAGGCCCAAGTAGTCGGCGGATGATCGAGCCGACAGCCACGTCTGCGCCCCCACGGGCGCTGAAGCCCCAACCCTTGGAAGCTGTCCCTGCGCGTCGGCCCGCGCCGCGCGTCCGTCCCGAGGTCGCCTGGTCGCTCGCCCGGCTCGCGCTCGACGGGGGCATGCTTGTGGTCGCGGCGCTCGCGTCGTCCCTGGGGTCGCGGGCCGCCGGTGTCGACGCCGCGCCCGCCGGCTGGCTCGTCCTCTTCGCCCTCCTCGTCGTCGCAGCCTTCGCCGTCCGCGGGATGTACCGCCCGCGCCTCCGCGCAGACATCCTCGACGATCTCCGCGGCGTCGTTACGTCGACGTCGCTCGCCGCCATGGCCGTCCTGACGCTGCGCGCGTTGACGACCGCGCCGGCTGACCTCTCGGCTCAGAGCCTTCGCCCGTGGGCTTTCGCGACGGTCTATCTCGCCGCCGGCCGGGTCGCGCTCCACTGGTCCCGGGCCCAGGCGAGGCGGCACGGCGAGTCACTCCGTCCGACGCTCATCGTCGGCGCAGGTCGCATCGGCCGGCTGATGGCGAAGCGCCTCCATTCCCAGCCCGAGCTCGGCCTCAGGCCGATCGGCTTCCTCGACCGCGATCCGATGGCGGCAGCTGACGACGAGGTCCGGCTCCCGGTGCTCGGCGCCAGCTGGGACCTCGAGCGCGTCATCGCCGAACACGACGTCCAGCAGGTGATCGTGACCTTCTCGACAGCGCCGCACGAGGTTCTCTTGCGACTCGTGCAGCGGTGCGAGGAGCTGGGGGTCGACGTGGCGTTCGTCCCCCGCCTGTTCGAACGGATGAGCCAGCGCCTGACGATCGACTATGTGGGTGGCGTTCCGCTCGTCGTGGCTCGACGTCCGAACCCGAAGGGCCTGCGGTTCGGCATCAAGTACGCGGGCGACCGCCTGCTCGCAGCCGGCCTCCTCGTCCTCGCCTCTCCCGTCATGCTCGGTGCGGCGCTCGCCGTCTGGCTGTCGCTCGGCCGGCCCTTGTTCTTCAAGCAGCGGCGAATGGGCCGCGACGGGCGTGAGTTCGACATGCTCAAGTTCCGGACGATGAAGGGCTCGCCCGAGGATCGGGGCGAGGCCGACGCCGACTGGGCGCGGCAGCAGCTCGGAACCGAAGACAGCGGCGGCGAGGTCCCGACCCAGGCGGCCGACGGGCGGACGCGCGTCGGGCGGATCCTCCGCGCGACCTCGATCGACGAGCTGCCACAGCTGGTCAACGTGCTCGTCGGCCACATGTCGATCGTCGGCCCGCGACCCGAGCGGAGCAACTATGTCCGCCTCTTCGAGGAGAGCGTCTACCGGTACGGCGACCGCCATCGGGTCAAGTCGGGGATCACGGGCTGGTCGCAGGTGAACGGGCTCCGCGGCAAGACCTCGCTGGCCGATCGGGTCGAGTGGGACAACTACTACATCGAGAACTGGTCGCTCTGGCTCGACTTCAAGATCCTCCTGCTCACGTTCGTCTCCGTCTTTCGTGCCTCCCGGAGCGGCGAGTAGCCCTCCGCGGAGGTCTTTACAGAAGACTCGCTAAACCACTCCGGCCTTTCGGCCGAAAGCCTTTTGAGGAAGATGCGGTTACGCAGTCGTAAAGACTTTTCACCACGGCCCCGGCGCCCGACGTGGGCTCCGATCACTGAGCTACGATGGCCCGACCTTCGATCTGTGGCCGGCAGTCCCGGTCTCTCAGAGGAAACGTCGTGGAAGGGGGAGTCGAAGGTTGTTTGAGCGGTTCACCGAGCGAGCCCGTCAGGTCGTCGTCCTAGCCCAGGATGAGGCGCGGGCTCTGAAGCACAACTACATCGGCACCGAACACATCCTGCTGGGGCTGCTCCGTGAGGAGGAAGGTCTCGCGGCACGCGTGCTCGAGTCGCTCGACATCACGGTCGAGGAGGTTCGCGCCCAGGTCGCCCGGATCGTCGGGCAGGGCGACGAGGTCACCACCGGCCAGATCCCGTTCACGCCGCGCGCGAAGAAGGTGCTCGAGCTCGCGCTGCGCGAGGCGCTTTCCCTCGGTCACAACTACATCGGCACCGAGCACATCCTGCTCGGGCTCGTCCGCGAGAACGAGGGCGTCGCGGCGCGCATCCTGCTCGACTTCGACGCCGACGCCGAGAAGATCCGCAACGAGATCATCCGCATGCTCTCCGGACCCGGGCGCCGGCAGCAGGGCGGTGGCGGCGCGGGCGAGAAGGCGAAGAGCTCGAAGCTCCTCGACCAGTTCGGCCGCAACCTGACGAAGCTCGCCGCCGAAGCCAAGCTCGACCCCGTGGTCGGGCGCCAGACCGAGATCGAGCGCGTGATGCAGATCCTGTCGCGCCGCACGAAGAACAACCCGGTCCTGATCGGCGAGCCGGGCGTCGGCAAGACGGCCGTCGTCGAGGGCCTCGCCGCCCGCATCTCCGGGAACGAGGTTCCCGAGCTCCTGAAAGGCAAGCAGATCTACACGCTCGACCTCGCAGCGCTCGTCGCCGGCTCGAAGTACCGCGGTGAGTTCGAAGAGCGCCTGAAGAAGGTGATGAAGGAGATCACCCAGCGCGGCGACATCATCCTGTTCATCGACGAGCTCCACAATCTCGTCGGCGCCGGCGCCGCCGAGGGCGCGATCGACGCGGCCTCGATCCTGAAGCCGGCCCTCGCGCGTGGCGAGCTTCAGACGATCGGCGCGACGACGCTCGACGAGTACCGCAAGTACCTGGAGCGGGATGCAGCGCTCGAGCGGCGCTTTCAGCAGATCCGCGTCGACGAGCCGTCCGTTGACGACACCGTCGAGATTCTGCGCGGCCTGCGCGACCGCTACGAGGCGCATCACCGCTGCACGATCGCGGACGAGGCGCTCCGTGCATCTGCGCTGCTGGCCGACCGGTACATCCAGGACCGCCACCTCCCCGACAAGGCAATCGACCTGATCGACGAGGCCGCGTCGCGCATGCGCATCAAGACGATGAGCGCGCCTCCGCGGCACCGCGAGCTCGAGGAGGAGATCGAGAAGGTCCGCTCGGAGAAGGAAGCGTCGATCGAGGCGCAGGAGTTCGAGAAGGCCGCGAGCCTCCGCGACAAGGAGCGCAAGCTCACGCAGAAGAAGCGTGACCTCGAGGAGGACTGGCGCAACGAAGAGACATCGGAGAAGCCGCTGATCGGCGAGGACGAGATCGCCGACATCGTCTCGATGTGGACGGGCATCCCGGTCTTCAAGCTGACCGAGGCGGAGACGCAGAAGCTGATCCGCATGGAGGAGGAGCTCCACAAGCGCGTCATCGGCCAGGAGGAGGCGATCGTCGCCGTCTCCAAGTCGATCCGCCGCGCTCGCGCCGGCATCAAGGACCCGAAGCGCCCGACCGGCTCGTTCATCTTCCTCGGCCCCTCAGGCGTCGGGAAGACCGAGCTCGCGCGCACGCTCGCCGAGTTCCTGTTCGGAGACGAGGACGCAATGATCCAGGTCGACATGTCGGAGTACATGGAGAAGCACTCCGTGTCCCGGCTCGTCGGCTCGCCTCCGGGCTACATCGGCTACGACGAGGGCGGCCAGCTCACGGAGGCCGTGCGCCGCAAGCCGTACTCGGTCGTACTGCTGGACGAGATCGAGAAGGCCCACCCCGACGTGTTCAACATCCTCCTCCAGATCCTCGAGGACGGGAAGCTGACCGACGCCCAGGGGCGCAAGGTCGACTTCCGGAACACGATCGTGATCATGACGTCGAACATCGGCGCCGGCACGATCTCGAAGAACCAGACGCTCGGGTTCTCGCTCGGCGACGAGTCCGGCCTCTCCTACGAGGAGATGAAGGACCGGATCATGGGCGAGCTGAAGAAGGTCTTCCGGCCCGAGCTGCTGAACCGGATCGACGAGGTCATCGTCTTCCACAAGCTGACCCGCGACGAGATCCTCACGATCGTCGACCTGCAGATGCACCGCCTCGAAGCGCAGATGGCGGAGCACCAGGCCGAGATCAAGCTCACCGAGGAGGCCAAGGAGCTGCTGGTCGACAAGGGCTACGACCCGACGATGGGCGCCCGGCCGCTGCGCCGCGCGATCCAGCGCTTCATCGAGGATCCGCTCGCGGACTTCGTCCTGGGGCGCAACATCGAGCCCGGCTCGACGATCCTCGTCAACCGGCATCCGGAGAACGAGGACGAGGTCGACATCACCATCATCCCCGGCGCCCCGCCGGTGGAGGCGGAGAAGGTCACCGTCCCGGCGGAGGAGCCGAAGGCCGAGGACGGCGAGGGCGACCAGCCCTCCGACGAGAGCTAGCGCTCTGCCCTAGCAACGTGGCTTCGCCCGAGATCCTCGGGTGAGGCGCAGCCCAGCAGCGCGAGCGCGAGCTCCAGCTCCGCGCGGAGCAGCTCGAGGACGTGTCGCGCGCCTTCCTCGCCGTTCGCCGCGAGGCCCCAGACGACCGGCCGGCCGACGCACACGGCTCGTGCTCCGAGGGCCAGCGCGATCGCGACATCGGCGCCGCGGCGGATCCCGCCGTCCATCAGCACCTCGACCCGGTCCCCGACGGCCTCGACGACCTCCGGGAGGGCCTCCAGCGAGGCGAGCGCGCGGTCGAGCTGGCGCCCGCCGTGGTTCGACACGATCACCGCGGCAGAGCCGTGGGAGACGGCGAGCTCGGCGTCCTCCGCCGTGAGGATCCCTTTCACGATCACGGGGAGCTGTGCGGTGTCGTGGAGCCACTCGAGGTCGCGCCAGGTCAAGCGCGGGTCCACGAGCTCGGCGGCGGTGGCCGGCGTCAGCGTGCCGAGGTCGCCGAACTCGGAGCCGTAGATCCCCATCCGATAGTCCGCGTGGAGCGTGAATCCCGTCCGGAGATCGCGTTCGCGCCGGCCAAGCTTTGGTAGGTCGACGGTGAAGACGATCGCGGTGCAGCCGGCCTCCCGTGCCTGGTCGAGGATCGACCTCGTGACCTCGCGGTCGGGGTGCCAGTAGAGCTGGAACCAGCGAGGCGCGTCCGGAGCCTCGGCGGCGACTTCCGCGGGCGTCGCCATCGCGAAGGTCGGCACGCACATGATCGTCCCGGCCGCGGCCGCGGCCCGGGCCACCGCGAGCTCCCCTTCGGGATGTGCCATGCGCTGGTGAGCGACGGGCGAGGCGAGCACCGGCATCGAGACGTCCTGGCCGAGCACGGTCGTCTCCGTGCTGACGGAGCCGACGTCCACGAGCACTCGTGGGCGGAGGCGCCAACGGTCGAACGCCTCGACGTTGTGGCGAAGCGTGTGCTCGTCGCCGGCCCCGCCGGCGAAGTAGCCGAAGGTGCCCTCGTCGAGCGCCTCGCGGGCAAGCTGCTCGTAGTCACCGACGTTGACCGGGTCGTCCGTCGCTTCCACCGCGTCAAGCTTGACAGCTGCGGAAACGGGGTACCGGGCGGGCATGAGCGACCTGCCCACGTACCCGAGCGACGCTGCCGAGCGCGAAGCGGCGGCCGCCCCGACGGAAAGACGGAGGGACTACTCGAGCTGGGGCCGTCGAGTGGGCGCGTACCTGCTCGACTCCCTCGTCCTGGTCGTGCCGCTGATCGTGATCGTCATCATCGCGCTGGCGGCGGGCAATCCGGAGGACGAGGACGACAGCTCCTGGGCTGTGGTCGGCATCGCCTACCTGCTCACGCTGGTTCTTCCGTTCGTCTACTACACGGTCATGCACGGCCGCGCGAGCGGTCAGACGCTCGGAAAGAAATGGCTGGGCATCGCGGTGCAGGAGGACTCGGCCGGCGGATCGATCGGCTACGGCCGCGCTTTCGGCCGCTACGCGATCATCTTCGTCATGGCGCTGTTCATCCTGCCGATCCTCTTGGACTACCTGTGGCCGCTCTGGGACAAGAAGAGCCAGGCGCTGCACGACAAGGTCGTGGGCAGCATCGTCGTCAAGGCCTGACGAGCGCCGAGACCCGTCCCGTCCGTGAGTCGATCCTGCTGATGCGGCGGCCGTCGAACTCGCTGACGTAGACGAACCTGCCGGCGCGGTCGACGACGACCGAGCTCGGCAGCTGCAGCGCTCGGCCGAGCTGCGTCCGGCTCCCGTCGGGAGCGATGCGGACGATGTGGTCGAGCCTCGCGTCCGCGACGTAGATCGAGCCGTCGGGCCTCGCGTCGACGCCGACCGGGGCGGAGAAGCCGCGGGCGATTGTCGTGACGATCCGCGTCGCGCCGTCGATGCGCCGGATCACCCCGTTGTGGCTGTCGGCGACGACGACGGTCCCGTCGGCGAGGGCGTCGAGCCCGTGCGGGGCTCCGAAGGCGGCAAGCCACGCGGGACCGCCGTCGCCGGAGTAGCCCTCGCGGCCGATCCCGCCGAGCGTGTCGATCCTTCCGTCGGGCGTCACCACCCGGACGCCGTTGTCGTACTCCGAGATGTAGAGGTTCCCGGCAGCATCGAAGGCGAAATCGCCGTGTCCACCGAGCTGCGCCGAGGTCGCGGGACCGCCGTCGCCCGCGA
>Ga0209814_10000215_pt1 | contig 17708 bp, 17 predicted proteins | sample SoiMetdeltSBSDD1_FD_187597 | JGI IMG/M metagenome (GOLD analysis project Ga0209814, IMG submission 187597) | Bulk soil microbial communities from a Populus tree surrounding site in Tennessee, USA - Soil MetaG P. deltoides SBSDD1 (SPAdes) (version 2) | ecosystem: Environmental > Terrestrial >... | reverse complement strand
GGAAAGGAGTGGCGCTCATCGGAAAGGATGCCTGACCCGAGCCATCAGTATGATTCGGAGCCGCGCTGGCCGGCTGTTGTTGCAGCTGTCGCCGTGGGCGGTCTTTACACCGCCTTACCTGACGCACTTACATTGGGGCCAAACTGGGTTTTGCCGTCCGTGGTCCTGGGCTTCCTTATACCGAATGTCGTCTATCATCACGTTGGCAGGCATCGCCTGACCGCCATCTTTGGGTTGGCGGTGAATGCGGTCCTTACCGCCGGGTTGATCATCTCTGTAATGCTCCTGGTTTATGCTCTCCCTGCCCGGAAAGAGACGCCGCAGCAGCTCTTGCTCTCAGCGGCGTCGCTTTGGGTCACGAACATTTTGGTTTTTGCTTTGTGGTATTGGCGGCTGGACGCCGGGGGACCCTATCAGCGGGATAAGCAGCCTGGTCATTCGAACGGAAGCTTCCTCTTCCCGCAGATGACGATGAGTAAGGAGGCTTTGAGAGAGGGGAACGAGCAGGACTGGTCGCCCAATTTTGTTGATTATCTGTTCCTGGCTTTTAATACAAGCACAGCCTTTTCACCGACCGACGCGCTCGTGCTGGCGAGATGGGCGAAAATCTTGATGATGCTGCAATCGCTGCTCTCACTGTTGATCATTGCGCTACTGGCTGCGCGCGCCGTTAATATTCTCTGACCGGATGCTGACGAAGCCTCGACATCTGTCGGAGGCACGTCGAAATGTCGACTCTCTCCCAGCGGTAGTGATCCTAGCGGTCTAAATTTTCCTCTACTCTCACGATCTTGACCTAGACCAACTTTGGCGGGTCTTTTGCTCTCGCACGCATAAGTGAAATTTAAATATGCGAAGTACGTTTTATTACTGTCGTCTCAAATAATGAGGAGGGCTCGCGAAGGCTCTCACCGATGCTCTGGCTGCGGGGAAACCAGCCCTGATCAATTGCCTGATCGACCCGACAGCGGGACGGAGAGCGGCCACATCGGCAATCTAAACCCGCGAAGCGCGCGCCTTTTTTTTCCGGCACCGCCTCGGCCAAATGCAAAAGCCGGCGCACCCCGGCAGGCAAACCCGCGCGGTCCATATTAATCCCGCGCTGGCGGCAGAGCTCCGAGAGTTCAACGAGAAAAGCTAGAACGCTGCTATCCCACGAAATCAGCTCCTTCGTGTCGAAGGCGACACCGCGCACCTGCGCGGCGGATTGAAGTTCGCGGTCAACCAAAGACGCGGAAGGGAGTCCGGCTCGCAACCGCCAGGCGCCCGAAAAGCACATCAAAAGCGTGGTATCATCGCCGCGCTCAAAAGAGACTTGATTTTGTTCAGCCATAGGGTTGTCTATTAGGTCAAACGTTTGTTGACATGTTGCCGGTGTAGATGACGAAGACCATCTTGCAGCGAAGTCTGCCGGGGCCGCTCATGACAGCACTTTATCGCGTCCGGCGGACAGATTATTTTTCGTCTGCTCTATTCGTAGTGGCAAGGGTTGTGCCAAATCAGGCAAGCGGGAATCGCTAGTGCCAAGGCTACCGTGCTGACGAGCTGAGCTAGCCAGCTGCCAGCCGATTGGCACTCAACATCACGATTCGGCCTCGCGATGCGCAGGCGATCTCCGCCGCAGTTGGGCGGCCCGCTTCATGCACAATACAAAAGTGTTGTTGTTGCTTTTGATCGTTCCGGGTGCTCGCATTCGAGCAAGCGAAGCTATGGAACGCGCTTTGCTAGTTGGATGTTGGTATTTGTGGCCTGGTTGGAGCGGTGGATCAAATCAGGAAGGAACACTCCCGGCTGGTTGTTTAACATTCGTTTTTCGGTTGGCTTATCTCCAAAGGAAAAAGGCCAATGGGCGAGAAGATATGGCAATTAGAGATTTGCATTTTCAGTTTTATGTTGTTTCTTGCCTCTCTGACGCGCGCTGAAGCAGGCGCGCCGCTGGATCTCGTGCGCACGACTGTCGATCGAGCGATCCAAATTCTGAAAGATCCCGAACTAAGTTCCCGCGATAAGAAAAAGGAACGGATGGATCGCTTGAGGGAGGCAATCGATCCGGTTTTTGATTACGAGGAGATGGCCAAGCGAGCGCTCGGGCCCCATTGGCGGAAGAGGACCGCGGCGGAGCAGGTGGAGTTTGTCAAGCTATTCCGAGATTTCTTGGAAAGAGTCTACTCGGATAAGATCTTTCTCTATGGCGGCGAAAAGGTGCGCTTCGGGCGCGAGGTCATCGATAATGAATTTGCGCAGGTTGAATCAACGATCATTCAGCCCAAGGGTGAGCAGATCGCCGTGGTTTACAAGTTGCGGCAAGTGAATGGTCAATGGAAAGTCTACGATGCCATCGTGGAGAACATCAGTATTATCAACAATTATCGGTCGCAGTTCGATCGAGTTATCTCCAGCTCCTCTTACGAAGAGCTTGTAAAACGGTTGCGGGAAAAAGCTGGGTAGTGGACAATAGGGATGCGCTATTCGATGAAAGACTTTCTCACCACGAAGGTCGCGAAGGACACGAAGACCGGACAACGAGTATTCTTCCTTCGTGCTCTTCGTGTGCTTCGTGGTCGAATTCCTGCTTTTGGTCACAACGCTATACAAATCCAAACCTCTGCAACTCTTCGCGGCAAGCTTCGCTAAAATCTCGCAACAGATCAATCGCGCCGCTGTTCACCATGTCGCGCAATTCCGGGAAAGTCTTATTGGGCACCAGATAAGTGTTAACAATCATTCGAGCAACTTTGTCCGCGTTTTCAACCGTCGTTGTCGACGAAAGAACACGCATCCTACTGATCATTGCATAGAGCCTAACAAGCTGGGAGACGTCCGAAGTCTCATGCATAAGCGAGTCCACATATAACTTTGACGCTTCTTCAATAAAGTCTTTATACAATTCTTCCCGCCTGGTTAGCGCTTATCGCTCATGACGATCCTCCTCTGGGGGGGCGCGGATTCCGACTCCTTGGCGCCCCGCCACAAGCTACCCTTTCGCTAACCGTGAAGAGCCGAGTCTATGGCCTCAAGCAGCGTCTGTTCTCCGGCATGGCTTGTACAAAAATGCCACCGCGCCGGCTTGGAGCGCTCGCTCGCGCGCCTCGTCGTCTGCATGTGACGTAATGAACACGATCGGGATTGCGAATTGGCCTACACGAGGTGATGCTGAAGACTCAGTCCGTTCATCCCTGGTATCTCGTACATCCAGAATCAAGCAATCGGTCTCGTGCAGGCGACTCGAAGTGAGAAACGCTTCCGCCGAAGAAAAACCATCGGCGCGAAAGCCGAGGGATCGCAACAAATTGTTGAGCGAATTTCTCAAAGAGTCGTCATCGTCTACAATCGAGATAGCGGAGTTTACAGGTAGCATTCTTGGTTAGAGCTAAAGGAATGATCTTGTTCGAATTCTACCTCGTTCTCGAAAACGTATTCGCGGTGTCCGCGTGCAAATTCAACGAGCAAAAGCGTCCGACCAAGGTTTTCGGTGACTGAAACGAGGGTGCCTTCCTTCGGCAGCAAGCTACCTGTCTTCGCGGATCTGATACTTCTGGTCAAATTCAATTTTTCTCCCGGTTGCATAAGCACCTCCCATAGTTTCACCTGATTCTGACCTTTCGCTTTCCTTTCTTGCATCTTGAGAGAGCAACCTTCATGCCTCTCCATCTGACTTTCCTAACACTTCACAAAAAGCTCGGCAGTGTGCGTCCCTGAGATAATTTCCTTCACAACTTTGATTCGCATCGCGAGTGCCAACCGGCTGGCAGCTGCTAACCCGTTGGCACCACGTCATCGGCACGGTCACTTCGATTCGTCGTTCCTAATTCTTCATCTATCTTATGTGTCGCCTACTTATTCGGAGAAAGTAAATCCATTGACCTGCGGCACAAATGTTGCGTTTGCACAATTACGAAAGTTTGATGCTCGGAACGACCACAACAATAGAGAGCACATGGCTCCGTTGATGTACGAAACGATCAACCCATTCACTGAAGAACTGATCGAATGGTTCGGAGAGCATAAGAACGCGATGCGGACATGGATACGGGACGTCAAGTAACGATAAAGGCGTCGCTGCCGTTTCCAAGGTGTTCATCAATCACGCGACGTGGACCGCGCCGGACCTGCCGTTCGGCGGAGTGAAGAACTCCGGCTACGGCCGCGAACTCGCGGAGCTCGGGATCGGTGAATTCGTAAACAAGAAGCTGATCAAGGTCGCCGCGTGATCGCAGTGGTGAGAAGCTTGAGTCGGCATTTCCGAAGTTTTGGCAGTTATGACACACAAGCCGTACTCGGCGTTTAGGCCACTGCGCATTCAGCCCGAAATGGAGGGCATGAAGATTGTCGAAAACTTTCTGGATTAGCAGGAGCACTGAAAATGAGACGCCGCGACACGATTAACTCTATTTTGAAGCACAAGGGCGGGCAAATCTGGTCGGTGTCACCTGATCAGTCCGTCTATGAAGCTATAGAAAAGATGGCGGAGAAGGGAGTTGGGGCTTTACTGGTGCTTTCCGAAGGCGAGCTTGTGGGAATCATCTCAGAGCGCGATTACGCTCGCCGGGTAATCCTCAAGGGAAGATCCTCTAAAGCAACTCCGGTAAAAGAGATCATGACAAGCCCGGTGATTCACGTGACGCCGCATCAAACTTTGGATGAGTGCATGACCATCATGACAAATCAACACATTCGTCATCTGCCGGTCAAGGAAGGCACGCATTTACTCGGCGTAATATCGATTGGCGACCTGGTAAAGTGGATCATCACGGAGCAGGAAGAGACCATCCAACAATTGGAGCACTACATCGCTGGGAATTTTCCATCCTGAACCCCCGCGAACACCGGCCCCTGACAGGGATACGGTCCGGTACGGGTGAGCTGTCGATAGGAGTGCCTATGATCTGGCCATTGGTTGCATATTTCGCTTTCGTGGTTGTTCTGGTCGCCGCGATTCTCGTTATTTCTTACCTGCTGGGGCCAAGACATTTGGAACCCGCGACCGGCGAGCCCTACGAAGGCGGCATCGTTTCAGAAGGCTCGGCGCGCGCGCGGTTTTCTACAGGTTACTACCTGGTGGCAATGTTTTTCGTCATTTTCGATCTGGAGTCAGTCTTTATCTTTGCCTGGGCCGGAGCGGCTCGCGAGCTGGGCTGGACTGGTTATTGGGCAATTGTGCTGTTCGCCGGAATGCTTGTTGCACCGCTCATTTATCTATGGAAGGTCGGCGCGCTCGATTGGGCGCGTGAACCACACCGGACGAGGTGAAAATCTCATGCAGTGGTCACTAACCAAACCTGACATTACGGGGCTGGTAGTAAGTCCTGAAACTGAACCCCTTGAACAAACGGTGCGCCGCAGCATCGTCCTATCGCGGCTGGAAGATCTCGTCAGGTGGGCCCGCAAGAATTCCATGTGGCCGTTTAACTTCGGGCTTTCCTGCTGTTACGTCGAAATGGCGACCAGCATCACGAGCAAGTTTGACGTGTCCCGCTTCGGCGCCGAGGTGATTCGCGGTACGCCGCGCGAAGCGGATCTCATGGTGATTGCGGGCACTGTCTTTATCAAGATGGCCCCCATCGTCCAGAGACTTTACGAACAGATGATGGAGCCCCGCTGGGTGGTTTCAATGGGTTCCTGCGCGAACTCCGGCGGCATGTACGACATCTACAGCGTCGTGCAAGGCGTGGACAAGTTTCTTCCGGTGGATGTTTATATACCCGGTTGCCCGCCGCGCCCCGAAGCTTTCCTGGAAGGACTGCTGTTGTTGCAAAAAGTTGTCGGAACAGAAGAGCGTCCGCTGAGCTGGGTGGTGGGTTCCCAAGAGACGATTCGGGCGCCTCTACCGTCCATGCGCGACCTGATGCGGCCGTCGCGGCAGAAAGCCGCCGTGCTGAGGGAGCCTGACGACGTATGATCGACGTCCCGACCATCACGCAGGAAATCACTGACCGGCTCGGTCCGGCGGCCGTTCCGCAGCAGACGCACGATCGGATCCCGACGTTTTGGGTGGACAGAGATCACGTCCCGGCACTGCTCCGCTTCCTCAAAGAAGAAATGGGTCGGCCGTACAAGATGCTGTACGACCTCTCGGCCATCGACGAGCGCATGAAAACCCATCGTGATGATGCGCCGGCGAGTGATTTCACCGTCGTCTATCATCTCTTTTCTTTTGATCGGAACGAATATGTGCGCATCAAAGTAGCCCTTGCGGAAGACCAAGTTTCGCTGCCGAGCATTACCAATATCTGGCCCGCCGCCAACTGGTACGAGCGCGAAGTGTGGGACATGTTCGGAATCGCTTTTGACGGTCATCCGCACCTTGAACGGATTCTGATGCCCAAGAGTTGGTCTGGTCACCCGCTCCGCAAAGAGCATCCAGCCCGAGCGACGGAAATGGGCCCCTATCGGTTGCCTCATGAAAAGGAAGTAGCGGAGCAGGAGGCGCTACGCTTTCGTCCTGAAGATTGGGGCATGAGCCGCGAACGGGACGGCTCGGATTTTATTTTCTTGAACATCGGTCCTCAGCATCCCGGCACCCACGGCGTCTTACGCATCGCGCTACAGCTCAATGGCGAAGAGATCGTCGATGCCGTTCCTCAGATCGGCTTTCATCATCGCGGCGCAGAAAAGATGGGCGAGCGCCAGTCCTGGCACTCGTACATTCCCTACACAGATCGCGTGGACTACCTGGGCGGTGTGTTGAACAACCTGGCGTATCTCACCGCAGTCGAAACGCTGGCCGCTATCAAGGTACCGCCCCGCGCCCAGGTGATTCGCGTCATGCTCTCGGAGCTGTTCCGCATTATCAGCCACCTGGTCTGGTACGGCACGTTTGCGCAGGACCTGGGGCAGATGTCCCCGGTCTTCTTCACGTTCAACGACCGCGAGCGCGCTTTCGGCATCATTGAAGCGATCACGGGCGCACGCATGCATCCCGCCTGGTTTCGGATCGGCGGCGTCGCCGCCGACTTGCCCAAAGGGTGGGACGACATGGTCAAGGATTTTATAAAGTACTTGCCGCCCCGCCTTGTGGAGTACGACCGCACCGTGATGCGAAACCGGATTTTCCAGGCGCGCACGAAAGGTATCGGTAGCTTCACAACCGATGAGGCTATCGACTGGGGCGTTACTGGTCCCAATCTGCGCGCGTGCGGATTTGAATGGGACTTTCGTAAGCGCCAACCCTACTCTGGGTACGACCAGTTTGAATTCGATATCCCAACCGCTCAAAACGGCGACTGCTACGACCGCGCGGCGGTGCGCATCGAGGAGATGCGCCAGAGCCTGCGGATTATCGAGCAATGCGTGAACCATATGCCCGAGGGTCCCTATAAATCGGATCACCCGCTTGCCGCTCCTCCGGTGAAGGACCGCACGATGCACGACATCGAAACCTTGATCACGCACTTTCTGAGCGTGAGCTGGGGACCGGTGATGCCTGTAGGCGAAGCACTGGGGGCCATCGAGGCCGCCAAAGGCAACAACGGCTACTATCTGGTAAGCGACGGGAGCACGGTCTCGTACCGCACACGCATACGGACGCCTTCCTTCCCGCATATACAAACGGTGCCATTTCTATCCCGGGGAATGATGATCCCGGACTTGATTGTAATCCTGGGGAGCCTGGATTTTGTCCTGGCGGATGTGGACCGGTGAGGAACCGAGCGATGCTGACTAGAGATGAAATCAACGAAATTGACGCGGAGGCGGCGCGTTATCCAAAGCGCGAAGCGGTTTGTATTGATGCCCTAAAGATTGTGCAGCGGCACCGCGGTTGGGTCTCCGATGAGAGCGTTCGTGACATCGCCGGACATCTCGGCATGTCTCCCACGGACGTGGATAGCGTGGCGACGTTTTACAACCTTATTTTTCGCAAGCACGTGGGGCGTCACGTGATCATGATTTGCGACAGCGTGAGTTGTTGGATCACGGGCTACGACCGGATGCGGAAACACCTCCACGAGCGTCTGGGAATCGAGCTTGGCGAGACGACGCCGGACAATCGCTTCACGTTGCTGCCCATCGTATGTCTCGGCTGCTGCGATCATGCCCCGGCTATGATGGTGGACAGCGATCTGCACGGCGACCTGGATCCAGAGAAAATCGATAAGGAACTCGAGAAGTATCAATGACGACGAGCACAGAAAAACCACTGACCCAGAACATGCGCCCGGACGGGTCAGCCCTGGACTTGCGCTCATACGAGCAGGGCGGCGGCTACCAGGCGATCCGCAAGGTTTTGAGTGACGGCATGGAACCGAAAGCGGTTACTGACGAAGTTAAGGACGCCAATCTCCGTGGCCGAGGAGGCGCTGGTTTTCAAACCGGTTTGAAATGGTCTTTCGTACCTCTTGGCAAAGACGCCCCTAACCCGACATACCTGGTGGTCAACGCCGATGAGATGGAGCCCGGCACGTTCAAAGACCGTCTGTTGTTAGAGCGGAATCCACACCAGCTCATCGAAGGCGTGATCGTTGCCGGATTCGCCATCGAGGCGGACATCGCATTTATCTTTATGCGCGGAGAATACACCCTCGCCGCTGAACGGATTGAGCGTGCGATCGCGGAAGCCTACGCACGGCATTACCTCGGAAAGAACATCCTCAACTCAGGCTACAGCCTCGATCTCTATCTGCACCTGAGCGGCGGCCGCTATATATGCGGCGATGAAACCGGGTTGCTGAATGCGCTGGAAGGCAAGCGCGCAAACCCGAGATCGAAGCCGCCATTTCCGCCGGTCGTGGGCCTGTTCGGCAAACCTACTGTCGTGAATAACGTCGAGACGCTTAGCTGCGTGCCCCACATCATCAACAACGGCGCGGCGTGGTTTCGCGGTTTAGGCCGGACAAAGGACGCTGGAACCAAATTATTTGGCGCCAGCGGGAAAGTGAAGCGTCCAGGTCTCTGGGAACTGCCCATGGGAACCACCGTCCGCGAAATTCTCGAGGAGCACGCGGGTGGAATGCGCGACGGACTCAAATTCCGCGGCTTGTTGCCTGGCGGCGCCTCCACCGATTTTATCGTCGAAGAGCACCTGGACACGCCCATGGATTTTACCTCCCTGGATAAAGTGGGGAGCCGGATGGGCACCGGCACCATGATCGTGCTCGATGATAAAACCTGTCCGGTCGGCATGACCTGGAACCTGACGCACTTTTTTGCGCAGGAGTCCTGCGGGTTCTGCACGCCGTGCTGGAGCGGGCTCGGATGGGCGGAGCGGATTCTGAAGTCGATGGAAGACGGCCGCGGGCAGACCGGCGACCTCGACAAGCTCGCATCCCTAGCCAAGATGTGGAACCCCGGAAACACATTCTGCGCCTTGGCTCCCGGCGCCGCAGAGCCGGTGCAGAGCGCACTCAAATACTTTCGCGCCGATTTCGAACGTCACATCAACGAGCAGCGCTGTCCCTGGAGCTGACATGGCCACCGTCTACGTTGACAACAAACCGTATCCGATGAACCCGGATCAAAACCTGCTCCACGGTTGCCTCTCGCACGGGTTGAAATTGCCTTACTTCTGCTGGCATCCGGCACTGGGCTCGGTGGGTGCCTGCCGGCAATGCGCCGTCAAACAATTTAAAGACGAACACGACGCGCACGGCAGAATCGTGATGTCCTGCATGACCCCGGCCACGGAAGGGACGCGCATCTCCATCGCTGATCCGGAGGCGGCGGCGTTCCGCGCCGGTATCATTGAAGGACTGATGCTGAATCATCCGCATGACTGCCCGGTGTGCGACGAGGGGGGCGAGTGTCATTTGCAGGACATGACGGTGATGACAGGTCACGACTATCGACGTTACGAATTCGACAAGCGCACGTTTCGAAACCAGAACCTGGGCCCACTGGTGAATCACGAGATGAACCGCTGCATCCAGTGCTACCGCTGCGTGCGCTACTACCGCGACTACGCGGGCGGCACCGATTTGAACGCGTTCGCGTCGCGGAACCAGGTATTCTTCGGCCGCAGCGAAGATGGCGTTCTCGAGAACGAATTCAGCGGCAACCTGGTCGAAATCTGTCCCACCGGTGTGTTCACCGACAAGACCCTGAAGCATCATTACGCGCGCAAATGGGACCAGCAGTTTGCTCCGTCGGTTTGCGTGCACTGCGCGCTCGGCTGCAACACGGACGCGGGCGAACGCTACGGGACGCTCCGCCGCATCGTCAACCGCTACAACCACGAAGTGAACGGCTACTTCCTGTGCGACCGTGGAAGGTTTGGGTACGAATTTGTGAACAGCGAACGGCGTATCCGCGAGCCGTTACTTAAAGGACAGCCCATTTCCGTCCCGTTGGCCGAACGCCATTTGCGTGAAACCATCGCGAAGGGACACACCATCGGGATCGGCTCGCCGCGCGCATCCCTCGAAGCCAACTTCGCCCTTCGTACTCTGGTGGGGCCTGAGCGTTTTTTTTCCGGCATGGCCGACGATGAGGCAAGGCTGGTTGAACGTATCCTCGAAATTCTGCGGCACCGTCCGGTACGGACGCCGACCTTACGCGAGATCGAGGAGTCCGACGCTGTCTTGATCCTAGGCGAAGATGTAACCAATGTCGCGCCAAGAATCGCGCTGGCTCTGCGCCAGTCGGTACGGCAGCAGCCCATGGAGATCGCCAAGAAGCTGAAAATACCTTTGTGGATGGAATACGGCGTACGTGACGCGATGCAGAGCGCGAAGGGCCCGCTCTATATTGCAACGCCATATGCAACGCGCTTGGACGAGATTGCTACGGCCACGTTCCACGCCGCGCCTGACGACCTCGCTCGCCTGGGATTCGCTGTCGCTCATGCTCTCGATCCGCGGGCGCCGTCGGTAGAAAATTTTCCGCTGGCGATGGACATCGCCGGCGCATTGAAAGCCGCGAAGAAGCCTCTCGTCATCTCCGGCGCGAGCTGCGGCAGTGAAGCGCTCATTCAAGCCGCGGCGAATGTCGCGATGGCGGCCAGGGCCGCCGTCAGCTTCACGGCCCCCGAATGCAACACCGTCGGCGCGGCGCTCATGGGAGGAAAGCCGCTCTCGGAGGCGTTCCGCGCGATCCATGATGGAAAAGCCGATACGCTCATCATCGTTGAAAACGACTTGTATCGCCGCGCGCCGGCTCGCGACGTCGACTCGTTCCTTCACGCCGCCGCGCACGTGATCGCCCTCGATCATCTCCCGACTCTCACCACCGGCAAAGCCGAGCTGGTTCTGCCGGCTGCAACCTTTGCCGAATCCACCGGCACTTTCGTGAGCAGCGAAGGCCGCGCGCAGAGGTACTTCGAGGTTTTCGTCCCCGAGAATGACGTCCTGGCAAGCTGGCGCTGGTTGAAGGCCGATGGGTGGCAAAACGTGGATGATGTGATTGCGGCGATCGCCGACACGATACCCGAGCTTGCGCCGATTGCGAAGGCCGCGCCGGCTCCATCGTATCGCATTCATGGTGCGAAGATTCCGCGCGCGCCCCATCGCGAGAGCGGGCGTACGGCGGTGTCGGCGAACATTGACGTGTCCGAGCCCAAACCGCCCGAGGATGTCGATTCGCCTCTTTCCTACTCGATGGAAGGCACTCCGGATCAGCCGCCAGCAGCGTTGATTCCGTTTTTCTGGAAACCCAGCTGGAACTCGATTCAGGCGACCCAGATGTATCAGAAAGAGGTGGGCGGGCCGCTGCTCGGCGGCGATGCGGGTGTGCGTATCTTCGAGCCCGCAGCGGTCAACGGCCAGTTCTACTTCAGCGCTGTTCCTGCTGCATTTCAGCCCCGCGCGGGCGAGTGGCTGCTGGTGCCGATGTATCACATCTTCGGCTCCGATGAATTGAGTCTCTCGGCGCCAGGCATTGCCGAACTCGCGCCGAAACCGTATGTCGCCCTGAATACCGCTGATATTACGGAGGGCACGGAAATCCAAGTCAGTTGCGCCGGCGGCGCGTTTCGATTGCCCGTGCGCATTCGTCCGGATCTCCCGCCCGGCGTCGCGGGACTTTTTGCCGCAGTTCCTCCCCTGGCGGGCGTCAGGCTCCCTGCCTGGGGAAAAATCGCGAGGCAAAAATGACGAGTCCGTACCCAATCCTTTCGATCTTCGTAATCGTCTTTGCGGCGCTAACGATTGCGGCCTCCCTGATTTGGGTTGAGCGGCGGCTGCTTGCGCTCTGGCAGGATCGTTACGGACCGAACCGCACCGGCTCTTTCGGTCTGCTTCAAGTCGTGGCCGACGCCATCAAGATCTTCATGAAGGAGGACTGGATCCCTCCTTTCGTCGACAAGCCGGTTTTCATTCTCGCTCCGGCCATCGTGTTCATAACGGTGTTGATGTCTTTCGCGGTGCTCCCCGTGGCGCCGGGAATTATCGTCAGCGATCTGAATATTGGGCTCTTGTTTTTTCTCGGCATGTCGTCCCTCGGCGTTTACAGTGTCGTGCTCGCGGGATGGGCCTCCGACAACAAGTACGCCTTCATCGGCGGCTTGCGGGCGGCGGCGCAGATGTTGAGCTACGAGGTTTTCATGGGCCTTTCGTTGATGGGCGTGGTGCTCCTTGCCGGATCCTTCAGCCTCGGCGCCATCGTCGAAGCCCAGAGAAAGCTCTGGTTCGTGATTCCGCAGTTCCCCGGCTTCATCTTGTTTCTGATCGCCGGCTTCGCCGAAACCCGCCGGATCCCGTTCGATCTGCCCGAAGCCGAGAGCGAACTTGTTGCGGGCTATCACTCAGAATACTCGGGGATGAAGTTCGGCATGTTCTTCGTTGGGGAGTACATGGGAATCACTTTGATCTCAGCCATGATCGCAGTGGTCTTTTTCGGCGGCTACCTCGGTCCCGTTCTTCCGGGAGTGATCTGGTTTTTGATCAAGACTTTTTTCTTTATTTGCTTCTTCGTTCTGGTGCGCGCGTCGCTCCCCCGGCCGCGTTTCGATCAGCTCATGTCCTGGGGCTGGAAGGTGATGCTACCCCTGGCCTTGGCCAATCTGCTCGTAACCGGCGCGGCAGTGCTCATCTGGAGGTGAAAGGTGTTCAGCATACTAAGAACGATCTGGTACGTTTTTCTCCACTCCTTCCAGAAGCGGGTTACCGTCCAATATCCCGAGGAGAAGCCCTATCTCGCGCCGCGCTACCGGGGCAGGATCATATTGTCGCGGGATCCCGACGGAGGCGAACGCTGTGTGGCGTGCAACCTGTGTGCGGTTGCATGTCCGGTCGATTGCATCGCGCTCCAGGCAACCGAAGACGAGACCGGTCGGCGTTATCCGGAGTTCTTTCGCATCAACTTCTCCCGCTGTATTTTCTGTGGTTTCTGCGAAGAGGCCTGCCCTACCTACGCGATCCAGCTTACGCCCGATTTTGAGATGGGGGAATTTCACCGGAAAAACCTTGTGTATGAAAAGGAAGACTTACTGATCGACGGCCCCGGCAAGTACCCCGGTTACAACTTCTGGCGCGTGGCTGGAGTCAAGATCGGGGGTAAGGATAAGGGGGAGGCAGCGCACGAAGCGCCGCCCGTCGACGTTCATTCTCTGTTGCCGTGAGATTGATTATGGAACTTGCTTTCTACATTGCTGGCGCAGTGGCGGTCATAGCGACGTTTCTGATGCTAACGCGCGTGAATGTCGTGCACGCGCTCCTCTATCTGATCGTCTCTTTGCTGGCGGTGGCGGTGGTCTTTTACACCCTCGGCGCGCCATTTGTAGCCGCGCTGGAAGTGATCGTTTACGCGGGCGCCATCATGGTTCTTTTTGTTTTCGTGGTCATGATGCTCAACCTCGGAGAGCATGGCGTCGAGTTGGAAAAACAGTGGCTGACGCCGGGAATTTGGACCGGTCCTGCGCTTCTAGCTGGCATCCTTATTATAGAGGTCTTCTATTTGGTGCGAGGCGGCACTGCGGGCTTGGCCACTGGCGCCGTGGAACCGAAGGAAGTTGGCATAGCCCTGTTCGGTCCTTACCTGATTGGCGTGGAGCTAGCCTCCATGCTTTTGCTGGCCGGCCTGGTGGGTGCGTATCACCTGGGCTTCCGCAAAGTCGAAAAACCGGAGATTCAATATGGCAGATATACCGCTGAGAGACGGGCTGCTGCTAGCGGGAATCCTGTTCTCGCTGGGACTGACCAGCTTGCTCGTACGCCGTAATTTAATTGTTGTCCTGATGTCTCTTGAGGTGATGCTCAACGCGGCGGGTTTGGCATTCGTCGTCGCAGGAGCCCGCTGGCATCAGGCCGACGGTCAAGTCGTGTTTCTGTTCATTCTGGCCATGGCGGCGGCTGAAGTCGCCGTGGGATTGGCGTTGGTGCGGCAGATCTATGAACGCTTCCGCTCCCTCGATGCCGACGCGCTGAGCGAGATGAGGGGATAACGTGATCGGTTTCTTGTGGCTAATTGTAGCATTGCCTTTCGCGAGTGCGCTGGTGCTCGCAGTGTTCGGCTCGCGTTTTTCGCGCAGCGCAACAGCGGCGGTGGGGGTGGGATCGATCGGACTCTCAGCACTGATCACAATTCTCGTGGCGGTGAGCTTCTTTAGTGCTCCCCCCTCCGGCAACTCTTATACCCAAGTTCTTTGGACCTGGATCAACGTAGCGGGCTTTGAGCCGCAGATCGGCTTCTATCTCGATGCGCTGTCGCTCGTAATGGTGCTGGTGGTCACTTTCGTTGGCTTTTTGATTCACATTTACTCGGCCGAGTTCATGATGGAAGACGAGGGCTACAGCCGTTTCTTTGCTTACATGAACCTGTTCGTCGCATCGATGATAACGCTGCTACTAGCGAATAATCTTCTCCTTCTCTATCTCGGGTGGGAAGGCGTCGGGTTGTGTAGCTATCTGCTGATCGGCTTTTGGTACCGCGACCCTGCCAACGGCCGGGCGGCACGCAAGGCGTTCATCGTAACCCGCGTCGGCGATACCGCAATGTCGCTCGGTTTGTTTCTGCTGTTCACCCAGCTCGGCACGCTGCAGATCCAGGATCTGATGCAGCGGGCCTCCGAACAGTGGCAAACGGGATCCATTTACGCAGTGATCGCGGCGCTTTTGCTGTTGGGCGGCGCAGTCGGCAAATCGGCGCAGTTTCCTCTGCAGGTTTGGTTGCCGGATGCCATGGCTGGCCCTACCCCGACGAGCGCTCTCATCCACGCAGCTACGATGGTTACCGCTGGCGTTTATCTGATCGCGCGCATGCACGTCCTGTTTTCACTGGCTCCGGCGGCACAATTGGCCGTGGCGATTGTGGGCGCAGGCACCTTACTGCTCGCCGGGTTTAGCGCGCTTACCCAGCACGATATCAAGCGCGTGCTCGCTTACTCCACCATCAGCCAGATCGGCTACATGTTTCTCGGGCTCGGCGTCGGCGCATGGCAAGCGGCTATCTTCCACTTCATGACCCATGCGTTTTTCAAGGCCCTCTTGTTCCTTGGCGCGGGTGTGATCATCAATGCGCTGCATGATGAACACAGCATCTTCCGGATGGGTGGGTTGCGCAAAGAGCTCCCCGTCGCTTTCTGGACGTTCCTCATCGCTGGTTGCTCGCTGGCGGGCCTGCCCTTCATTACCGCCGGCTTCTTCAGTAAGGACCTGATTATCTGGGGAGCATTGTCCGCGGAACGGGGACATCCGGGACTTTGGATTGCGGGGATGGTCGGAGCGCTGCTGACTTCGCTGTACACATTCCGGCTCATCTTCCGGGTGTTCTTCGGCCCGTTGGGCACGCCCGTCACCAAGCGGCCAGGCTATGCGATGACGGTCCCGCTCTTGGTGCTGGCTTTTTTTTCAATCGTGGCCGGATACCTGAAACAGCCATTGCTTGATTTCCTACATTCGGTTTTGCCGCCGACGATCGAAGCTCCCACCGGCGCTCTGACAGAAATTCACTCGGAGGCCATCGCCGCAGTTGTGCTCCTGATCGGCATCTATTTCGCCTATCTGTTCCATCTCCAGAAGCGAAGGCTGGCGGACGCCATGGTTGCGAACCCGGTGGGACACATGCTGCACCAATGGTGGTTTGCAGGTTGGGGCTTTGACTGGATCTATGACAAAGCCTTTGTGCAACCCTTCATCTGGGCAGCAGAGATCAACAAGAGTGATTTCATCGATGGCTTTTATACTGGCATTGCGCGGCTGAGCGAATTCTTCTACCGCGCGTTGAGCGAAACTCAGACCGGCCGCATCCGATGGTACACCTTCGGGATGGCGGTAGGGTCGGTGTTCTTTATCGTCGTGGTACTGCTGTCATGATTCTGATTGCTCTCATTGGCATTCTTCTCGCGGCCGGCGTTCTCGCCTGGCTCTCTTCGCGCTGGAGCACGGAGCTTCCGCGCTGGATTTCGCTTATCGCCGCCGTCGTCGATTTCATCCTCGCTGCGCGTATCTGGTTCGGTGCAGGCTCAAGCAGGTCGAACGTGTGGTTCGACGAAGTGAACTACAACTGGATCCCCGGGTTCGGCATCCACTTTCATTTTGCGGTGGACGGACTCAGCCTCCTGATGCTGTTGCTCACGTTCTTCCTCGGCATCATGGCCGTGCTCGCCTCCTGGACGGAGATCCGCGAGCGAGTTGGCTTCTTCCACTTCAACCTGATGTGGGTTCTCGCCGGAATCGCGGGCGTGTTTTTGGCCCTCGACCTGTTTCTCTTCTATTTCGCCTGGGAGCTGATGCTGGTCCCGATGTATTTTCTTATCGTCATATGGGGCCACGAGCGGCGCGTCTACGCGGCTGTGAAGTTTTTCCTGTTCACACAGTTCAGCGGACTGCTGATGCTGATCGCTATCCTGGCGCTCTACTTTAACCACCATCAGGCGACCGGCGTTTACACGTTCGCATATTCCGAACTACTGGGCACGCAGTTAAGCCCCGGCACTGAGCTGTGGATCATGCTCGGGTTTTTTGTTGCCTTCGCGGTGAAGTTGCCGGTTGTGCCGCTGCATACCTGGCTGCCGGATGCTCATACCGAGGCTCCGACCGCCGGGAGTGTGATCCTGGCCGGGTTGCTCTTGAAAACCGGCGCGTATGGTCTGATGCGTTTCGTCATTCCTCTTTTTCCCCACGCGGCTCATGAGTTCACTCCCGTAGCTCTAGTCCTGGCCGTGATCGGGATCGTTTACGGCGCCGTAATGGCTTTCTCGCAGACTGATCTCAAACGCCTGGTCGCCTACACCAGCGTGAGCCACCTGGGGTTTGTGCTGCTCGGAATTTTTTCCTGGAACCAGCTCGCGCTCCAAGGCGCGATTATGACGATGATCTGTCACGGGCTAAGCACGGGTGGACTCTTCATCCTTGTAGGCGGTTTACAGGAACGCATCCACACTCGTGATCTGGAGAGCATGGGTGGACTCTGGGCCGTGGTGCCACGCTTGAGCGGAGTTGCGCTCTTCTTCGGTCTGGCCTCGCTCGGCCTGCCGGGATTGGGCGATTTCGTCGGAGAGTTTCTCGTGTTGCTGGGCGCTTACCAGATCAGCGTCACAATCACGGTGGTCGCTAGTCTGGGTGTTCTCGCCTCCACCTTTTATGCGCTGCGCATGGTGCAGCGCGCTTTCCAGGGCCCAAACACGCACGGCTGGCAACTGTCCGACCTGACGCCACGGGAAGGGCTCATGATGGCGGTGATGATTGCAGGCCTGCTATGGCTCGGATTTTATCCGCAGCCGGTGCTCAACACATTTGGTCCGGCTATGGACAATCTACAGCGCACAGCGCAGGTGTCCACCGCGGCCTTGGAAGATGGGTCTTCAGGCTTTGCTGTGAAGCAAAGCTCTGAGATTGCAC
>Ga0209814_10000214_pt1 | contig 17716 bp, 23 predicted proteins | sample SoiMetdeltSBSDD1_FD_187597 | JGI IMG/M metagenome (GOLD analysis project Ga0209814, IMG submission 187597) | Bulk soil microbial communities from a Populus tree surrounding site in Tennessee, USA - Soil MetaG P. deltoides SBSDD1 (SPAdes) (version 2) | ecosystem: Environmental > Terrestrial >... | reverse complement strand
GCATTACACCCGAAAACGACCGCGACTTGCATCAGAGCGGTGATCATCAGTACGACGAACGACCATTTCAGCGCCCACAGGCCTTCAGCGGTGGTGGTTATGGATAGATCAACGATGCCATGACGGTGGCCGTGGCGCGTCACCGGGGCCGCTATTTAGCTGCGACGCCGTGCAGCCCTCATTTCTGCCACTTGTACCGAAACGGTTCTTTCTTCGCCCTCGATGCAGCCTTTTCCAATTGGTAAAATCGCTGAATCTCCGCTTGCATCGGCCGGTGCGTTCTCCAGCGCGGGTCCCAGTAAGCAAACACCCAAGCGGGCACGCCAAGAAGGCCGCACAATTTGGTGTTCGCAAGCCAACACTCTCTGCAATTTTCACACTGGCGCTCCTCCCAATCGTCAAACTTCAGCAGCTCCTCATACGGCAGACATTCGCAGTGCTTTTCCAGCCGCCTCATCCGGCGAAAAAGCGCAACTGCCTCGGTGGTGATCACCGGCTCATCCGGTGGTTGCTTGTGCTTTGCCTTAACGGCGTGCGGTCCCCTCAAGCCCACGGCGGTCTCCATCTAGGGCTAGAATAGTAACCATGGTATAAAAACATAACTTACTCTGCGTAAAAGGCACCGCCGCTGTTTGGAAGTCACGCCGCCAAAGTTTCAAAAGCCCCCCTGGGGGGAGCTAGACAGTCCTCCTTTTGTTTTTGTCGATGTAAATCGGATTGGTCCTATAAGGCTTGCCATGCACATCGCATCCACGTTGATAGCTTAATGCCTGTGATCCTTCGCAAATGTTGTCGTGGCACTTCTTGCACAATGATTGGAGTGGTGAGGAAAAGAACAACGTGTAGTCACCACGATGATCGATGGTGTGGTGTGCTACTCGTGCTTCCGTGATGATGTTATCGGCCAGACACGCAGCACAGAGTGGATCCTTACGTAGCTGATGCAGGCGACGCCGTTTCCAGCGCGCGGTGTGATATAGCCAATCATATCCATTTTCGTACTTGCCAAGTCGCCTGCCGTCAGACCATGAACGCCGCATCTTAGCTCTCCGACATGGCGTCAACATTTAGCAGAATTTCGCAGTCGCAATGACCGCCATTAGCGTTAAAGAATTCCAGGCTGGCCGCAACGTCGATGCCGCCCATGTCTTGCATGATCTCTTTCGCATAGCGATGGACGCCTGGCCCGCTATCGCCAAGACATACGGAGCGATCGCCGCCATCAGGATACAGGGCTAGGAACAGCGCATTGGTAAACGCATCCCATCGATTGCTGTCCGGTGTCAGAACTTCAGCCATGGGGTCCTCCATCCGGCCGGCGCGGTCTTTAAACGCGTCGCAACGGTTGCTGGGGGTAATTTGCAAGCGGAAGCGGATGGACGCCTACGGGGACCGCCTTACGGCGGCGCCGAAGGCGCCGTAGGCGTCCGTCCGCTGGGGACGTTGTCATGTCCATATTGCCTATTAGAGTGTGAGGGATGGGTGGACACGATATGGACGCGATATTGGCACGATATGGACAGCGAGCCTTCGTGTTGTCTAGGAACGGTACAAGTGGCGGCGTCGCTCTGAATAAAAAAATAATATGCCGGTTCATAAATTGTGGCGCTCGGCCTCGCCGGCGATCGATTTCAAGTGATTGAATATTGATTTTCATTCGCGCTCTCGCGGAACTAAGCGGCTGGAGGTGCGGTCGCCTCGGCCATAAGGCTCACTTCGAATGCGACCGGTGTCGAGCAACCGGTTCATGGCGGCTTTGAGGGCAGCCTTAGAAACGTTTGCCGCCTTTGCCTCTTGCTGCTCGGCGAACTTGGCGGGCGCTGAAGAGGGTCCGGTACTGGCTCCCACATTGATGCCCCGGGCCAAAAACTTGTCGAGCAGCTGCAGGAATACTCGCTCGGCTTTCTGGTCTGCCGCTGCTTTCTCCGGCGTCTGCTCGCCCTGTCCGGGGAAATTCCACGGCGCCACCACGCCGACGTCGTCGCCGTTTGGCAATTCGACGCTGACGAACTGCCGCCAGGTTGCGGCTTGTGCCGGGCTGTAGTTGCCCTTGGCGCGGTCGACCCGGAAACGGGACAGCCGCTCGATTTCGCTGCAACCGGCCGCCTCGGCATCCCTCTCGTTCATACGGTTGAGGACCCGTGCCGCGCGTACCGCGTCGGTAATGGCCGCCACGCCGCGGATGTCGTGGACGTCATAGTCGGCGCCACTACCGGCGGCGGGTTTGCGCACGTGGTGCGCCAGCTCGATGGCGGCGTCGGTGTCGTCAGCAATCCCGGCAAACAAGCGGATGACCCCATCCATTTTTCCAGTGTCGATTTCCGACACCGAATGCAGCGTCACCAGCGGGTCAAAGATGGCCAGGTCGATCTGGTTGTCGCTGATGGCCGCGGAAATCTGTCGCACCAGCACGGCATTAACCTCGAAGTTGGCGTAGCCCTTCGCCACCCGCAGCGGGAATTCATTGCCCGACGTCGTCCATAGCCAGCCCGTCAGCTCCTCCTGCGGAATTTTGAAATGCTGACAGATCGCCGCCAGCCGGCGGTCGATTTCGTCGCGCGGGTCCTCGCCATTGTGGAACCAGACCCGCAGCCTTTCTTCTGGCTGCTCGCCGAGCAGATTGCGGCCGGTGACCATGGCGATGGCCTCGACCATGTCGTTGCTGGTCTTGCCCATGCCACCTGGACCGGCGGTCAAGGATACAGTGCGACGTTGGTAATGTTTACCGTAGAGCCATGACCGCGGCGGCAGTTTGCTGACATCGAACGGCGTGAATGGTTGCAGCACAAGAACACGACGTTCGCCGGACTTTCGTGACTTCGCTCCGTCTTGCGTCTTTTGTGCACCACTGCCGGCAGCGTCGGTTGTTTTCGGTCCATAACTTCGCGGGTAAAAACCGGCTTTGTTGTATCCAATGTCCGGTCGCCGTCCTTCCTCGATTGCTGCAATCCAGCGTTCATGAAATTCGCCCGGCAGCCATGCCGGGATCACCCCCGTTGTCGGGTCGTAATCCTTGAGCAAAAGATTTCTATAGGCGCTCAGGATCCGTCTGACGACGATCCGAATTTCCACTTCGCGCGTCCAGTTCAACGCGGCGCCGACGCGTGTCATGGTTTCGTCGACGACAAGCTCCAGCACATCGTCGGGGTGTTCGCCCTTGCGCAACAGGCTCGGAATAATGCGCGTGTGCACGGCATTGACCGACGCGCCGTCTGCCATCGCTGCAAGCTCGGCTTCGATATCAACTGGCTCGTGCTCCCCCGTCGCGGCGTGTCCTGTGTGACCGTTGCCGGATGGATATATTCTCTCAAAGCCAAATTGCGTTTGCAGCATCTCGGCAGCTTGTTCGACAAACGCTCGCGCCGTGGCTTCATCAATTTCCGGCAAGTCATTGTGGGCAACAGTCCACGGCTGCCGGCCGGCATGCCAGGAATAGGGCCGCTTGGTGTCGGGGTGAATACCGTCAACAACGACTTGCTGGCCGTCGCATAACACCTCGATCTTGTGGCGGCCTCCGTCAGGTGCTGCGAAATCCGCGTAAATTTTTGCAAATGGGTTTGCCGTGCGAAACAACATGCAGCGCTTGGGAGCCTCACCGAAACGGGTGAGAAAAACGCCCGCGCCGTCGAATTGAGCGCGGGCCATATCCTCTACGGCCGCGGCGGCTTCGGGATGGCGAATATCAGCGTCCAATGCCGGCGTGTGGCGAGTTAGAATTCCGGTGTTGGGCCATTGCGGAAATTGCACGTCCCATGCGGCAACCTCGGTGGCGTCGATGTTGATCTTCGTCTGCCACTCCGGCAGCAGCGCACGCTTGCCGCAGACAGGGATAGGCGAAAACCCGGATGCCTGCAGCGCCAAGCGCAAGTCAGTGATGGCGCTCACTTGCGCCTCCTCTTGTTTTTAGGTTTCAGTGCGCCAGCCACCTGGCGCTCGATTTTTCGTGTTTGGGGGGAAGTGATGCGCCGGTAAAAAGCGCGACAGACATTTTCCGGCGGCTCGAAACCAAGCGGCAGCGGCAAATCGCGCACAATCCCGTCGTCATCGGTGTGGGTGGCGGAAAACAGCTGTCGCGTCCGTACGCCGGGAGCCACGCTCTTGACCAGGACAAGCGCCATTCCGGGCGGGAATTGCGACGCGCAGCCGTTTGCAAGCTCGCATTCGGCAATTTCTGCCTCCGTCGCCCGGCGGATGCGAAACTTTCGGCGCGGGTAGTCGTCGAAGAATTTTCGGTCGGACGGCCAAACCGTACGCTCTATTTCGTCGCACACCTTTTGCAAAGCGTCAGGGTGTGTGTAGCTCATTAGCGAAGCCTCGGAATTGTCTGGTCGCCGGTAAGGAGTGTGAGGTGGGCAATATGCCCACCTCGATTGGAATTTCAGACCGGGATTTCGTCATTCATGTCGCCACCAGCCGAAGTGTCCGGCGTCGCTGCGGAGTTGCGCGGTGCGTGACCGACAACACAAAACATCGGCGTCGCCACCCAGCCGATGCGTGGATCGGAATGATTGAAGCCGCCAGGGCGCAACCGCACGATTGGCACATCGCCGGGATGCGCACGTTGCAAACGATCGTAATGTCTAAGCAGATTACCGACACTGCGGCGGCCGGTTTTCGATGCGGTCGAGAAGGTAAACATTTCTCTGGTATCAACCCGCTCGAGCACCAAGTTCTGAAAGTGCTTCCAGGGATCTTCCGGCGTTGTGCCGTCCAATCCTACAGGCCACCGAGTCTCATCGTCGTCGCCAAGGCTCGATCTCTCCTGCAACTCGTAGTCGTCGTAAAGCAACCCCGCGACGCGTTGGGTCTCACCGCCCTCTTCTTGGGCGTATTTTATCCAGCCAATTTGGACTTCGTCGCAAAGCCCGTAAAAATTGGTGTCTCCGTCGACCGGCTGCTCATCGTCACTGGTGACGAAGACCCCGTCTTTGGAAAAGCGGATCAACCGGCCAACAATTGCAGTCGGACTCACCGAGTCAAGGTACCGCTGATGCGTCGTGCGCGTGTCGATCGCATTGGTTGCCGGCACAGTCGGTGTCGCCTTAGCTGGCACGCTAGCGGGCGGCATGACATCTGGCGACACGTTAGCCTGGTGGCTGGATCTCTCGGCTTGTTGTTGACGCTGCTGGTCTCGAAGAATTTCGGCTTGCCGCCGCTGCTCGATGGCAATTTCTTCTGGTGTTTTTCCTCTGCGTGGGTGTCTGTCGATTGGCATGTTGGTCTCCGATTTTCTTCGCGCATTGTAAATCCGGGCATGCGCGTGAACCCGGTAGGAAATTCAGGTTTCGTCGCGCTGCAGTCGCTCCTCGAGCGCATCGTCTACACGTTCGTTTAGACGTGCCCGGTCCAGCGACGACTGCAGGGCGGAAATTTCCTCACGCGCTCGCTGCGCCAGGTCATGGGCGTCGGCTGCGCTAGTAGCGGTGGCAATTTCTGCCAGTAGCGCCTCAACCCGGCGTGCAACTGTCCGAGTGTGATCGCGGGTCACCGCGCCGCTCCTGAAGCAGCGCGCGCCCCTGACTTACGGCCACCATCGCGCTTGGCGATACGCTCTTGCTGCCAATCGCGAACTTCCGACTCGATCCAGCCGACACGCCCGCTAGTGATGCGAACCGGCCGCGGGAATTCGCTCCTCTGCATCAGGCCGTACAAGGTCGATGTCGCCAGTCCCGTGACGCGCTGAACGTCATGGCGGCGGAGAAAAACGGGATGGGGCTTTTTTGGCATCTTCCAAACCTTTCCCAGGAACGACTGTGGGAATGGTTTGGAATGACTCAGGACGCCTTGCGTCCTCTAGCCGGTTTATTTCGTCGAATAAGTCAGGTCAGTCTAGATACAAAGACTCAGCAGCCGCAGAATATTCCTGTCCGCCGCCGCGCCTTCGGGCGCCCTCAACAAGGTAGTAGCTATCTTCGATGGCCCCTTTCGCCCCTCGGGCGACTGTCTTTTCAAGCATCTCCGAAGTGAGGGTAAAGGCTCCGTCGCGCGTTGGCTTTTGCCCGAAGTGTACGAGTTCTTTTCTGTTTTTCAGCCAGTGCGATGCTAAGGCCCACCTGAGATAATGAATGCGGTTCATCCTTGCGGCAGCCATAGCCCCGCCAGTTCGGCCGCGCCCGCTAGACTTGCCAGACTTGCCACGCTTGCCTGATTTGGCTTTGTCGGATTTGCCGCTCGCCGTCTTGGCTGCGGTGGCATAGGTTTTCCTCAACCTTTCTAAACCAGGATCGCGGGCCCAATCGGGAACTGGTTCGTTGTTGGAGACGCACAAGTCAAATGCTTCAAGCCAAGCAAGCTCATACCCGGCATCAAAGTTGCGCTTATGCTTTGCTAGTTCTCTCGCAAAGAATTCCTCGCGCTTCATGGTCGCGCACGCAACGGGACCACATCGCCTGCCGCTGGCGGCTGCGATACGAACCTCGCCCAGTCGCGCATAAGCCGCCGGCGCTTGTCGAACAATTCGCCGCGGCGGTAGGCAGCCTCGACACGGTCGGGGATTGTGTGTGCCAACGCGGCCTCGGAAACGATGTTCGGATAATTCGTCGTCTCTGCGCACCAATCCTTGAAAGCGGATCGAAAACCGTGAACCGTCAAACCCGGCCGCATTCCGCGCAACAATTCCAGCAGCGCCATATTGGAAAGTGGCTGCTTTGCCTTGCCGCCGGCAAAAACAAATTCGCTTCCGGCCTCACGTGGGATTGTCTGCAGGATTTCAATGGCGCGATCGGACAACGGGACGCGGTGTTGCTTGCCCGCCTTCATCCGCTGCGCAGGAATTGTCCAAGTCTTTTCGCTGAAATTGATTTCATCCCAGCGTGCACCGATGGTCTCGCTGGTACGGGTCGCACATAAAATGAGAAACTCGAGCGCCCTTGCGGAAATGCCGTCACGGCTGCGCAGCTCGCCGACAAATTCGGGTAACGCCGCCCACTTCATCGCGCTGTGATGCTTGACGCGTTTCGTTTTGCCAGGGACGGGCAGCGGCATCCCATTCTTGACCCAGCGGACAATCCGCTCAATGCGCTGTTTGACGCGTGACGCTGTCTCCGGCTTCTTGCGCCAGATCAGTGCCAGCGTGGCGCTGACCAACGCGCCATCGATCGCGGCAACCGGACGTTTGCCCAGCCCAGGAAAGGCGTACTGCTTAAGCGTGTTTCGCCACTGCTGCCGGTGCTTGGCATTGCGCCATCCGGCCTCGTGCGTGGCAAGGTATGCCGCCGCTGCGGACTTGAACGTCATGGCGGCGCCGGCGTCGATGCGCTGGGCGTCTCGCGCCGCCTGCCGCGCTTCGATCGGGTCAATGCCTTCAAGAATCAGTCGACGTGCTTCGCGGGCGCGTGTACGGGCATCAGCAAGCCCGACCAGGTGCACCGGCCCCAGACCCATTTCGCGGGCGGTGCCGTTGCGCATGTAGCGCAGCACCCAGGACTTTGTGCCGGTTGGCCCAACGTGCAGCCACAGGCCGCGGCCGTCGCCATAGCGGCCGGGCGATTTCGTCTTTTCGACTTTTGCCGCTGACAGTTTTTCCGCCCCGCCCATGGTCGCCCCTTCCACAGTCCGTTCCACAAAACGTATCTGGAACGTACCGGAAGCGACGGGAACGGGCTAGGACATCAATGCCAATAAAATCGGGGATAAGTTGAAATTTTTGGAACGCGTGGAAACGTTTCGGAACGTAAGCAGGCGGTCTCCCTCTCCGCCAGTTAACTGTTTGCAATCATTCGTCACCATACCCACGCCGACATTAGGTACTGACGAGATACATCTATGGCGAGAAAAATTCAGCACCTCTCGCCCGCAAAGGTCCGAACTGCGAAAGCGGTTATGTAGGGCGATGGCGGCGGGCTATATCGTCAAATCACTATCGGTGCTGACGGCATGCAAGATCATGAGGCACGGGTCCTAGGGGATTGCCGCTTCTGTGCCTGGATGCTTCTCCCTAGCTTCCCAGATGCAGTGCGCCGGTCGGCATTCGCAGCACGGATCGTCTCGGCCATCGGGCTCAACGAAAACCAATGCGGGAAAGAGCGAACGTCGGCCGGCGCTCCATCCAGCTTAACCTGCTCCTTGCGCACAGCCTCAGCCAGCGTCGAGCGACCGAGCCAGACCCGATAAAAAGCCCAGATGTCGGCCGAGACTATTAGGTCAATTTCAAAGCCGGGATTCTTCAGGCAGACCGAAGCATCGGACGGCTCGATGAGCAGCCAGTAAGCGCGCTTAATTGCACCGCGAAATTCGAATTGAAGAACCACACGGCGCCGGGGAATGCGCTCAAAATCGACGCGCCGTCGCATCCACCAGAGGAGGACAATCGGATCGAGCTCGTCCGGCCGCGGATCGCCAAAAGCCCAACGCGCGCCCCATTCTCCCAAAACGTCGATTACCCGCTGAAGTTCGCGCCCGGCCGACGTCAGCCGATACTCGCTCCATTTGCCGCGTTTGGGCGCGCGCCGCTCAACAATGCCAACCCGCTGCAGGCGGCGCAGACGCTCAGCAAGGAGCGATCGGGACATATGCGGTAGGCCCCGTTCGAGCTCATTGAAGTGTGTAACATCTGCAAGCAGCTCGCGGATGATGAGCACGGTCCAACGATCGGCAACAATCTCCGCCGCACGCGCCACCGGACAGTATTGTCCGTAACGGTACATGTCTCATCTTAGCAGACGCGAACAAAGCAAAGCAGTCCACTTTTCGAACTAGTCTCGCCTTACGACGTCAATCATCCTGTGCCGAGGCAGCGATCGAGCGATGTCAGCAGTACGGGAACGGAGAGGATTCATGCAGACTGATGAACTGATTAGACGGGAAGTTCTCAATCGCCTCGCAGTCCTGCCGCTCATTGCGCTGCTTGCCCAAACAGGCAAGGCTGCCGCGCAGCCGGCTGGCAGTCCGGTGAAGGTCGACACCAAGGGCTTGGTCGCCAAGATCAAGTTCGAAGCGCCACTCGCCGGATTTCTCACCGATCTCAACGGAAAATATAAGCTTCGTGTTACGGAATTGACGCTCGCTCCCGGCGGGCACGTCGGCGAACACAACCACGTCGGTCCTGGAATCCGACAGGTAACATCGGGTCACATGACCTACGTGCTTCCAGACAAGACGGTCGTCTACGGCCCTGGCGAATTCTTCTTCGAATCCGGCGATATTAATCACACGGTTTTCAACAAGACGAGCGAGCCAATGGTGCACGTGCTGTTCGAGGTACTGCCCGCGGACCTGAGCGGGCCGTCATTGATCCCGGTCAAGCATCATTGAGAAAGGCTGTAGCCGGTAGCCAAATGAAATCGATGCCGACATACAGGCTCGTCGAGGTCATGTCCGCTTTACCCTCGAAGGCGGACCTCGCTATACTGTGACCGACGTGCGCTCTTTTTTGCACCGCTGGCTTCTCGGATGATGGTCCGACGATACATTCGTTCCACTCCGGCAGAAGAGAAAAATGGCCAGGTCTTCGTTTTGCTAACGATGCTCTCTGTGCGATCCAAATTCCTTACGACGACTTTGGTACTTCTGGCTGTGGCTTCCGTGCACCCGGCAGCTGCACAAGTTCTTATCCCGCACGGCGATTTCGACAGCGATTTCGAGAAATATCTGGTGGCGACAATTTCCTTCGTGCTTCTCTGTTTAGCGGCTTGGCAGTTCTACAGAAATCGCCGGTAACGCACCGTACGAGCGGACATTCGACTTAAAATAATCGGGCCCCGATGTTCTCGGGGCCCGCAGATTGCGTGTTTTGCCCTTAGTAGCAAACGCGCTTGCGCACAGTCACGCGATCGCCAAGGCGGTTGATCCGCTGAGTGACTACGACTCGGCATCCGCGGTCATAGGCGTAAGCGCCTCGACCATAATGACGATGACGCCAGCCGTCATGATCGCGGTCACCAACCGAAATGCGAACATCTTGGGCGTTTGCAACTCCGAGGCCGCTGGTTAAAGGCAGAGCCAATACCAAGGCTGCTCCCAGAACGAGATATTTCATGCGTGTTCCTCCTCCTGCACTGAGTGCATAATCGGTGAACCGGGGTATCGGTTCCTGAAATTGCGGATGGAACCCGCTGGGAAAAGTGGAGGTATTTCGATTCCCGCTATCAGAAAGCGGGCGCGATTGGCCTGAGGTCCAAGTCGGCATTCTGCTAAATTGGCAGTTCGGCGCCGCGAGGACGCTTGGATCGGCGAGGGCCGCTATCGTGATGACGATCATTGCCGGCGATCTCGATAATTCGCAGGTATGCGCTCTCCTTGAACACCACGCGACGACCGCCCGCGCCGAAACCGCGCGAGGAAGTGCACACGCGCTTGACCTGGCGAGCTTGAAAGCCTCGGACATCAACGTCTGGGCGGCGTGGGATTGCGACACGCTGCTAGCGGTGGGTGCACTCAAGCGGCTCTCGATTGATCACGGTGAGATCAAGTCTATGCATACGGCTCAGGCATGTCGACGAAAAGGCGTCGGAACGGCAATGCTTCTCCATATCGTCGAAGCTGCTCGGGCAATGGGGTTGTCTCGTTTGAGCCTTGAAACAGGTTCCTGGCCGTACTTTTTACCTGCCCGTGAACTTTATAAGCGCCATGGATTTCGCGAGTGCCCGCCGTTCGGGCAATACGTTCCGGATCCAAACAGTGTCTTCATGACCCTTGAGCTCCCGTAAAGAAGAGCAAACCGTTCGCAATTAGTGGTCGTCTGCCATGTCTCGCTATAACGAAATCACTTTGCCATCGTCCGCCATTTCGAACTCGATCTGAGGTGAGCGCGACAACATATCCTCGCTCATATGAGTCAAAATCACGCGCTTGGCGCCAATCGCCGGCAGCTTGTCACGCAGTGTTGAAAGCGACAGATGAGCGCGAACGACTTTATTGAACATGTAACACTCGCAGATGAAGAGATCGGCGCCGCGCGCGGCCTCGAATAAGGAGTCGGTCCACTCGGTATCGCCGGAATAGCAAATGACCTTTCCGTCGAGCTCGATGCGATACGCGAGGCATGGGCCCGCCTTATCGTCGTGATGGACGTGGAATGGCGTTATCGCCAGCTCGCCGATTCGGTTTTGTGCGCCAATCGTGAGCTCGCGCAGCGTTAATTCGAAGGGCAGCTTGCGTTCGCCGGGAAATGTCGCGGCGAACAACCGGTCATACCAACCGGGCAGGCCGGGCGGGCCCGCGATCGTCAGCGGCCTGGTTCGCTTGGCGACAAGCTGTGCGTCGAGGACGAAAAACGGCACACCACCGAAGTGATCAAGATGGAAATGCGTCAGCAAGATGAGATCAATTGCGTTACGATCGATCCCCAGTCTTTTTATTGCGACGAGCGAAGACGCGCCGCAATCAATCAGAAAATTTCCCGCGGCACCATGAACATGAAAGCAGGTGTTGAATCGACCGCCTGACCCGAACGCGTCGCCGCAACCGATGAACTGCAGGCGCATTGCACCCTCCATCCCCGCGGGAAACCTGACGTTTCCCGACACGTAGCGCGGGGCTCAAAACAGGTCTATGCTGTGCACCAGGAGCATAGGTGTTATGGGTCAGCTCCTGATCACGCTGATCGTTCCGCCGATGGTGGGTCTGATCACCTACATCGTTCTGCGCCGTCTTTGGGAACGGAACGAGGAAGCTCCCAGCCCGAGCGAAGCAGTCAGCCGGCAAGAACCCTCCCTGGTCGACAAGCACGAAGAGATGCCGGCGCATTAGACCGATAGGAATCTCGCGGGACTGAAATCGCATGAATTTCGCGGCGGATACCAATGCGCGAATCCGCCGCAGCGATCTGGCAGGTCGGTTCCTTGAATTCCTTGAGGGACTTCCCAAATAGCGCAGCCGTTGGAGTTTGAACCCGTTGGGGATGCGCCATGAGCTACTTGCGAACGGCAATTTTGCTCGCTGGCCTGACGGCCCTGTTCATGGGGGTCGGCTATCTGATCGGCGGAGCCAATGGCGCGCTGATCGCGTTCCTCGTCGCTGCCGCGATGAATTTCTTTACCTACTGGAATGCCGACAAACTTGTGCTGTCGACACAGGGCGCCCAGGAGGTCGACGAGCATACGGCACCCGAGCTCGTTCACATCGTGGCTGAACTGGCCAGTCGCGCCGGGCTGCCAATGCCGCGCGTCTACATCATGGACAATCCTCAGCCGAACGCCTTCGCCACCGGGCGCAATCCGCAGAATGCTGCGGTCGCGGTTACCACCGGGCTGCTTAACATGCTTTCGCGGGACGAGCTGGCGGGCGTTATTGCCCATGAGCTTGCCCACATCAAGAATCACGACACGCTTTTGATGACGATCACGGCGACGATTGCCGGGGCGATCTCCATGCTGGCCCAGTTTGGGATGTTCTTCGGCGGAGGCCACCGCGACAGCAACGGTCACGGCGGCATGGGCATGATCGGGACGCTGCTGATGGTCGTCCTGGCGCCGCTCGCCGCCATGCTGGTGCAGATGGCGATCAGCCGTACGCGCGAGTACGCCGCCGACAACATGGGTGCGCGCATCAACGGAAATCCTGGGGCTCTTGCATCCGCGCTGGCGAAGCTCGATGCGGCCGCGCATCAGATCGAAAATATTCCCGCGGAACAGAATCCTGCGGCGGCGCATCTGTTCATCGTCAACCCGCTTTCGGGGGCGCGCATGGACAATCTGTTCGCGACCCATCCATCGACAGAGAACCGCATCGCTGCTTTGCAGCAGCTCGCCGCGGAGATAGGTGGCGCTTCTTTTGCACAGCCCGCGCGGAGAGCCCCCGCGGGTGGACCATGGAGTCGGCGCAGTCCCTGGGGCTGAGTGCCCACTTTAATAGGGAAAAGCCCGGGCGTGGCGACGCTCGGGCCTTTCGTTTTGACAGCAGGTGCGAAGCTGACCGAGGTTTTGTTTCACTTTTCCTTCGGCAGGTTGCGCAGTTCGCTCATTCCTACTGACCCGGACGGTTCTTCATCATCTCCTCGACCTTTTTCTTTACTGCCTCGAGGTTGAACGAAGCCGGATCCTGCATCGGCGGGAATTCGATTGCAGTCTGCGCCAGCTTCCCGACATACTGCTGGACCATGACAAAGCGCCAGAACTCGCGGGCAAAGAAGTCGTTCCCGTAGCCCCAGGCGCCAGTGTTGGGCGACTCGCTGCGAATATTGGGCGTGCGCTCGAACGGATCCTGGCGAATGTTGACCATCCCGGGCATATCGGTGGTGGTCTTTTCGCCTGGCCAGCCATACGGCTGCTGGTAGAACGTGAACTTGAAGTCATCCAACCGAACCGCGCCCAGGTTCGCGCCGCCGAAGTAGAAGAGTTCGTGGCGCTTGGATGGGCCTTTCCCGGTGAGAAGATCCATCTGGTTGTAGCCGTCGAGATGGTTCTTGTAGGTCCGGTCGCCGAGCTGGACGCCCTTGAGCAGCTGGTCAGTGATGTTCGGATTGCCCGCAGCAGCGGCGAGCGTCGGCAGCCAATCGAGGCCCGAGAAGAGCCCGTTCTCGACTGTGCCTGGCCTGACCTGGCCCGGCCAGCGGATGATGGCTGGTACGCGGAAGCCGCCTTCGCCGACTGTACCCTTGGTGTTCTTGAATGGCGTCATGCCGCCATCCGGCCAGGTGAACACTTCGGCGCCGTTGTCGGTCGTGAAGATCACGATCGTATTGTTGGTTTCGCCAATGTCGTCGATTTTCTTGAGTAGTGCGCCGACGCTGTCGTCCAACTGCGCCATGCCGGCTTCCTCAAGGCCGTAGTTGGTCTGGCTGTTCTGCATTGATTTGTATTTTTCCGAGAGGAACGTCCAGACGTGCATGCGCGTGGTGTTGTGCCAGACGAAGAACGGCTTGCCGTCGCGCTTGGCCTTGTCCATGAAGTCGCTGGTCGCCTTGACCAACACTTCGTCGAAGGTCGTCATGTCGTACTTCGCCTTCAGGAAAGGGAGGTCGTGCATGTTCTGCACGTTCGACATGTTCGGGAACGGCGGCAGCGGCCCTTCATCGACGACCCTCTGCTTGCCGATCTTGCCCCAGCGCGGCATCTCGGTCGGATCGTCGCGGTCGGTCGCAAAGCTGCGGACCAGGCTGCGCGGCCCGTAAGTATTGTAGTATTTCTCGTCGACCGGGAAGGAAAACCAGTACGGATCGGACATTGCATCGAGGTGGTACAGGTACCCGAAAAATTCATCGAAGCCGTGCAACGTCGGGAGAAATTTGTTCAGGTCGCCGAGGTGGTTCTTGCCGAACTGCCCGGTTGCATAGCCTTGTGCTTTCAAAACGGTGGCAAGCGTCACGGCCTGTGCCGGGATACCGACGTCCGCGCCGGCTTGTCCCACCGTCGTCAGACCGGTGCGGATCGGCAGCTGGCCGGTAATGAAATTCGCCCGACCGGCGGTGCAACTCGCTTCGGCATAGTAGTCGGTGAACCGCATCCCTTCGGAGGCAAGCCTGTCGAGGTTCGGCGTCTTCCCCGACATGATTCCTTGATGATAGGCGCTGACATTGAACCAACCGACGTCGTCGCCCATGATGACAAGGATGTTGGGTCTGCGCTGCTGCTGTTGCTGCTGCGCGGCAGCCGGCGTGCTCGCCATCACGATCGCTGCAGCGAACATCCCGATCAAACCGAGCAAAATTTTTCTGTAGGCCGTCATGATCGAATTCCTTCGCGCTATTCAACGTTGAATGCACCGCATCTTCTGACGGTGAACCGGCGAGGAATTTGAACCGTGAACGGCAGGAATAATATTGACCTTTGGGACAATGCCATAGGGTATTACCGCCACGTAAATGGAGCCAACACAATCAATGCGAGACGGGCGCCGTCAGGCCGATGCGTTCACTGGCTTTCGAGAGACCCCAACAGCTCGCGGATCGGCACCGACACGACATTGGGCGTGCCCCAGGCTGTCGAAATGCGTTGTTCGCCGAACGGCGTGCGGAAAATCTGCGTGATCACTGTGCTGATGACGGCTGCGATCCGGCCTTCGCAATCGAACACCGGTGCTCCGGAGGCGCCATGGTCGATGACGAGACGGTTGTTCCCCTCGTATATTTCAAGAAGACCGGTCCCCGCGAGTTTGCCATCGGTTGCGTACTGCACAAACCGGCCAGTTACAGCGCGGCGTTGGCGATTGGGATAGGCCATCGTCACGATGCGATCATCCGGCACGAGCGGCGACATCCGGATTGGGACGGTGCGCGCGGTAGATATCGCGGTCTGCAATTCAAGCACGGCCAATTTTTCCGGCCCAGCGCCCGCCACGCGCTGAATGCGGACAGGGATCGAATGACTTTCGGCGGCATCCTGAATGGTGAGAATCTTCCATTCCTCGGTGGAAAGCCCCATTGCGGCGACGACGTGTTCGACGGTTACGAGGCTGGTGGGAGACCGGAACCAGCCGGTGCCCTGGATACCGAGCAAGTCGGGCTGCGCCGCGCGCTCCCCGTCGTCGAAATATCGCGTAATGCCTACCGTCGAATGCGCCAGCAACGCCGAGTCAATGCACGCCGTTTCGCCGCGGGACTGGACAGGAATCAACACGAGCGAAATCAGCGCAAAGTAAGCCAGCCTGTGCATTACGATCGTCGCCCCTTTCCCCATCCAAAAGGAGCGTAGAATCGGGAATGCGACAAGAACGGCTTGCCGATTATCCGGAGAAATTCACGGGTATTCGCGCTTTTTTTTGCCGACAGTTGCTTTTTTGCGACGCACTCATGATCTCCGCTGTCCGGCGGATCGAGTGCGTAACGCAGAAGAGATTCGAGACGTACCTAAGTCCTGTTGCCGACTCTCGAAGCTTTCGGCCAAATGGGGTGCCAGTGGCCGCCGGGGCCATAAGCGATATGGCCCGAGGTTCAAATCCCCTCGATAGGATTGAATGCCGAAAAAATTTCGGCGGTAAGACGAGACCGGCGCTTGAGTGCCTAGATAGCGAGTCTCTGGATCGCGGTCGGCAACGTCTCAGACTTGTGCTTCTTGCAATAGGCCATGACCTTCTGCGAATTCCGTTGCAGACGGCTGTAATCCAGAACGTTGCTGCCTCTGGACGCGTTGTAATAACCGCTCATAAAAAACCGCACGAAATTTTGGCTTTCAGGATCGTATCCAAGCCAATCACCGCAGGTGATTTTGTTCATGTCAAGATTCACCTGGGCCGAAGCCGGCAGCGAGGCTGCGCCCAGAACGACAGAAGCAATGACAACAACTTTTTTGTTCATGGCGATTCTCCGATCTGCAAAACGCTCATTGACCTGTCGCATTTTTCAACCCGGACATGACGGTCTCTTGCGGATGGTACTGGCACCAGGCCTTTACGTTCGCGATATTTTTTTGATGGGCTACCAGGTCGACCGTGGTCTTGCCAAGCTGATAGCTGAACCAGCCGCTCATCCAGGCAGAAAAGTCACGCGACTGCGCAGGGGTCATGGCGAGATATTGCTCGCACCGGATGTTGGCCATCTCGATCGTCAACTGTGCATTGGCAGCCAACGGCGCAACAAAAATCGCAATTGCTAGGCCTAGCAGTCGGAATGTCATTTTGGTTTGTCCTCTCATGCAGCGTTCAAACTGACCGCGTCTTTCCTAGATTAGCCTCACAGAAAGCAGGCCCCCGTGCGATTGGCCTCAGGTCCAATAGTGCCCGGCCTTCTTCCCTAAATATTCCGGAGTTTCTCCGTGAACCGATTGATGGAGAACCCCCTGACCTATGTTGGCGGAAACCGCGTATAGCTCACCAAATTTTTCGCTACAAGCACTTGCGCCGGCACGAGGACAAAGAGGCGTGTTCGACGTTTCACGTAGTCGCCCGCCTCGTAGTTCGCGCAGAATGGATCAGATTGAACAGCTCGGGTGCGCAGAGGCACTAACGGCTTCATCCACACCTCTTAACGGAGGCAAACGCGCACGAGCACACGTCCAAGTTCTTCAATACGCAATCTTTTTGGATTTCATTTCGCGGAAATACATCTTATAGTTGTAATTAGACAAAGGTACAACCACACAGTCATTTTTCCGCGAAGAATTTTGAGTGTCACGCTGCTTTTGACGGCCCAGTGATCCGCATTGGACTCGCCGATGGCGGTGCCGCTGCGACGGATTTAACGCCCCTCACCATCAGCAATTGTTTGAGACATTTGGCGATTGCGGCGTCCAAACGTTCTTGGATCTCTAATTCTTCTGTGAGGCCGTTAAATGTTGCGGCTTCACCAACCTCAATCAGTTCGTATGTTTCACCGAGCTCTTTCCGGGCCTGACCGTCTGCTGCTCGGCTCTGTTCTGCGCGTTTGACCGGATCGCCGGGCCGAAAAACCATCTCATTATCGACTTTCTGAGATCTAATTGCACTGCGCTGGCACGCAGCAAGCCTCGCAATACGCAGCGTCGTGAGATTTTGTTTGCGCCAGACGAGGCGCGCCATGGTCATAACGATGTCATCCTCAAGCACACCGGACGGGGCAAACTCGTCTATTAGACCGCGGTGCAGGTTCTCGAACTCCGCCGGACTTTCACCGGGGAGAACGGCTGTCGCCGAATAGGCACCGTGCTTAACAGCCGGATGCAGTCGATCGATACGAATAGGCATCGCGCACTCCGCCAACTTACCTGCACGCTACCTTTAGGCATGCGTGCGAATCTGTTCTGGAAAAAAGTGGTGGCGCAGGGGCCGTCAATCAAGATCGCGATTGAGGGTCAATTAGTCACCCGACTTGCCTCGCTGCTATGGCGGCTTAGCCGCGCCGTCACCATTGAGAGCGGACTATTGA
>Ga0209814_10000213_pt1 | contig 17733 bp, 18 predicted proteins | sample SoiMetdeltSBSDD1_FD_187597 | JGI IMG/M metagenome (GOLD analysis project Ga0209814, IMG submission 187597) | Bulk soil microbial communities from a Populus tree surrounding site in Tennessee, USA - Soil MetaG P. deltoides SBSDD1 (SPAdes) (version 2) | ecosystem: Environmental > Terrestrial >... | reverse complement strand
ACACCACCTCTCGCCCCGGTCATCAACGCCTAACCCCGCCCGGGCGCTCGCCGACGCCCCGACAACACCTCGCGCCCCGTGTTCGCCGAGCTGATCGCGCCGCCTGGGCGTTCGCCGGCCGCCCGGTAGCGCGGCGCGTTCGGTGATCACCCCGCGGCATACGCTGACTGGGCGAAACTGAGGCGATGGCTGGTGCCCGCCTGTTTGCCGGCGCGGCCGACGCACCCCGGGCACGGCGGGCCACCGACGTCCTTGCGGTCGTGCTCGGCGCGATCGGGCTGCTGTTCCTGAGCCTGGCCGAGTCGCCACTGCCGGCGATCTTCCGCCCGGTCAACCGGGTCATCGCCGCCCTCCCCGACCTCCTGACCGGGCTGTGGCAGGTGGCCGTCGGCCTGCTGGTGTGGTGGGCGCTGGCTCTGCTGGTCGCCGCGCTCGTCCGGGGCCGGCTGTCCGTCGCCCGGGACCTCGCGCTCAGCGCCGCGCTCGCCGGCGGGCTGTCCTACGGGGTCGCCCAGGCCGTCCATGCCGGCTGGCCGCCGGGCAGTGAGTGGCACCTCTACGGGCCGCCGGCCTGGTACCCGGCCGTGCAGCTCGCCGTCCCCGCCGCCGCCGTCATCACCGCCGCGCCGCACCTGACCCGCCCCGCCCGCCGCCTCGGGCGCTGGCTCATCGCCGGCGCGGCCCTCGGTGTGGTCGCGCTGGCGGCCACCAGCATCCTCGGCGCCACCGCGGGCATCGTGGCCGCGGTCATCTCCGCGGGCGTGATCCACCTCGTCTTCGGCTCGTCCGCCGGCCGGCCCAGCCTCGACGGGGTCCGCCAGGCGCTGGCCGAGCTGGGCGTGGCCACCTCCGCGCTGGGGGAAGCCGAACGCCAGGAGGCCGGCGTCTTCACCGTCGAGGCCCTCGACGCCGAGGGCGCCCCGATCGTGGTGCGGGTCTACGGCCGCGACGCGTACGACACCGCGCTGGTCTCGACCCTGTGGCGGGCGGTCTGGCTGCGCCAGCCGGGCGCCCAGCTGCGGCTCAGCCGGCTGGCCCAGGTCGAGCACGAGGCCCTGCTCACCCTGCTCGCGAGCCAGGCCGGGATCGCCACCGACGAGGTGGTGACGGCCGGCGCCACCGCCGACGACGACGCCCTGCTGGTGGTGCGCCGGTCGGGAACCCCGCTCAGCGACGGTGCGGAGGGCGTCGGTGCCGGCCTGCTGGCCGAGGGCTGGCGCGTCGTGGGCCGGCTGCACGCCGCCGGCGTCCGCCACGGCCAGGTCGACGCCCGCCACCTCGTCGTCACGCCGGAAGGGCTCGGCCTCGTGGGGTTCCGCGGCGGCACGGTCGCCCCTACCGCCGGCCAGCGGCGCACCGATCAGGCGCAGTACCTGGTGACCACCACCTTGCTGGCCGGTCGGGAAGAGGCCATCGACGCCGCCCTCGACGCCCTCGGGCCCGACGGGCTGACCAAGGTGCTGCCCTACCTGCAGCCGCCCGCGCTGACCGGCCCGCAGCGGGACGGGGTCGACGACGCCGGCCTCGACCTCGACGACCTGCGCGAGCAGGCGGCGGCCCGGGCCGGGACGGAAGCGCCCGAGCTGGAGCAGCTCCGGCGGATCAGCTTCGCCTCGCTCTCCCAGATCCTGCTGCCCCTGCTGGCCGCGTTCGCGCTGTTCACCGTGGCCAGCGGCATCGACTTCGAGGAGCTGGCCGACACCGTGCGCGACGCACGCTGGTGGTTGGTGGCCATCGGCCTGGTGGTGGCGCAGCTCCCCCGCCTGTCCCAGGCGGTGTCGACCTTGGGCGCCTCCCCCGTCGACCTGCCCCTCGGCCCGGTCTACGCGCTCCAGCTCGCGACCTCGTACATCGCCATCGCCATCCCCACCGCCGCGGCTCGCATCGCCATCAACGTCCGCTTCTTCCAGCGCCACGGCGTGACGCCCACCGCGGCGGTCACCGTCGGGGCCATCGACGGGATCGGCGGCTTCGTCACGCAGGCGTTCCTGCTCGGCTCGCTCCTGCTGCTGACGTCCGCCTCGCTCGATCTCGACCTGGAGCGGGCGCCCGACAGCGCGTTCTCGCTGCTCGGGATCGTCGTCGCCCTCGGACTCGGGGCCATCGCCGCCGTCGCCGCGGTCCGGCCGTGGCGCCAGGCGGTCTTCGGCCTGGTCGGTCGGCTCGCCCGCGAGGCGGGGTCGGCGATCCGGAGCCTCCGGTCGAGCCGGAAGCTGGCCATGCTCTTCGGCGGGAACCTCGCCAGCGAGGTGCTGTTCGCCTTCGCCCTCGGCGCCTTCGCCCGGGCCCTGGGCACTCCGGTCGGGCTCGGGGAGCTGCTGGTGATCAACATCAGCGTCGGCCTGCTGGCCGGCATCATCCCCATCCCCGGCGGGGTCGGCGTGGTCGAGGGCGGCCTGGCCTTCGGGCTGGTCAACGCGGGCATGACCGAGGAGGCCGCGCTCGCCGCGGTGCTGCTCTACCGGATCTCGGTGTTCTACCTTCCGCCGGTCTGGGGCTACCCCGCCTTCCGCTGGCTGCAGAGCAACGGGCACCTCTAACTACGATCCCGGCGTGGATCTGAGGGAGCAGGGCCAGGCCGGTCGCCGCCATCCCTGGGAGACGGCGCGGGCCCGCTTCTTCCGGTCGCTCATCGGCCGCCACACCGCGCCGGGCGGTCCCCGCCGCGTGCTCGACGTCGGCGCCGGGGACGGCTGGTTCGCCGGCGAGCTGGGCCGGGAGGCGGCAGCCGCCATCGTGTGCTGGGACGTGAACTACCGCAGCGCCGACCTCGTCGCCGACCTGCCCGCGGGGGTCGTCCGCACGGCGACCGAGCCCGAGGGGATGTTCGACCTGGTCCTGCTGCTGGACGTGGTCGAGCACGTCGAGGACGACGCCGGCTTCCTCGACCGGTCCATCCTTCCCCATGTGGACCCCGACGGTGTGTTGATCGTCAGCGTCCCGGCCTACCAGGCGCTGTTCTCTGCCCACGACGAGGCGCTGGCCCACCACCGGCGCTACTCGCCCCGGCGGCTGCGGGCGCTCCTCACCCCCCGGTTCGAGATCGTGGCCCGGGGCGGCCTGTTCGCTTCGCTGCTCCCGGCCCGTGCGGCGGGCGTCGCCCGGGAGCGGCTGGCGGACGTCCGCCCGGCCGAGGACCAGGGCGTCGGCCACTGGGACCACGGGCCAGGCCTGACCCGGGCGCTCGGCGCCGTCCTGGGCGCCGACGCCGGCGTGGGGCTCTGGCTGGCCGAGCACGGCCTGCCCACCCCCGGCCTGTCGACCTGGGCGGTGTGCCGGCCCCGGCGGGCTCCGGGCCCATGACCGGCGGCCCCGACTGCACCGTGGTGGTGCCGTGCTACAACGAGGCCGCCCGGTTCGACCCCGAGCCGGTGGCCGAGCTGATCGACAAGGCCGACGTCCGGGTCCTGGCCGTCGACGACGGGTCGACCGATGCCACCCCGGCGAGGCTGGCCGACCTGGCCGCCCGTCACCCCGAGCGGGTGGCCGTGCTCCCGCTGGGGCGCAACCACGGCAAGGGCGAGGCAGTGCGGCGCGGGCTGCGCGAGGCGGTCGCCGGTGGGGCCGAGCTCGTCGCCTACTGCGACGCCGACTTCGCCGCCCCGCCCACCGAGGTGGCCCGGCTGATCGACGTGCTGCGGGCCGATGTGAGCCTGGACGCGGTCATCGCCAGCCGGGTGGCGATGCTGGGCACCGACATCCGGCGCTCGGCGGTGCGCCACTACCGCGGGCGCCTGTTCGCCACGCTCAGCAGCCTGGTGTTGGGCGTGGCCGTCTACGACACCCAGTGCGGCGCCAAGGCGTTCCGGGCCGGGCCGCGCCTCGAGGCGGCACTGGCCCGCCCGTTCGTCAGCCAGTGGGCCTTCGACGTGGAGTTGCTCGGCCGGCTGCTGCCCGGCCGGTGCGTCGAGATGCCGCTGCAGTCCTGGCACGACGCGGCGGGGACGCACATGACGGCCCTCGCCGGCCTCCGGGCCACCGCCGGGTTGTGGCGGATCCGGCGGGACCTCCGCCGCGCCGACGGGACCTAGCCGGCCTCGGGGATCGGTTCGAGGAACAGGGCGATCGCGCCGGCCCGGGCCTGCTCGTCGAGGGCGGCGGCTCGGGCCTCGTCCCCCGGCTCGGGCTCGCCCGCGTCGCGGCGACGCTCGATGGCGCGCAGCTCGGCCCGCTCCGCCTCGCTGAGCCCGTTCACGAAGGCCACCCGCTCGTCGCCGTCGGGCACGGTGTAGGCATCGGGCCCCTCCACCTCGCGCAGGCTGAACCGGGCCTCGCCATCGTCCCGCCGGCCCTCGCCCAGCTGGCGGACCAGCACCTCGTCGTCCACCACCAGCGGGACGCCCAGGTCCTGGAGCTGGGCCATCACGAGGCCGCTGAACGGCTCGGCGAAGCGCAGGCCGGTCGGATCGAAGCGGATCGGTCCGCGGCCGCCCAGCACGTCGAGCTGGTTGACCAGAGCCTGGGCCTGCCGCAGCCGGGGTGCGTCCTGGGACGGCCCGGCCGTGTTGCGGAAGGTGGGCAGGTTGAGCGCGGCCACCACCACGACGACGGCCATGGCCACCGCCAGCGCCGGTCGGGCCAGGGCCCGCGGCTGCTGGAGCGCGGTGAGCAGGGTGGCCAGCAGCGCCGCGGTGGCCAGGGCGGCGACCGGCCACAGCCACCGCATCTGGTGGGCGGCGACGCCGATGATGCTGACCGGCGAGATGGCCAGCGCCGCGGTCACCACCACCAGGGCGCCGGCCGCCGACGCCAGCAGCGTGGCCAGGCGAGCCCGCCCGGTCCGCCAGACGACGACCGCCAGGCCGGCGAGCACCGCCAGCAGCACCACCAGCACCCCGGCTGCCACCGGCACCGACGGCAGGCCGTGGAGGTCGTCGGTCGAGGCGGTGGCCGGGATCCCGCTCCCGTAGGTCGAGCGGGAGAACCACGGCCCGGTGACCACCTCGGCCACCAGCCGGGCTGCCGCCCGCGCGCCGTACACCTCGGCGTCGCCGCCGCCCGCGGCACCCGCGATGCGGGACAGGTTGCCCTCGCCCACGCCCGTGAGCTGCTCGATCAGTGGCTGGATCCAGGCCAGCAGCAGGACCACCGCGGTCCACAGCGCCGGCCGCCGCCACGCGGGCCGCTCGCCCCGGTGGCGCAGGTTGAGCACGGCCAGCCCCACCGCCAGCAGCGTCACGGCCGCCACGATCACCGCGTAGCTCAGGTGGGTCTGCACCAGCAGGCTGGCGAGCCCCACCACCCACGGCGCCATCACCAGGTCGCCGGTCGCCAGCGCCGTGGCCACCACCAGGAAGGCGAAGAACGGCAGCACCAGGGCGTTCGGCTGCCAGACATCGAACAGCAGCTCGCTGCCCAGCGCGAACTGGAGCCCGACCACCGCGACGGCGACGGCCACCATCGTCCGGGTGCCGGTCTCGGGTCCGCCGACCCGCCGGCCCGCCACCACCGCCAGCGACGACGCCGCCATGTTGACCAGCATCACCCCGACCGCGAGCCCGACCCACGGGCCGAGCAGGCGGACGGCGGGGGCGATGGCGTCGAAGTACAACGGGCCCGGGTTGTTGAGCTGCTGGCCCACCACGATCGACGCCGAGGTCCAGGTGCCGAGCAGCGGGTGGTGCGACGTCCCGACGTCCCGCGCCCGGACCAGCAGGATCCCCTGGTCGCCGAGCGGCTGCCAGCCCCGCGCCAGCGCCCGGGTGGTCGCCACCAGGATCGGCAGGTTGACCGCCACCAGCAGCACGGCCAGCATTCCCCGCGCGCCGGGCGACCGCGACGGCGCCTCGGGCGTCGCCGACGCCGGGTCGACCGAGCGCGCGACGTCGGCGTCCTCACCCCCGGCTGCGTCCCCCGTGGTCGCCACACCACCAGCGCTCACCGTGCGAGTCTCGCGTACGTGTCGTAGCAGCGTGCGCCATACGCCGCCGGCCGGCCGGCCCCTTCCCCTGGCATCCCCCCGGATGTCGTGCGACGCTCGTGGGGCCACGACAGTGGCGGTGCAAGGGGGGGAGAACCATGGGACCTGTCCCGTTGCGGAAGGTCGCGAGCCTGGGGGCCGCGGCTGTGCTGCTCATCGTCCTGGCCGGTTGCGAGCCGATCATCAACGCGCCGCCCGGTGGCGGTCAGGTCGTGCAAGCGACGTTCACGATCGGACCGTTCAACCTGGCGCCGGAGGGCCAGGCCGGCTCCGAGAGCGAGGCGGCCCAGGCCAACGTGCCGCGCCCGACCGGCGCCTTCGGCATCAAGACGATGAACTTCGACATCGTCGACGCGGCCGGTGCACCGGTGCCCCACAGCGCGGTCCACCTGCACCACGTCCTGCTCATGGACAACGCCCGCCGCGACCCGCTCTGCAACCGCGCCCAGCGCTTCGCGGGCAGCGGCAGCGAGCGGACGCCGATCTCGTTGCCCGGCCCCTACGCCTACATGGTCGGCGCGTCCGACCGGTGGGACGCCCTGTGGCACGTCATGAACACCAGCGACACGGCGCGGCAGGTCTACATCCAGTACACGATCGGCTATCAGCCCGGCGCCACCGCCCAGAACACGCGGGCCGTCACGCCGTTCTTCCTGGACATCACCGGCTGCGGCAACTCGGTGTACGACGTGCCCGGCGACGGAGGACCCGGCAGCGTGTTCACCTCCACCCGGAGCTGGACCGTGCCCTGGAACGGCTATCTCGTGGCCGCGGGTGGGCACCTACACGGCGGCGGGATCGACATCACGCTGCGCAACAACGCCAACGGCGAGGCCTGCACGATGGTGGCCCACTACGAGCACAGCCACGGCGACGCTCCGGGCGAGATCACCCGATGCACCTTCCACACCCGGGTGCTGCAGGGCCAGTCGTTCTCGATCATCTCGCGCTACGACAACTCCATTCCCCATCAAGACGTCATGGGCATCGTGCTGGCCTACGCCTGGCAGGGCACTCAGTAACCATCGTGCTCGCCGGTGGTCAGAAATGTGTCTCACTCATTGAGCGAAGGAGGCACGCATGATCGGTGCCCTCATCCTCGGGATCGTGGCCGGCGCCATCGCCCGCCTGGTGATCCCGGGGGACGCCCTCGAGAAGCTCGAGGGTTGGAAGTCGTGGCTCGCCACGATCGTCCTCGGCCTCGTCGGCGCGTTCGTCGGCTGGCTGGTCTTCACCGGCCTGCTCGGCATCGGCGACTCGGACAAGTTCGACCTCGGCGGCGTCGTCGGCGCCGTAGTCGGATCGGTCCTGGTGCTACTGGGCGCCAGCTGGGCGCTCGGCCGCACCCATCGCACCGCCTGAGGCCGAACCGGCTCTCGGCCCCGCCGGCACCGGCGCCGGTGGGGCCCCTAGCCTCCGGGGGTGGCCCATCCCCGCATGTACGAGGACGACGATCCGTACCTCGCGGACCTGCGCAAAGTGCTGCTCGCGTTCCCCGAGGCGGTCGAGGTCGAGGCCTGGGGGCGGCCCACGTTCCGGGCGGGGAAGAAGATCTTCGGCGTCTTCTCCGGCACCGACGAGCGACCGTGGGGCCTGATCTTCAAGCCCGACGGCGACGAGCGGGCGCCGTTGCTGCAGGACGAGCGGTTCTACTCTCCGCCCTACTTCGGTCCGAGCGGTTGGCTGGCGCTCGACCTCGAGGCTGCCCCGGTGGACTGGGACGAGGTGCGCGAGCTGGCCGATGCCTCGTACCGACAGGTCGCCCTGAAGCGGATGTTGCGAGTCCTGGAGGGGGGCTGACCCCGGGCGCTCGCGTCAGCGGGGCTGGATCTCGCCCATCGGCCCCCAGCCGGTGGCCTGCGGGGCGTCGATGTAGATGATGCTGGGCTGCTCGGCCACCAGGTCGGGGCCCTTCTCGATCAGTTCGGCGAAGTGGTCGGTGGTGACGTGGGCCTGGCCGGCGGCGGCGTCCCGGAAGCCCTCGACCGCGACGAACACGTTGGGGTCCGTGAGGCTGCGCGACCACTCGAAGAACAGGCAGCCGGCCTCGGCCTCCACCGCCTCGGCGTAGGCCGTGGCGAGGCTCGTCCACTCGTCCACCTTGTCCGGGCGGACGGGGAACTTCACGTTGATCAGGATCATGCCCCGCTGTCTAGTCGGCTGTCGTGCGATCATGGCCGGGTGTCCGGACCGGCGCTGTGGGTCGTCGACCGGCCGGGGTCACGGGTGTTCCTGTTCGGCGAGGCGGTGGGCGTGCGGGACGGCGGATGGGTCAGCGACGAGCTGCGAGCGGCCGTCGAATCCAGCCGGGAGCTGTGGCGGGAGGCCGACCGCGGCGCGGTGTCCGCCAGCCCGTTGGTGGCGCAGTACGCCCTCGCCCGCGAGCCGCTGTCGCAGCGCCTCGACGGGGATCTCCTCGCCCGGGTCCAGGCGGTCGCCCGCGACGTGGGCGTCGACCCCGCCACGCTGGAGGACCTCCGACCCTGGGTCGCGGGCCAGCTGCTCGACGCGGCGATGCGGGCCGAGGCCGGCCACGACCCGGCCCACAGCGTCGACCAGGTGATCACCGGCCTCGCGGCCGCGGCCGGCCTTTCGGTCCGCTACGAGCTGGGAGACGCCGAGGCCACCCTCGCGTGGTTCGACGGGCTCGGTCCCGATCTCGAACTCGACTACCTGCGCTGGACCGTCGAGAACGTCGCCGCCGGGCCCGAACCGATCGACCGCCACGTCGAGGCGTGGCGGCGGGGCGACCTGTCCGTGACCGAGGCGGAGGACCGGGCGATGCGCCGTGACCACCCGGCCCTCCACCAGCGGTTCCTGGTCGACCGCAACCGTGCCTGGGTGCCCCGCATCGAGGCGATGCTGGGCGAGCCGGGTGCCGCTTTCGTGCTGGTCGGGGGTCTCCACCTCGCGGGCGAGGCGAGCGTCCCCGCCTGCCTGGCGGCGGCCGGCCTCCCGGTCACGCGGCTCCGGTAGCGGCCGGTCCTCCTACGACTGGCTGCAGCTGACCGCTCCCGCGGGGACGCCACCGTTGCTCGACGCCGGTGAGATCGTGCAGGTCACCGTGAGCACCAGCGTGCCCGGAGGCTGCTCGACCGTGATGGTCGCGCCCGTGAACCTCAGGTCGGTGATCGACTCGGTCCACTGCGGGTTGGGGCAGCCGGGCGCGCCCGGGATCGGGCTCACCGGCGGGTTCGTGGTCACGTTGAACGGCGTGTTGCCGTTCTTGATCTCCGCCGCCGGGATCGCCTGGCTGCCGGTCACCGTGATGGGCGCCGGATTCTGGCCGGGCGGTTGGGTGCCGCCGCCCGGGTTGGTGCACGTGGCCGTCACGTCGGCGGTGGCGCTGAGGTTCACCAGCACGTCGCCGTTGCCCAGGCCGGTCAAGTCGCCGGCGGCGGTCAACGTCAGGCCATTGTCGGTGAACGTCGGCTCCGCGTTCTTGCCGCCCTTCAAGTGCACGTTGGTGGCTGACGCCGTGGTCGCCGACAGCATGACGCCGGCCACCACGATCGCCACGACCACGAGTGATCGTCGCATCGCTACCCCTCTCGCCTCGGGGATCCGCTGAGTCAGGCGAGCGCCCGCCATCACTGTTCGTGAAAAGCGCACCGCCCAACGCGGTTTTACACCCCGAATGTCAAGGGACGATCAAGCGCCGGCCCAAGGGGGCAGCGCATCGAGGTGGAGGCGGAAGCGCTGGCGGGAGCCACCCTCGGGGCCAGGTTCGACGACCTCGGCCGGCCGGAAGCCGAGGCGCTCGTAGAAGCGGCGCGAGCGGGCGCCCGGGTGGTCGGGGCCGAACGTCACGACCGTGAGCTCGGGCGGCGGGCAGACCCAGCGCCGGACGGCCTCGGCGACCAGGGCCTCGCCGACGCCTTGCGAGCGGTGGGCCGCGGCGACGACGAGCCAGCCGACCTCGTACTCGGGTGCCCGGCCGGTCGAGAACAGCAGGCCTCCGACGACGGTGCCGCCCGGCTCCACGGCCACCAGCGCCGAGGCGCGGGCGATGGCCCTCGCGACGGCCCGGTGGAAGCCCGGCTCGTTCACCATGGGCCCGAACCAGCCCTTGACCTCTTCCGCCAGCGTGACGAAGGCGTCGAGCTCAGCCCGGGCGGCCAGGGACACCCGCATGTCGCCATCGTGCCCGATGGTCGACGACGGCTCAGCTCGCCGCCGCCAGGACGTCGGCCGGCGTGGCCAGCACCAGGTCGCCCGGCGCTCAGGGACGGTTGGGGCCTTCCAGCCGGCCAGGGCGACGCCCGCTCAGGTCGCCGCCGCCAGGACGTCGGCCGGGGTGGCCAGCACCAGGTCGCCCGGCTCAGGGACGGTTCGGGGGTTCCAGCCGGCCAGAGCGAAGTCGACTCCCGCGTCCCGGGCGCAGGCGCGGTCGTGGGCGGTGTCCCCGACCAGGAGCGCCTCGTCCGGGACCAGCCCAAGGGCCGCGAGGACCGGGGCGAGGACCTTGGGCCGGCCGCCGAAGTCCTCGGAGAAGAAGGCGACGGTCGGCACCCAGCCCAGCCGGGCCAGCTCGCGCTCGGCGGTGGGCCGGTCCTTGTTGGAGCAAAGGCCCCAGCGGTCGAGCCGGGCCAGCATCGCCTCGACGCCGGGGAACGGCCGGACGGCCTGCACGTCGTAGTGGGCCAGGTAGTCGGCCACCGTGATCCCGGCCCGGTCGCAGGCGATGGGGAGCGGCAGGCCGAGCGGCGGGACGTCGGCCTCCGCCACGCCCAGGGCCGCGAACGGCGCCTGGAGCGCGGTGTCCGAGTCGACCAGCGTGCCGTCGAAGTCGAACAGCACCGTGCGCCGGGCAGCCATGGTCAGGCGAACGGCCCCCGGCCCATCTGGTCGCGCACCGTGACCACCGCGGGGTTGGTGAGCGAGCGGCGCTGCCAGTTGGCCCCGTCCACCACCAGGGTGTGGCCCGAGACGAACCGGGCGTAGGGCGAGGCCAGGAAGGTGGCGGCCCACCCCAGCTCGCGCAGCCGCCCGACCCGCAATGCGGGCTGGCAGGCGTCCTTGTCGTGGGTGCGGTCGAGGTTGCCGGTGATGTCGGCCGTCATGTCCTCGTGGGGGAACAGCCCGGGCACCAGCCCGTTGACCTGGATCCCGTAGGGCCCCCACTCCACCGCCAGGGTCTCGACCATGTTCTTGACCCCGGCCTTGGCCGCCGCGCTGTGGGCGAAGCCCGGGCCGCCGGTCCAGGCATAGGACGCCCCCACGTTGACGATCGAGGCGGGCGTGCCGGCGGCCAGGTGGCGGCGGGCGAACTCGCGGGCGCAGAAGAACGTGCCGTTGAGCGTGATGTCGACCACCGTGCGCCAGGCGTTGGGCGACATGTCCTCCGCGGGCACCGGGAAGTTGGCCGCGGCGTTGTTGACCAGCACCGCGGGCCGTCCGAGCGCCTCCTCGACCGCGTCGAACGCGGCCGCGACCTGCTCCGCGTCGCGGATGTCGCACTGCGCTCCTGCGGCCCGCGCACCCACGGCCTCGACGGCCGCCCGGCCGGCATCCAGGTGCTCCGGCCGGCGGCTGATCACGGCCACCGCCGCGCCGAGCCGGGCGAACTCCACGGCGATGGCCCGGCCGAGGCCGGTACCCCCGCCGGTGACCACGACGGTCACGCCGTCGTAGGTGCCGGACGGCAGGGCGCTGGCCCCGGACGGCGGCGGTTCGGGCAGGCCAGGGAGCGCGGGCGTGGCGGAGGTGTCGCTCATGGTGGCTCAGCTCCCCCGGTAGCTCGGCTCGCGGCCCTCGGCCCGCGCCGCCCGGAACTCGGCGTAGTCGTCCGAGCGGTTGACGAAGGTCTGGAAGATCAGCTCGTCGGCCATCGACCGCCGGATCGCCGGCTCGGCGAGGTGCCGCAGCACCCGGCGAGCCATCTTCACGGTCACGGCCGGGGCGGCGGCGACCTTCTCCGCCATCTCGCGGGCCACGTCGTCCAAGCTCTCGGGCGGCACGACCCGGGACACGATGCCGTGCCCGAGCGCCTCCTCGGCGGTCATGACGCGCCCGGTGAGGACCATGTCGGCCACGACGCCCGGCCCGCAGATCTGGAACAGCGCCCCGACCCCGCCGGTGTCGGGGATCACCCCGTGGCCCACCTCGGGGAGCATGAACCGGGCGCCCTCGGCGGCGATGCGGACGTCGCACAGCAGGGCCCGCTGGAACGACCCGCCGATGGCCCAGCCCTGCATCGCCACGATGACGGGGGCGGGGAGGTCGAACACCTGCTGGATCCCGGCGTGGCCCCGGCTCATCAGCTCGTGGTGGGTGAGCGTGGCGTCGCCCTGGCCGATGGCGGCCACGTCCCGCCCCGAGGACCACGAGCGGCCCTCGCCCCGCCAGATCACGGCCCGGACGTCGGGACGCTCCTTCAGCTCGGCGAGGATGGCGAACAGCTGTGCATCCATCTCGTCGTCGAACGCGTTGTGCTTGCCCGGGTTGTCGTTGGTGATCGTGGCGATGGCCCCGTCGACGTCGACCCGCACCCTGTCGGTCATGGCGCGACCGTATCTGACGCCTCGTCAGAGAGCCTGACTGGCAGGCCTATCCCTCAAGACCTAAGATTTGTTCCGGAAGACTGAGCGTCTCCCACAGCAGTCGCTGGGAGGGGAACGATGAGACGACACGGCCACTCGTGTCGGGGTAGCCGGCCGCGCCCGCGAGCGCTCGCGGCCATCGCGGTCGGCCCGCTGCTGATCTCGGCCCTGGCCTGCGGAGGCGCATCGGACCGCGCCCCGGAGCAAGGTGACAGCGCGCCGGCCGACGCGGACGCGCTGGGGCCGGAAGACCCCGCGTCGGGGGAGCCGGTGCGCATCGGCCTCGCCTCCGACGGGCAGACCGCGGCCTTCGACGCCCGGAGCGAGGTGGCCGCGGCGCAGGCCACGGTGGACTACTGGAACGAGCGGCGCGGCGGCATCGCCGGGCGGCCGATCGAGCTGGTGGTGTGCGAGACCGGGGCCGACCCGGCCGGCGGGACCGACTGCGGCAACCGGATGGTCGAGTCCGGCGTCGTGGCCGTGGCGGTGGGCCAGTCGACGGTGGCCGAGTCGATCTGGGAGCCGGTGCACCAGGCCGGCATCCCGACGATGTTCCTCCAGACCAACGGCGAGGCCGTGCTGGCCGACGCGGAGTCCAGCTTCATCATCTCCAACCCGCTCACGACCGCGTTCGGCCTGCCGATCTCGGTGGCCGAGGACCAGGACGTCGACAAGGTGGCCTTCGTCGTGATCGACGTCCCCGTGGCGCTCAGCCTGTTCGAGTCGCTCGGGCCGCAGATCCTGGGCAATGCCGGGCTGGACTACGAGCTGGTCAAGGTGCCCCTCGGCACGGCCGACATGACGTCGCAGATGCGCGAGGTCGTGGACAGCGGGGCCAAGGTCGTGCAGGTCGTGGGGTACGACGCCTTCTGCATCTCGGCCTTCCAGGGCCTGAGCGCGTTCGGCTACGACGGCGCCATCACCGCCGTGTCGCAGTGCATCACCGACGCCACCCGCCAGGCCATCCCCGGCGACCAGCTCCAGGGGATGTACGTCACCTCGGCCATCGCCCTGGGCGCCACCGACGATCCGACCTACCAGCAGTACCAGGCGGTGATGGAGGCCTACGGCCAGGATGTCGAGGACGTCGACAACAATGTCCCCATGGGCGGCTACACCGTCATCGCCGCCCTGGCCACCGCCCTCGGCGGGATCTCGGGCGACATCACGCCCCAGTCGGTCGCCCAGGCGATCAAGGCCATGCCCGACGAGCCGCTGCCCGGCGGCGGGGGCGTGACCTTCCGCTGCGACGGGACCGCCATGGCGACCATGCCGAGCGTGTGCTCCAACCAGTGGCTGCGGGCGTCGCTCGACGCCGGCGGCCAGCCCGCGGGCTACGAGGCCGTCGACTCGACGGACATCCTCGAGGGGCTCTAGCGCGACTGCCGCAGCACCATGGGGAAGCTGTCCAGCGACCGGATGCCCGGCGTGTAGTCGAGCAGCACGCCCGGCTTCACCCGGTAGTCGGGGATGCGGCGGTGCCACTCGCGCAGGGCCACCCGCAGCTCGACCCGAGCCAGGTGCGAGCCGAGGCAGCGGTGGACCCCGCCACCGAAGGCCAGGTGGCGGTTGGCCTCGCGGTCCCAGAGCACGGTCCCGGCGTCCGGCGTCTCGCGGTCGTCGAGGTTGGCCGCGCCCAGGAGGACCATGACCTGCTCGCCGGCGCCCACCGGCTGCCCGCCCACCTCGGCATCGCAGGTGGCGACCCGGGCCGCGCCCATCACCGGGGTCTCCCAGCGCAGCAGCTCCTCCACCATCGCGGCTATGCCGTCGGGGGCGGCGACCAGCCGGCGCCGGTCCTCGGGGTGGTCCGCCAGGTGGCCGAAGAAGCAGTCGAGCGAGGCCGACACCGTGTCGAGGCCGGCGATCAGGAACAGGAAGCAGATGTCGAGGATGTCGTCCCGGCCGAGGCGGTCGCCGTCGATCTCGGCGTCGAGGAACTGGCTCAGCAGGTCGTCGTGCCGCACGGCGGCCCGCTCGTCGAGCAGCCCTTCGAAGTACTCGTAGATCGAGTCGGCCGTCGCCTGCTGGTGGGCGTCGGTCTCGGGATGGCCCCGCTCGTGGCCGACCACATGGTCGGGGCGGATGATGCCGTCCTTCATCCTCAGGAACCGCGGCAGCTCCTCGATGGGCAGGCCGAACATGGTGAGGAACACCCGGGAGGGGAACGGGATGGAGAACTGCTGGGTGAAGTCGATCTCCTCCTCGTCGACGAAGCCGTCGATCAGCTCGTTGACCAGGGCGGCGATGGGCTCCTCCAGCGGCCGCATCCGCTGCGGGCTGAACAGCGGGTCGAGGATCTTGCGGAACTTGCGCTGGGCCGGCGGGTCGATCTGGAGCGGGATCAGTGGGCGGCGGGCCTTGAGGTCGATGGCCTCCGTGCTCGACGAGAACACGCCCGGCTGCCGCAGCACTTCGTCCACCGCGGCACGCGAGCATGCGATGACACCGACCCCGTCGACCCGCAAGGCCGGAGCCGCCGCCACCAGGTCCCGGTACATCGGCTGCGGGTGGCGCGCGAGGTCGGGCGTCATCATGTCGGCGATGCCGGCGGGGATCTCCGTCTCGTCGCTCATGCCCTGTCACTCTAGTGGCCGTGCGGAACGAATGTTTGGTCAGACCCGATGCCGGGGGGATGTCGTCCGCGGTCACTAACGTTTGTCCCGATGACCAGCGACAGCGCCCGCCGGGAGGAGATCCTGGAGACCGCGGCGGCGCTGTTCGCGTCGTCGGGCCTGCGCACCTCGCTGCGGGAGATCGCGGACCGGTGCGGCATCCTGCCCGGCAGCCTCTACCACCACTTCGAGTCCAAGGAAGCGATCATCGTCGAGCTGGTCCGGCGCTACCGCGACGAGCTCGACCAGGTGGCCAAGGAGGCCTTCGACTCCCTGCACGAGCCGGACCAGCGCCCAGTCGAGGACCGCGTGATCGAGCTGGGCCAGGCCATCGCGGCCTGTGCCGTCCGCCACCGGGCCGCCCTGCTGCTCACGCTGTACGAGCCGCCCACCGGGGCCGGCGACGAGCTGGTCGACCTGGCGTTGCAGGCTCCGACGGCCATCGACGCCGCCATGGCCGAGATCCTCCAGGCCGGGCGCACCGCCGGCGAGTTGCGCTCGGGGATCGACCTTCCGCTCCTGGCGGAGCGGATCTGCCAGAGCATGCTGCATGTCGGCGTCGGCGTGTTCCACCGGAGCCACGCCCAGCAGTTGCCCGCCCAGAAGTGCCGGGTGCTGCTGCACGGAGTCGCCGTCAAGGTGCCGACCAAGGGGGCGCTGGACCGTTCCCCCGCCATGCAAGCCGCCCGGGCAGTCATCGCGGGCTGGGACGACCGCGAAGACGACGACCGGGCCGCCTACCTGCGGGCGGTCGCTCGCGCCGAGTTCGGCCGGCGCGGCTTCGAGGCCACCACCATGCGGGACATCGCCCGCGTCTCCGGCATGAGCACCGGCACGGTCTACCGGCTGTTCGGCTCCAAGGACGACCTGCTCGTCGACATCATGCAGGCCTACTCGGGGAACGTCGCCGCGGGATGGGACCAGGTGGTGGCTTCGTCAGCGTCTCCGCTCGAGCAGCTCGACGCCCTGATGTGGCTCAACATCAACGTGCTCAGCCGCTTCAGCGAGGAGTTCATGATCCAGCTGGCCTGGCTGCGCCAGTCCCCGCCCAGCTCGGTCGACCTCGGCCTGTCGTTCCCGCGCCAGCTGCGCCAGCTCCAGGACCTGCTGGCGGCGGGCGAGCGGGCGCGCGAGCTCCGCGTCGAGGGCGGCTCGCTGCTGTCCCGCACCCGCTCGCTTTACGAGCTGATCCTCACCCCCGAGAACGTGATCCTCCACGCCGGGCCCTGGGGCGCTCAGGCCCTCGCCCGCGACACCGTGCTGCGCGGCGCGATGGTCAGGCGCTGATCCCCAGGCGCCGGCAGATGTCGGCGACCTCGTCGAAGATCGACGTGGGCACGGTGTAGGGGTCGGTGGCGGACACCGCGTCCCAATGGGCGGCGATGTCCTCCGCCGTCGGCGCGGTCCCGGACGGGGCCAGCCAGCCCTCGGCCAGCCCGACGAAGGCGCGGGCGTAGCGGCCGGCGCAGGCGGAGTAGTTGTGGTGGGTGACGGTGCAGGCCCGGCTGGCCAGGTAGACCACCAGCGGCACGACCAATGCCGGCTCGATGGCCCGCAGGAACTCCGACTCGATGTCACCGATCGTCTCGGTGACCATGCGCGTGGTGCCGAAGGGCAGGACCGTGTTGGCGAGGATCCCGTGCTCCGCGCCCTCGATGGCGATCACGTTGGCCAGGCCCACCAGGCCCGCCTTGGCCGCCGCGTAGTGGGCGGAGTGCGGCTGGCCGAACAGCCCGGCCGACGAGGCCACGAACACGAACCGGCCCGAGCCCTGCCGGCGCATGGCGGTGAACGCGGGCTGGGCGAGGTGGAAGCCGCCGTGCAGGTGCACGTCGATCATGCGCCGCCAGTCCTCCGGCGACAGCTCCTCGAAGGGCAGGGTCTGGAAGATGCCGGCGTTGCTCACCACGGCGTCGAGCCTCCCGAAGCCGCTGAGCGCGGTGTCGACGATGGCGCGGCCGCCCTCGGGCGAGGCGACCGAGTCGTGCGACGCCGCCGCCTGGCCGCCGCCCGCCTCGATCTCGGCCACGACCTGGGCTGCGACCGCGGGGTCGGACCCGTCGCCACCCATGGTGCCGCCCACGTCGTTCACGACCACGGCCGCGCCCCGGCGGGCCAGCTCCAGGGCATAGAGCCGGCCCAGCCCCCGGCCGGCCCCGGTCACCACGACCACCTGGTCCGCGAAGTCCAGCATCGGCGGGACGGTACTTCGGGCTACGGTGCCGTTGCGAACAACCATTAGGTCCGCAGCGAGGGAGAGGCGAGCGATGACCGTCGATCAGCTCGGGCTCCTCGCGTCGGCCATCGCCGGGCGGACGGTCGAGGTGGCCGCGGTCGAGCCGGGCGAGCCGCCATGGACCGACGGGGCCATCGTGTTCGTGGACGGCGAGGCGAGCGCGCGGGACCAGGTCCGGGCGGCGGCCGTGCAGGCGTGCTTGCTGGCCGCGGGGAGCCTCGCGCCGGACGTGCTGCGCCGGATCGGCCGGCGCGGCCCCACCGGGCGGCGCTATCTGGGCATCGAGGCCCACCGGGCGCTGGCCGCGCAGGAGGCGGTGCTGCCGCTGGCGGTCCGGGGCGTCATCGATCGCGCGATCGCGGCCCGCTCCGGATCGCCCTCGGCGTCGCTGGTGCTGGCGGCCGGCCGCGAAGCCATCCC
>Ga0209814_10000208_pt1 | contig 17805 bp, 25 predicted proteins | sample SoiMetdeltSBSDD1_FD_187597 | JGI IMG/M metagenome (GOLD analysis project Ga0209814, IMG submission 187597) | Bulk soil microbial communities from a Populus tree surrounding site in Tennessee, USA - Soil MetaG P. deltoides SBSDD1 (SPAdes) (version 2) | ecosystem: Environmental > Terrestrial >... | reverse complement strand
GCGCTCCGTCGCCTCCTGGAACCGCTACGTCCGATCCCTGATGCTGTCCACGGCGTCGTCGGCCGCCTCCTTCGCCTTGCCAGCGGCATCCTTCGTCGTGCCCATCGCCTGCTTCGCCTTGCCCTTCGCGCGGTCCTTCTTGCCCTCGTGCTCGAGGTCCTCGTTGCCGGTCACGTCGCCCACGGCTTCCTTGACGTCGCCCTTCGCCTCGTCGAACGTGCCTTCCCTGCGATCGTCCTTGCCGTCCATCGCAACCTCCTCCGCGATCGTCACCACTCGGATCCGGTTGGATCCATCCACGTGTGTTCCCTGCGGACGTGTGAGCAAACGGCGGCGAGGGATCAGCCGCCGTCGTCCTCGTCCCGGAGCCTCCGCGTGAGCGGGATCGCGAACCAGACCCAGACGAGGAAGGCGAATGCGCCGAGCCCGACGATCACGGCGGTTGCCAGCCCGAACATCAGGTCGGCGGTGAGCACCACGGCGAGGGTCACGGACAACGCGAGGAAGGCGATCCCGGCGATCGCGAACCGGTTGGAGGTCCGCAGCATCCGTTCCTTGTCGCCCTGGCGGAACCGGATCCGGTGGTAGGCGGTCGGCGCCATGAGCACCCCGGTGGCGATCGTGGTACCGACGAAGGTCGCGAAGTAGATGGCCCGCTGACTCCCCGTGAGCGTCCGGAACCGGTCGCTGAACGGCACGGTGAGCAGGAACGCGAACAACACCTGCACGCCGGGGAGCGCGACGCGAAGCTCATTCAGGAGCTCGATCAGCTCTCGGTTCAGGCGCTCCTCGGGCTGCTCGTCGTCGCTATGGGCGCGGTCGCCCGACGGAGACATGCTCCCCGAACTCGGACCGCTCACGGGCTCGAGTTACCGCTCCGCCGCGTGCGCGAAACGTCTCCGACCTCGCTGCAGCGGAACGAGGTCCGGATGCTCGCGGTTTGTGGTGGTCTCGGCACGGGTACATCGGTGCCGAGGCCGCACCGTGCGGTCCGGGAGGTGGAGATCATGAGCCACCCGAGCTACGAGTATCACGAGCATGATCCCGAGCCGGGTTCCGGGATGACGGGGTTCGCCGCGATCAAGTACACAGCGATCGTGATCATCGTCCTCGCCATCTTGGCCTTCCTGGCCTGGTACGTCGTCCCGAAGTTCTAGCAAGCGAACGAGGAACCATCATGACGTGGCGCGATCAGCGCTGCTCTACGGCTCGTCGAGATCCGCTCCGCGAGGTCCGGCCTCGCGGAGCGGATCTCCTTCTTCGAGCACCGCGCCCCGGAGGAACGACAGGGTCTGCGACAGGATCCTGCTGACGTGCATCTGCGAGACGCCGACCTCCTCGGCGATCTCGGACTGCGTGAGCCCGCGGAAGAAGCGAAGGTACAGCACCCTCCGTTCGCGCTCAGGCAGCTCCTTGACGGCGGGTGCCACCGACGCCCAGCCCTCGAGGATCTCGAGCGAGGGATCGTCACCGCCGAGCACATCGATCGGCGCCGCGCCCTCCTCCCCGATCGGCGAGTCGAGCGACGTCGTCGAGTACGCCTGCACCGCCTCCATCGCGTCGAGGATCTCCTCGGGTGACGCCTCGCAACGCGCGGCGATCTCCTCCACGGTCGGGGAGCGTCCGAGCTCCTGCGAGAGCTCGGGGAGGACGGTGTTGACGCGTAGCCCGACCTCCTGGAGCCGCCGCGGCACGCGGATCGCCCAACCCTTGTCGCGGAAATGCCGCTTGAGCTCGCCGATGATCGTGACGGCGGCGTACGTGGAGAACTGAACGTCGCGATCCACGTCGAAGCGGTCGATCGCGTTCAGGAGGCCGACGCTCGCGACCTGCACCAGGTCCTCCAACGGCTCGCCCCGCCGGTCGAACCGACGGGCGAGGTACTCCGCCAGCGGGAGGAACATCCCGACCAGTCGCTCACGGGCCTCGTCGTCGTCGGGCAGGCGCTTGAACAGCTCGGTCTCCACCTCGCGGTCGGTTGAGCCGATCGGATGTTCGACCGAGCTCATGTCGTCCGCGATGGCTCGAGCGTCCGCTTGGTGAGCAGGATCGACGGTCCACCCGCGTCCGCGCTCAGGGAGAGGGTGTCGACGAGCGCCGACAGGATCCTCCACGGGAGGCTCTGTTCCAGGTCGGGTGGTGGCCACGGGCCATCGGCGGCATCGATCGAGACCTCCGCCTCCAGACGATCGTCCAGTGGCCGGAGGCGGAGGGTCATCGCGGTGGCCGACCGACCGCGAGCGAGCAACCACGCGCACGCCTCGTCGACGGCGAGGCGGAGGTCCTCGATCCCGTCGTACGGGATCGGCAGCCGGGCCGCCACCGACGTCGTGACGGCGCGCAGGACGTGGACGGATCCCGCCCTCGCGGGGACCGACACGCTGATGACATCGTTCGTCGGGCTCACCATCGCACTCCCTATACTAGGGAACCTCGGGCATGGCCTTGGATGGCGTCCCGGGATGTGCGAGCCGAGCCAACGACCGAGAGGGCAATGGATGGATGTCATCGTCGGAACGCGCATCGAAGAACCGTGGACGGTCGTCGAGGTTGCCGGCGAGCTGGACCTCCACACCTCACCGCCACTCCGCGAGCACCTGCTCGAGTTGATCCAGGGCGGTGCCGACCACCTGGCCCTGGACCTCACGAAGGTCGACTTCATGGACTCGAGCAGCCTGGGCTCGCTGGTGACGTGTCTCAAGCGCGTCCGGGAACGCGACGGCAGGCTCGTCCTGGTCGGGGTCGGCGGCACCCCGATGAAGGTGCTCACCCTCACGGGGTTGGACCGCGTGTTCGACATCGTCGGCTCGACCACCGAGCTCCCCGCGGGCTGAAGCGAGAGCTCGAGCCTCGATGGAACGGCTCTCGATCCGCATCCCCCCCGGGACCGTGCATGTGGCGTCGGTCCGCGCGTTCGTCGGGGCGGTCGGTCGCAACACCGGCTGCTCGGAGGAGGCGGTCGACGATCTCCGGCTCGTCGCGACCGAGGCGTGCGCGCAGGCGATCGAGCAGGATGCGCCGCCGGCCGTCATCGAGGTCCGCTCGGTGGTCGACGGGGGACGCCTGCTCGTGGAGATCGAGCCCTGCGGCCGGTTCGACGGAGCCCCGGAGGGACTCGACGGGGTCTCGGGACGGGCGACGCGCCGAGCGCTGATCGAGGGTCTGTTCCCCGACGCCGAGTTCGACGACCAGGTCCTACGCGTGGTCGTGCCGATCCCGCGGTCGTAGTCCGGCACCGCTCTCGGGGGGCACCTCGGGAGTGGCCCACAACATGGCACGCCGCACGCGACCCCCGACCGGGGGCGATCGAGAGGAGCCTTGGAGCGGTGCAGCGAGATGACGACACGACCGACGCGACGGTGTCGCTCGAGCGGCGGATGCTCGAAGCCGAGCGACGCGCGCGAGAGGTCGCCGAGACCGCGCAGGCGGAGGCCGAGGCAGCGCGCGAGGAGGCGGTCCTCGCGCGCGAGGAGGCCGAGCGCGCCCGCGGGCTCGAGGCGCAGGCGCGCGAGCGCCTCCAGGTCCTCGTCGAGGCCGGCGTGGCGATGGCCGCGTCGTTCGAGACGCGTTCGGCGCTCGCGGCGGCGACCGCCGCGGCGGCCCGCCGGGTCTGCGACTACAGCGTCGCCTTCGTGGTCGACCGGGAGGGTCGCGTGGAGGCGGCCGTCGGCGCGCACCGCGACCCCGCGCGGTTCGGGATGGTCGAACGGATGGCGAGCGCCCGCCTGCCCGATCCGGAGGACCCCGACAGCATCGTCGCCGAAGTCCTGAAGACCGGCGCGCCGGCGCTGATCCCCAACCTGTCACCCGAACAGATGGAACGGATGATGGCGCCCGGGGAGCAGCTCGAGCTCGCGCGCGCCCTGGGTCTCGCGTCGATGATCGTGGCCCCCCTCGCCGCCAGGGGACGGACGCTCGGGGTGCTCGTGCTCGTGCGCGACAACCCGTCGACACCGTTCGTGGAGGAGGACCTGTCGCTCGCCGGGATGCTCGCGGCCAGGACCGGCCTCGCCGTCGACAACGCGAGGCTCTACGCCGAACGCGAGTACGTCGCGGAGACGCTGCGGCGGAGCCTCCTGCCACCGGAGCTGCCGGGGATCGAGGGCCTGGAGATCGCCGCGCGATATCTTCCCGCCGCGGATGGGACGCAGGTCGGCGGCGACTTCTACGACGTCTTCGAGGCCGCGCCCGAACGTTGGATCGCCGTGATCGGCGACGTGGTCGGCAAGGGGGCCGAGGCCGCGGCGATGATGGGGCTCGCCCGCTACACGATCAGGACCGCCGCCATGAGCGAGGGCCGCCCGAGCGCGATCCTGGAGACGCTCAACCAGGCCGTCCTGCAACAAACCGACGACGAGCGGTTCTGCACGGCGTGCTGCGTGCGCCTTCGACCGTCGGGGAGCCAGACGCGGGCGACGGTGTCGTCCGGGGGCCATCCGCTCCCCCTGGTCCTTCGTGCCGACGGCTCCACCGAGGTCGTGGGCAGTCCGGGCACGATCGTCGGGATGTTCGAGGATCCGGTGCTCGTCGACCAGGCCGTCGATCTCGGGCCCGGCGACACGCTCGTCCTGTACACCGACGGCGTCACCGACGAGCGACGGGACGCGGACGAGTTCGGCGAGGCCCGGTTGCACGAGACTCTGTCCGGGCTCACGGGCGCGGGTGCGCAACGGATCGCCGACGGCGTGGTGGAGGCGGTGGTCGGCTTCCGGACCGGGCAGCCGAAGGACGACATCGCGATCCTCGCGATCCAGGTGGTCGGCTGACCACGCTCGGCATCGACCCGCGCGCGCCGACGCCGTGTTTGGGGTCCGAACGCTCGGGTACGCAAGACGCGAACGGGATCCACGACCAGCGGCCGACGAGCCGGTGGTCCGAGAGGATTGACGGAGCGGTCCGGCGCGCCCCCCTCCCCCCTGCTCGCCGGGCCGCACGTCAACCCGAGGTGATGGCAATGACCGACATGCTCGCACCGACGCCCGTCAAGTGGCTGTACTGCTTCGCATGTGAGGAGACGTTCGAGCTCGCAGGATCCGATGGATCGTGCGGTTGCGGACGCTCGTCCGCGCGGCTCGACGGCGGGATCGTCGAGATCCAGGGCCCGGCCCGTGCGCTCGCGCCGGTCGAGACGGTGATCCGGCTCGACGGCGGCGAGTGGGCTCCGCTCCCCGAGGACGTCTTCATCCGACGGGTGCTGCCAAGAGCGGCCTGACGCGCTCCCGCTAGATCCGTATCCTCCCCGGCCCCAGGTCGCTTGCGGGTCAGCCCTCCGAGGGCGGCGGGGCCGGCGGCATCGGCGGGGCAGGCGGAGGCGCGCTGGTCGGAGGCGCGCTGGTCGGAGGCGCGCTGGTCGGAGGCGCATCGGTCGGTGCTCCCGGCGGTGCCGAGACGGGAGCCGCCGCGGAACCCGCCTCGCCGAACCCCGACGGAGTTTGCCCCCCCTTGTTCTTGCGGGCCCGAACCACCAGGAGGAGGACGATCAGGAGCACGAGCGCGACCCCGCCGATGATCAGGATCAGCGGCAGGAACGAATCGCTCCCGCCCACCACGTCCGCGGCCTCGCCGTTGTCCACCGCGCTGCCCGTCGCGTTGATCTCCAAGCGCTCGCCGAACTCCGGCACGTAGGTGACCGTGTTGCCGTCGATCTGTCCCCCCGGAGCCTGCAGCACCTCGCCGGGGAACGTGATCGCGATCCTGATCTCCGCGCTCTCGAAGAACTGAGCTCCGCCGGTGCCGCCGAACGGCCCCGTGGCGCCGGACAGACCGCTCGACAGGTCGAGGACGCCGGTGACGACGAAGGTGTCTCCCTGGCGCGCGATCTGCAGCGTGTCCCCCGCACCGCCGGCCGTCGCGCCCGACGCCCCCGCGACCCCGCCCGAGTTGAACTGCTCGATCGGGAGGTCCTCGAAGATGAACTGCTGGCCGGCGAACTCGCCGTCGTCAAAGGGCTCGACCGTGACCCCGGGCGCGCTGCTCGGGAACGGGGCGTCGCTGCCGAGCAGGTCCTCGACGTTCTGCCCCGTCAGGTCGAGCAGCTCCTTCTGGACACCGAACTCGACGGTCCCGCTCACAGTATTGTCGGAGTTGATCCCCAGATTCATGTTGAGCTTGATGCACCCCGTCATCAGGAAGACCAGCGCGACGAACGCGCCGATCCGCCCGGCGGTGCGGGCACGTCGAGACATCCTTGAACCTCCTGTCGTCGGCATCCCGGGGAGACTACCCCGGCCCTAGGGGTGGGGCGAGCAGATCACGAGGAGAGTGCGTCGACCACGTGCTCTTCGAGATAGGAGAGGTAGCGGTACAGCTCGTAGGCGCGCTCGGCCTCGGGATCGCCGGCGAAGTCGGCGGCCGACGCCTCCTCGGTGACTTCAAGACGGACACCGAGCACCAGCCGGACGTCGTTCAGCGCGGCGAGCCACGCGAGCAGCTCGTCCTCGGTGAGGTGGTCGAACCGCAGGGTGCGCTCCATCGTGTCGATCGCCGCCAGCCGCTGCTCGAGCAGCTCGTCGTGGGTGATGTCGCGGAACTCGGCGGACGCGTCCTCGTCGTCGTTGAAGGCCATCGGATACAGCCGCTGCAGCGCGGGATCGGCGGCATCTCCGTCGACGAGCAAGGCACGCAGCATCCCCGGGATGGTGCCGAGGATCTCGCGCTCGGCCGCCGGGATCCGAAGATCGTACCCACCTCGGCGCGACCGCTTGACGAGCGCTCCCCGCACGCTCAGCGGTCCTTCTGCATCGTGGCCCACAGCCCGTGCGCGTGCAGGCGCGACACGTCGAACTCACATCGCTCGCGGGGACCGGTGGAGACGACGGCTCGACCCTTGTGGTGCACGTCGAGCATCAGCCTCGTGGCCTTCTCCCTCGGGAAGCCGAACAGCTTCTGGAACACGTACACGACGTAGGACATCAGGTTGATCGGGTCGTTCCAGACGATCACGATCCAGGGCACGTCCGGGACGACATCCTCGTCGCCCACGGGGCGTTCGGTCTCGACCGGAGCCGTTTGCGCCATGCCGTCAGGGTACGCGCACCGATCGCCGATGGGTCCTCGCGTGCTCGGTCTCGCGATCGACGATCCCGCAATGTCCGAGGCCCGGCTCCGAAGACGCTTGGGGGAAGAGCCGGGCCTCGGCGCCACCCGCGCCGAGAGGCGGGGGCGTTCTAGGTCGCGGACACGGCCACCTCGTTCGAACAGACCGATGCGCCCGGGACGACGTCCGACGACGGCTTGTTCCCGGTGACCGGCTCCGACGTGGTCGCGGCTCGCGCCGAGATCGGCGGTCCGGCGATCACCCCCACCGCGGTGACTCGAGCTCTGCGCACCGTGCGGTGGCCCCCCTTCGAGTGTGCGAGTCTCCCGAAAGGAATCGGCATCCCGGGCCTCGAAACTTGAAGGCGGATCCGGGCTTCACGTTGCGGGGGAACGCCGGACGGGCCGTTCGAAGCGTCCGACGAGCGCGACGATGCCGGCGAGCACCAACGCCGAGAGCCCGATGAACACGGGCCGGAGCAGCCACCAGGCGGCCGTCGTGTCCTGCTGGTGCCCTACGCCCAATGGCCACAGGGTGAGCAGGACGATGAAGTATGCGGTCATGTGCCACAGGAACAGCGTCATGATCACGCCGTTCAGGAAGATCGTCGCTTTCCAGGGACGAGGGTGTTCGAGCCAGCGGTTCAGCGTCGGGCGCAGCAGCATCACCGCCCCGATCGACCAGATGTCCGCCAGCAGGAAGCAGACGGTGGGCGGGTAGGCGTTCGAGACGGACTCGACGTCGGTGCCGAGCAGGCTCTTGGGGTAGTGGCCGATGCCGGGGAACCAGTCGAACCGGGCCGACCCGAACGGCTCGAACGCCCACGGCGTCGTCAGCAGGACCAGGCCGCCGAGCCCCACGGCCACCATCGCCCAGAACACCCTCCGCGGCAGCCGGCCGAAGGTTCCGTCCGCGTAGAAGTGCCCGAGCTGGTGCGGGAGGAGCAGCACGAACGCCACGTTCAGATAGCGGAGGTGGTGATCGACGCCGAATCCAACGACGTCGACCGCGACCGCTCCGAGCGCCATGACGGCCGGCACCCACCAGCGGAACCTGCGGTGGAGCCAGATCGTCGCGGGCGCGATGCACACCACGACGATGTAGAAGCCCAGGAACCACAGCGGCCCGAACGGCAGCGTCGCCGCCGGCGGATACATGCCGCGGAGCAAGCGCGTCTCCCCCACGAGCCGTGGCCCGGCCGCCCCGCCCACGTCGAACAGGTGGAGCGCCACCTGCACGATCAGCCAGAACCCGAGGAACACGAACGACGGCCGCACCAGGCGCTCCAGGCGGCTCCGCACGAACGCCGAGGTTGGTTCGCCTCGTCGATGGAACGCGTCGTAGGTCACGAGGTTGGAGAAGCCACCCACGAAGAAGAAGACGGGCATCACCTGGAACAGCCAGGTGGCGAGCCACATCCCGGAGGTCTGGCCGACGGCGCTGGTCGTCGAGTAGATGGCGCGTTCGAGGTGGTTGATCGAGATGAACCAATGGCCGAACACGACCGCGACGATCGATGCGGCGCGCAGGAAGTCGACGAAACGATCGCGGGTGGCGGGCGTGGCCCGCGCTAGCTCGTCCAGCCGTGAGCTCACGAGCCAGGTGCTACCCCCCGGCGGACGCCGGGTCAAGGAAGGAGTGGGATCCGGTCTGGCATCATGCGCGGATGTCCGAGGCGTACCGCTCCCCGCTCGCGCACGATGCCAACGAGGGGCTCGTCGCCCTCGTGACCGGCGGCGGGACGGGTCTGGGCCGGGCGATCGCGCGCGAGTACGCGCGCACCGGTGCGGCCGTGGTGATCGCCGGCAGGCGGGCCGAACCGCTCGATGAGGTGGCCTCCGAGCTCACGGCGGCAGGCGCTCGGGTCCTGTCGGTGCCGGGCACCGACGTCCGCGAACCCGAGCAGGTGTCCTCGCTCGTCGATACGGCCATGGACCGGTTCGGCAGGATCGACGTGCTGGTGAACAACGCGGGCGGCCAGTTCGTCGCGAGGCCCGAACAGATCTCGGCGAAGGGCTGGCGGGCGGTCCACCGTCTCAACGTCGACGCGGTCTGGGACCTCACCCGGAGCGTCGCCGAGCGCTCGATGATCCCGGGTGGCGGCGGGCTGGTCGTGTTCATCGGGTTCAGCCCCCGCCGGGGCATCCCGTTGATGGTGCACGCCTCCGCCGCTCGGGCGGCCCTGGAGAACCTGGCGAGCGGGCTCGCGATCGAGTGGAGCCGCCACCGGATCCGCGCGGTGTGCGTCGCCACGGGGGCGATCGACACGGACGCGTTCCGCGCCTACGGCGACGACTTCGTCGCGGAGGCGATGCGCACGGCTCCGCTGGGTCGCCTCGCGTCGGCCGAGGAGGTGGCCAGCGTGATCGCGTTCCTGTCGACCTCCGGCGGCGCGTACATCACGGGCACCACGATCGTCGTCGACGGCGGCAACGACGCCTGGGGGCTCGGCTTCCCGCCGCCGCAGCCCGGTCAGTCGTAGACGATCACCGAACGAGCCTCGTCGCCGGCCTCGAACCGCGTCAGCGCGTCGTGGATGCCCTCGAGCGCGATCGTCCGGGCGATCATCGGTTCGAGTCGCAGCTCGCCGAACGTCAGCAGGTGCGCGAGCAGCGGCAGGTCGCGCGGCGGCACCACGCTGCCGTACCACGAACCGACGACCGTGAGCTCCTGGGTCGTGGTGCGGAGCGCGTCGAGCGGCGCGCGCGCGCCGGGCGCCGCCATCCCGACCAGGACGGTCGTCCCGCCGGGCGCGACCGCGCGCATCGCCTGCTCGATGGTCTCGGGGCGGCCGAGGCACTCGACGGCGTGGTCGAACCCGTCCGGGACGGGTTCGCGACCCGCGAGCACCGTCTCGGAGGCGCCGAGCTCCTTGGCGATGTCGAGCTTCGATTCCACGACGTCGACCGCGACGATCGGCGAGGCACCCGCGATCCGCGCACCCTGGATCGCCGAGAGCCCGACGCCGCCGCAGCCGATCACGAGGACCGACTCGCCCGGGCGCACCTTCGCGGTGTTCAGCACCGCGCCGACACCGGTCATGACCGCGCACCCGAGGAGGGCGACCTGCTCGAGCGGCAGGGACGGGTCGACGGGGAACACGGTGTTCGCCGGTACCACCGAGCGCTCCGCGAACGAGGAAGGGACGTTGTGGTGGATCCGTCTCCCGGCGTGCGAGAAGCGGGTCGTCCCATCGGCCAGGAACCCCTCGTCGAAGACCGCCAGCCGTTCGCACACCACCGGTCGTCCTGCCGTGCACCGGCGGCACGAGCCGCAGTACGGCAACCACGAGCAGACGACATGGTCGCCCGGCCTGACGCCGGTCACGCCCTCCCCGAGCTCCTCGACCACGGCCGAGCCCTCGTGCCCGAGCACGATCGGCATCGCGTGCCGGTGGATGCCGTGCACCGAGTGGTAGTCCGAACGGCACACGCCCGAGGCGGCCATCCGGATCGCAACCTCCCCGGGCTTCGGCGGATCGAGCTCGAGCTCCTCGATCCGGAGGTCGTCCACGTCCCAGAGCACCGCCCCGCGCATACCCGGAGTATCGCGCGCGCGGGGCCGGCCAACCCGCGGCTCGGGCCCGTCTCAGGCCGAGGCTTCGACCTTCCGCTTCAGGTTCCCGAGCGACTTCCTCCCGTCGGCCTTGACCGCGGGCGTCACGACGACGTCGAGCAGCGCGTTCCCACCGACGCTGGCGGTCGTGCGTTCGAGCCTGGTCCCCCCGCCCTCCGGCGTCAGCACGAAGGTGTGCCGGTACCGGACGTCCTTCGTCGAGCCCTGCTTGCGCTGGGTGATCGCGAACGCGAAGCGGCCGGGGCGATCGAACTCCACGATCTCGATGTCCGCGGTCTGCGGCTTGCCGGCGAACACCTGCTCGGAGCGATACTTCGAGCCGAGCGAGGGCGGACCTCCGGAGACCGAGGTCATCTTGAGCTTCGCGCTCGGGTTCGACCACTCAGGGTGGTGCTCGACGTCCGCGAGGGTGTCGAACACCCTCTCCGGCGGCGCATCGATGTGGAGCGTCCAGTGGTAGGCCATCGCGTCTCCTCGGTCGGCGAACCGGAACGGGCCAGTAGTTCAGCATGGACTTACGTAAGCGTCAACTGAAGGTCTCGGTCGGCATGCTTGCTCCGTCACCGCAGATGCCGTTACCGGGAGAACGCATCCCGGCGGGCGGGGATGGGTATGCATCTGGGGAATCCGTTCCGAGGCCGATCCGAACCGAAGGAGGTCGTCATGGATGCATGGGTCTGGGTCGTGATCGCCGTGGTCGTGCTGGCGGTCATCGCGATCGTCGCGATCGTCATGAGGCAGCAACGCCGGCGAACGGAGCTCCGCGAGAGCTTCGGCCCCGAGTACGAGCGGGCGGTGGCACGCGAGGGCGACGTCCGCAGGGGCGAGTCCGAACTGATGGCAAGGCGCGAGCGGCGAGCCGAGTTCGACATCCGGCCGCTCTCACCCGAATCCAGGACCGCCTACGCGCGGAGCTGGGAGCAGACGCAGGCTCGCTTCGTCGACGACCCGGCCACCGCGCTGGCGCAGGCGGACGCCCTCATCATCGCGGTGATGGGGGAACGTGGGTACCCGATGGACGACTTCGACCGGCGGACGGAGGACATCTCCGTCGACCACCCGGGCGTCGTGCAACACTACCGAGCGGCGCATGACATCTCGGTCCGGCTGGACCAAGACCCGAACGCGTCGGCGAGTTCCACCGTCTCGACCGAGGACCTGCGTCAGGGTCTGGTCCATTACCGCGCGCTCTTCCAGGAGCTCCTGGAGACCGACGAGGACGAGCCGGCGCGCGATCACGCGACCGGCTGACCGACGAGCAGCGGAGCGTCGTCGCCGCGGTTTGCGATGCTGGCGCCGTGGCGCGGCGCTTCGTGCTCCATCTCGATCTCGACGAGTTCATCGCGGCCGTCGAACGGCTCAGGCGTCCCGAGCTCGAGGGCATGCCGATCGTCGTCGGGGGCGACGGCGATCCGAGCAAGCGTGGGGTCGTCTCGACCGCGAGCTACGAGGCGCGGGCGTTCGGGATCCGGAGCGCGATGCCGCTCCGAACGGCCTACAAGCGCAACCCGGAGGCGATCTTCCTCCCGGTCGACTCGCGCGCGTACCTCGCCGCCAGCCGCGAGGTCATGGACACGCTCCGCACGTTCGACGCCGAGGTCGAGGTCGCGGGGTGGGACGAGGCGTTCCTCGCGGTCACGACCGAGGACCCCGAGTCGTTCGCGAAGCGGATCCAGGAGCGGGTGCTCGAACGCACGCGCCTGTGGTGCACGATCGGGATCGGGGACAACCGACTGCAGGCCAAGCTCGCGAGCGGGTTCGGCAAGCCTCGCGGCGTGTTCGTGCTCACGTCGGACCGATGGGACGAGTCCATGCACGGACTCGCCACGACCGAGCTGTGGGGCATCGGGTCCAAGACCGCGGCCAAGCTCGCCCAGCTGGGGATCCGGACCGTGGGGCAGCTCGCGGCCGCGGACGAGGGCGCGCTCGCCGAGCGCTTCGGCCCGTCGACGGGGCCGTGGCTCGCGAGCCTCGGACGCGGCGAGGGCTCGGCGAGCGTGCACGCCGAGGGATGGACCGCCAAGGGTCGGAGCCGGGAGCACACGTTCCAGCACGACCTCACGGATCCGGTCGAGGTCGGGGCCGAGGTCGCCCGGACCGCGCGCGAGGTCGCGAGCGATCTGGGCAAGGACGACCGGCTCGCCGCACGCGTCGTGGTCAAGGTGCGGTTCGCGCCGTTCTTCACCAGCACCCACGGCGTGACGCTGGCCGAACCCACGGCCGATGCCGATCTCGTGGCCGAGGCCGCCGCTCGCGCGCTCGAGCGGTTCGACCTCGACCGGCCCGTCCGGCTCGTCGGGGTCCGAGCGGAGATGACGCCTCCGGTGGTACAAGACGGCGATGAGCGTCCAGTACCACCTGAAGCTCGCGCCGGGTGACGTCGCGCCGTACGTCCTGCTCCCCGGCGACCCCGGCAGGGTCCCGCTCGTCGCCAGCCTGTGGGACGAGTCGCGAGAGGTCGCGAGCAACCGCGAGTACGTGACGTTCACCGGCACGTACCGAGGCGTGCCGATCTCCTGCACGTCGACCGGGATCGGCTGTCCCTCCACGGCGATCGCGATGGAGGAGCTCGCGCGGGTGGGCGCGACCACGTTCGTGCGGATCGGGACGTGCGGTACGTTCCAGGACCGGGTCCGCAACGGCGACATGGCGATCTTCGACTCGGCCGCGCGCTACGACGGCGCATCCAGGCTCTACGCGCCGCTCGAGTTCCCGGCCGTCGCCGACCACGAGATCGTGGGCGCGTCGATCGCCGCCGGCGAGGCGCTCGGCTACCCGTTCCACGTGGGCACGACACGGTCGGCCGACACCTTCTACGCGATGCACCCGCGGCCGGGGTCGTCCTTCAACGACTACTGGCAGTCGTCGTGGCGCGACCACTTCGAGGACCTGAAGCGGATGAACGTCATCGCCGCGGAGATGGAGGCAAGCGTGATCCTCGTGCTCGCGCGCATCTGGGGCCTGCGCGCCGGCGGGATCGCGGTCGTGCTGGACAACGTGCTCCGGGTCTCGGGCGCCTCGGGCGAGTTCGACCCGCAGGACCAGTTCGAGCACGGCGGCGACGAGATCGAGCGGCTCGCCCGCATGGGCTCGGAGATCGTTCGCATCGTCGCCGAGCGGGACGCGGCGCGAGATCCCCCACGACGTGAACTCGACGTGAACCCGACGTGACCTCGCAGTACCACGTCAAGCTCGTGCCGGGCGACGTCGCGCCCTACGTCTTGCTGCCCGGCGATCCGGGACGGGTCCCGGTCGTCGCGTCGTACTGGGACGAGGCCCGCGAGGTCGCGCGCAACCGCGAGTACGTGACCTACACCGGCACGTACCGGGGCGCACCGATCTCGTGCACCTCGACCGGGATCGGGGCGCCGTCCACGGCGATCGCGCTCGAGGAACTCGCGCGGGTGGGCGCGACGACGTTCGTGCGGATCGGGACGTGCGGGTCGCTCCAGACGCGCGCCCGCGTCGGCGACCTCGCGATCTTCGACTCGGCGGCGCGCTACGACGGCGCGTCCCGCCTGTACGCGCCGCTCGAGTTCCCGGCCGCCGCCGACCACGCCGTCGTGACCGCCGCGATCGACGCGGCCCTGAGCCTGGGCGTGACGCACCACGTCGGGACGGCGTTCACGACCGACGTCTTCTACACGCCGCAGGAGGGGGTCGCGTTCGGCGGCTACCAGCAATCGTGGGCGCGCGAGGTCTACGAGGACGCCCGGCGCCAGAACGCCCTCGCCGCCGAGATGGAGTCGAGCGCCGTCATGGTCCTGACGCGAGTCTGGGGGCTCCGCGGGGGCGCGATGGCGGTCGTGTCCGACGACGTGTTCGAGATGGTGGGCGAGACCGGCCCGTTCGACGCCGAGACCACGTTCGACGTCGGCGCGGCGCAGATGGAACGGCTCGCGCGGGTGGGCAGCGAGACGGTCCGCGTGCTCGCCGAACGCGACGCGGCGCGCCGAACGAGCTAGCCGAGCGGCTCGCGCCCCATCCGCACCCGGTAGTCCTCGTTGAACGAGTACAGGAACCGGTCCTGCCGCGGGTAGACGCCCGTCGTGAACGCGCGGGAGCCCACCCCGGTCTGCGCGCGCTCGCACACGTCCCAGTCCTGTTTGGAGATCAGGTCCCAGAGCTCGACCACCGGCTTCGGCTTGAAGCGGTCGGGGTCGGCGATCACCTCGGGCGGGAACAGGTATTCCGAGACGACCGTGGTGTGGGAGGGACCCTTCGGGTAGCCGATGTAGTACATGACGCAGTCGGGGTGCATGTTGAGCATCAGGTTCGGGAACTGGTACGAGCCGTAGTACCGGCCGAGATCCTCGGGCAGCAGTCCCGGGAGCGTCGGGAGCTCGGACCGCCCCTCGATCGTGAACGAGGTCGCACCCTCGACCATCGCGTTCCCGCCGTCACGCATCTCGTCGTCCCAGACCTCGCCGAACCGGAATAGCGGCACCACCTTGACGAGCTCGGGGTGCACCGTCGGACAGTGCAGGCACTCGTTGTAGTTCTCGACGATGATCTTCCAGTTGGCCTCGACCTCGTAGACGATGCGTACGCCGATCCGGAGGTCCTGCATCGCGAAGCGCTCGAACGCGGTCATCGACTCTGTTCCCTGGGTGAGTGACTCCATCAGCGGGCGCGGCCGGTCGGCAAGGTTCACGAACACGAACCCCGCGTACTCGTCGACCGCGACGGGGTGCAACGGGTAGGAGGATCGTTCGAACAGCTCGTTCTCCTGGACGTTGGGGGTACCGATCAGGCGCCCGTCCAGGTCGTACGTCCACGCGTGGTACGGGCACGTGAAGGCCTTCCGACGATTCCCACGGTCGTCGTCGTCGAGGAACTTCGTCCCGCGGTGCGAGCACACGTTGTAGAAGCCGTTCGCACGGCCCTCCGCGTTGCGGACGACGAACACCGACTCGCCCGCCACGTCCCGCACGACGTAGTCGCCGGGGCCCGCGACTTCCTCGGAGCGTCCGAACGCGACCCAGTCCCCCCACCAGATCCGCTCTCGCTCCTCGTCCCAGACCTCGAAGCTCGTGTGGTCGCGGCCGGCCAGGGTGGGACGCGGGCGCCACTCCTGCTCGGCGGGTTGGAGCCAGAAGTCGGTGGTGGGCTCCATGGTCAGATCCGAGGTCCTTCTCTCAGCGGCGGTTTGAACGGCCGTTCAACATCGACTTGCAGAGCATACGCCGGACCGCCGAGAGGTGGAAGGGGCTGGTGGGATCGGCCCACGAACCGAGGGAAGGCGTGGTAGCTCCATTCGGACACCCCGGAGATCGCCACCTTCTACTAGGCTCTGTCCGTGGAGCGGGTCCCCGAGCAGCGCAACCTCGTCCTGATCCTCGCTCGGGCGTTCGCCGCGCAGCTCGCGACCGCCGTCTTCCTGCTCGATCCCGAGGGCACGATCATCTACTACAACGAGGCCGGCGAGCGGTTGACCGGGCGTCCCTTCATCGAAGGAGCCGGGTCGACGCTCGAGGATTGGATGATGCGCAGACGTCCGCGCGACGAGGAGGGACACGAACTGCCGATCCAGGAGCTCCCGCTCGGCAAGACGATGTTGAAGCGAGAGCCGGCGCACGGGATCATCAGGTTCCAGACCGAAGACGGCGTCGATCGCCGGATCGAGACGGCGTCCTTCCCCCTGTTCGCGCACACCGAGGACTTCGTCGGGACCATCTCCATCGTGTGGCCCATCGAGGAAGATCGCCCGTGAAGGGGAGGGTCTGGGGGAGCCGGGGGTCGATCGCCTCGCCGGGCCCGGATAGGAAGCGGTACGGCGGTAACACGTCGTGCATCGAGCTCCGACCGCCGGGCTGCGACGTCGTGATCCTCGACGCGGGCACGGGGATCCGAGAGCTCGGTGTCCGGCTCGTGCGTGAGGGAGCCGAACGCATGTTCCTCCTGCTCACCCACCTGCACGTGGACCACCTCGAGGGGCTGGGGATGTTCGAACCGATCTGGCGCGAGCAGACCGAGCTGCACATCTGGGGCCCCGCCTCGCCGGTCGCCTCCCTCGAACAGCGGATCGCGAAGTACTTCTCCCCCCCGCTGTTCCCGGTGCACCTGTCGGAGGTGCCGGCGACGATCGAGTACCACGACGCGTCGGAGTCCGAGTGGCAGATCGACGGCGCGCGCTTCTACTCGAACGCGATCATCCACCCGGGCCCGACGGTCGGCTACCGCATCGAGTCCAGGGGTCGCTCGCTCGCGTACCTCACCGACCACGAACCCGCCCTGGGAGCCGACCTCGACCGCGACCCCTCCGCATGGATCTCCGGATTCGCGATCGCGCACGGGGCCGACCTCCTGGTCCACGACTGCCAGTACACGCCGCAGGAGTATGCGCACCGGCTGGGTTTCGGGCACTCGTCGACCGAGCACGTTGCCCGGTTCGCCCGGGCGACCGAGGTCGACCGGCTGCTGTTGTCCCACCACGATCCGATGCACTCGGACGACCAGATCGACGCGATGCGCGACGACGTCGCCGCCCGCTGGGGCGTGGACGGCGATCGCTGTACGGCGGCTGCGGAGGGCGCCGAGATCGTCGTCTGATTCCGATCGGCGACGCGTAGGACGCGCCCGATCGGGTATCTACCAAGACCGCACGATGGAAAGGGGTGTTGTCCATGTACGCCGAACTCTGGACGTTCCGCAAGGATGTCGTCCCCTCTCACGAGATCGAGGGGTTCGGGGTCGAGGCGCGCGACGGATCGATCGGCAAGATCGACGAGCTGACCGACGAGGTCGGACGTTCGGCCGTGGTGGTCGACACGGGTCCGTGGATCTTCGGCCGCAAGGTCGTGATCCCTGCCGGTGCGATCGAGCAGATCGACCTGAACCAGATGAAGGTCCACGTCGTCATGACGAAGGACCAGATCAAGAACTCGCCCGAGTTCGATCCGAACCGTGGTTGGCGTGACGAGGAGTACCGAACCCGCCTCGACGCCTACTACGACGAGAGCATGCGACGGGCTTCCTAACGTCGCGATTGGACGCAGGGGGGCGGCCTCGGAGCCGCCCCCCTGTGCGACGTCCCGGACGCGCCGGCGGGAAGGCCGCCGCGACGCGGAAGGGAAAGAAGTCCTCGTCGCATCGGGAGGTGTCGAAGATGGGTCGGGTACCCGAACCGCACGCGAGCCCGAAGGCGCCCGAAGACCGCCCCTGGGACTGGCACGGGACGGCGGAGGCCGACA
>Ga0209814_10000206_pt1 | contig 17915 bp, 16 predicted proteins | sample SoiMetdeltSBSDD1_FD_187597 | JGI IMG/M metagenome (GOLD analysis project Ga0209814, IMG submission 187597) | Bulk soil microbial communities from a Populus tree surrounding site in Tennessee, USA - Soil MetaG P. deltoides SBSDD1 (SPAdes) (version 2) | ecosystem: Environmental > Terrestrial >... | reverse complement strand
GGCGCGCCCCGCGCCTCGCGCCTCGCCTCGGCGATGCGCTCGAGCACGATCACGGCGACGAGCACCGCGACCACGAGCGCGGCGACGACGAGGGCCGGGGCGACGAGGCCGACGAGCCCGACCGCAAGACACGCGACGGCGCCGCCGAGGCGTCGCGCGCTGAGCGTCCCCGCCATGCGCAGGCGCATGGCCACGTGCGCGAGCAGGTACAGCGCCGGGCCGGAGACGGCCACGGCGAGCTCGTCGTGCGGCAGTTGCTCCGTCGGGTGCGCGATCACCAGCTCGTCGCCGACCGCCGCCAGCACGATGCCGGCGACGATCGCCGCGTGCAGGTACGTGTACGCGTCCCGGGCGAGCTCGGTCCGGTGCGCCTCCGCGAGCTCAAGCCGCCGCTCCGCGATCGTCGCGACGTAGCCGAAGTAGAGCCACCAGAGCGCGGCAGTGGAAAGGAACGCGAGCCCGAAGGCGGTCACCCTCGCGAGGTCGATCTCGAGCCCCGAGGTCGTCGCGCCCGTGATGACGACCGTCTCTCCGAGCGCGATGATCACGAAGAGTTGGAAGCGCTCCGCGAAGTGCGACGTCTCGACCTGCCATGCGTTCGGCGAGAGGCGCTGCCGCCCGGGGATCCAGAACGTCACGAACGGAGCGGTGTAGTCGATCGCGAGGGCGACGAGCCAGAGGGCAGTCCGGGTCGAGTCGTCGGCGAGGCCGCCCGCGACCCAGAAGACGCCTGCGACGACGAACCAGACGAGGATCCGTCCCGCGCGCTCGCGCTCGATCGTGCCGGCGCTCGCGGAAGCGAACGTGAGGAACGTGTGGCGCCCGACCTGGATGGCGACGTAGGAGGCGGCGAAGAGGAGCCCGTGCGCGCCGAAGGCTTCCGGGATCGCGACCGCCATCAGCAGGCTCCCGAGCATGATCCCGATCAGCAGCAGCCGGACGACGATCGAGTCGGGGTCGAGCTCGTTCGTGACCCAGGTCGTGTAGTTCCACGCCCACCACACGACGAGCAGGCAGAGGGCGGCTTCGCCCGCCCCCGTCCAGCTCACGTCCTCGAGCAGGATGTGCGAGACCTGCGTGATCGCGAACACGAAGACGAGGTCGTAGAAGAGCTCGAGCGTGGTCGCCCGCTGCTCCTCGCCCGCGTTCCGATCTCGCTGGAAGCGCGCCATCGGCGCGAGCCTACGCGGACGCGGCGGCGGCGATCACGGCGTCGATGTCCGGCAGCTCGCGCCCCAGCATCCAGGCCGCGACGACCTCTCGCCCGTCCTCGATCAGGAAGCTCGCGCGCGCGGCGACGTCCTGCATCCCCCCGAGCTCGACCGCCACGCCGAAGGCACGCGTGGCGTGCCCGTTCCAGTCCGAGAGCAGCGGCACCTCGCTGACCCCGAGCGTCTCCGCCCACGCGCGGTGCGACCAGACCGAGTCGCGCGAGATGGCGAGCGGCCGGATGCCCGCCGCGGCGAGGTCGTCGCGCCTGTCACGCAGGAGCAGGAGCTCGTTCGTTCAGGTCGGCGACCAGTCGAACAGGTAAAAAAGAAGCACACTCAGCCCGCTGCCGAGAACGTCACGCAGCGGGCGCGCGTCTTCGCCCGGAGCAGTCCAGACGCGAACGTCGGGAACGCGATCACCGGGGGCGAGCACGCAGCGACTCTACGACATGCAGTCACGCGTCACGCGCTCCGCGCGAGCAAGGGGGCGCGTAGCGAGCGAGCACGCGCGACAACTCCGGCAAGAGCCGACGACGTGGACGGCGACGTCGACCCGATCGAAGCGTCGAGTGCTCCGACGGTCTGCGCGGGCAGGGTCTTCACCGACCGGCGCGTGACGCGAGCGCGATGACAGCCCCGAGAGGCGTCCCAGATCCCACGGGGGTTGGGTGAAGCGTTACGTCGGATGCCGCGAGCTACTCGGGACGCCCCCCGAGGCAACACCGTGACCCCTTCGAGGGGGAGGAGAAACCTATGGCCGAAGACGCGTCCGCTCCGGCCATCTCGACGCGCGCAGCTCGACGCGGCACGCTTCCGAGCGTGAACGGGGTCCGCGTGCACCTTCGCGACGTCGTGACGCTGTAGCGGTGCGTCGGCGCCTACGTCGTCTCGGCCCGAACGCTCACCCGCACGAGGAGCAGGTGACCTGGCCGTGGGGGAAATACGGCTCGAACCAGATTGACGTTGGGTTCAAGTTGTTGACAGCTTCGGCCACGCGATACGCCAGGACGACGCCGTGGAAGTTCGGGTCGTGATCGAGCCCAGAAAGAGCGTCGTTGACCTCGCGAGCCTCCTCGGTCGTCAGCTTGGAGCAGTACGTAACCGATCGGCCGATCACGACCATGTGCCCCGGCACCTGATCGACGTTGGTGAGCAGGTCGGCCTCGGAGCTTGTCCTGCTCTTGTCGCGGAGCAGGTCCGCGGCCCGCGTCGGCAGCAACGACAGCAGCTGAGACGCATCCTTCGGCGGCGCGGTATCGATGCACACCGCGTAGTGCGACGGCACGTAGGCCCGGACGTCTCGAACGGCCCACGCGCTCGGCGGGAGCACCGACGCCGTGTCGGTGAGCAGTGCGTCGATCTTCTCGAGAGCCGCAAGCTGCTCCGGCGTGGTCGCCCAGCGCTCACCGAGCCTCCCGTCGACCGCGGTCGCGCCCTCAGGGTCGCGGGGACGGACGAGTCGGTCGCCGTCGCGTACTTCCAGGCCGAAGTGATAACGGGGATCGTCCTCGGACGGGACCGTCTCGAGTGGAGTGCGACTACCTTCGAGGAGTCCGATGACCTGCGATCGCAGGAGCTCGACGCCCTCGGGGGTGAGCCGCCGCTCAAGATAGCCGGAGGTGAGCTCGTTCGCGCCCTCGGGAACTGGCCTCGAGCTCATCGAGCTCTCCTCAGACCAGATGACTCGACCATCCGCGTACACCCAGGCTCGGACAAGTGGCGCGGAGAGGGGTCCTCTCGCGCGGGTCTTGCTCCTCCCCAGCCACTGAAGGACCAGCTCGCCCCTCTCCGGCGTGCTCGGCGTCGCTCCTACGGGCGGCAGGCCGATGAAGCCCTGATCGAGGAAGAAGGCGCGAACGCCGCCGATCGCAGAGGCCGTCCCGACCACAACGATGAGAGCTGCCGCAGCGAGCGCCAGCAGTCCACGCCGCGGGAGCGGCCGTCGCGACGGCGGCTGGGCGATCTCGGAAAGAAGGTGCTCTCGGCGCTGCGCGAGCCGGCTGGGCGGTAGGTCGCGAGACGGCGGAATCGAAAGGGCGCCCTTCATCGTTCGATGGCCTCCTTGATCGTCTGCATCCTCTCCTCGTCATGTCCGATGTCGGGATCGAGTTCCCGCAGGCGGGCACGGGCACGTGAGAGACGCGAGCGAACGGTTCCGACCGGGATCCCGAGCGCCGTCGCCGCGTCCTCGTAGCTCAGCTCCGACCACGCGCAGAGAACGAAGACCTCCTGCTCGCGGCGGGGGAGTCGTGCAACCAGCGCGATAGCGCGCCCGATCAGCTCTTCGTCATCTACACGTTGGTCGCTGTCGTCAGAAAAGCTCGGCTCGGGCCTCGGCTCGGGGACGCGGCTGAGCGCGGCAGCGTGGCGACGCTCGGCGCGTCGGCGGTTGCGAACCACGTTGGTAGCGATCCCGAGCAGCCAAGGGAGCTCTTTGCCGCTCGGAAGCGGCTTGTTGATGCGTCGCCACGCCTCGAGGAACACGATCGACACGAGGTCCTCGGCCACGGGCCAGCTCCCGACGCGGCGGAAGCAGAAGTTGTAGATCGTCCGGGCGTGGCGCTCAAAGAGTATCCCGAAGGCCTCACTGTCACCCGTGCGTGCACGCGACCAGAGAACGGAGTCATCGACTTCCACTGCCCGTTCATGTCCGATCCCGAGGGTCGGGTTCCCGACGCGAGCGTCAGCACTCATGGCATCAGCTCATACTCAATACCCTGCCGGGAATTCGGACACCCGGGCGTATCCCCGGATGCGCTGCCCGCCCCCCGACGGGGCCACTCGTCGCGAAAAAAGATCGAGGGCGCGTTTCGTGTAACGGCTACGGACGTGCTGCTCGCTCCGGGCAAGGTCAGGTGACCACGCGGAGTGCTTCACAGGCCCGCTCGACGAGTCTCATATCCTCCTGCTATGAGTGTCGTGTCGCTTCGGGAGATCACCGACGGCAATCGAGACGCCGTTCTCGCTCTCCGCGTCACGCCGATCCAAGCGCGATTCGTCAGTTCGGTCGCGGAGTCCCTTGCGGAGGCCGAGGAGACCCCAGAAGGCAAGCCTTGGTATCGGGCGGTCTACGCGGACGACCTGCCGGTCGGTTTCGTCATGCTCAGCTGGGACGTCACTCCTGAGCCGCCACGCATCATCGCGCTCTGGTTTCTATGGAGGCTTCTGATCGACGTGGAACACCAGGGGCGCGGGTACGGTCGCGAGGCGGTCAGGCTTGTTGCCGACATCGTGCGCGACAACGGAGCGCCAGAGCTGCTGACCAGCTACGGCCAGGGCGAGGGCGGGCCGGAGGAGTTCTATCGGCGTGTCGGCTTCAAGCCCACCGGCGATCTTGCTGAGAAGGGCGAGATCATTGTCGCGCTCGACCTCTCGTGATCGGGTAGGCCGATTCGTCGGCTGTCGGGAGTGCATCCGATTCGGGCGTGCGAGTCGTGCGGCGTCTCGATCAGCGGTCGAGCTGATCAGCGGTTCTGCTCGTCGCGCTGCCGCGTACGTGCCCTTCGCGCTCGTCGACGAAGCTCTGCCGACTGGCGCGCTGCCGCCTGGCTGCTCGAAGTCGCCTATCCCGACGAGTGGGGCGAGTCGAGTGCGAGCACCCGCGACGTCATCGACCGGGGCTACGGTTGACCGACATGAGTTCGAGTTCAGGATCGATCTGGGCGCGCACGCGAGGTCAGCTTCGAGTCGACGCTGAGAGCGGCGAGCCCGCTCGACGCGACGACGCCGAGCAGCCGCCCGCGCCGCTCGTCTCAGCGGGCGCTCGCTCCGAGCACGTCCCGAGCAGCGAGCCGACGATCGAGGGCTGGCTGCGTCGCGGCGACGGGCAACCCGGCTGGTCGTCGCTCGACACGGAGCTGAGCGACTCGTGACCGCGACGTTCCAGCTCGCGTCGCGCTCGACGTCGGGTGACGTGCGTCAGCTCCTGCGCCCCGTTCCGCCCGCTCTCGCTGACGCTGTCGGCGAGCCCGCTGCGAAGCACGCGCAGCTCACCGAGCGGCTCGGCAAGGCGACGAGCGTCGTGATCGCGACTCGACGTCGTCTCGAAGACGCGCAGCGCGCCGATGCTCAGGCTGCGGAGCGAGCGATCGCGAGCGGGACGGCGATGCCGAAGGCGAAGGCGACGAAGATCGCCGACGAGCTTCGCGAGCACGAGCGCGAGGTCGAGACGATCACGGAGCTGATCCCGACGAGCGCGCGCGCTGCTCGAAGCTGCCAGCGAAGTCGCGCTCGAAGTCAGCGCGTCGACGAACGCTGCCGCAGACGGAGCTGAGCAGCGTGCGATCGAGCTGCTCGCCGCTGCCGGAGACGCTCTCGCCGCGTCGAGCGATCTGCGCCAGCAGGCCGCGTGGCTGACGTCACTCGACGAGGACGGCGTCGTCGCGCCCTGGTCGCCGCGCAGCTCGTCGACGCAGGCCGCGCTCGCGATCGCAGACGCGATCCGGCGCGTCGAAGACGAGCGCGAGCGACGTCCCGAGTACCTCGTCGAGCGCGAGCGCGAGAAGGTCGCGCTGAACTCGGTCCCGGTCGAGGGCGGCTTCAAGACGCTCCCGCCGCCGCCGACGCGCGAAGAGATCGAAGCGCAGCGCGCGACGCGCTGACCGACCGGATCAGCCTCTACCCTCTCAGCGTGTTCGTGTAGCTGGCGAGCATCGTCGCGCTGCGGCCCGCTTCGGCGGGTCGTCGCGCGTCTGGGGTTGTCTGTCGTGCCCCTCGTGCAGACTCGGGCTCGACGATGCGAAGCTCTACGAACACGTCTCGTCGCAGCTCGTGAGCTACGACTGCCGCACCGAAGCCCTCGCGCGCATCGCCGGTGGCGACTTCGAGTCCGCGACGGTCGACCTGTTCCTCGAGCTGGGCTACTGGCGAACGAGGGCGCTCCTACGCGAGTGCGTCAGACGCGATCCCGCGAATGCCGAGAGCTACGAAGACGCTCTCGCGTACGCGTCGTGGATGCAGCGCCAGACGCGCTACTACGAGCAGCTCTTCCCGCGCGACTCCCTAGTCCCTCGCAACGCGGGGATGCGGCTCGTCGAGCTTCGACCGGGTGCTCGCGCTCGCTCCTCTCGCGCATCCGGCTCGTCAGCTCGTCGTCGGCGCAGGCGCAGCTCGGCGTCTGCTCCCGAACGACCAGGTAACGACGACGACCCTGACGACGACCCCGTAAGCCCCGCGCGCTCGGGAGGGCGCGGTGAGTCGCGCGCTCGCAGTCCCAGAGGTAAAAACACAGGTAAGAGCGTCCGGTGCCGAGGACTTCCTTCAGCGGCCGCGACTCCTCGCGCGGGGCTGTCCAGACGTGGACGTCTGGGACGCGGGTGCCAGGCTCGAGCACGCAGTCGAGCTTACTCGGACGGAGGGCCGGTGCAGACTCGCGATCCGGAGCGTTCGGATCGATTGAAGGGAGGCACGGTGAGGAGCGGCGAGAGACAACCTTCGTGTTCGGCTCGGGCACGCGTCGCACGCTCGACTTCGGCGAAGCAGGCGACGACTGGCGCCATCTCTGCGCCGTGCCTTGGGGGTCGAGGCGGCGTTGGGCAGGCCAAGAACCACGAGCCGCTCGATCCGCTCGTGCAGCAATATGCTTGAACCGTGGATTCTCTCGACGCGGTAGTCGAAGAGTCACACCGCGCGCTCGACGCCTTTTTCAAGGGGGACGCGAACCCGGTGAAGCCCTTGTTGTCGCATCGCGACGATGTCACGCTCGCGAATCCCTTCGGCCCTCCGCGGCGTGGTTGGACAGAGGTCGAGGAGACGTTGGAGCAGGCCGCTGCGAACTACAGAGACGGTGGGGTCGTAGGCTTCGAGGAGGTGTCGAAGTACGTCACGCCCGACCTTGCGTACGTGGTCGAGATCGAGCACTACCAGGCGAAGGTCGGGGGAAGCGACGAGATCACTCCGGTCTCGCTTCGCTGCACGACGATCTTTCGTCGAGAGGATGGCGGATGGAAGATCGTCCACCGCCACGCCGATCCGATCACCGCGGCTCGCCCCGCCGAGTCGGTAGTCCAGCGCTAGGGAGTGACGGGGACCTAGCGACGACGCCTAGCGACGAGTCGAGCGTGGCGTCATTGCCGCGTGCTGATCGAGCGGTCGGCACACGCTGTACGCGCATCGCGGCGAGGAACCGCTCGTCGACGCGCTGGACACCGTCCGGCGCGAGGCGTTCTGCATCGATCTCCCACTCCGGCCCGGGTACGACCGCCAGTGGACGCTGCGCCTGAAGCTCGACGAGCGACGGGCGTCGCTCGCGGTGAGCCGCGGCGGCACGAGGGGCGCCGCCGTCGACACGCGGACCTGGACGGTGAGGGTGTCGCGGGCCCTAGGCGCCGGCCGGCGCCGTCTCGACCTCGGTCGTCTCCGCGATCTCGCGGGCGACCTCGACGATGTCGCGGTTCGCGTTGTAGACACGGAGCTGGCGGTCTGCGCCGTTTCCGCGCGAGACCAGCTCGAGGACGCCCTCGAGCTCGCGCTCGGAGCCGAGCTCTCGTGCATGCGGGGCCAGCTCCGAGACCGTGCGCCGGATCAGGCGCGAGACCGGGACGCGGTTCCGCCGACCGGTGGCGAGGTCCATCACCGGCGCGTGGAGACCGTAGCGGGCAGCGAGCCACTTGTTCTCGCTCGTGAGGATGCGATGGTAGGAGGGGATCTCCTCGCCGGCGTCGTAGCGCTCGCTGAGCTGCTTCACGAGCGCCTGGCAGTAGGCGGCGATCGCGACCGCGTCCTCGATCCGGGAGACGGCGTCGCAGATGCGGACCTCGACCGTCCCCAGGCGGGGATGCAGCCGGATGTCCCACCAGATGTGCGTGTAGTCGGCGATGCAGCCCGACCGCTCGAGGCGGCCGACGACCTCCGCGTAGTCGGCGTAGTCGCGGAAGCGCGGCGGGGGCCCGGAGCGGGGAAAGGCGGAGAAGACCATCTGCCGGCTCGACGAGAGCCCTGTCGCCTCGCCGCGCCAGAACGGCGAGCTCGCCGACAGAGCGAGGAGGGGAGAGAGGTGCGGCAGCAGCCCGTTGACGACCTGGATCGCCTTCTCCGGATCGTCCACGGCGACGTGGACGTGCATGCCGAAGATGAGCTCCCGCCTGGCGACGTACTGGAGCTGGTCGATCAGCGCGCGGTAGCGGTCCTTCGCGGTGATCCGCTGGAGCTCGAAGAGGCTGAACGGGTGCGTGCCCGCGGAGCCCACACGGAGGCCCTTGTCCTGGGCGACTTCGGTGACGTACGCCCGCAGCGTCGTGAGGGCCGCCATCACGTCTCCTGCCGTCCGGCAGACGGGCGTCGCGATCTCGAGGACCGATTGCATGAGCTCTGCGTTGATCTGCTCCTCGAGCTCGTGGCCGCTGACGGCCGCGAGGATCGTGTCGATGTGCTGCACGAGGTCGAACGTCGTCGAGTCGAGGAGCTGGTACTCCTCCTCGACGCCGAGCGTGTACGGCTCGCCCGTCCCGAACGCGTGCTCGAGCACGCTCTCCGCAGGCGCCCCCTCGAGCCCCGTGATCGACGGCGGGATCGCCTGCTTCGGCGTCATTCGAGCATCGCGTCCGCGTCCATCTCCACCTTCCAGGCCGGGTCGAGCAGCCTCGTCACGACCATCGTGCTTGCGGGGCGGATCTCCGAGAAGACCTCGCCATGCGCGCGCCCGACGGCGTCCGCGTGCGCGGGATCGGTGAGGTAGACGCGCGTGCGCACCACCTGCTCGAGCCCGCTGCCCGCCTGCTCGAGCGCGCCGCCGATGATCCGCAGGCATAGGCGAGCCTGCTCGTAGGCGTCGTCCGGTGGCGGAGAGCCGTCCGGCGGGATCGGGGCGGTCCCGGCCACGTAGACGTGGCCGTCGACGACGACCGCGCGCGAGAACCCGACGGCCGGCTCGTACGGCGAGTGCCCCGAGATCAGGCGTCGCTCCATCAGGAGGCTAGTATCGCGCGGCGTGGAGGCGCTCCGCCAGATCGCCGACTGGCCGGTGCCGCTCGCAGCCGCCGGTGTGCTCGTCGACGGACGGGTCGAGACGGAGGGAGACACCGGGCGGCCGTTCCGGCTCGCGTCGGTGTCGAAGCCGGTCACGGCGCTCGCGCTGCTCGTGGCCGCGGAGGAGGGCGTCGTCGACCTGGACGAGCCCGCAGGGCCGCCGGGCTCGACCGTCCGGCATCTGCTCGCGCACGCGTCCGGGCTGCCGTTCGAGGGCACGGCTGCGATCGCCGCCCCCGGAACCCGGCGCGTCTACTCGAACGAGGGCTTCCGCCTCCTCGGCGCCCGCCTCGAGCAGCGGGCCGAGATGCCGTTCGCGGAGTACGTGCGCGCCGCCGTGGTCGAGCCGCTCGGCATCGGACTGGATCCCACCGGCGACCCCGGCTCCGGCATGCACGCGTCCCTTGCGGACGTCCTCGCGCTCGCGCGCGAGCTCCTGCAGCCGACCGTGGTCGCCCGCGAGACGCTCGACGAGCTGACGGCCGTGCAATTCCCCGGGCTCGCGGGCGTGCTCCCGGACTGGGGCCGGTTCGAGCCGCTCGACTGGGGTCTCGGCGTCCAGCTCGCGACCTCACCGCCGACGTGGATGGGCTCCCGCGTGTCCCGCCGCGCCTTCGGCCACTTCGGTGGCTCGGGGACCTTCCTCTGGGTCGATCCCGAGCGCGGGCTCGCGTGCGCCGCGCTCACCGACCGCGAGTTCGGCGACTGGTCGAAGGAGGCGTGGCCCGCGCTCTCCGACGAGGTCGTCGAGGAGGCTTCGCGCTAGAGACGGTCGCCGTCGTCGGCGAAGATCGGCCGCACGAGCTCGTCGAACGCCTTCGCGTCGCAGCTCGCGACGACGCACGGCGTCATCGTCGTGACGGTCGCCGTGCGAGGGATGTTCATCGCGAGGGCCACCTCTCCGAAGAACTCGCCCGCACGGATGATCCCCCGCTCGCCGAGCGACGTCTGAGACACGCCGGCGATGCCGGAGAGGAGGACGTAGAAGCGGTCGCCCGGATGACCCTCGTGGATCAGCACCGTGCCGGCGGCCACCTCCTCGCGCTGCATCCGCTCGGCGAGCTTCCCGAGCGTCTCCCCGGGAAGCGAGGCGAAGAGGCCCACGCGCGCGAGCTCGGTGACGCTGGCGGGAACGTGACGAGGGCTCATCGGACGCAGGCGGACGTTCGCGACATCGGGGGTACGGTACCCCGGTGGGCGTCCTCGACGGCTGGCGACATTGCCCGCGGTGCGCGTCGCCGCTCGAGCACGCCGACGGCCAGGTGAAGTGCGGCGCGTGCGGCTTCGAGCACTGGGCCCACTCGTCGCCGGCCGTCTCCGCCTTCGTCGGCGACGACCACGGCCGCGTCCTTCTGGGCCGCCGTGCAGTGGAGCCGGACGCGGGTCTCTGGGACTCGCCCGGCGGCTTCCTCGAAGCGGGGGAGGACCCGCTCGCGGGTCTGCGGCGCGAGTTGCGCGAGGAGACCGGGCTCGCGGCGGAGCCCGGCGCCTTCGTCGGCGCGTTCATCGACACCTACGGCCTCGGCGATGACGCACCGCCGATCCTCAACCTCGTCTGGGAGGTGACGCTCGAGCCGGGCGAGCCGACGCCCGCGGACGACGTCACCGAGCTGCGCTGGTTTCCGCGGGACGAGCTCCCTCCCGACGACGAGATCGCCTTTCGCTGGCTGGCACCGAGCCTGCGAGCGTGGGCGAGCACCGTCTCCTGACGCACCGAAGGGCCGGGATTCCGGCCCTTCGGCTAGGGGAGGGGGAGGGGGAAGCCTCGAACGAAACTCCTGGAAAACCGACTCATACCAGGATACTCCCCGCAGTGGAGGTGCCGCAGCCCGACTTCCCGGGCGACGGTGCGTCAGGCGGCGGCTTCGGCTGCGAGGCCGAGCGAGCGCTCGATCGCGCCCTTCGGCTGGGCGCCGACGACCGCGGAAGCCGGCTCCCCGTCCCTGAAGAGGATCATCGTGGGGATCGACATGACCCCGTAGCGGAGCGAGAGAGCCTGCTCCTCGTCGATGTTGACCTTGACGAGCTTGAGCTCGCCCTTCTGCTCCTCGACGATCTTGTCGAGCACGGGAGCGACCGCATGGCACGGGCCGCACCACTCCGCCCAGAAGTCCACGAGCACCGGGGTGTCGCTCTGCAGGACTTCCTGCTCGAACGTCGTCTCTGTCACGTCGATTGCCATCTGAACCTTTCGATCCTTTCTCCGAGGTATGAGCGTTGCTCAGAGGCTAACGCTCCTTCACTCTCGATCCTTCCCGGAACTGCGACCTCCTACACTGACCGACGTGGCGCGCATCTTCCCATCGCTGCCGGACAAGCCGGATCACGATGCGCTCGAGCGCGAGCTCCTCGAGGTCTGGGAGCGCGAGAGGACGTTCGAGAACCTCCGAACGCTGAACCGCGGAGGCCCGCGCTTCAGCTTCGTCGACGGGCCCGTCACGGCGAACAAGGCGCTCGCCGTGCACACGGCCTGGGGGCGCACGCTGAAGGACGTCTTCCAGCGCTACAAGGCGCTGCGCGGGTTCGAGCAGCGCTACCAGAACGGCTTCGACTGCCAGGGGCTCTGGATCGAGGTCGGCGTCGAGCGTGAGCTCGGCCTCAACTCGAAGCGCGAGATCGAGGAGTACGGGCTCGCGGAGTTCGCGCGCCGCTGCCGCGAGAAGGTGATCTGGTCTGCGACCGAGCTCACGAAGGGATCGAAACGCCTCGGGCAGTGGATGGACTGGGGCGCCGACTACTTCACGTTCTCGGACACGAACATCGAGTACATCTGGCGCTTCCTGAAGCTGATGCACGAGCGCGGCTTCCTGTACAAGGGCCACCGCTCGACCGAGTGGTGCCCTCGCTGTGGCACCTCGATCTCCCAGCACGAGCTCTCGCAGGCCGGGGTGTACCAGGACAAGACCGATCCGTCGCTCTTCGTCCGGCTTCCGCTCGAGGACCGCGCCGGGGAGTCGCTCGTCGTCTGGACGACGACGCCATGGACGCTCCCGGCGAACGTCGCTGCGGCGGTGCGGCCGGATGCCGAGTACGGGCGTCGGGAGAACGGCGAGTGGGTCGCGGTGGCCCGGTATCCGGACGAGCGATTCGTGCAGCGGGTCGAGGGCTCCGAGCTCGTCGGCCTCCGCTACCGCGCGCCGTTCGCCGATCTCGCACCTGCAGCCGAGGTCGAGCACCGCGTGATCCCGTGGGACGAGGTCTCGCTCGAGGAGGGCTCGGGCATCGTTCACATCGCGCCCGGCGCGGGGCAGGAGGACTTCGAGCTCGGCCGTCTCCACGACCTTCCCGTGCTGAGCCCCGTCGACGAGTCGGGCCGTTTCTACGACGCGTACGGATGGCTGCACGGGCTCTCTACCACCGAGGCGGCGGACCAGATCGTCGGCTGGCTTGCCGAGAAGGGCGTGTTGCTCGAGGCAGGCACCTATCTGCACCGCTACCCGCACTGCTGGCGCTGCGACACGCCGCTCATCTGGCGCGTGACGGACGACTGGATGATCTCCGTGGACGAGCTGCGCCAGCCGCTGCTCGACGCGAACGCCACCGTGGAGTGGACGCCCGAGTACATGGGCAAGCGCATGGACGACTGGCTCCGCAACATGGGCGACTGGAACATCTCGCGCCGGCGCTACTACGGGCTCCCGCTGCCGATCTACGAGTGCGGCAGCGGACACGTCACGGTCATCGGGTCGAGGGCGGAGCTCGAGGAGCTCGCGCTCTCGGGCCTCGAACAGCTCGAGGAGCTGCGGCGGCCGTGGATCGACGAGGTGCCGATCCGCTGCCCGGCCTGTGGCGAGACCGTGCGCCGAATCCCCGAGGTGGGCGACGTGTGGCTCGATGCCGGGATCGTCCCGTTCTCGACGCTCGGCTGGGAGAGTCCCGAGCGCGTCCCGCAGGGCTATGCGACGGGCGCGGCAAGAGGCCTGACGACCGCAGACCTGCCGGACCACGCGTACTGGGAGGAGTGGTTTCCCGCGGACTGGGTCTCCGAGATGCGGGAGCAGATCCGGCTCTGGTTCTACTCGCAGCTCTTCATGTCCGTCGCGCTCGTCGGCCGGGCGCCTTTCCGGAAGGTCCTGGGCTACGAGAAGATGCTCGACGAGCAGGGCCGGGAGATGCACGGCTCGTGGGGCAACATGATCGACGCGCAGGATGCCTTCACCCGCATGGGCGCGGACGTCATCCGCTGGCAGTGCGCCTCGCAGCCCTCGGACCGCAACATGAAGTTCGGCTTCGGGCCGGCGCACGAGATCCAGCGCTGGCTGCTGACGCTCTGGCATTCCGCGAAGTTCCTCGTCGACTACGCCTCCCTCGAGTCCTGGCAGCCCGCGTCGGCCGATCTCGCGGGCGGGCCGGACGGAGACCTCCAGCCCCTCGACCGCTGGCTCCTCGAGCGCACGCACGGGCTCGTCGCGGAGGCCGAGGCGAGCTACGAGAGCTGGAGCAGCCCGGGTGTCGTCCGGGCGTACGAGTCCTTCGTCGACGACGTCTCGAACTGGTACATCCGGCGCTCCCGGCGGAGGTTCTGGGACGGAGACGAGACGGCGTTCCGCGTGCTCTGGTACGCGCTCGTGCAGGGGCTCCGGGTCGTCTCGCCGCTGATGCCGTTCCTCACCGACCACCTCTGGCGCGTGCTCACGGCACCGGTCGACGCCGCCGCGGAGTCGGTGCACCTGTCCGGCTGGCCCGAGGTTCCAGCGATCGACTCTGCGCTCCTCGACGAGGTGGCCGAGCTCCGTCGGGTCGTCGAGCTCGGTCGCCAGGCACGCTCCTCGGCCGGGGTGAAGCTCCGCCAGCCGCTCCGCGCCCTCGTCGTCGCCGGCGCGCCGCTGGCTGAAGGGCACGCGGGCGAGATCGCGGAGGAACTCCGCGTCAAGGACGTCACCTTCGGCGACGTCGAAGCGAGCGAGCTGCGCGTGAAGCCGAACCTCCGGGTGCTGGGGCCGAAGCTCGGCGCCGAGCTCTCGAAGGTGAGGGCCGCGCTCGAGTCGGGCGCGTTCGAGGAGCTCGCGGGCGGAAGCTTCCGCGCGGCCGGTCACGAGCTCCGCCCGGACGAGGTGCTCGTCGAGCGTCAGGGCAAGGAGGGCTGGTCGGTCGCGGCGTCGGACGGTCTGACCGTCGCGCTCGACCTCCACCTCGACGACGAGCTCGAGCGCGAGGGCCGTGTCTACGAGCTCGTGCACGCGGTCAACACGATGCGCAAGGAGGCGGGCCTCGAGCTCAGCGACCGCATCGGGCTGACGATCCCGGAGCGGGACGCAGACCTTCTCGAGCACGAGGAGTGGATCGCGCGCGAGACGCTCGCCGTTTCGGTGGAGGCGGCGGGCGCGGAGCTCCGCTTCGAGCAGCGCTAGTCGCCGGCGACGAAGAACGCCCAGCTGCCGTCCGGCTCGATCCCGGCCCGCCAGCCGAGGTAGCCGATCCCTGGCGGGAACAACATCGTGAGCGGTCCGAGCGGCGCGAGGAGCTCCCGCTCGTGCGGGGAGACGTCGTCGGCGCTCTCGATCGTGTACGCCCACGGCCAGACGTAGAGGCCGCGCGAGAGGACGTACGGCATGCGCAGGATCGCGGCCAGCGTCTCGAGCGGCCGCGCGTCGCTCGTCCGCTCGAGCTCCCGCCAGTACGCGATCGCGCCGCCCTTGACAGAGTCGCCGAACGCGTAGGCGAGATCCGCGGGCACGAGCGGGCGCAGCTCCTCGTAATCGCCGGACTCGGCGGCTTCGAGCAGCGCGGCGCGCGTCTCTTCGACGGCCGCCGGGAGGTCGCCGATCACCGCCGTGGTCGTCGTCTCCGTGGTTGTCGTCTCGGTCACCGTCTCCGCGGCCTCGAGCTCGCGGCCGGCAAGCCATCCCGCGAGGCCGCCGAGCACGAGCAGCGCCGCAGCGCCGAGGACGACGAGTGTCCGCATCAGCCCTTCGCGGCGAGCTCGAGCTCGCGGCGCAGCTCGACGGGGAGGCGGAAGGTGACATCCTCCTCGACGAGGCGGTACGGCTCGATGTCGCCGACACCGCGGGCGCGGAACCAGTCGCAGACGCGGCTGACGAGCTTCTCGGGGGCCGACGCGCCCGAGGTGATGCCGACCGTCTCGGCACCGTCGAGCCAGGCCTCCTCGATCTCGCCCTCGTCGTCGATCAGGTGCGCGTCCGTTCCGGCCGCCCGGGCGGTCTCGACGAGGCGGTTCGAGTTCGACGAGTTCCGCGAGCCGATCACGAGGAGGACGTCGATCTCCGGCAGCATCTCCTTCACAGCCCACTGCCGGTTGGAGGTCGCGTAGCAGATGTCCTCCTTGCGCGGCGCGCGGATGTCCGGGAAGCGGCGGCGGAGCGCGGTGATGATCTCGCCCGTCTCGTCCACGGAGAGCGTGGTTTGCGTGACGTAGGCGAGCTTGGCGTCGAGCGGAAGCTCGAGCGCCTCGACCTCCTCGACCGTCTGGACGAGGACGGTCGCCTCGGGCGCCTCGCCCATCGTCCCGACGACCTCCTCGTGCCCCGCGTGCCCGATCAAGACGACGGTGTACCCCTCGTCGGCGTAGCGGCGCGCCTGTACGTGCACCTTCGTCACGAGCGGGCACACCGCGTCGATGACGTTGTGCCCGAGCCGGGCGGAGTTCTCGAACACGGTCGGGGCGACCCCGTGCGCCGAGTAGACGACCGTGGCTCCGGCCGGCACCTCGGTCTCCTCCTCGACGAAGATCGCACCCCGCGCCTCGAGGTCGCGGACGACGTGGATGTTGTGGACGATCTGCTTGCGCACGTACACGGGCGCGCCGTAGTGCTCGAGCGCACGCTCGACGGTCTCGACGGCGCGCTCGACCCCTGCGCAGTACCCGCGCGGAGAGGCGAGGAGGACGCGCTTCACCATCGGCCGAAGCGTAGCCCCCGGACGTTCGACGTCGGACCCTTCAGCGTGCCGACTGCGCGAGGAGGATGCCCGCGATCACGACCGCACCGCCGACGAGCTGGGCGGCGCCGAAGCTCTCGCCGAGCCACGCCCAGGCGACCGCGGTGGCGACGACAGGCTCGAGCGTCGCGACGATCGAGGCGCGCGTCGCGCTCAGGTGCCGCAGGGCGCCCGTGAGCAGCGAGAACGTGACCATCGTCCCCACCACGACGATGAAGCCGACGAGCCCCCAGACCGGCGCCGAGTGCCCGGACAGGTTCCCCTGCAACGAGACCGAGTCGTCGAGGACGTCCCAGGGGAACTCCCACAATGGCTGGACGACCGCCCACAGCGCTGCGGCGAAGAGGAAGCCGTAGAACGAGAGCGAGATGGGATCCCGGTGTCGGCGCTCGCGCTCGGCCATCAGCAGGTACGCGGTGAGCCCCAGTGCGCCGCCGAGCGCCGCCGTGACGCCGACCGTGCTGAAGGCCATGCCGGTCCAGATCTCGACGACGACCGCGAGCCCCGCGATGCAGAGCACGACGGCGACCCAGATGCGCCGGCGGATGTGCTCGCGGTAGACGAAGCGCGCGAAGAGCGCGACGAAGAGCGGCGCGGTGAACTCGATCAGCAGCGCAACCCCGACGGGCAGGTTGTGGATGGCGACGAAGTAGAGCCACTGGACGAGCGCCACCCCGACGACCCCGAAGGCGGCGAGGAAGACGAGCTCGCGGCGGCCGACGCGGAGGCTCTCCGTCGAGAAGGCGAGCAGGAACACGAGCAGCCCGAGCGCGGCGCACGTGGCGCGGATCTGGGCGAGCTCGAGCGAGGAGAGCCCCGAGTCGAGAACGACCTTCGACACGCTCCCGTTGACCGCGAAGAGCGTCGCCGCCGTCGCGACCATCGCGTACCCGAGCCGCGTTCGATCGTCGGTGCGCCCCTCCGGGAGCAGCGTGGGGGCGTCGACCATCGCGGCAGGCTAGACGCCGATGACGCGATCTCGACGAGCGACCGCCCTACACTGTCGCGGACGGGGCGTAGCTCAGCCTGGTAGAGCGCCCGCTTTGGGAGCGGGAGGTCGCCGGTTCAGATCCGGCCGCCCCGACTTCGTGAGGCCGGTCGCCCTCGTCGCGGTAGCAGCTTTCGTGCTGGTCGCGGGGGCCGCCGCAGACCCGTCCGCGAGCGGGTTCCGCGGGACGATCTCCCGCATCGACGCCACGCAGGCGAAGCGCATGACCGGAGTCTCGTGGCGCCCGGGTTGCCCCGTCTCGCTCCGCGACCTTCGGCTTCTCCGCCTCTCGCACCGGGGCTTCGACGGGAAGGTGCGGACGGGCCGGCTCGTCGTCCACCGCGACGTCGCCCGCGAGGTCGTCGCGGTCTTCCGGAGGCTCTACGAGGCCAGGTTCCCCGTCCGCCGCATGCAGCCGGTCGACGCCTACGGGGGCAGCGACTTCCGCTCGATCGAGGCCGATAACACGTCGGCATTCAACTGCCGCCACGTGGAGGGCACGCTCCGCTGGTCGGAGCATGCCTACGGCCGGGCGCTCGATCTCAACCCGATCGAGAACCCGTACGTCTCCGGCGGGCGCACGTCGCACCGCGCCAGCACCCCGTATCTCGACCGCGCACGACGGCGGCCCGGGATGGCCTACGAGGGCGGCGCGGCCGTCCGCGCCTTCGATGCGAGCGGGTGGGGCTGGGGCGGGCGCTGGGCGGCAAGGTAGTGATCGACGCCACCAACAACCTCGGCGGCGGCGCCGTGAGCAGCGTCGAGGCGATCGCGGCCGCGGCGCCGGACGCGCACGTCTACCGCGCCTTCAACACGCTCGGCTGGGAGAACTTCGCTGACCCGAGCTTCGGCGG
>Ga0209814_10000204_pt1 | contig 17919 bp, 14 predicted proteins | sample SoiMetdeltSBSDD1_FD_187597 | JGI IMG/M metagenome (GOLD analysis project Ga0209814, IMG submission 187597) | Bulk soil microbial communities from a Populus tree surrounding site in Tennessee, USA - Soil MetaG P. deltoides SBSDD1 (SPAdes) (version 2) | ecosystem: Environmental > Terrestrial >... | reverse complement strand
CGCCTGACGTATGACGTCTGGACGTGGCTCGTTCCGGTCGGCGAGCTTCGCATCTGAGGGCGATGCGGATCCTGGTCGCCGAAGACGAGACGATCATCCGGCTCGACCTCGTCGAGATGCTCGCCCGCGCCGGGCTCGAGGTCTGCGCGGAGGCCCGCGACGGCGAGGAGGCGGTCATCCTCGCGCGCGAGCACGCGCCAGACCTCGCGATCATGGACGTCAAGATGCCGCGGCTGGACGGCATCGAGGCGGCGCGGAGGATCCTCGACGAGCGGCCGATCCCGATCGTGATGTTGACCGCCTATGGCCAGGAGGAGCTCGTGCACCGAGCCGTCGAGGCCGGAGTCTTCGGTTACCTCGTCAAACCGTTCCGCGAGCAGGACCTGCTCCCGGCGATCCGGGCAGCACGAGCCAGGCACGACGAGTTGCTCGCTCTTCGCGAGGAGGCGGAGTCGCTTGCCGACGCGCTCGCGGCACGAAAGACGATCGAGCGGGCGAAGGGCCTCCTGATGGAGAAGGAAGGCCTTTCCGAGCAGGACGCGTTTGCGCGACTGCGCAAGGCCTCCCAGGTCTCGGGCCGACCGCTCAAGGTCGTGGCCGAGGCCGTCGTAGCCACGCTCGGCGACGCCAACGCTTAACCGAACGGCAACCGAAGCCCAACGAAACCCGCGTTTTGCTCAACGGAGGCTCTGCTTGACTTGGGAGCGATCCACGACAAGGAGCTCTTTCGTGGCCACGGCGGGTACCGGGGCTCAATCGAACGGCAGGCTCCACGTCGGAATCGCCGGATGCGCTGGTCTGGCCGGCCGAGCCGTCTCGCGTAGGGGGCGAGCCTTCGGCTGGATCGTGGCCCTCGCGGCCTGCGCGGCGGCGCTCGGCACCGGGCTGCTCGGCGTCTACCGCTATGTCGACAACTTCTGGCTCTACCGCGGCTACGCGCCGCCACGCGATCCCGCCTGGGTGAAGCAGCGTGGTACCGCGCAGACGATCCAGGTGCGTAGCGCAGCCATCGGCGGCCGCAGCCAGCAGGTGATCGTCTTCCTGCCGCCCGGTTACGCGCAGCACCCCCGGCGCCGCTACCCCGTCTTCTACCTCCTGCATGGGTCGCCTGGGCTCCCGAATGCCCTGCTCCTGACCGTCAAGGCCGGCGTCGTCGAGGACGAGCTGGTGGCGAAACACGAGATCGGGCCGATGATCCTCGTGATGCCGTTCGGCTCGTCGAGCCGCTTCACGGACACGGAGTGGGCGAACGGCGTGCGGCCGAAGTCGGGGTGGGAGACCTTCCTGGCGCGCGATGTGGTCGCCGCGATCGACCGCCGCTATCGGACGATCCGTGCCGGGCGGGCCCGCGCGCTCGGGGGGCTCTCGGAAGGCGGCTACGGGTCGTTGAATGTCGGCCTCCACCACCCCCGCGAGTTCCGGGTGATCGAGAGCTGGTCGGGCTACGAGCAGGCCGACGACATCCTCTCGATCTTCGGTAGCCAGAAGCGTCGGCTCGCCTACAACAGCCCGGCTGTCTACGCGCCAAAGGTCGCACGCGACCTCCGCCGGCGCGGCACGTACGTCTGGTTCTACTCGAGCCTCGGCGACCGAGCGCTCAGCGAGAACGTCGCGTTCGCGCACGAGCTCACGCGACTGCATGTTCGCCATCGGTTCGTCGTCGTCACCGGTGGACATACGTGGCGCGCCTGGCGCGACTACTTCCCCGACGCGATCCTCGCCGCCTCGAGGGGGCTCGGCCGTGGGTAGAACCGTTCGGATCGCCCGCGCGGCAGCAGGCGGCGTGCTCGCGTTCGTCGTCGTCTGCTCGACGCAGGGCTGGCTCTACGAGCTGCGGAGCGCGACGCTCGCCGGGCCGAGGATCCGCGACGCACTACCTCTCGACGAGCTTCCGCGCCACGACTCGGTCTCGCTGCTCCTGTTCGTGGCGGTGTGGGGAGCCGCCGGCGTCGCTGTCGGCCTGCTGGCGCGGCGGGCGCGGATCGAGCGGCTGACCGCCGCGCTACTGGCCGCGCTCGCGACCGGGCTCTGGCTCCTCGCCACCACCTGGGTATCGCTCGTCGTCGTCCGGCAGGTGGCGAACCGGCAGGCCTTCCACGCGGCGATCCACGTGCCCGCGCTCTACCTCGCGGCCGGCCTGATCGGCCTCGGCTGCGCCGTGTTCGCCCGTAGCGCCGCCAAACCGTCGCGCCGCGCGCCTCTGATTCTTGCCGCGCTCGTGGCGGCGGCCGGGATCCTCGACATCGCTTCCGCCGCGACGCCGGAGTTGACCGAGCGGCTTCGGATGGTCGAGGCGATCGCGCCGGACGTGGTGCCGGGGCTCGCGAGCGCGGTCATCGTGCCGACCGGGCTGGCGTTGATCGTGCTCGCGCGGGGCCTGCGTCGCAGGCGGCGCCGCGCCTGGCAGCTGACCGTCGCGCTCGTCCTCGTCGCAGGCGCGCTGCACATCCTCAAGGGGTTGGACTACGAAGAGGCGACGATCAGCATCACACTTGCCCTTGCACTCGTCGCGCGCCGGGACGACTTCGACCGCGGCGGCGACCCCGCGACTAGGGCGGAGATCGCGCTCCGCGCTGTTATCTACACGGTCGCCATCTTTGCCTACGGCACGGCCGCGCTTTGGGTCAACCGCATCGAGGTCGACAGGCCGTACTCGTTCGCGTTCGCGCTAAGAGAGACGGCGGCGGCGCTCGCCGGCCTGCATCCGCGCGGGTCAGAACACTTGAGCGGCCGGTTCGGCGAGTGGTTCCCACTCTCCGTGTTTCTGCTCGGCGTCAGCGGCGTCCTTTGGCTGCTCGCGAGTTGGCTCGCGCCCTGGCGTTATCGCTGCAACCGGCGCGAGCACGAGCAGGAACGAGTCCGGAAGCTCGTGAGCGAGCACGGCGTCGACACCCTCTCGCCCTTTGTGCTCCGCCCCGACAAGTCTTACTTCTTCACGGCGGACGAGCGCGCTTTCCTCGCGTACCGGGTAATCGCGGGCGTCGCCGTCGTCTCCGGTGATCCGATCGGTCCGCCGGCCGCAGTCGATGAGCTGATTCCCGATTTTCTGCAGTTCGCGCGCGAGCGGGACTGGCGAGTCGCCGTGCTCGGCGCCGGCGAGGGGAGCCTGCAGCTCTATGCCCGGCACGGGCTCCGCGCTCTCTACCACGGCGACGAGGGCGTGATCGAGGTCGCGCCGTTCTCCCTCGAGGGAAGGGCGATCCGCAAGGTCCGGCAGTCGGTCCACCGGCTCGAGCGTGGCGGCTACATAGCCCGATGTGTCTTCGCGGGCGACGTCGACCCGGCGCTGGCGGCCGATCTCGTCGGGGTTTCGGACGCTTGGCGTGGCTCGCAGCCGCAGCGCGGTTTCACCATGGAGTTTGGTTCGCTGTTCGACGTCGTTGGCCGGGAGGCTCTCTTCGTAATCGGGCACGACGCGGCAGGCGAAGTTGCCGGCTTCTTCCACCTGGCCGTCTCTCCCGCGAGCCGGACGCTCTCGCTGTCGTCGATGCCGCGACGCCGGACGACTCCGAACGGCTTCAACGAGTGGCTCGTCGCCGAAACGGTTGCGTGGGCGCGCGAGCATGGGTTCGAGCGGGTGTCGCTCAACTTCTCGCCCTTCGCGGCCGTGATGGCACCGAACGGCCGGCTCTCTCCGCCGCAGCGCGTCCAGCGCAGGCTTCTCTACCAGCTCAAGGGAACGTTTCAGTTCGACAACCTGTTGGCCTTCAACCGGAAGTTCTTTCCGCGGTGGCAGAAACGGTACGTCGTGCTCGAGAGTCTCACCGACCTGCCTCGCGTGGGCTTCGCCGGGCTGGCCGCCGAGGGCTACCTACCGCTTGTGGGGCAGCGCCGATGAACACGCTCGTCTCGTTCCTCCTAGCCGCGGCGTCTGCGCTCGCGCTCAACTGGGGCTTCTTCGCACAGCACCGGCAGGCCTCGCAGCTGCCTCCGCTCCGCGTCCGGCGGCCAGTTCACTCGCTTGCGCTCCTGTTCTCGGACGGCCGCTGGCTGGCTGGGTTCCTGGTCGGGATCTGCGGTTGGGGGCTCTACGTGGCCGCGCTTTCGCTGGGGACGCTCTCACTCGTGCAGGCGGCATCGGCAGGAGGGATCGGGATACTCGCGCTGCTCGTCTGGCGGCTCGACGGGGTGCGCCTCTCGCACCGCGAGTGGGCCGGAGTCGGGCTCGCGGTCTCCGGGCTGGCGCTGCTCGCCGCCTCGCTCGCAGGGAGCGGGACGACCCATCCGTTCGCCGCTCACGCGTCGTGGCAAGGCGTCGCGGCCTGGATGGCCGTCACGGGCCTGGTCGCGGCAGCGTTCGCCGGCCCGCTGGCGCGCCGGGTCACGGACGGCGCCGGGCTCGGCATCGCCGCCGGCCTCTGCTACGCGGCCGGCGATGTCGGGACGAAAGCCGTGGTCGGCGGCGCCGCCCGCATTCTCTTCTCGCTACCGGTGCTCGCCGCGCACGGTCTCGGCTTCGTCTGCCTGCAGCTGGGGTTCCAGCGTGGCGGGGCGATCGCGACGGCGGGAGTGGCGACGCTTTTCACGAACGCGGTGCCCATCGCAGCCGGAATGGCGCTCTACGGGGATGGTCTGCCCTCGGGGCCGCTCGGAGTGGTTCGGCTGCTCTCCTTCGCTGCGGTCGTCACTGGGGCGGCGTTGCTCACGCGTGCGCCCGCGTCGTCGGCCGAAAAGGTTCGCGCCGCGCCGTTATCGGCCCGTTGAAACGAGTCGGCTGGGGTCTCCTCCTCATTGCGCTGATCGCGGCGGGAGCCGTCGCGCAGGCCGCTCTCAAAAGCGAGCGCTCCGAGGGCAAGCCCTCGATGCGGCTAGCTTCGTTCGTGTCCAAGGCGGTGCGGGGGCGCGTCCATCTAGTCATCCTGCTCCCGCCCGGGTACTCCCACGGAGGTCGCCGCTACCCGGTGATCTACTTCCTGCACGGCCTGCCCGCCTCGTCGAGTGCCTACCGCAACGTCGGCTTCCTGAGCAACGCGCTCACGGCCCTGCGCGCGCAGGCGATCCTGGTAGCTCCACAAGGGGCGCGCGACGACGACACAGACCCGGAGTACCTGGACTGGGGCCCGGGCCGCAACTGGGAGCAGGCCGTCTCGAAGGAGCTACCGGCGTACGTCGACTCCCACTACCGGACGATCCCCAACCGGCGCGCCCGCGCCCTCGTCGGGCTTTCCGCCGGCGGCTACGGCGCGGTCTCGCTCGCCTTTCACCACCTGGACGACTTCGGCGTCGTCGAGTCCTGGAGCGGCTACTTCCACCCCACCAATCCGCAGGGAACGGCCGGCCTCGACCTCGGCTCGACGAGTCGCGACCGGCGCGCAGATCTGCACAACGCGGTCACCCGGCTTGGGGATGCGTTCCGCGCGCATCCCACGTTTTTCGCCTTCTACGTGGGCCGCGGCGACGCGCGCTTCCGCGACGAGAACCTCGCGCTCCACCACGAGCTCGCGGCCGCCGGGGTTCCGCACGTCTTCGAGCTGTACCCGGGCGCGCACGGGAGCCGGATCTGGAACACGCATGCGTGGGCGTGGCTACGGCTGGCGCTGGAGCATCTGACGCCCCTGAGCCGCTCGGACCCGCCCGGGCCGAGTGGCTTCGTGCACGTGAAGAAGGGCCCGGCAGGCGGCGTGGTCCTGCGAGGCCGAATCCCGAACAGCGTCGTCCCGGGCGACCGTCGGGACAGCGCGATCTACCTGCCGCCGGGCTACCGGGCCGGCACGCGCTACCCGGCGATCTTCCTCCTGCACGGCTTTCCCGGCTCGCCTTCGGGCTACTACGACAGTCTCCAACTCGCGACGGTCGCCGACGGCCTGATCTCGTCGCATCGCGTCGCACCGTTCGTCGCTGTCATGCCGGTCGCGGGGCGCGTGAGCGGCAAGCGCAGCGACGAAGAGTGGGCGGGGCGGTGGGAGGCTTACCTCGTTCGCGACGTGGTGCCGTGGGGGGCCACCCACCTCTCGTTGGAGAGCGGTCCGAGCCGTCGCGCGATCGCCGGCCTCTCCGCAGGCGCCTACGGAGCGGTCGACATCGCGCTCCGGCACCCCGGCCTTTTCGGCGTCGCGGAGTCGTGGTCCGGGTACTTCAGACCGTTCCGCGACGGCCCGCTCGCGCACGCGGACGCGGCCGAGCTTGCTGCCCACGATCCGACTCTGCTCGTGCGGCGCGAAGGGGCTCGGCTGCGGAGTGGCCACGTCCGTTTCTTCCTTTCGACCGGCTTCAACCACGGCGGCATCTTTCGGAGCTGGACGTTCGAGTTTGCTCGTGAGTTGCAGGCGCTCGGGATTCAGCACCGCCTGTGGGCCTCGCAGAGGCCGGACGGGGGCCGGTACCTACGGCTGCAGCTGCCCGCGGCGCTGGAGTACGCGTTCGGGTAGTTCTACTAGGCCTGGGCTTGCTCGAAGAGCTGCTCCCAGCGCGCGAGCAGCGCCTGGAGCTCATCTCGCGCGGCGCGGTGCGCCGCAAGCGTCTCGGCGTCGCCCCAGTCCTCGGCCAGCTGCTGCTCGAGCTCGGCGACCGCCTGCTCGCGGGCCGCAATCTCGGACTCGACGCGTTCGAGCTCGCTCGCGCGCGGCGCCGAGGGCGTTGCCGGAGCGGCCTTCCGCGGGCGCTTGACGGGGTCCTGAGGCGGAGACGGAGGCGCGGCGAGCTCGTCCCGCCGTCGCACGTAGTCGGCCCAACCCCCGTCGTAGGAGCGGATCGTCCCGTCCTCGACCGCGAGCGTGCGATGCGCGACCGCGTCGAGCAATGCGCGATCGTGGGAGACGAGCAGGACCGTGCCGGGAAACGCCTCGAGCGCGAGCTCGAGCGCCTCGCGGCTCTCGAGGTCGAGGTGGTTCGTCGGCTCGTCGAGGAGCAAGAAGTTGGCGCCCGAGGCGACGACAAGTGCAAGCGCGAGCCGCCGCCGCTCGCCGCCGGACAGCTTGACGACCGGCTTGTCCTGCTCCTCCCAGCCCGAGAAGAGGAAGCGCCCGAGCAGGTTCATAGCCTGCGGCCGCTTCAGGCCGGTCGCCTTCTGTGCGCAGTCGAGCACGCTGCCGGTCTCGTCCAGCTCCACCTCGTGCTGCGAGAAGTAGGCGGGTACGACGCCGTGGCCGAGCCGCAGCGAGCCCTCGACCGGCTCCCGCAGCGCGAGCAGCGTCTCGAGGAGAGTCGTCTTGCCCGAGCCGTTCGGTCCGACGAGAGCCACGTGCTCCCCTCGCTCGACCGCGAGGTCGACCTCGTGGAGCAGCGCCTTCTCGCCGGCAGCGATCTCGAGCCCGCGCGATTCGACAACCGTGCGGCCGCTCCGCGGCGGGTCGAGGAACTCGAAGCCAAGTCGCTTGTTCCTCTGCGTCAGCGACTGCAGCTCGTCGGTCGCGTGTTTGCGCTCTCGCTCCAGGCGCCGAATCTGCGTCAGCTTCGCCTGCGCCTGGCGCGCCTTCTCCTTCTTGTAACGGAACCTCTCGACGAAGCGCTCGAGCCGCGCGATGTCGACGGACAGCCGGTCGGCGGTCTTTCCGGCCGCCGACGCGCGCGCCGCCTTTTCAATCCGCCACGCGTGCCACGGCCCGGAAAAGTAGATCGAACGGCCGCCGCCGAGCTCGAGCACGCCGTTCGTGACCGCCTCGAGGAACCAGCGGTCGTGGGCGACGAGGATGATCCCGGCATCGAGCGACTGCAGCTCCTGCTCGAGCCACTCGAGGCTGGCGACGTCGAGATGGTTGGTCGGCTCGTCCAGGAGGAGCAGATCGGGATCGCCGCCGAGGGCCCGCGCCAGCGAAGCGCGGGTCAGCTCGCCGCCCGAAAAGGTCTCGAGCGAGCGGTCGAGATCCGGCTCTGCGAAGCCGAGGCCACGGACGACCGAGGCAGCGCGCTCGCGCCACGCGTAACCGCCCGCGTGCTCGAGGCGTCCCTGCGCGTCCGCGTAACGCCGGAGCGTGGCCTGGTCGTGGGCTCCCGCCGCCATTTGCTGCTCGAGCGTGCGGAGCTCCTCTTCGGTGGCGACGAGGTCCGAGGCGCCCGAAAGGACGTATTCGCGCAGGGTCAGCCCCTGCTCGAGCGGCGGCCGTTGGTCGTGCAGGGCGACGCGAGTTCCCTTCGAGAAGACGAGCTCGCCGCCCTGGTAGTCGGTCTCGCCGTTCAGGATCCGGAGCAGCGTCGTCTTGCCGGAGCCGTTCGGCCCGGAGAGCGCGATCCGGTCGCGCCGCTCGACCTTGAACGAGACACCGTCGAACAGCTGCCAGCCGGACAGCTCCTTCCGGAGCTGGGATGCGATGACGAGCGCCATCGCCTAAGCCTAGATTCGGCCTGCGCCCAGGCGTAATCCGCGCGACGAGTCTGTGACAACTCTGTGCCGATTCGCGAACGGACACTTTCGGCCGGTGAGCTCCTCCCGGTACCAAGGAGGACGTGACCCCCGCGATCCGATCGGAGCTGCCGATGCATCGATTCCGCCACCTGTTCACGCTTGGCCTCGCCGCGCTGCTGCTCGTTGCGCCCGCCGCCCACAGTGCCTCCGCCGACATGGTGATCAGCCAGGTCTTCGCCGGCGGCGGCAACTCGAATGCGCCGTACGCGAACGACTTCGTCGAGCTGTTCAACCGCGAGGGCACGACTGTCGACCTGGCCAACTGGTCCGTGCAGTACGCATCCGGCGCCGGGACGACGTGGCAGGTGACGCCTCTATCCGGCTCCGTGCCGCCCGGTGGCCGCTACCTCGTCCAGCTCGCGTCCGCGGCGGCGGTTGGAGCGCCCCTCCCGGCACCGGACGCGACGGGAACGACGAATCTCGCCGTTTCCGGCGGCAAGGTCGCGCTCGTTCGGACCGCCACGGCACTTGTCTGCGGCGCCGCTGCGGGCAGCTGCTCCGCCGATCCAGGCGTCGCCGACCTGATCGGATACGGCTCGGCGACGGACTACGAGGGAAGCGGCCGAGCGCCGACGATCAGCAATACCACGGCCGAACTGCGCGCCGGAGACGGATGTACCGATACCGACGCGAACTCGAGCGACTTCTCGGCACAGCCTCCGGTGCCTCGCAACTCCGCTGCCGCTGTCGCCCCGTGTGCCGGCGCGCCGCCGCCTGCAGGCAGCGTGTCGGCGAACGCAGGCGTCGACATCGACATCCAGCCGGTACTGGCGATCGCGCTCGAGCGTCCGACCATCAGTTTTGGCCAGGGCGTCTCCGGTGAGACGCCACCGCCGGTGTCCGAACGTGTCACCGTCGCCAGTAACCGCGCGACCGGCTATGCACTGACGGTTCACCGCTCGGCATTCGTCCCGTCCGACCTGCCGCTTGGCCTCACCGCGGCGGCCCCGGCGGGCGGCCAGCTCGGCGCGCAGCTGGCGGGTGGCGCCATGGCTGCGATCCCGACTGCACCCGCCGCCGACCTGCTGGTGGGCGCGACATCGGCTCCGAGCGCGCCTGCCGGAGACCCCTGGGCGACCAACGTCGGCTTCACGTCGCCGCTCCCGATGGTCGCCGCTGGGCACTACACAGCGACCGTCACGTTTACGGCGATCGGTCGGTGATCGGCCACGGCGTACGCCTGCTGACGGTATTGGCGCTCGCACTCGCTTCCGTCCCCGCGGACCCGGGCGCGGCGCGGAAGCCGGTGGCGCTGATGGCAGCGCCAGCCCGCGTCGTGCTGGCTGGGACGACGCGCGCGGCCGTTCGCGTGACGAACTCAGGTACGAGGCGCGTGGTCGTCGACGTCTCCAGAGCAGGCTTCGCGCTGACGCTGCGCGGCCGGCCTCGGATCGTGCGGCGCGGCGCACGCTCCGCGGCCTCCTGGCTGAAGCTCCGGCCGAAGCACTTGGCGCTCCCGGCGCGTAAGTCGGCGTCGCTTCTCGTCTCGGCGAGCGTGCCGCGGAAGGCCGAGCCCGGAGACCACGACGCTCTGGTGCTCCTGACCACACGTCCTTCCGCCGGCGCTCGCGTCGCGGTGCGAGTCCGGCTCGGCGTCGTCGTGATCGTGCGCGCGCCCGGCACCGTGGTGCGCCGCCTCGAGCTTCGGAGGCTCTGGGTCGCCCGACGCGGCGGCCGGCGCCTGCTCGAGCTCAGAGTCGTTAACCGCGGCAACGTGACCGAGACGCTTGCCCGCGTCCATGCGACGGTCTCACGGGTGCGCACGGGGCGGCGTCTCGCAACGCTTGGCGCTGCGCGGCGTGACGTGCGTCCGCACTCGCAGGGAATCCTGGAGTTCCGCCTCCGACGGCTGATGCGCGGAGCAGTGAGCGTGGGTGTGGTGATTCCTGGCGCGCCAGGCCGTAGCGCGATCCGCCGGACCTACGCGATCCGATTCTGACGAATCACGACGGCTTGTACACCTCCGTTCGCTCCCACGCCATCGATCCATCCGGGCCGATCCGCGCGCTGACGAAGACGCCCCGGCCGAGCTCCCGCTCGTCGAACAGCTTGACGCGCCGCGCCCGGAGCTCGTAGCAGCGATAGTCGCGCTGCTCGGCGAGGTCGTAACTCCGAAAGCGGCGCGCGTAAACGCCGGCCGCGCGTTCGGCGGCGCGCCCCCGCAATTCTCCGGCGGTGCCGAACAGCTGCACGCCTCGATCGCTGCGTCCCCACGTCTGGTGCGAGTCGAATACGGCCACAGCGGCGCTCGAGCTCCGGCGCAGGTTGCGCGAATGCGTGGCGCCGGGGTCCGAAATCCAGACGAGCCGGAAGTCTTCGCTCCAGGCGAAGTACGCGGTGTTGACGTGAGCTCGGGTCCCGGCGGAAGTCGCAATCGCGCAAAGCGGAGATGCGTCGAGCAGGCAGCGAAGCAGCTTCTGAAGTCGCGCCTGTCCGATCCGGCGGCGCGAGCGCGTGATCGACACGCTTACGCCGAAACGGGCGTGCGGACCAGTCGGCGCGCGGCCTCGGCGATGTGCTCGGCGTCGATTCCGGCTGCCGCGAGCAGCTCGGCCGGCTTGCCCGAGTGCGGCATCTCGCGGACGGCCAGCTGTACGACGCGGGGGCGTTCCTCGGAGTCCGCGAGCGCCGACAGCACAGCGTCCCCAAGCCCGCCCTCGGCCCAGTGGTCCTCGACGGTCACGATCGGGCATGCAATCGAGCGGATCGTCTCCTCGTCTAGCGGCTTGATCGAGTAGAGGTCGATGACGCGCGCGTCGATGCCGTCGGCGGAGAGCTCGTCGGCCGCCTTGAGCGCCTCGTGCAAGGTGATGCCCGCGGCGACGATCGCCACGTCGTCGCCGTCGCGCAGAGTGCGGGATCCGCCGATCTCGAAATCCTCGTCGGCCTCGTAGATGACCGACGTGTTCGGCCGCAGCGTCCGGATGTACGAGATGCCGTCGGTGTCGGCCATCTTCGCGACAAGCTTCGCCGTCTGATTGCCGTCGGACGGGTGAAGGACAGTCGAACCGTGCACCGCCCGCAGCATCGCGATGTCTTCGAGTCCCATTTGCGACGGCCCGTCCTCGCCGATCGAGACGCCGGCGTGGGAGCCGGAGATGCTGTAGTTCGCGCGGCTGATCGCCGACATGCGGACGAAGTCGTAGGCGCGTGAGATGAACGCCGCGAAGGTCGACGCGAACGGCCGCCAGCCGGTCACCTGGACGCCGACAGCGGATGCGATCATCTGTTGCTCGGCGATGAACATCTCGAAGTACCGCTCCGGCTCGGCGTCGCGAAAGATCTCGGCGAAGGTCGAGTTGGAGACCTCGCCGTCCATCGCGACGATGTCGCCGCGCGCCTTCCCGAGCGCCGCGAGCGCTTCGCCGTAGGCCTTGCGTGTTGCGACCTCCTCGCCGACCTCGTAGCGCGGCAACTCGGGCTCGTTGCGTTCGATCTCGAAGGCGCGGCCGCTCCGCTCCGGCTTCGCGACCTGCACGGTGATGTTCGTGATGCCGCCGAGCTCCTCGATCGCCTCGTCGGGGTGGTCTAGCGCCTTGCCGTGCCAGCCGAGCTTGTCCTCGACCTCCTTGACTCCCTTGCCCTTGATCGTCCGGGCCACGATCGCGACCGGCCGGTCCGTCGCGATCGCCTCTCCGTACGCCTGGTCGATGGCCTCCACATCATGGCCGTCGATCTCGATTGCGTGCCAGCCGAAGGCGCGGGCGCGGTTCGCGTACGAGTCGAGATCCCACCCGTGCATGGTCTCGCCTCGCTGCCCGAGCCGGTTGATGTCGAGGATCGCCACGATGTTGTCGAGCTCGTAGTACGCGGCGTGCTCGAAGGCCTCCCATTGCGATCCTTCGGCGATCTCGCTGTCGCCGCAGAGCACCCAGACGCGCATGTCGGTCTTGTCGAGCCGCTTGCCGGCGATCCCCATTCCGACTCCGTAGGGAAGCCCCTGGCCGAGCGAGCCGGTTGCGACGTCGACCCACGGAATCCGCGGCGTCGGATGGCCCTCGAGGATGCTGTCGAACTGCCGGTAGCGCAGAAGCTCCTCGTCCGAGAGGACGCCGGCTGCCCGGTAGATCGCATAGAGGAGCGTCGACGCGTGGCCCTTCGAGAAGACCAAACGGTCATTGGCGGGATCTTTCGGGGTGTCGAAGTCGTAGCGGTAGTACTTCGCGAGCAGGACCGCCATCAGGTCGGCCGCGGACATCCCCGAGGTCGGGTGGCCCGACTTTGCGGCGGCCGCGCAACGGATCGAATCGACACGGAACTGCTGCCCGAGCTCACGCCACAGTGTCGGACCTTCCATCAGGGGTAACGTAACGGTTTGATGAGGGTTGCAGTCGCGTTCGATCACCGCGGAGTGCGGCTGCGGGACGCCGTTCTCTCCGAGCTCGACGCGCTCGGGCACGACACCCTGGATTTCGGGGTCGAGACCGACGAAGTACGGATCGACTACCCCGACAAGGCGCGCGAGATCGGCGAGGCGATCAGGCAAGGCGACGCCGAGCGCGGCATCCTCGTCTGCGGCTCGGGCGTCGGTGCTTCGGTCGCGGTCTCCAAGATCGACGGGATCCGCGGCGCGATGTGCCACGATGTCTACTCGGCCCACCAGGGTGTCGAGCACGACGACATCAACGTGCTCTGCCTCGGCTCCGAGGTGGTCGGGCCGGCGCTGACCGTCGATCTGATGCGCGCCTTCTTGCACGCGCGCTTCGACGGCGGCGAGCCCTACACGACGCGACTTCACAAGATCGAAGAACTCGAGAAGGGAACTGCAAATGTCTGACTCAAGGCTTCACAAGCTCTCCGAGCTCGGCCAGAGCATCTGGATCGACTTCCTCTCGCGCAAGATGATCCAGACCGGGGGGCTCGAGGATCTGATGCGCGACGACGCCGTCGTCGGCGTCACCTCGAACCCGACCATCTTCCAGAAGGCGATCTCGGAGGGCGACCTGTACGACGAGCAGATCCGCGCCTGCCTCGACGACTTCGACGATCCGAAGGAGATCTTCTGGCGGCTTGCCGAGACCGATGTCGGCAACGCCTGCGATCTGCTGCGCTCGGTCTGGGACGCGGGCGGGGGCAAGGACGGCTACGTCTCGATCGAGGTCGACCCGAATCTGGCCGGCGACACGGAGGCGACGATTGCCGAGGCGCGCCGCCTGCACCAGCAGATCGACAAGCCGAACCTGTTCGTGAAGATCCCGGCTACGAAGGCGGGACTGCCTGCAATCGAAGAGATGATCGCGAGCGGGAAGAACATCAACGTCACCCTGATCTTCTCGCTCGAGCGCTACTCCGAGGTCGCGGAGGCCTACATCCGCGGGCTCGAGCGGCTTGCGGAGACCGGCGGCGATCTCGCGCAGGTCGCCTCGGTCGCGAGCTTCTTCGTCTCGCGCGTCGACACGGAGGCCGACAAGCGGCTCGATGAGATAGGCGGCCACGAGGAGCTCAAGGGGAAGCTCGCCGTCGCGAACGCGAAGCTCGCCTACCAGCGTTACAAGGAGATCTTCTCCGGCCCGCGGTGGGACCCCCTCGCCGGGCAGGGCGCAACCGCCCAGCGCTGCCTCTGGGCCTCGACCTCGACGAAGAACCCGGATTACAGCGACGTCCTCTACGTCGAGGAGCTGATCGGGCCCGAGACCGTGAACACCATGCCCGAGGAGACCATCGAAGCCTTCCAGGACCACGGCGAGGTCGCACTCACGCTGGAGCAGGGACTCGACGAGGCGAAACGCCTTTTCGACCAGCTCGCCGAGGTCGGGGTCGACTACGACGACGTGACGCGGGTGCTCGAGGAGGAGGGCGTGCAGAAGTTCGCGGACTCGTTCTCCGAGTTGCTCGACGGCATCGCGGCCAAGCGCGGCGAGCTAGCCGCGGCCTAGGTTTTGGCGGTCGCAACCGAGCAGCTCGTCGAGCGGATCTGGGCCCGCGACCCGACCGTTTGGACCGGCTCGGGCGAGGAGCAATGGCTCGGCTGGCTCGACGAGCCGCAGCGGATGCGCGAGCGGATCGACGACCTGCTCGGCTTCGTCGACGAGGTCGCTTCGCCGGGCGTGATCGACACGTTCGTGATAGCCGGCATGGGCGGCTCGAGCCTGGCGCCAATCGTCCTGCAACAGAGCTTCCGCGGCGAGTCGGTGCACGTGCTCGACACGACCCACCCGGCGGCGATCCGGCGCCTGCTCGATGAGCTCGACCTCGAGCGGACGCTCTTCATCGCCTCCTCGAAGTCGGGAACGACGCTCGAGACGCGCTCGCACCTCGACCTCTTCTGGGAGCGGAACAGGGGCCGTGGCGAGTTCTTCGCGGCAGTGACCGATCCAGGGTCGGAGCTCGAGAGCCTGGCGCGTGAGCGTGGCTTCCTCCGCGTCTTCCACGGCGAGCCGTCGATCGGCGGCCGCTACTCGGCGCTCTCGCCCTTCGGGATCGTCCCCGCCGCGCTGCTCGGGATCGACCTCGAGCGGTTCCTCGAGCGGACGGCGGAGATGGTGGAGGCGTGCCGTCTGGCCGAGGGCAACCCCGGCCTCGAGCTCGGACGGCAGCTCGGCGAAGGCTGGCAGGGCGGCCGCGACAAGGTCTGCATCGACGACAGCGAAGGCGGCTTCGGGCTCTGGGCGGAGCAGCTGATCGCCGAGTCGACGGGCAAGGACGGCAAGGGCCTCGTTCCGGCGCCGGGAGAATCACCAGACGGGCCGGACCGCCAGCGGGGCGAGGTGCGCCTCGAGGATCCGTACGAGCTCGGCCAGGAGTTTTTCCGCTGGGAGTTCGCCGTCGCCGTGGCGGGCTCGTACCTCGGCATCAACCCGTTCGACCAGCCGGACGTTCAGGCGGCGAAGGACAAGACGAACGAGGTGCTCGGGAGCGGCGACGTCGAGCTCGAGCCGGAATCGTCTCCGGACGAGCTATTCGGGCTGGCGCAGGAAGGGGACTACGTCTCGATCCAGGCCTTCATCGACCCGGCACGCGCCGCGGAGCTCCAGCCGCTGATCGAGCGCGCCCGGGAGCAGACGGGCTGCGTCGTCACCCACGGGCTCGGGCCGCGGTATCTCCATTCGACGGGGCAGCTGCACAAGGGCGGTCCGAACACAGGCCTCTTCCTGCAGGTCGTGGACGACCCTGGCGAGGAGCTACCGATCCCCGGCAAGCCTTTCGGCTTTGCCCAGCTCATCCGCGCGCAGGCGGCAGGCGACTTCGAATCGCTGAAAGAGCGCGGCCGCCGGGTCGCGCGCGTCCGACTGGAGGAAATTTAATGGCGACCCCCTCCCGCCCGCCTCGCACTTTCTGGCGGGCTGCAAACCGGCGCCTCGCGGCGTCCTCAGTCGCGCCCGTAGCCTCCGGCTACGTGCGTCCTTGCGACGCTTGGTTTTCGCGGTCAGAAAGCACGATTCGGTCGGGAGGTGATCGCTGATGGAACTCGGGATGATCGGCCTCGGCCGGATGGGCAACGGCATGACTGCGCGACTGCGGGAGGGCGGACACGAGATCCAGACCTATGACCCGAAGGTCGAGGGTCGCACGGCCGATTCGCTCGCCGAGCTCAAGGAGCAGCTCGAGCCGCCACGTCCCTTCTGGCTGATGATTCCGGCCGGGAAGATCACGGAGGACGCCTTCCACGAGCTGCTCGGGATCGCCGACGAGGGCGACACGATCATCGACGGCGGCAACTCGAACTTCCACGATTCCAAGCGGCGTTACGCCGAGGCGCGCAAGCAGGGGATCCACTTCGTCGACGTCGGCGTCTCCGGCGGCATCTGGGGCCTCGAGATCGGCTTCTGCCTGATGGCCGGCGGGGACGACGAGCCTGTCTCGCGGCTCGAGCCGATCTTCGAGACGCTCGCGCCCGAGGACGGCTGGGCGCACGTCGGGCCGAGCGGCGCGGGCCACTTCGTGAAGATGGTGCACAACGGGATCGAGTACGGCCTCATGCAGGCCTACGCCGAGGGCTTCGAGCTCATGGACCACTGCGAGTACGAGCTCGACCTCCTCCAGATTTCCGGCATCTGGCGCTACGGCTCGGTCGTGCGGAGCTGGCTGCTGGAGCTGCTTCACTCCGCCTTCGAGCAGCACGGCAGCGACCTCGGCGACATCGCGCCGTACGTCGAGGACTCCGGCGAGGGCCGCTGGACGCTCGACGAGGCGATCAAGATGAGCGTGCCGGCGCCGGTGCTGGCGGCCTCGCTCTTTGCCCGCTTCGCCTCGCGGGACGAGATCAAGTTCTCGGCGAAGGTCGCGGCGGCGCTGCGAAACGAGTTCGGCGGCCATGCGGTGCGTGCGGTCGAGAAGGCAAAGGCGAGCCCCGACCCGCGATAGTTCGTCTGTGGCCGTAACAGAGAAGCAGCGGCAGGAGAACCCGCTAGCCGTGGGGCTGCCGCTGTCGCGCCGGCCCGAGCCGTGCGCGATGGTGATCTTCGGTGCGTCCGGAGACCTGACGAAGCGCAAGCTCTTTCCTGCGCTCTACTCGCTCGCGCTCCGCGAGCTGCTGCCCGAGCATTTCGCGGTCGTCGGCGTAGCCCGCACGGAGGAGTCCGACGACGCGTTCCGAGAGCGGATGAAAGCCGCCGTCCAGGAGTTCGGCCGCGACGAGTTCCGGGATGACGTCTGGGAGCGACTGGCCGGCGGAATTCGCTACGTGACGGCCGATTTCATGGACACAGAAACCTTCTTCAGCCGCGCTGAGAAGGTGCTGACCGCGCTCGACAAGGAACGCGGCATCCCAGGCAACCGTGTCTGCTATTTCGCCGTCCCGCCGGACGTCATCGAGTCGATCGTCGAGGGGATCGGCACACGGCCTTCGAAAGGCGGCTGGACGAGAGTGATCGTCGAGAAGCCGTTCGGGCACGACCTCGCCTCGGCGATCGAGCTGAACGACATCCTCCACAAGTACTTCGACGAGAGCCAGATCTACCGGATCGACCACTACCTCGGCAAGGAGACGGTCCAGAACATGCTGGCGCTGCGGTTCGCGAACGGCATCTTCGAGCCGCTCTGGAACCGACTGATCATCGACCACGTGCAGATCACCGTCGCTGAGTCGATCGGGATCGAAGCCCGTGCCGGCTACTACGAGAAGGCCGGCGCGATCCGCGACATCTTCCAGAATCACCTGCTCCAGCTCGTCGCCTTGACCGCGATGGAGCCGCCCATCGACTTCACCTCCGATTCCGTGCGCAACGAGAAGGTCAAGGTGCTCAAGTCGCTGAGCACGCCGGGGCCGAGAGACGTCGTGCGCGGTCAGTACGGGCGCGGCTACGTCGAGGGCGAGGAGGTGCCCGGCTACCGCGAGGAGCCCGGGGTCGACCCGAACTCGATGACCGAGACCTACGTCGCGGCCAAGCTCTTCGTCGACAACTGGCGGTGGGCCGGCACCCCTTTCTATGTGCGCACCGGTAAGCGGCTGGCGCGGCGCGAGACGACGATCGCGATCGAGTTCAAGCGGGCACCTCATCCACCCTTCGAGGAGCTCGCCGCCGAGGGGCTGCAGCCGAACGTGCTGCTGATCAACATCCAGCCGGACGAAGGCGTCTCGCTCGCAATCGGGGCGAAGGTGCCGGGGCAAGGGCTGCAGATCCGCACGGTGCACATGG
>Ga0209814_10000203_pt1 | contig 17967 bp, 16 predicted proteins | sample SoiMetdeltSBSDD1_FD_187597 | JGI IMG/M metagenome (GOLD analysis project Ga0209814, IMG submission 187597) | Bulk soil microbial communities from a Populus tree surrounding site in Tennessee, USA - Soil MetaG P. deltoides SBSDD1 (SPAdes) (version 2) | ecosystem: Environmental > Terrestrial >... | reverse complement strand
GAGAACAGTGTCGCGCCGCTGGCATGAGTCGCCGCCGTCGTGCCGTTGGCGCCACGCGTCACCGTGTACGTCCGTGGGTTCAAGGCACCGGTGCGGCCCGTGACGATCATCTGTTCGTTGTCGATCTGGATGCGGAACGGGATGATCCGCGGTTCGACCGTCTCGTTCACGCTGATCGACGTCGCGCTGGTCGAGGTGATCGCCGCCGCCAGCGTTCCGACGCTGACCCTACTCGCCTTACAGATGAGGTCCCAGTCCTCCAGCGCCGGAGGCGTGGAATCTACAGCGGTGCTCGCGTTCCCATCGAGCTGGAACACGCCTTCGTCGTGGACGGCCTGAGCGCTTCCGATCAGGAAGAGCGCCGTACACGCCACGAGAAGAATGGGCACGAACAGGAACCGGCGTCGTCGCCGGCTTCCCGTCGGGCCGAGGATCTTGGTCATCCGTAAATCTCCTTTAGTCAAGAAGCCTTTTCAGTTCGGCCGACCTACGTCCGCACTGCGCCGCAGGTGCCGCAGTCCGGGTTAGTCCCTCCTCCCTCGTCGAACGGCGGAACCGTGCTTTTCCACAGGACGACCGAAACCGTCCACAGGCGACGCTAGGACGATGAAGGGCGCTCGAAAAGAGGGCATTTCTGGTGTTTCCTCGCGGTGAGATTGCACTGGGGCGGGTACCGAAAATGACCCAGCTGCGCCTTGTGTATTTCCTTGCAAAGCGCTAGAACAAAGCTCTACGAAGGGAGGCGAAGGATGGGCGCCGCACCGCTCATACTCATCGCCGAACACGATCGATCCTGCCGAAACCTCATCACGCGGCTGCTCCAGCGAATCGGGTTCGAGACGGTCGAGGCGGCGACCGGCCCAGAAACCCTGGAGACCGCCGCTCGCCTACACCCATCCCTCGTTGTGCTCGACGTGGGCCTCCCCGAGGTGAGCGGCTACGAGGTCTGCCGGGAGCTCCGCGACGAGTACGGCGCGCAGGTCGGCATCATCTTCGTCTCGGGGGAGAGAACGACGCCCGCGGACCGGGTTGCCGGGCTCCTTGTCGGCGCGGACGATTACATCGTAAGACCGTTCGACGACGATGAGTTGCTCGCGCGGGCTCGCGTGGTTCTTCGCCGCGTCGAGCCGCGCTCTGGGCCTCCCGAGGAGCCTGCGGCGGAGGCGATCGGTGCTTCCCTGACCGTGCGAGAGAGCGAGGTCCTGCGTCTCCTCGCGCGGGGCCAGAGCCAGGCTCAGATCGCCGAACAGCTCTTCATCAGCCCGAAGACGGTGGGCGGCCACATCCAGAGGATCCTGACGAAGCTCGACGTCCACAGCCGTGCGCATGCCGTGGCGCTCGCTCACGAACACGGCCTGGCCGAGGTCGAGGGCCACGCGAGCGTGATGCACCTGCAGGATGTTCAGCCAGAAGAAGAAAGGGCGGCCCTGGGGCCGCCCTTTACTGACTAGTTGCGCCTAGCGGCCGCGGTCGCGGCCGCCACGGCCGCGGCCCCGATCGCCGTCCCGGCGCGGAGGACGCTCCTCCCGCGGCCGCTCGGGCGCGTTTTTCGCGCGCTCGATCAGCTCTTCGGGGGAGACCATTCCGCCGTTCTCGTGCTTGTTGACGAGCTTGAGGCCGATGCGGCCCCGCTCCTTGTCGACCTCCTGCACGACGACGTCCAGGACGTCTCCGCGGTTGATCACGTCCTCGATGTGGCCGACCCGCCCGGGGCCGACGTTCGAGACGTGAAGCAGGCCGTCGGTGCCCTTCTTCAGCTCGACGAACGCACCGAACTGGGTCGTCTTCACGACCTTGCCGGTGTAGGTGTCCCCCACCTCGGGCTCCTTCGTCAGCGCGTCGATCGCCGCCATAGCCGCCTCGGCGTTCTTGCCCTCGGTGGCGTAGATGAGGATCGTGCCGTCCTCCTCGATGTCGATCTGGACGTCGTAGTCGGCCTCGAGCGAGCGGATCGTCTCGCCGCCCTTGCCGATGACCATCCCGATGAACTCCGGGTTGATCTTGATCGTCGAGATCCGTGGAGCGTGGTCGCGGAGCTGCTCGCGGGACTCCGGGATCGCCTCGAGCATCTTGTCGAGGATGAACTCGCGGGCCTCCTTGGCCTGGGCGAGGGCGTTCCGCATGATCTCTTGCGTGACGCCGGTGATCTTGATGTCCATCTGGAGCGCGGTCACACCCTCACGGGTGCCTGCGACCTTGAAGTCCATGTCGCCCAGGTGATCCTCCGCGCCCTGGATGTCCGTCAGGATCTCGTAGTCATCGCCCTCCTTGACGAGACCCATGGCGATGCCGGCGACCGGCGCCTTGATCGGCGCGCCGGCGTCCATCAGCGCGAGTGTCGAGCCGCAGACGGAGCCCATCGAGGACGAGCCGTTCGACTCGAGCGTCTCGGAGACGATCCGGATCGTGTAGGGGAACTCGTCCGGCGGCGGGATGACCGCCTCCAGCGCCCGCTGCGCGAGGGCACCGTGCCCGATGTCGCGCCGCTTCGGGCCCCGCATGAACCCGGTCTCGCCGACCGAGTAGGGCGGGAAGTTGTAGTGGTGCATGAACCGCCGCTCCTGCTCGAGCGAGAGGTCGTCGATCCGCTGCCCCTCCTTGGCGGTGCCGAGCGTGAGCAGCGACATGATCTGCGTCTGGCCGCGCGTGAAGAGCGCGGAGCCGTGCGTCCGCGCTGAGACGCCGACCTCGCACTCGATCGCGCGGATCTCGTCGGCGGCGCGGCCGTCCGGCCGACGCTTCTCGACGGCGATCTTCTGCCGTACGAGCTGCTTGTAGATCGACTCGGCCGCGCGCTTCACAAACTGGCGCGTGAGGCCGTCCTTGACTGCCGGAGGATCGCCGTCGACCGTCGCCGGCCCGACGGGGAAGCTCAGATCAACCGTCTCGATGATGCGGTCGAAGAGCAGCGAGCGCTTCGCCGACTTGAGCTCCTTCGAGTCCTGTTCGGCCTCGGTGAGCGCCTTGAGGTCGTCTTCGAACTGCTGCCGGACCGGCTCCTCGACGGCCGCTAGGCGGATCTTGTCGAGCAGCATGTCCAGCGACATCTTGTGCTGGAGCTGGCGGAGGATGTCTTCCTCCGTCGAGCCCATGTCGAGCGGCGGGCATTCCTCGTCGAGGATCTCCTCGACGACGGCGCTGCCCTCACGCAGGCCCTCGTCCTGGATCTTCTGGCGGATCCGGTCACCGACACGCTCCTCGAGGTCGGCCGTGAGCTGCGGGTCGAGCCACTTGGCCTTGCCGACCTGCTCGCGGAGGTCCTCCTGGGCCTCGCAGATCTTGATGATCTCGGCGTGCGCCAGCTCGAGCGCCTCGAGGAGCTCCGCCTCCGGGATCTCCTGCCCGCCGGCCTCGACCATCGTCAGGCCGTCCTTCGTGCCGACGACGATCAGGTCGAGGGTGCTCTCCTCCATCTCCTGGAGCGTCGGGTTGACGGTCCACTCGTCGCCCTGCCGGCCGATCCGGACTCCTCCCACCGGGCCGATGAACGGCAGAGGCGAGATCATCAGCGCGGCCGATGCGCCGTTGATGCAGAGGATGTCGTGCGGCGTGGCCATGTCCGCCGAGAGGACGGTGCAGATCACCTGCACCTCGTTCTTGTAGCCCTTCGGCCAGAGCGGCCGGATCGGGCGGTCGATCATCCGCGCCGTCAGGATCGCCCGCTCGGTGGGGCGTCCCTCGCGCTTGAAGAAGCCGCCGGGGATCTTGCCCGCGGCGTACATCCGCTCCTCCACGTCGACGGTGAGCGGGAAGAAGTCGGCGCCTTCGCGGGCCTCCATGCGGCCCTGGGCCGTCGACAGCACCATCGTGTCGCCGGAGCGCACGACAACGGCGCCGTCGGCCTGCTTGGCCAGCTTCCCCGTCTCGAAAGAAATCTCCTGCCCGCCGATCTCTACCGAGACTCGGGTCGGGCCCTGTACTGCGATGCTCATCTGTCCTCCACTCTTCGTGGAGAGTGGAGGTTTGGGTCAAAGCCTACGGCTCCTAGGATGATTCCTGTGACCATCCGAGAACCGCGGCGGGCTTTGGCCCAAACTTCCACCCTCCGGTTGCCGGCCCGGGTTTATCTCCGCAGACCGAGCTCCTTGATCAGGTTCCGGTAGCCCTCCAGGTCCTTCTTCTGCAGGTAGTTCAGAAGCCGGCGGCGCTTGCCGACGAGCTTGAGCAGGCCGCGGCGCGAGTAGTGGTCCTTCGCGTGCGTCCTGAGATGCTCGGTGAGGTAGTTGATGCGCGCCGTCAGCAGCGCGATCTGGACCTCGGCAGAGCCGGTGTCGGCCTCCGCGCGGCCGTGCTTTCCGATGATTTCCTGCTTGGCTTCCTTGGTGAGGGTCACCGTTCGACCTCCTCTAGACGAATCCGCAGTCCCCGCCGAGCCGTGCGGAAGCTGCACGGCGAGCCGGGTCTGCGGGCGCCGTTAGGGTAGCAACGCATGAGAGCCGCCGTGGCTGCGGGGCATCCCGCGACCGTCGACGCGGGCGTCGAGATCCTCGAGGAGGGCGGCAACGCCGCGGACGCGGCAGTGGCTGCGTCGCTGGCGTCCTGCGTGGCCGAAACGGTCATGACCGGGCTGCTCGGCGGCGGCCACGCGATCGTCCTGCGCGACGGCGAGGTGAGCACCCTCGACTTCTTCGTCGCCGTCCCGGGGCTCGGCGCAGAGCCGCGAGTTCTCGAGCTCGAGCACCTGGAGGTCCCGTTCGGCACCGAGCTCGTCCATTACGCGGTCGGCATCGGCTCGTGCGGCGTCCCGGGCGTGCTGCCGGGGCTCGGCGAGCTCTGGCGGCGGGACGGCAGCCTTCCCTGGGCAAGGCTCGTGGAGCCGGCACTGCGCCTTGCCCGCGCCGGATCCGACTTCCCGCGCGCTCATGCCGCATGTCTCGAGATGCTCGCCCCCGTGATGACGATGCGCGAGGGCGGGAGGATCTACCAGCGGGACGGCCGGCTGCTCGCGGAGGGCGAGACCCTCGAACAGCCCGGCCTCGTCCCCGCGCTGGAGGCGGTCGCCGAGGAGGGCGCGCGCAGCACCACGGTCGAGTCCGCGCTTCTGGCGCTCATGGAGGAGCGCGGCGGCCTCGTAACGCAGACGGATCTGGACACCTATCGAGCCTTCTGGGGCGAGCCCGGCCGTGTCGAGCGATCGGGCTTCGAGTTCGCGTCCCGAATCGGCCTCTCGAGTCCGCTTCCGCTCTATAGATCAGTCACGGGCTCTGACCCCGTTCGCCTGGCCGAGGCGCTCGTGGAGCCGGACCGAGAAGGCGATACGACCAACCTGACCGTCGTGGACTCGGCCGGTGACGCGGTGGTGCTCACGAGCAGCCTCGGTCTCGGGTCCGGCGACTGGATCCCCGGCTTCGACCTGCACCTGAACTCGATGCTCGGTGAGGCGGATCTGATCGTCGGCGAGCTTGTGCCGGGCCGGCGAATGGCCAGCATGATGGCGCCCACGCTCGTCTTCGATCGCGAAGGGTTAGCGCTGGCGCTCGGCGCGGCGGGCGGGACGAGGCTTCGGAGCGCCCTCGTGCAGGTCGTCTGCGGCGTGCTCGACGACAGCCTGAGCGCCCGCGATGCCGTGGACCGGCCTCGCCTCCATCCGGCTGCCGGCGTCGTCCATCTCGAGCCCGGCTTCGCGGACGACGTCCCAGAGGAACTCGAGGCCGCCGGCTTCACCGTCCGGCACTGGCAGTCGCGCCACCATTACTTCGGCGGGGTCAGCGCCATCAGCCGGTCCGGCGCCGCAGGCGACCCGAGAAGAAGCGGCTCGGCACGCCATCCGGCGTGATCGGGATCTGCTCGAGGACCCAGCCGACGTACCCGCACTCAGGACAGCCGGGATTCGCAGTGACGGTCCCTCCGCCGGCCGGCTTCACGTAGGAGGCACTGCAGCCCAGGCAACGCACGCGCTCGATCCTTGCAAGAGGACCAAAGTCCTCACTGTCGTTTTCTCCCATGCCAGCCAGATCCCGCACTGTGCGGAAACTTGCGGCTTAGACCGGACGGACAGCCCCTCTGGCGGCCTCGACGTCGCGGCCGATCTGCTCGATCAGGTCGGCCTCCGAGTCGAACGCCCGCTCCTCGCGCAGGCGCTCCCAGAGCTCGACCACGAGCCGGCGGCCGTAGAGGTCGCCCTCGTAGTCGAGCAGGAAGGCCTCGACTCGGCGTTCCTCACCGCCGTAGTGCGGGTTGACCCCGATCGACGTGGCCGTCCGCATGCCGAGCGCCTCGCCGGCGTAGATTCCGAACGCCGGCACGAGCAGATCCGACGGGACGGCCAGGTTGGCGGTCGGGAAGCCGAGCGTCCCGCCTCTCGCGTCCCCGGCGACGACGGTCCCTTCGACCTCCACGGGTCGGCAGAGCAGTTTTGCGGCCCGGTCGACCTCCCCGGCGCCGGCAAGCTGGCGGATCCGGGCGGAGGACACGCCCTCGACGAGCGGCACGGGCCGGGAGTCGAAGCCGAGCTCGGCGAGCAACGCGAGGTCGCCCGACCGCCCACGGCCGAAGCGGAAGTTCGCGCCGGCAACGACGACCCGCACGCCCATCGGCTCGAGGACGTTGCGGGCGAACTGCTCCGGAGTCTGGAGCGACAGGTCGGGCGTGAAGGGCAGAACCAGCGTCTCCGTCACGCCGAGCGACTCGATCAGCTCCAGCCGCCGCTCCAGTGTGGAGATCAGCTCGACGCGGTTCCCGAGCGCGGCTCGCGGGTGAGGGTCGAATGTGACGACGGCAGCCTGTGGGCCCGCCGCGAGTGCCGCCTCGATCACCCGGCGATGGCCGAGATGGACGCCGTCGAAGGTGCCGAGAGCGACCGCGCGCTCGCCCGCCCCCAGCTCGTGCGGGGAGGACGCGACCCTCACAGCGCCGCCAGAGCCTGTTCGGGTGTGAGGATCCGCGCGGCGTCGGCGTCCTCCACCCTGAACGGCCCGACCTCGGTCCGGCGCAGGCTCGAACAGTGCCCGCCGAGCGCTTCGGCGATCGACCGGACGTACGTCCCGGAGCTGACGAGGAGGTCGAGGGTCGCCGCTTTCCCGTCGAACTCGACGAGCCGGAGCTCTCGCACCGTCGAGCGGCGCACCGGCATCTCCACCGTGACGCCGCGCCGGTGCAGCCGGTATGCGCGCTCTCCTCCGACCTTGACCGCCGAGGCGGCGGGGATCGGCAACTCGATCTCACCCTGCATTGCTTCGAGCCGAACCGCGAGCTCGTCGGCTTCGGGCGGCTCGAGCTCCTCCACGACGTCGCCCTCTGGGTCGCCTGTCGTGGTGCGGGCCGAGAGGTCGATCTCCGTCAGATACCGCTTGTCGAGGCCGACGAAGCGGTTCTGCTCCTTCGTGAACCGGCCGAGCAGCACGAGCAGGAGGCCCGTTGCAAAGGGATCGAGCGTCCCTGCGTGGCCCGCGCGCGCCCCGGTGCGGTCACGGAGGTCGCGCACGAGGGCGAAGGACGACGGGCCCGCCGGCTTGTCCACGAGGACGAGCCCGGAGGGATCAAGCCCTCTGGGCGGCACGGGCCTCCGCGTACTGCTCGCGGATGAACTCGACGATCTCGGGGATCTCCTTCGACGAGGAGAACCCGGCGGCCTGGCGATGCCCCCCGCCGTCTCCCGAGGCTCGCGCGATCGCCGAGACGTCGAGCTCGTCGGAGCTCGAGCGCAGGCTGATCCGCCGCGCGGGCCGTCCCGGTGCCGGCGGCTCGCGGATCAGAGCGGCCATGTCGGCTCCCTCCACCGCGCGGAGGAAGTCGATGATCCCCTCCGAGTACGGCTCGGCCGCACCGACCTCCGCGAAGTCGGTCTTCAGGAGGTAGGAGACGACGATCCCACCGCCCTCGTACACCTGCGCCCGCTCGAGCGCCCGCGCGAGCAGCTTGAGCTTCGCGAGCTGCACCGACTCGTAGATCGACTGGAACACGCGATGGACGTCGGCGCCGGCCTCCACGAGCTCGGCAGCCAGTCTGAGCGCCTTGGGCGTCGTATTCGCGTACTGGAATCGACCGGTGTCCGTCACGAGCGCGATGTAGATCGCCTCCGCCAGCTCGGGCGTCAGCGGCACTCCGAGCTCGTCCATCAGGTCGCGGACGATCTCACCCGTCGACGAGGCGTCCGCGACGACGACGTTCACCTTGCCGAAGCGCGAGTTGTCGTGGTGGTGGTCGACGTTGAGGACGAGCCGCGCGCGATCGATCGCCTCCCGCCCAGAACCGAGCCGACTCTCGTTGGCGCAGTCGAGGGCGAAGAGAACGCGCTCCTCGACGTCGTCGGGCAGGTCGCGCCGGACCTCCTCCAGCGGCATGAACTTGTACTCCGCCGGCAACGGCGCCTGGCCCGGAAGGAACATCACAGAGTCCTTGCCGAGCGCGTCGAGGGTCAACTTCGCCGCGAGCAACGAGCCCAGCGCGTCCCCGTCGGGGTTCTCGTGGACCGCGAGCAGGAAGCGGTCGTGCTCGCGAATCGCTTCCGCGACTGCGGAGAGATCACTCCGGGTCGTCTGGGGCGAGCTCATCGATGAGTTGGGTCATGCGCACGCCGCGCTCGACCGTGGGATCGTATTCGAAGGTCAGTTGCGGGGTCCGCTTCATTCTCAGCTCCCGTGCGATCCGCCCCTGGAGGATGCCGTGCGCGGCCTGCAGCCCTTCGATCGTCTTCTCCCGCTTGCGCTCGCTTCCGAGCACGCTGACGAAGACGACTGCCTGGCGCAAGTCGGTCGAGGTCTCGACGCCTGTGACCGTGACGAAGCCGATGCGCGGATCCTTCAGCTCGCCGACGGCCTCGGAGAGCACTTCGCGGACGGCGGCGTTCACACGTCGCATGCGGTCACTCATCCGGAGCCACCACCTCGCGTTCCACTCTCACGAGCTCGTACTCCTGCCCGTTGAGGTACCGGACCGCCTCCTCGAGCAGCGTCTCGGCCTCCCGATGCTCGCGGGCGACGCAGGCGACCGTCAGCCGGCTCCGTTGCCAGAGCTCGTGGTGGTCGACCTCGGCGACGGACGCCCCGAAGCGGTTCTGCAGCTGCGCCTTCGCAGACTTGACGAACTTCCGCTTGCCCTTGAGGGATCCCGCCTCGGGGAAGTGGAGCTCGACGCTGAGGATGCCGACGTAGCCGGCTCCCACGCGCCTACTCGGTCGCTGTCGCGGCCGGCTCCGGTGCCGGCGCAGAGAGGTCGGTGCGCTCGACCTGGCGCGTCTCGTAGACCTCCAGGACGTCGCCTTCCTTCTCGTCGTTGAAGCTGTCGAGGAGGATTCCGCACTCGAAGCCCTCCTGCACCTCGCGGACGTCGTCCTTGAAGCGCTTCAGCTGCGAGATCGAGGTCTCGTAGATCACGGTCCCGTCGCGCACCACGCGCACCTGCGCTCCGCGGCGGACGACCCCGCTCGTCACGTACGAGCCGGCGATGACGCCGAGACGCGAGACGCGGAAGAGCTGGCGCACCTCGGCCTCGCCGATCGTCTCCTCGGTCGTGACCGGCTTGAGCATGCCGACCAGGGCCTGCTCGATGTCCTCGGTGAGCTGGTAGATGACCCGGTAGGTGCGGATCTCGACGCCCTCGCGCTCGGCGAGCTGCCGCGCCTCCGCCGACGGGCGCACGTTGAAGCCGACGACCAGCGCATTCGAGGCCGACGCGAGGTTGATGTCGTTCTCGCTGATCCCGCCCACGCCCTGGTGGATGACGCTGACGCGGACCTCGGGGTGCTGGATCTTCTGCAGCTCGGAGACCGCCGCCTCGACGGAGCCCTGCACGTCGCCCTTGAGCACGAGGTTCAGGTCCTGGACGGCGCCGGCCTGCAGTTGCGTGAAGAGCTGCTCGAGCGACGGGCCTGCCTTCGCCGCCGTCGCCAGCTGCTCGCGCCGGAGGCGCTCTCCGCGAACCTGCGCGCGCTGGCGTGCGTCGCGCTCGTTCTCGACGACGCGACCGAGCTCACCCGCGGGCGGCGGGTGATCGAACCCGAGGATCTCGACGGGCTCGCCCGGCCTCGCCTGCTCGACCTTCTCCCCGCGGAAGTCGTACAGCGCTCGGACCCGCCCCCAGGCGTCCCCGGCGACGATCGCGTCGCCGACCTGAAGCGTGCCGCGCTGGATGAGCATCGTCGCAACCGGCCCACGGCCGACGTCGAGCCGCGACTCGATGATCGGCCCCGAAGCGTCGGCTGTGGGGTTGGCGGTCAGCTCGAGCTCGGCGTCGGCGACCAGCAGCACCTTCTCGAGGAGGTCGTCGAGGTTCTCCTTCTGCTTCGCGGAGACGTCGGAGAACTGGATCGTCCCTCCCCACTCCTCCGGCTGGAGCCCCTCACCGGCAAGGTCGCCGCGCACCCGGTTCGGGTCTGCGTCGGGGACGTCGATCTTGTTGACAGCGACCACGATCGGGACCGCTGCAGCGTTCGCGTGCGAGATCGACTCGCGCGTCTGCGGCATGACGCCGTCGTCGGCGGCGACGACCAGGACGGCGATGTCCGTGACCTTGGCGCCGCGGGCGCGCATGGCGGTGAACGCCTCGTGACCCGGCGTGTCCAGGAAGGTCAGCTTCCGGCCGCCGTGCTCCACCTGGTAGGCGCCGATGTGCTGCGTGATGCCGCCGGCCTCGGTGTCGACGACCGCGGACTCGCGGATTGCATCCAGCAACGTCGTCTTCCCGTGGTCGACGTGCCCCATGATCGTGACGACCGGCGGACGCGCCTGGAGCGACTCCTCAGGGTCGTCGAACGCCTCGGGCTCGTCGTCCTCCTCGTCCGCGTGCTTGATCGTTACCTCGCGGTTGACGCTCGGGTCGGCGGCGATCAGCCCGACGGCCTCGTCCGAGAGGGACTGGGTGATGGTGACCATCTCCCCCAGGCCCATCATGATCTTGATGATCGACGCGACCGGGATCCCGAGCGCGTGCGAGAGCTCTTTGACGGTGACGCCGGACTGGACGGTGACCGGTCCGGTCGGGACGACGACCTCACGCGGTTGCTTCGGCTGGCGGTCGGTCCGGTCGCGCGCCTGGCGCGAATCGGGCCGCGGCCTGTTGGCCTGCGAGTCGATGACCACGCGACGCTTGCGCCGGCCGCCTCCCGGCGCCTGGCGCGGCCGAATCGGCCTGTTGGGGCGGTTTTGTCCCTGTTCGTCAGCCATGGTCAGTGCTCAAGTGTAGAGGCGTGAGAGCTCCCGATCGACCCGGACGCTGGCTTTGAGCGTGCGGCTGAACGCGTTGTGCGCGGTCGCCCGCTCGAAGCACGAGAGCCGTCGGCACGTGTAGGCGGCGCGGCCGTCCGAGGCTGGCTCGTGAATGACGGCGCCGTCCGTCGCGACGAACCGAAAGAGCTCGTCCTTCGGCCGCTTCCGACCGCAGCCGATGCAGGTTCGGACGGGACGATTCCGAGCCGTCACGCCGCAGGCGCGTCGTCCTCCTCGCGCGTCGGAGTCCCGACCGTGGTGCCTGTGGCGGTCAGAGACTCTTCGTCCTCGGCCGCCGGCGCCGGCGGAACGGTTGTGGGCTCGGGGCCCGGCAGCTCGCTCGGCTCCGGCGACGGAATCTCCGTCGGCGGGGGCGCAGGCGACTCGCTGGGCTCCGGACCGGTCGGCATCGGGCTCGGCTCGGGCGACGGGACGTCACTCGGCTCCGGCATCGGCATCTCCCCCTCTGCCTCGATCTGGGCCTCGGCGGCCACTTCCTCACCCTCGACCGGCAGGTCCTCCTCAGCACCGCCGATCGGCACGGCCTGGCCGGACTCGATCGTCTCGCCCGCTGCCTCGCGGTCGGCGAGCGCCGTGTGCGCCGGGATTCCACAGAACCGGGTGCCCGGGATCGCCGCGTTCGGGCAGCGCTTGCCGTTCGAGAGGATCGCGGCGCAGCGGCCTGAGAAATCGTCGCCGGCCTCGCCTCCGCCGAAGGCCGCCTCGGCCTCGGCTGCAGCGAACTCGGCCTCCGACTGGATGTCGACCTTCCACCCCGTCAGGCGCGCGGCGAGGCGGGCGTTCAGGCCCTCTTTGCCGATCGCGAGCGCCAGCTGGTCCTCGGGGACGATGACCGTCGACTCCTTGGTCTCGTCGTCGATGTAGACCTCCCGCACCCGCGCCGGCGAAAGGGCCTTCGCGAGGAAACGGGCGGGCTCCGTGTTCCACGGGATGATGTCGATCTTCTCTCCGCGGAGCTCCGACACGACCATGCGGACACGCGAGCCGCGCGGGCCGACGCAGGCCCCGACGGGATCGACGCCCTGCGCGTGGGAGACGACGGCGATCTTCGAGCGGTAGCCGGGCTCACGGGCGACGCCGCGGATCTCCACGAGACCGTCCGCGATCTCGGGCACCTCGAGCTCGAAGAGCGTCTTGATCAGCTCGGGATCCCGGCGCGACAGGATCACCTGCGGGCCCTTCGTCCCGGACCGGACCTCGGTGATGACGGCCTTGATGCGCGAGCCCTGCTCGTAGCGCTCGCCGTCGACCTGCTCGGAGCGCGGCAGCAGTGCCTCGACCTTGCCGAGGTCGACGAGAATGTTGTTGCGGTCGCCGGCCTGCTGGACGATGCCGGTGACGACCTCGCTGACGCGATCGACGTACTCCTCGTACATGATCTGGCGCTCGGCCTCGCGGATCCGCTGCTGGATGACCTGCTTTGCGGTCTGCGCGGCGATACGGCCGAAGTTCTCCGGCGTGACGTCCTCGCGGCGCACCTGGTCCTCCGGGACCTGATCCCAGTCGATCTCGAGGTCGTCGTCGGTGACGAGCGTGTGCTGCTTCTCCCCCGTCTCCTCCTCGATCTTCTCGAGCTCGTCGTAGGCGTGCTCTCTGGCCTCCTCGAGCAGGCGCTCCTCGAGGTCGGCGGGCATGTGGATCGCGAAGACGCGGAAGTCGCCGGCGTCGTCGATCTCGACGGTCGCATGGCGGTACGACCCGGGGGTCTTCTTGTAGGCGGCGAGCAGCCCGTCACGGAGGGCGTCGACCAGGATCCCGCCTTCGAGATTCCGGTCGCGCTCCAGCTCACGAACTGCCTCGACGATTTCGCGGCTCATCTCATGTCCTCCTCGATCAGGTTCGCTCGCACGATGGCGTCGTAGGGAATCGCGTGCTCGGTGCCGTCGGCCGAGAGGCGGACGCCCTGGGCGTCCGCGTCCACGACCTCACCTTTGAACTTGCGCCGGCCGCCGATCTCGTCGGCCGTGCGGAGCGCGGCTTTCCGCCCCACGACCCGCTGGAAGTGCGCGGGCGTGCGGAGCGGGCGCTCGACGCCGGGCGACGAGACGTCGACGGTGTACTGCTGGAGATACGGGCGCAGCACGTCGGTCACCCGCTCGCAGAGCGCGTGGTCGACCCGCTGGGGGTGGTCGATATAGACGGTGAAGCGCTCAGGGCCCGAAAGCTCGAGCGCCAGTACCTCGACGCCCGGGATCGCGTCCTCAACCTTCGGCGTGATCTCCCGCAGCAGCGTTCTCTCCTTGTCGTAGACGTCGGCCATTTCGACTCTCCTCCAAAAAAAACGGGCGCCGCGCGCCCATTTCGTCCTGCACCTCGAAATGTGGTTGTTCAGGATAGCAACGTCAGGCTCCGGCAAGCACCGCGACTCCGGCCACGACGAGCGCCGCGCCGGCCAGCCGGCGAGGCCCGACTTGCTCCCCCAGGAACGGCGCGGCGAGGGCGACCGCGATGACGACGCTGGTCTCCCGGACCGACGCCACCGAGGCGGCCGAGGCGCGCTGCAGCGCAAACAGCGCGAGCGCGAAGGCGCCGAACGACGCGAGCCCGATGAAGACCGGCGTCCACCCCAGCTCGGCGCGGAGCCGCTCGGTTCCTCCTCTCAGCGCCACCATCGCGAGGTAGGCGAAGGCGGGCAAGGCGAGGACGACGACGAGGTACGCCAGCGGGTCGGCGTGGTCGACGCCCCGCGCGTCGGCAAGCGTGTAGCCGGCGATACAGGCTCCGATCGCGAGCCCGAACCCGACACCTGCCGAACTCCCCCTCCCGAATCCCCGCACGAGCACGACGCCCGTGGCGACCAGGAGGACGCCCAGCGCTTCGCTGGCCGAGGTCCCGACGCCGAGCACCGCAACGCCGACCACGAGGACGAGCACCGGCGCCGCGCCGCGGGCGACCGGGTAGACGACGCTGAGCTCCGCCCGGCCGTAGGCGGCGGCAAGCAATGCGACGTACGTGAGCTCCAGGCCTGCGGAGATCGCCATGTACGGGATCGCCGCGGGCTCGACGTCCCAGCGGGCGACCGCGACCGGCGTGAAGACGAGCGCCGCGAAGCAGAAGGCAATGGCCGTGGCGGCGGGAACGTCGCGCCGGCCCGCGAGCGCAATGTTCCACGCCGCGTGCAGCACGGCAGCGCCGAGCGCGAGGAGCAGCGCGTCGGTCGGCACCTAGAGCACGATCGTGACGGGACCGTCGTTCACGAGCTCGACCGCCATCCGCGCGCCGAAGCTGCCGGTCTCGACGCGGACGCCGGCTTCGCGGAGGGCGGCGCAGAAGAACTCGTACAGTTGCTCGGCGGCCTCTGGAGCCGCGGCCTCGGAGAAGCTCGGTCGGTTCCCCTTCGCCGTATCTGCGATCAGCGTGAACTGGCTCACGACGAGAGCCTCGCCTCCGACGTCGAGCAGGGAGCGGTCGAACCTCTCGTCCTCGTTCTCGAAGATCCGGAGCTTCGCCACCTTGTCGGCCAGGCGCGCCGCCTCGTCCTCGCCGTCCTCGCGCGAGACTCCTAGGAGCACGCAGAGGCCTTGCCCGACCTCCCCCACGACCTCGCCGGCCACGCGCACGCGCGCCTCGGAGACGCGCTGGACGACCGCTCGCACGCAGCGATTATCCGAGGTCTTTGATGCGCTCGGCGTACTGCTCGCTGCCGGGCCTCAAGGAGCTCGCGAGCTTGTAGTGGCCGTTCGCCTCCTGCTCCCTGCCGAGCTTCTCCAGGCTCCGGCCGAGCGCGTAGTGCGCGTAGTCGTCGGTCGGGGCGAGCTCGAGCATGGCGCGGAACTCGCGCTCGGCCTCGTCGTACCGCTGGATCCGGAAGTACGCGATGCCCAGCGCCTCGCGGATGGAGGCCTTGTCCGGCTCCCGTTTCTTGGCCTTCTCGAGGGCGACGGTCGCCTGCGCGGCGTATCCCTTCCGAAGATGGCTCCGGCCGAGCTGGAAGAGGTCATAGGTCTCGCTCATGCACCCGTCAAGGTAGACGAAGGACCCCCGCCTCAAGCGGAGCGCAGCCCGAGCGAGCGAAGGGAGACGAGACCCCGCAGGCGCCGTCGGGCGCCGAGTCGGCGTCGGATGGTCCTGAGGACGCCGCGAAGCTCCCCACGCGCGATGCGCGCGGCTCGCTCGGCCTCGTCGGCCGGCCCGAATCGGGCCTCGCCGAGTGCGTCGGCGAGCTTGCCGGCATCGACGCGGAGACGCCTGTGCACCGCCTCGCTCAGCTCGGCGGGAGTCGCGCTTCGCGGCAGCCCGACTCGCTGGTCGGCCAGATAGTCCTCGAGCTCGGCGCGCACGGCGCCGGCGATCCGCCGAGGATCGTCCGAGAGGTAGCGCACGCGCCGGCGGCCCCACTTCAGGAGCCAGAACGCCGCCAGCAGCACGACGGCGGAGCCGACGAGGATTGCCAGGAGACGCACGTCGTTTCGCTCCTCCTTGACCACGGTCGTCGCAGCCGCATCGGACCCGGGCACGATGCCCGTGTCGGGGCCGCGGAGCCGGTCGCGGTCGTCGGGGGACGGCGAGGCGCCCCCGAGACGGTTGCGGAGGATGTCCAGACCGAGCGCCGCGGCACCGCCTGCGAACGCGGCGGTCGCGCCGGAGGCGTCGAAGAAGAGCGACGACGCCGTGTACTCGGCGCGAAGCCGTCCGCGGCCGGGGGTCGGGTCGAACGGCAGCCACCCGTAGCCGGCGAACCAGACCTCGACCCAGGTGTGTGCGTTCGTGTCGGTAACCGTCCATACGCCCGCGTCCTCGTCGAAGTTTCCGCTGGTGAAACCCGCGGCGACACGGGCCGGGATCCCGAGATACCTCAACATCAGCGCCATCGCGCCCGCGAAGTGCTGGCAGTAGCCGCGTCGGTCCTCGGTCACGAAGGAGACGAGCGGGGGCGTGCCTTCGCGCACCGGCGGCGACTCGTCATAGGAGAAGTCTCCGCTCGAGCGGAACCACGCCTCCAGCGCGACCGCCGCGGCGTAGGGGTTCCGCGGTCTCCCGACCACCTGGCGAGCCTGGCGGTAGAGCGGCTCGTACTGCGCCTGTTCGTCGTCCTCGTCGAACAGCTGCTGCAGCTGCACGTCACGCCCCGGGCTCCCAAAGGGCGGGACGTCCAAGAAGCCCCCGACGGTCAGGAACGGCCTGTCGGCGGACAGGATTGCTTCCGGATATTCCGGCCGGGAGCGCGCGAGCTGAGCAGGCGTCGGTTGGGCGGCGTAGCTCCAGACCGAGTACCGCTGGTCTCTCTCCAGGCGGCCGACGTAGGCGATTCCGGATCCGTACTCGCCGCCTCGCCCCTCCTCGTATGCCACGGGGACGCTTGCGCCCACGAGATGTGAATCCCGGAGAGCCTCGATCGTGACGTCCTGCTTGAGCCATTTCTCGGGATCCCGTGCCGCCTCGGGAAGCAACGGATCGTTGACGAGCGAATCGAGGCCGCCCCCTCCCACCGGCTCGATGAACGGCGCGTCCTCCCGCCAGTTGTCGTCCAGGAAGACGTCCAGCGTGGTCGCCCGCCAGTACGGCGCACGACGGTCGGCTTCGACGGTGAACACGGTGGTCGCGGTCTTGGGGAACTTGATGCCGTCGTAGTCCGAGTCCCAGACGTACTGGACGCTGACCGCCTTGTCCTCACGCTTGTACGGCTCCCACTGCTCCCAGTCGAGGAAGCCGCCCTTTGCCACGGACGGCGAGCTCACAGCGACGAGCGCCGCAAAGACGACCGCGGCACCCACCAGGAGCGCCTGGCTCGATCCCGGCCTCGCCCCCGGGCGCAGCGCCGCCAGGAGCAGGAGCGCCGCGGCGAGGATGAGGACGCCGCGAAGGGTCGAAGCGCCCTCAGGCACGAGCGTGACCGGCCAGGCGGCGCCGGCGAACGTCACGGCGGCGGCGAGGATCGGTCGTCGCGCCGTGATCGCCAGTGTGGCGACGAGCGTGAACGCGAAGACGGCGAGCACGACCAGGCCGTGCATGAGCGGACGCTCGGTGGGGTTGAACGGCAACGAGACCTCGTAGAAGTCGGCGAGCCCGCCCCCGAACCCGTTCAGGACGGGATCGAGGAAGTCGTGATCGGCGTCGAACGGCCGGGCCTCGAGCGGCGAGACGTCGAATGCGAACGACGCGACGGCCACGCCCGAGACGAGCATCGCGCCGATCCGCAGCGAGCGGCGCGGCAGGACCGCCGAGACGACCGCGAGGGCCGCCGCCACCGCAAACTCGCCGCCGCGCACGGGCTCCTGGAGGGTCTGCCACCCGGTGGTGATGAGCAACGCCGGCAGGAGGGCGAGGAGAGCCGACCTACCCATGGGCCACCACGCTCTCGGCGCCGCCGAGCACTGCTTCCAGATCGTCGCCGCGACGGAGCACTGCGACGGCGATTCCGGCGGCCTCGAGACGGAGGACGGCCGCGTCGGTGCCCACCGAGGCCCGGCGGCGTCCGGCGAAGCTGCCTGCGTCGACATGGACGACGGAGACCTGCTGCCGGGCGGCGGCTCGAGCGATGAGCGTCTCGACGAGCGCGGGCCGGAGCGCTGCGGTGACGACCGCCAGGTCTCGCGCGTGCGTGGCGGCGCCGGCCTGGTCGGAGAGAATGGTCTCCACGGGCCGGCGTCCGTCCTGCTCGGCGACCGCGAGGATCTCGAGGGCCCGAGGCCAATCCCGCTCGTAGTTCCGGACGGACATCGCATCGACCCCGGCGCCCGTCGTCACCTCGACACGGGCATGACGTCCCCGACGTGCGTGGGCCCACATGAGTGACCCGGCGGCGCGGACCTGAGCGTCGAAGCTCGAGGCGCCCGGCGGGTCACTCATGTGGGCCCACGCA
>Ga0209814_10000199_pt1 | contig 18041 bp, 16 predicted proteins | sample SoiMetdeltSBSDD1_FD_187597 | JGI IMG/M metagenome (GOLD analysis project Ga0209814, IMG submission 187597) | Bulk soil microbial communities from a Populus tree surrounding site in Tennessee, USA - Soil MetaG P. deltoides SBSDD1 (SPAdes) (version 2) | ecosystem: Environmental > Terrestrial >... | reverse complement strand
GTCTCCCAGCGCGGCTCCTCCCACCGCGGGTCGTCCTCGTACGTCCGTACCGACACGAGCTGATCCCAGCCGACCGCGACCTCGTGGCAGAAGAAGTCGGGAAGCCACAGAGTGCGCACGCGCAAGAGCTCGACGACCGCCTCCACAGCGTGTCTTCCGAGCGCGTACCAGACCGCCGGCCTCGGCCAGGGATGAAACGGCCGGGGCGGCTCGACCGGCGAGTGGAACTCGCCACCGACCTCCCACGTCGTCTCGGTCACGGCGGTCACATCAACCCACGCTCACGACGAACCGCATCGTGGAGGCCTACGTCGTCCACCTCCGCGTCGGTTTGCGCCGGCTGCGCGCCGCGCATCGAGAGCACCTTCAGGAACGTGAGGCCGACGATCTTCAAATCGAGTCGCGTGCTTCGGTGGTCGACGTACCAGACATCGAGCGCGAGTCGCTTCGAGAAAGGGATGTCGTGGCGTCCCTGAACCTGCGCCCAGCCGGTCACGCCCGGCTTGACGTCGTGCCGCCGCATCTGCTCCGGCGAGTACCACTTCAGGAACTCCATCAACAGCGGCCGCGGGCCGATGAAGCTCATGTCGCCTTTGAGGATGTTCCAGAGCTGCGGCAGCTCATCGAGGCTGAGCTGGCGCATGAAGACGCCGACCTTCGTCAGCCGCTCCTCGTCTGGCAGCGACTCGCCTTCCGCGTCGACCGCGTCATTCATCGTGCGGAACTTGTAGACCTCGAACGGCTCGCCCCTGTAGCCGGGTCGCTGCTGACGGAAGAGGATCGGGCGGCCCATGCTAAGCCGGATCGCGAGCGCGAGCCCGGCCAGCACTGGCGAGAGCAGGACGGAGAGGATCGAGGCGCCGGTGAGGTCGATCAGGCGTCGCATCGGAGCTCCACGTCGGAACTATGGCGTGCGCGAGCGCAAGTAGGCGAGGGATGCGACCGCGGGCATGGGATCGTCGCGCGCGAAGATCGCCCGCGCCTTCGGCTGCCGCAGGTACTCGCGGAGAAACCGGCGCGGCCCGAGCTCCCTCCGGCGCGCCATCTGCAGCGAGACGTGGACGTCCTTGGCGAGGTAGACCCAGGTCAGATCGTCCTTGAACGTCGGGAGGGGAGAGACCTCCCGGCCGGACAGGTCGTCGTAGACGATCCTGGGGAGATCGAGGTGCCGGTTGGCGGCCAGGGCGGCCCAGACCGGGAGGCGCGTGTTGACCTCGAGCACGCGGAACTCGCCGTCCCGCGGGTCCTGCGCGAACTCGACGTGCGCGATGCCTGTGTAGCCCGCGGCCTCCAGGAGCCGCAGGCCCTGGTCGAGCACCGTCGGCTCGTAGTCGACCTCGAAGACAGCGCTCGTGCCGAAGCGGAGAGGGCCCTGCCTCACCTTTCGGCCCACGAGCGTCACGAGCGGGCGGCCGTCGCGGGCGACGTAGGCGAGCAGCGAGTAGATGCGCTCGTGCGAGTCGGGGACGATCTCCTGGACGATCGTCTGGAAGCCGCGCTCGCTCGCCACGCGGGCGACGGCCAGCGCCTCGTCGACGCTCTCGGCGACCAGCGCCTTCTGGCCGAAGGTCAGCGCGAACTCCTGTCCCTCGACGGCCTTGACGACCATCGGCGCCCGCAGGCCCGCCTCCCGGACCGAGTCGTCGCCGTCCGCAAGCACCGTCCCCGGCGAGGGCACGCCGGCCTCGGCCGCGACCACTGGAAGGACGTCCTTCCGGCGCAGCCGCACAACGGCTTCGCGATCGGCCGGAAGAGGCATGTCCGAGACCGCGTTCGCGTCGTCCCAGTGGTCGAGCGCCCACTCGACGTGCTCGTCCCGCTCCGGGAAGAGCACGACCCGGTCGCCGGCCGCCTCGGCGCGCACTGCATCGAGCACGGCCCTGTCACCCTCGACGAGGTGCTTCTCCGCCAGGTAGCGGGACTTCAGCCCGAAATCATGCGGATTCCAGGAGATTCCCGTGACGGGGATCCCGGCGCGCCCGAGGCTGCGCGTGACCGCAAGGCCTGCGTGGAGGAGGCCGAAGACCACCGCCTTCCTCACTCGGCGACGGCCTCCTCGAGTGTGCGCTCGAGCCGCTCAGCCATCAGGTCGCGCGAGAACTCGCGCTCGGCCAGGCCACGCGCGTTCCGTCCCATGCGCTCGATGCGGGCCGGATCCCCTGCCAGGGCGCTTAGCGCCCAGGCAAGGGCCTCGGAGTCGCCCGCGGGCACCCAGGCGCCCGCGTCGTTCTCCTCGACGAGGCGCCGCACCCAGCCGTCGAGGTTGACGACCGCCGGCTTGCCCGCCGCCAGCGAGTCGAAGAACTTGTTCGGCGAGTTGGTCTCCAGTACCGGGTAGGGCGCGAAGACCGTCAGCGTGACGTCCGCGGCGCCCACGATTCCCGCGAGCTTCTCCTTGGGCACCGGTGAGAGGAAGTGGAGGTTGTCGAGACCCAGCTCCCGCGCCCGCTCCTGAAGGCGCGGCCGCTCACCGCCGTCGCCGAGCACGACGATCGCGACGCGCTCGTCTCCTCGGCGCCGCAGCGCTTCGGCCGCGTCGACGAGCTGGTCGAGCCCGTTCGCCCGGCCCATTGCGCCGGCGTAGACCGCGACGAATTTCCCCTCGAGCCCTTGAACTGCGCGGAACTGCTCGTCGACCACGTCGGGGCGGAAGACGTCCAGGTCGGCCGCGTTCGGGATCAGCGCGAGCTTCTCGCTCGGGATCCCACGCCGCTCGAGATCCTCCTGCGCGCCCTCGCTCAGCACGACGATCCGCTCGGCGCCCGCATAGAGCCGCCGCTCGAGCCACTCCGCGCTCCGCACTGCCGGCGCGCTCTTCAGGGCGCCCAGCTGGACCGGGACGGCCGGCCAGAGGTCGCGGATCTCGAACACGAACGGGACGCGCTTCAGGCGCGCGGTCGCCAGCCCGGCGATTCCGATCGTGAGCGGCGTCGAGGAGGCGAAGACCACATCCGGCTTGCGCTCCAGCGCGCCTGCGACGCCGGCTGCGACCGTGAAGGCCATGAAGGACGCCAGTCTGAGCGGCGTCGGGTAGCGGTTCGCGTAGGGGATGTTCAGGAAGAGGACGTCGATGCCGTCCACGGTCTCGCGCGCGACGAGCTTTCCCGCCGGAGGCTCGTCCCGCCCGGTCTCGAGCCTGCGCGTGTCGCGGCTGACGATCGTCACCTTGTGACCGCGGTCCACGAGGCGCCGGGCGAGCTCGTAGGACCGCGTGGCGGTCGAGCGCCGCCGGGTGGCGAAGTACTGGTGGAAGTAGAGGACGTCCAAGGGACCGACCTATGATGCTGGCCCGGTGCGAATCGCGCTGCTCGATCCGCCCTCGTACTCGCCTGCGTACGACCATCACCTCGCCTCGGCTCTCGCCGCGCGGGGACACGATGTGGATCTGCTGACCTCGCCGTTCTCGTTCGGCGAGGCGCCGGAGCCGGACGGCTACCGGCGCTCGGAGCTCTTCCTGCCGCTGAGCAGCCGGCTGCTGCGTCGGTCGCCCCGGTCGAAGCTTCGTGTGCCGCTGAAGGCGGCCGAGTACGTCCCGAGCGTCGCGCTTCTGCTGGGTCGTCTCCGCCGCGCGAGGCCCGACGTCGCCCATGTGCAGTGGCTTCCGCTCGGCCGCCGTGACCTCGTCTGGGCCAGCCGGTTGCCGCGTCCGCGCGTGCTGACTGCCCACAATGTCCTGCCGCACTCCGGGGAAGCTGACGCAGGTGAGCGGCGAGCGCTGTACGGAGCCTTCGACCGCGTCGTCGTGCACACCCGAGGCGGCGCCGAGCAGCTCGCCCAGTTCGGCATACCGGCCGAGCGCATCGTCCGGATCCCGCACGGGACGTTCAACACGCCCACGTCGATCGAGCCGCCGGCCGGCCGCACGCTCCTCTTCTTCGGCCTGATCCGCCGCTACAAGGGCCTCGACCTCCTCGTCCGAGCACTGGCGGAAGTGCCGGACGCGAGGCTCGTCATCGCGGGCGACCCGCTCGACCCGATCGAGCCGATCCGCGCGCTCGCCGTGGAGCTCGACGTCGCCGACCGGATCGAGTGGCGGCTCGGCTACCTCCAGGAGAACGAGATCGAGCTCCTGATGCGCGACGCGACGCTGGCCGTCTTCCCGTACCGGGGCGGCGAGTCCGCGTCCGGCGCGCTGGCAACCGCGCTGGGCCACGGCCGGCCCGCCGTCGTCAGCGACGTTCTCGGCGAGCTCGTCGAGGAGCACGGTGCCGGCGCCGTCGTTCCGCGAGAGAACCCCGGCGCGCTCGCAGCAGCCATCCGGGAGCTGCTGGACGACCCGGCTGCCTTGAATCGGGCGTTTCGGGGCACGGAGGCCGCCCGCCGGGCACTCTCGTGGGACGCGATCGCGGAAGCCCACGAGCGGCTCTACTCCGACCTCCTCGCTAAAGTCGGCGGGTTGTGAGCGTCCGAACCGCACGCCGAATCCCCCCCGAGGAGCTCGATCTCGACGCCGAGCGAGAGGTCGACGTCCGCGGCTGGTGGGAGGCCGTCAAGCGCCGCTGGTGGCTGCCGGTTCTCGGCCTGCTGCTCGGGCTCGCGGTCGGCTATGCCCTCGCGCTCGGCGGCGGCGAGGTCTACCGCGCCGAGGCGACGCTCTACCTCGGGCAGCCGTTCTCGCCAAACGGCGGCGCGCCGGTTCCCGGCCTCGCGACGAACCCGTCGACCGTCAACGAGATCGCGCGCTCCGAGGCGGTGCTCCAGAGCGTCGCTGACCGCAGCGGCATGGACCTCGGCAAGCTCCGCGCCAACGTCACGAGCCGGCAGGTGTCGCCGCCGGCCGGCCGCCGCGCCGTCGCAGGGACGACGCCCCTGATGGAGGTCGCCGTGACGGGCCAGAACGCCAGGGTCACCGCGCGCGCCGCGAACCTGCTCGCCCAGGAGGTTGTCGCCACAGTCTCGCCCTATGTCGAGGACAAGATCGAGGCGCTCGAGGAGGGGATCGCCGCCGACGAGCGCGAGCTGGCCGAGAGCGAGCGTCGACTCGACGCCGCACAGGCGGAGCTGGCCCGCCTCCAGAATGATCGGACCCTCGCCGACACCGACCGCCTGATCGGGGTGACCACGCTCAATGCCACGATCGGCTCGCTGGTCGAGCGCCGCGGCCTCGTCACGCAGAACCTGCTCGAGGGCAGGCAGGCGCTCTCGCTCGCCGAGAACGTCGAGCAGCCGAGCGTCGTCCAGGAGGCGGCGTCGCGAAAGACGACCGCGCGTAGCGTCGGACGCTCGCTCGTCGTCGGCGGGTTGATCGGCCTGATCCTCGGGCTGCTCGCGGCGATTCTCTGGGAGCCGGCCGAGCGGCGCTTCCGCCCCCGGACGGCGTAGTGATCGACGGCAAGCGGGTCGCGGTCGTCGTCCCGGCCCACGACGAGGAGGAGCTGATCGGCCGCACGCTCGCCTCGATCCCCGCCTTCGTCGACCGGATCTACGTCGTCGACGACCGCTCGCAGGACGCGACGGCCGCCCGGGCCGCGGAGTCGCAGGACCCGCGCGTCGAGGTGCTCGCACACGACCGGAACCGCGGCGTCGGCGCCGCGATCGTCACCGGCTACAAGCGGGCGCTGGACGAGAAGGTCGACGTCACGGCCGTGATGGCGGCCGACGGCCAGATGGACCCCGGCGATCTCGAGACGCTGGCGGCGGCCGTCGTCCGCGGCGAGGTCGACTACGCGAAGGCGAACCGGCTTTTCACAGGCCAGGCGTGGGAGCTGATGCCTCGCCACCGCTACCTCGGCAACGCGGTCCTCTCGATGCTGACGAAGATCGCTTCCGGCTACTGGCACGTCGCCGACTCTCAGTCCGGCTTCACGGCCGTCTCGCGGCCGATGCTCCAACAACTCGACCTCGACCGGATCTACCCGCGCTACGGCTTCCCGAACGACATGCTCGTCCACCTGAACGTCTGGAACGCCCGGGTGCGGGACTTCCCCTCGCGGCCGATCTACAACGTCGGCGAGCGCTCCGGGATCAAGCTCTGGAAGGTCATCCCGTCGATCGCCTGGCTGCTCTTCAAGGGCTTTTTCTGGCGGTTGCGGGAGAAGTACGTGATCCGGGACTTCCACCCGCTGGTCTTCTTCTACGCGCTCGGGATCGTGATGTCGACGCTGGGCCTCGCCCTGGGCGCGTGGGTGGCCATCGAGCGGATCTTCCTCGGTGGCGACATCACGGCGGGCACGGCGACTCTTGTCGCGCTGCTGCTGATCTCGGGGACGCAGTTCACCTTGTTCGCCATGTGGTTCGACATGGAGTCGAACAAAGACCTGAGGTAGCGCCAGGAGCTGGGGAAACCTCCCGGTTTCCCCAGCTCCCTTCCACCTGTCCGCCTTCGGCGGACGGGCCCTTGCGGGCCGGTTCGACATGGAGTCGAACAAAGACCTGCGCTAGCAGGGATTTCTCGGCCGTAAAGCGTTAGTAAGGATCCGAGAGGCCCGCCGGGCGGGCCGATACCCTGCCCCGGTGGCCACCGCCGTCGTGACCGGTGGAGCCGGGTTCCTCGGCTCCCACCTCTGTGAGTACCTGCTCGCGCAGGGCCACCGGGTGATCTGCATCGACAACCTCGAGTCGAGCACGCTCCAGAATTTGGAGCACATCCGCGACGACCGCTTCACGTTCCTCTACCACGACGTCATCGACCACATCGACATCGAGGAGCCGGTCGACCTTGTGTTCCACCTGGCCGCGCTGGCCAGCCCGATCGACTACCTGCGGCAGCCGCTGCACTCGCTCAAGACCGGCTCGTACGGGACGCACAACGCGCTCGGCCTGGCGAAGTGGAAGCGCGCCCGGTTCCTGCTCGCCTCGACGAGCGAGATCTACGGCGACCCGGAGGTGCATCCGCAGCCGGAGACGTACTGGGGCAACGTCAATCCGACGGGCCCGCGCGGGGTCTATGACGAGGCGAAGCGCTACGCCGAGGCGATGACCATGGCCTACCACCGCCAGCAGGGCGTCGACACGGCGATCGTCCGCATCTTCAACACCTATGGGCCGCGGATGCGCCCCTACGACGGCCGAGCGATCCCGACGTTCATGCGCCAGGCGCTCGAGCACAAGCCGCTCACGGTCTTCGGCGAGGGCCAGCAGACGCGGAGCTTTTGCTATGTCGACGACCTGATCCGTGGGCTCTATCTCCTCGCCACGAGCCAGGAGCACAAGCCCGTCAACCTGGGGAATCCCGGCGAGTTCACGATCCTGGAGCTTGCCGAAACCGTAATCCGGGTAACAGAGTCGAGGAGTGAAATCGTGCACGAGGCTCTGCCCGTCGACGACCCGAAAATCCGGCAGCCAGACATCACACGCGCAAAGGAAATTCTCGGCTGGGCCCCGGAGGTCGAACTCGAGGAGGGCCTGCGCCGAATGTTGCCCAGTCTAGGAAGGGAGCAGATTCGTGTTTAAACGCCTCACGTTGGTCTTGGTCTTAGTCCTGTCAGCAGTAGTCGCAGCGGCGACAACGAGCCGCGATGCCGACTCCGCCGCACAGCGCTCGAGCGCCACGCGCATGCAGTTCGGTTTCTACGACGACGCGCAGGTGCTCGGCAACCCCACGTGGGCGTTCAACCAGCTCCGCCTGCTTCGCGCCGGCATCGTGCGCACGACGCTCGACTGGGGAGCCATCGCCAGGCGGCGTCCGGTGAGACCGACCGATCCCGCCGACCCGGCCTACAACTGGACCGCGGTCGACCGCGTCGTGGACGAGGCCGACAAGAAGGGGATCCGCGTGGTCCTCGCGATCTACGGCACGCCGCGCTGGGCCGGTCAGGCCCGCAACCGGGTCCCGCGCCGCGCGGCCGACCTCCGCTCCTTCGCGAACGCCGCGGCGAGGCGCTACAGCGGCACGTACACGGTCAAGGAGCAGGAGAACGAGCCGGAGCGCACGCTGCCTGCCGTCCGAAGCTGGCTTGCCTGGAACGAGCCGAACAACCCGGTCTTCCTTCGTCCGCAGTGGAAGATGGTCGCACGGAAGTGGCGCGTCCAGGCCGCGTATGACTACGCCAAGATCTGCTCGGCGATCTATGCCGGCGTGAAGTCGACGCGGCTGGCCGGCCAGAAGGTCGCCTGCGGCGCCACGGGCCCGAGGGGCAACGATGCGCCCCGCAGCTCGCGGCCGTCGACCTCGCCGCTCGTCTTCATGGCGTGGCTCCGGCGAGCGGGCCTGAAGCGAATGGACGCATACGCGCACCACCCCTACTACGGTCACCGCACGGAGAAGCCGGCGACGGTCTCGCGCTCGAAGAAGGCTGTGACGATGGGGAACATCGGCGTGCTGATCAAGCAGATCAACCGCCTCTGGGGTCGGAAGACGCGGCTGTGGGTCACCGAGTACGGCTACCAGACGAATCCGCCTGACCGTCTCTTCGGCGTCTCGTACCGCAACCAGGCGCTCTACATGAAGCAGGCGGTCGCGATGGCGAGGAAGACGCGGCGGATCGACATGTTCGTGTGGTTCCTGATCCGGGACGAGGGACGTCTCAGCGGCTGGCAGTCCGGCGTCATGACGCGGCGCGGCGCGCGCAAGCCGTCGTACCGCACGTTCCAGACCTTCGCCAGGTAAAGGCGCAGAGAAGGCCACGGGGCGGCGAGCGTAGAATTCGTCGCTCCGTGGCAACCAAAGAAGCGCCGAGGGACGCCGCGCCGCCCTCCGTCGGCGACATCCGCTCGGCGCGCCCGCTCGTTCTCGGCAGTCCGTTGGCGGCGTTCGTCCGCCGCGCGTTCAGCATCCTCTCGCTGATCGCGCTCGACCTGTGTGGGCTGATCCTGGGGCTGTACGGGGCGTTCGTCCTCCGCGCCGTCTACTACGGCGACGATGTCCTCTGGGGGGCGCTGTGGCGGGCGGAGTCCGAGTGGCTGCCCTTCCTCGGCCTCGTGCTGGTGCTCGTCTTCTGGCGCGCCGGGCTCTACGCCGAGCGCGAGCGTCGTGGCGGCGGCGGCAGGATCGTCGGGTCGCTGATCCTCGTCGGCGTGGTCGGCGTCGTCTACGGCGTTGGGACGAACCGTGAGTTCGGGACGTATGGCCTTGCACCCACTGCGGTCGTGCTCACCGGGCTCTTCATCGGGCTGCTCCGGGCGAGCTACGAGGTCATTACCGGCGACATCATGCGCATGGCGGGCGTGCGGCGCCGGGCGGTCCTCGTTGGAGACTCCGAGCGGGTCGACCACCTCCGCAGGGCCCTCGGCGAGGGCCGGAGCGGCATCCGCTACGAGTTCGTCAGCGCCGTCGAGCCCGAAGACCTGCCGGGGACTCTGGCCGAGCACACACTCGACGAGCTGATCGTGGCGGAGGCCGACTTCGACGACCGCCAGCTCCTCGAGATGGTCGAGCTCGCCCACCGGCGCGGCGTCCGCGTCCGGCTGGCGCCGACGACGACCGAGCTCCTCACACAGCGGGCGGACTACATCGCAGGGCAGGGCGTCCCGCTCTTCGAGCTGCGGCCGCCCGCCTTCGTAGGCACCGACTGGATCGTCAAGCGCGGGTTCGACCTCGTCGTCAGCACCCTCATCGTCGTGATCGGGATCCCGATCTGGATCGGGATCGCCGCCGCGATCAAGCTCACGTCCAAAGGCCCCGTTCTCTACCGCGACAGGCGCGTCGGCCTGAACGAGCAGGAGTTCGAGATGCTCAAGTTCCGGACGATGCGGCACGATGCGGCCGCGCTCCAGGCGGAGCTCGAGGCGGAGAACGAAGCCAGGGGCGCGCTCTTCAAGATGCGCGACGACCCGCGGGTGACCAAGGTCGGATCCTTCCTGCGCCGCTTCTCGCTGGACGAGGTCCCCCAGGTGCTGAACGTGCTGCGCGGAGAGATGAGCCTCGTGGGCCCGCGGCCGCTCCCGCTACGCGACTACCGGCTGCTCGAGGACTGGCACCGCAAGCGCTATCTCGTCCTTCCGGGCATGACCGGGCTCTGGCAGATCGCCGGCCGCTCCGACCTCGAGTTCGACGACCTCGTCCGGCTCGACTTCTATTACCTGGAGAACTGGTCGATCTGGCTGGACATCTCGATCCTCCTGCGGACGATCCCGGCGGTCGCGGCCGGCAAGGGCGCGTATTAGGTCATCTGCGTGGCTTCGAGAGCCCTCATCTAGGGTCTGCGCGATGGCGCGGCGCGCGCTGATCACTGGCATCGGCGGGCAGGACGGTTCCTACCTCGCTGAGCTGCTGCTCGGCCAGGGCTATGAGGTCTTCGGGACGGTCCTGGGGAATCCGGAGGAATACGAGAGCCTCGCGCCGCTCCGAGACCGGCTTCGGTTCGCGGAGGTCGAGCTCCCGAATGCGGAGGACGTCCGCCGAGCGCTGCGCGACATCGAGCCGGACGAGGTCTACCACCTCGCCTCGGCCTCCTTCGTTCCGGCCTCCTGGGACGACCCGGTCGGGACGTCGACCGCCGCGGTTGGCGCAGTGTCGGCCGTACTGGACGGCGTTCGCCGGGAGCGGCCCGAAGCGCGCTTCGTCAACGCCGCGTCGGCCGAGATCTTCGGCGCGCCGAGCGAGGTTCCGCAGCGCGAGTCGACCCCCCTTGCTCCGCTGACGCCGTACGGCGCCGGCAAGGCCTTCGGACACTCCCTGACCGGCGCATTCCGGCGCCGATACGGCATCCATGCTTCCTCGGCGATCCTCTTCAACCACGAGTCTCCTCGCCGCCCCGAGCAGTTCCTGACGCGCAAGGTGACCCGCGGCGCGGCCGCGATCAGCCTCGGGCTCGAGGATGAGCTGCGGCTGGGTGACCTGTCCACTCGCCGGGACTGGGGCTTCGCCGGCGATTACGTCCGCGCTCTTTGGCTGATGGCGTCGCAGGAGGAGCCGAGCGACTTTGTGATCGCGACCGGCGAGTCTCACAGCGTCGAGGAGTTCGTGGCGGCGGCGTTCGAGGAGGTCGGGCTCGACTGGCGGCAACACGTCCGCTTCGACGAGTCGTTTGCACGCGGCGCGGCAGACTCGCCGGAGCTCGTGGGTGACCCTGCGAAGGCGCGCGACCGGCTGGGCTGGCAGGCGGAGACGGGCTTCGACGAGCTCGTCCGGATGATGGTGGTGGCGGATCTCGAGCTGCTGAAGGATCAGGCGGCGAGCCCGCGGTAGACCTGGTCGTGCGACCCACGGCGGTCGGGAAGAGCGTTAACAAAATGATTCCGACCCTCAGATAGGGTGGCGCGCGGTGGCGGATCGGCGAGCCTTGATCACGGGAATCACGGGGCAGGACGGCTCCTATCTGGCCGAGCTCCTGCTCGAGAAGGGCTACGAGGTGTTCGGAATGACGCGACGCGCGTCGACGGAGAACGTCGAGCGTATCGGCCACCTCACGGACCGGATCAGCCTGATTCAGGGCGACCTGCTCGACCCGCATTCACTGGTCTCGGCCCTGAGGACCGCGGAGCCGACCGAGGTCTACAACCTCGCAGCGCAGAGCTTCGTGCCGACCTCGTGGAACCAGCCGGTGCTCACGGCCGAGTTCACAGCTGTCGGCGTCACGCGGCTGCTGGAGGCGGTCCGGACAGTCGACCCGAACATCCGCTTCTACCAGGCGTCCTCGTCGGAGATGTACGGGAAGGTGCGCGAGGTTCCGCAGAACGAGCAGACGCCGTTCCACCCGCGCTCGCCGTACGGAGTCGCCAAGGCGTACGGGCACTACATCACCGTCAACTACCGCGAGTCGTACGGGCTCTTCGCCGTCTCGGGGATCCTCTTCAACCACGAGTCTCCCCGCCGCGGCCTCGAGTTCGTTACGCGGAAGATCAGCGACGGCGTCGCCCGGATCAAGCTCGGCCTGGCGGACGAGCTGCGGCTCGGGAACCTCGACGCCGAGCGGGACTGGGGCTACGCGGGCGACTACGTCGAGGCGATGTGGATGATGCTCCAGCGAGACGAGCCCGAGGACTACGTCGTGGCGACGGGCGAGACGCATTCCGTGCGCGAGTTCGCCGAGATCGCGTTCGGCCATGTCGGCCTCGACTGGGAGCAGTCGGTCAAGACCGACCCGGAGTTCCTGCGCCCCGCGGAGGTCGACCAGCTAGTGGGAGACCCGGCAAAGGCGAGGAGCGACCTGGGCTGGGCGCCGCGCCACTCGTTCCGGGAGCTCGTCGAGGGGATGGTCGACGCGGATCTCGAGCGGCTCTCCGGATCGAAGTCGCCGTCCGTGCATATCCCTGCTCAGTAGCTCCAAGCCGTGGGCGCTCTCGCGATCGTGCAGGCGCGCATGTCCTCGACGCGGCTCCCCGGCAAGGTGCTGATGGACGTCGGCGGCGAGCCGATGCTCGCCTTCCAGCTCCGGCGGCTGGCACTCGCGAGCACGGTCGAGCGAACCGTCGTCGCAACGAGCGACCGGCCCGATGACGACCAGATCGAGCGAGTGGCGCGCGAGGCCGGCGCCGGTGCTCACCGCGGCCCCCTTGAAGACGTGCTGACGCGGGTCGCCGGCGCCGCGGAGGGCCACGACGGCGAGATCGTTCGGCTCACGGCGGACTGCCCGCTCACGGACCCGGCGCTAGTCGACCAGGTCGTCGAGCTCCACCGGTCCGCGGCAGTGGCGTACGCATCGAACGTCGAGCCCCGGACGTTCCCGGACGGGCTCGACGTGGAGGTCGTCTCGGCGGCCGCCCTTCGCGAGGCTGCCGAGACCGTCGAGGATCCCCTCGATCGCGAGCACGTCACGACCGCGATCCGGCGGGATCCGGACCACTTCCCTGCCGCCCATGTCGTCCACGACCCCGACCTGGGGGACCTTCGCTGGACTGTGGATACCGAGGATGACCTCGAGTTCGTTCGCACAATCGTCAAGCGACTCGGTGACCGGCGGTACACCGCCGGTATGGCGGAGATCCTGGAGGCCGTGGGTGGGTGAGTTCGAGGAGCTGGCGGCAGCGTACGAAGGCCTCGAGGAATCGTTCGCCGACCGCAGGGCGCTCGAGTCCTACCGGGCGAGCATGCTTGCGCGAAGCACGCCTCAGGCGGACTTCCTGGTCGACCGCCTCGCGGAGGGCGCGCGCGTGCTGGAGGTCGGGACCGGCAACGGGAGGCTGCTCGTCGAGCTCGGTCGGCGGGGCGCGGTCGCTGAGGGGCTCGGCATCGACCTCGCGCGTTCGCGGATCGCGTTCGCGCAAGAGTGGGCGGACGAGCTCGGCCTCACGACTCTCGGCTTCGAGACGGGTGACGTCTTCGAGCGCGAGCATGGGACCGAGTCCTACTCAGCCGTCATCTGCATCACGGGCGCATTCGCATACTTCGAGCCCGTCGATCCCGGCTCGGGCCTTCGACTGGCACGACTTCTCCACGATGCGCTCGAGCCGGGTGGGCTGCTCGTTCTCGAGCTCTACCCCCATCCGCGCGAGCGTGCCCTCCTCGTCGCGACCGGTGGGGAGGCCAGAACCTGGAGAGAGCTGGATCCGGACGACCCGTGGCGTTTCTACCTCAGCAATCTTCGGCTCGAAGGCGACGTGCTCGCCCACGAAAAGACGTTTGTGCACCGCACGACCGGTGAGGTCGACTCCGGTCGGCGTGAGCGGCTCCAGCTCTACACGCCCGAGTCGATCACGGCGCTGCTCGAGGAGGCTGGTTTCCGCGATCTCGAGCTCTTCGAGGGCTGGACGCAGAGTCGCTACGCGGGCGGGGACGAGCTCGTCGTCACCGCGCTGAAGTAGCCGTCCGAGCCCGTATCCTCGGAGGCAATGCCGAAAGAGGGAACGGGCGCCCGCGTGGTCCGGAACACGCTGGCCAACGGCGCCGGCGCGTTCACCGGCATCGCCATCTCGCTGATCCTGACGCCGTTCCTGATCCGGCACCTCGGGCTGGAGGCGTACGGGATCTGGGTGCTCGCGCAAAGCCTCACCTTCTTCGGCGGCTACGCGGCGATCGCCGACCTCGGTGTGGAAGCGGCTGCGGTGCGATATGTCGCCGAGGCGCGCGCGGTGCAGGACGCCGAGGAACTGAACCGGATCGTCACCTCCGCGATGCTGTTCTTCTCGGGCATCGCGCTTGTCTTCACTCCGATCCTGATCCTGCTCGCCGACCCGTTCACCAAGCTCTTCAACGTCGAACCGGCGTACCACCAGGCGGCGATCTACGTCTTTACGTTCGTCGCCGCACAGCTCGTCTTCGACCTTCCCGCCAGAGCGTTCTTCGCCGTCCTCGAGGGGGCGCAGCAGTTTGCGACGTTCCAGGTCGTGCTTCTGGCCCGCGCGGTCGTCCAGGCCGCGCTCTTCGTCGCCGTGATCGTCGCCAACCTCGGCATCGGCAGCCTCGGCGCGGTCAGCTTCATCAGCTCGGCGGTGATGTTCGTCGTCGCCTGGTTCCTCGCCAAGCGCGCAGTGCCGGAACTGCACATTCGACGGCGCTATCTCTCACGTGCCTCGCTCAAGAAGCTCTTCAGCTTCGGCGGCGGGCTCTTCCTCATGCGCATCGTCGGGACCACCTATCGCCACATGGACAAGTTGATCGTCGGGATTGCTCTCGGGCCGAGCTACGTGACGATCTACGAGATCGCGAATCAGATCCATCTCGCGGTCCAGACCGTCCAGTCGGTTGCGGCCTCCGCGCTCACCCCGGCGACCGCATACCTGCGGGCCCAGCGCGAGATTCTTCGCGACATGTTCCTGCGCGGCTCGTCCTACGTGGTCGGCTTCGCGCTGCCTGCGACGGTTGCGGGAATCATCTTCGCCGAGGCGTTCATCCGCACCTGGATCGGCGGGGCCCTGGAGGAGGCGGCCGGCCCGAGCCGGCTCTTCCTCCTCTACCTGACCTTCACGATCTTCAACATCGTCGGGCTGACCATGGTGGTGGCGCTCGGCCACATCCGGTTCGTCCTCTACGTGGTCACCGCGAACCTGGTCGTGAACTTCGCGATCTCCGTCGCCCTCGTGGATCGGCTCGAGGTGAACGGCGTGATCCTCGGCACGTTGATCGCCCAGGCGCTTGCTTGGCCGCCGCTTCTCTGGTTCTTCTTCCAGGAGTTCGGCGTCCGGCTCGGCGAATGGTTGCGCCAGGTCGTCGCGCCGGCGCTTCCCGGGCTCGTCGCCCAGGCTGCGACGGCTGCTCCGCTGCTCTACCTCGCGAACCGCAGCGACAGCCTCATTGTCGTCGGTTTGTTGACGCTGATCTCGATCGGCGTCGCCGGAGGCGCCTACTACGCGGTTGGGCTCGCGCGCGACCAGCGTGCGCTCCTGAAGACGACGTTCCGCCAGGCGGTCGGCCCGCGTGGTGCTGCATAGCATCTCCCTGTGCGCCTGCTCGTCCTCGACCACTACTTCCAGCAGGACATCGAGAGCCTGCGCGAGGCGCTGGGCGATAGCGGAGAGATTCGCGTCGTCTCTTACGACCTCCTCCGCCGCGAAGCGCTAAAGGTCTTCCCCCCGGAGGTCGCGACCGGCCTCGAGCCGTACGCACGGCCCGAGTGGGAGGGCTATCGCCGTGAGTATTCGGGCCGCCTGAAGCGCCTGCTCGAGGAGCTCTACATGGAGCGAGAGTTCGACGCCTTCGTCTCGCCGTCGGACGCGTTCTTCTACGTCCGGGCGGCGCCCGAGGCTGCGCACGCGCTCGGCGTGCCGTTCCTGGTCGCCCAGAAGGAGACGACGATCACCGACCACACGATGCGCGTGCACTCGGAGCTCGTCGGCGCCTACGCACCGCCTGTCGCCGACCACATGACGGTGTGCAGCGAGCGGCACAAGCGCTTCTGGCTCCGGGCGGGTGGCGACCCAGAGCGCATCACCGTCACCGGCCAGCCGCGCTTCGACGTCTATGCCACGGCGCCGAGCGCGCGATCGGGCGGCCCTCCGGTGGCCCTTTTCTTCTCGTACGCCGCAGACTCGTACCACCCCTCGGACGGCACCGGCGCATCCGTGTGGTCGCAGCTCCATCAGGAGACCGAGGCCGGACTTGCACGGCTCGCGGAGTCCGGCTGGACCGTGCTCATGAAGCCCCACCCGCAGCAGGACGTCAGCCGGTTGGCTCTCGGCAGTGGAGTCTCGCTCGTCGATCCGCAGACGGATACCCGCGAGCTGATCGCGGATGCGAGCGTCGCAATCGGGTTCCAGACGACGGCGCTCCTCGAGTGCATGCTCGCCGGGACCCCGGTTGTCTACACCGGCTGGGATGCGGAGGCGCAGCGGCTCTCCGCCGAGCTCATTCCTTTCCACGAGTGGGGTGACGTGATCGACGTCGTGCTTCGACCCGAGGAGCTCGCACCCACGGTCGAGGTCGCTCGAGGGCGGGCTCGGGACGGTTGGGCGGATCGGCGGCGGGCGATCGCCGAGGAGTTTCTCGGCCCCGTCGACGGCGGAGCCTCGGTGCGCACGCTGCAGACGATCCGCTCGTGCGTCGAGACGTACGAGCTGCAACGCGACCAGACCGTCCAGCGGCGCCGAGAGGAGCTGGCCGGGCGGCGCCCGCCGCTCAAGCGCCGGGCCCGAAGCGGGCTCGACAGGCTTCGGCGCGCCGTTCGTTAACCTAATCGCCTTGCTCTCGCAGACTCAGAAGACGCACGAGACGCAGGCCGCGCAGACCATCCTCGACCGACTGCTCGACCGCGAGCAGCTGATCGATCGCTTTGATGCGAGCTACCTCGACGACCTGCCGGAGATCCTTCGAGAGCTCCACGGGGTCACGGACGAGAACGCCGCGGACAACGCGGACGTCCGCGACCTGTGGCGGCTGACGGGCCGTCCGGAGGGCGAGCTTCGCGTTGTCGACCTGGCGCCCGCGCTCGAGGAGATCGGCGTCGACCCGAAGCGCTACACGCCCAAGCAGGCTCCCGGAAAGGTCACGCGGAAGCACGGCTACGGACGGGTCGGCAGCTGGCGGCGCGCGGTCGGGATTCGCCTCGGGCGTGGAGGGGGCAACGGAAAGGATGCGGTCAACGCCGTCCAGGCTGAGTACTCGATTCAGAGCGGCGGCGACCAGGAGGTTGCGTTCACCGACCTGGCCCGGCCGGAGACCGGCGACCCATGGACGCAGCTGATGATCGACCTGCGGGAGGGCGGCGCCGTCGGCTCACTCGAGCCCGTGCTGACGATCGGGCCGAGGTGGACCGGCGAGATCGACTACTTCCGCGAGCGGATCGGCCTGAAAGGGACGATCGGCCTCGACCTGTTCTCGCCGGACGAGGAGCTGATCAAGGTCGGCGACATGCACGAGATGCCGTTCGAGGACGATACGTTCGGGCTCGTCTACCAGCGGAACACGTTCGACAAGTCGTACGACATCCGGGCCGCGCTCCGTGAGTGCGTGCGCGTGCTTCGTGACGGCGGCGTGCTGATCACCGACGACTGTTATGCGTACACCGACGGCGTTTCGGAGCTCTCAAGGACGAGCATCAAGCACAACGATCAGATTCTCCGCGTGCTCGGCGACCGCGTCGGCGAGGTTCTCCACGACAAGGAGACGGACTCCGACGAGAAGTGGATCGCGCGTGTCGGCCAGCTCGCCGTCAGGATTCGAAAGTAAGGAGAGAAGATGCCGCCGCCCAGCAAGATGTCTGATTACGACCCCCGGTTCTTCCGGCCGTGCATCTTCCCGATGCTCCGGCGGCTCGGCTACGGGACCCGGGTGACGATCAACAACGGCGTCGGGCCCGACCAGGCCGAGGCGACCGAGTTCACGATCTCGTTGAGCGCCTTCGACCAGTCCGGGAAGCACCTCGGGATCTCTCCGGAGATCACGCGGCTCCAGCCCGGCGAGATCGAGAAGCTCGACGTCGACTCACTCCTCGACGAGCACTTCGGCCTTCATCCCGACGAGGACGTCCTCTGCATCCTTCATCCGGTCCCGGCGCGCTTCGAGGGGCAGACGAGCGTCGAGGTCGATCCGAAGGAGTTGATGGCCCACGTCTTCGTCTCCGACGACTTCATCGAGTATCACCAGCGGGAAGGCGGCATCGTGACGGGCGTCGCGTACCAGACCGGGTTGCTGAACGACCCGCGGTCGAGCTCGACCCGTACGACGGTCTGCCAGGCGCCGAAGGTGATCGTCTCCGAGCCCGTCGACACGATGTTCGCGCTCATGAACGTCTCGAACAGGTTCGAGTACGCGAACCCGGTGACGATGAACTTCTGGATCCTCGGAC
>Ga0209814_10000197_pt1 | contig 18076 bp, 18 predicted proteins | sample SoiMetdeltSBSDD1_FD_187597 | JGI IMG/M metagenome (GOLD analysis project Ga0209814, IMG submission 187597) | Bulk soil microbial communities from a Populus tree surrounding site in Tennessee, USA - Soil MetaG P. deltoides SBSDD1 (SPAdes) (version 2) | ecosystem: Environmental > Terrestrial >... | reverse complement strand
GTCCGTGCGTCGCGTCGCGGAGGGCGGCTCGGCGCTCGACCCGGCGGTCGTCAGCCAGCTCATCGGCCGGCAGCGGATCGACGACCCGCTCGACGAGCTGACGCCGCGCGAGCGGGAGGTGCTGGAGCTGATGGCCGAGGGCCGCTCGAACCAGGCGATCGCGGACCGGCTCTTCGTCACGCTCCGCGCGGTCGAGAAGCACGTGACGAGCATCTTCTCGAAGCTCGACCTGCCGGCGAGCACCGACGACCACCGCCGTGTGCTCGCCGTGCTGATGTTCCTGCGCTAGCGGCCCGCGGCGGCGCACCCGCGTCTCCGCGAACCCTCGCGGTGCGGCCCGCCGCACCACGGGACGCCTGGCCGCCGCACTGTGCGGCGAGCCCTCGGGTGCGAGCCTGGGACCCATCGTCTAGCGACCCAGGAAAGGACCCGAGATGTCACCCCTGAGGCACTCGAGAAACGTCGCGGCCCGAATGGGTCGCTGGAGCGCGAGCCACCGGAAGACGGCGATCTTCGGCTGGCTCGCGTTCGTCGTCGCCGCCTTCGCGGTGGGGATGGCGATCCCGACGCAGAAGATCGACGAGGCCGACTGGAACGTGGGCGAGGCCCGCAAGGGCGACCACATCATCCGCGACGGCGGGTTCGCGCTCGACGAGCAGTCCGAGTTCGTGCTCGTGCAGTCGGACACGAGGACCGTCGACGATCCCGCCTTCCGAGCGGTGATCGGCGATGCGGTCGCCAGACTCCGCCGCTTCGACGAGGTCGAGAAGCTCCGCTCGCCGCTCGTCACGGGCAACGAGGGCCAGATCTCGAAGGACCGCCACTCGGCGCTGATCCAGTTCAGCCCGGATGGCTCCTACGACGAGGCCGTCACCTACATCGACTCGATCACGGCGGCGACGGAGAAGGTGCAGAACCGGAATCCCGACTACTACGTCGGGCAGGCCGGCTCGACCTCCACGGGCAAGGCGCTCGAGGAGATGTTCGGCTCGCAGCTCGCGATGGCGGGCTTGCTCTCGATCCCGCTCACGCTCGGCATCCTGCTGCTCGTCTTCGGGTCGGTCGTCGGGGCGACGATCCCCCTCCTGCTCGCGCTCACCTCGGTGTTCGCGACGATGGGGCTCGTCGCGCTGCCGAGCCAGCTCGTGCCGATGGACGAGTCGATCGCGGAGGTCATCCTCCTGATCGGGCTCGCGGTCGGCGTCGACTACTCGCTCTTCTACATCCGCCGCGAGCGCGACGAGCGCCGCGCCGGTCGGAGCGAGTCCGCGGCGCTGGAGGCCGCAGCGGCGACCTCCGGCCGGGCCGTGCTCATCTCCGGCGTCACGGTGATGATCGCGATGGCCGGGATGTTCTTCTCCGGCGACAAGACCTTCATGTCGTTCGCGATCGGGACGATGCTGGTCGTCGCGGTCGCGATGGTCGGCTCGCTGACCGTCCTGCCGGCGATGCTGTCCTGGCTCGGCGACCGCGTCGACAAGGTGCGGGTCCCCCTCGTCTGGCGGCTCCGGCGCAGCGACGGCGAGGGCAGGGTCTGGGGAGTGATCCTCGACCGCGTGCTCCGCCGACCGGTGCTCTCGATGGCCGCCGCGACGACGGCGCTCCTCGTGCTGGCGGTGCCGGCCCTGAGCCTCAACCCCGCGATCTCCGGCCTCGACGCGCTGCCTGCGTCGCTCGAGGAGATCCAGTCCTACAACAGGGTGAACGACGCGTTCCCCGGCGGCGCGCTGCCGGCGGTCGTGGCGATCTCCGGCGACACCTCCGACCCCGAGCTCCAGGCGGCGGTCACCGAGCTCCGCAAGCAGGCGCTCGCGACCGGCCAGGCGCTCGAGCCGATCCACGTCGAGGTCGCTCCCGGCGGCCGGGCGATGCAGGTGCAGATCCCGCTCGTCGGGAAGGGCACCGACGCGGAGTCGAACGCGGCGCTCGAGATGCTCCGCGAGGACGTCATCCCGGCGACGCTGGGCACGGTCCCGGGCATCGACTACGCCGTCACGGGCGACACGGCGGCCTCGAAGGACTGGAACGACGCGATCACGGCCTCCGTGCCGATCGTCTTCGGGTTCGTCCTCGCGTTCGCCTTCCTGCTGCTGCTGGCGACGTTCCGGAGCATCGTCATCCCGGCCAAGGCGATCGCGATGAACCTGCTCTCGGTCGCGGCCGCGTACGGCGTCGTCGTGGCCGTGTTCCAGTGGGGCTGGGGCGAGAGCCTGCTGGACTTCAACTCGAACGGGGGCGTCGCGGCCTGGCTGCCGATGTTCCTGTTCGTGATTCTCTTCGGCCTCTCGATGGACTACCACGTGTTCATCCTGAGCCGCGTCCGCGAGTACTACGACCGCGGCCTCGACACCGAGCAGGCGGTGGCGAAGGGGATCAAGTCGACGGCGGGCGTCGTCACGAGCGCCGCCATCGTCATGGTGCTCGTCTTCGGCGTCTTCGCGCTGATGCCGATCATCGACATGAAGGAGATGGGGGTCGGCCTCGCCGCGGCGATCCTCATCGACGCCACGATCGTCCGGGCCGTGCTCCTGCCCGCGACGATGAAGCTCCTGGGCAAGTGGAACTGGTACCTGCCGACCTGGCTCGAGTGGCTCCCGACCCTCGAGCACGAGCGGTCGACCCAGCCGCCCCAGGCGGATCCCCAGCCCGCCTCCTAGCTCCCTAGCCCACCCCAGGGAGAGCCTCGGCCGCCGCGGCAAGCGGCGGCCGGGGTGTGCTCAGGCCTCGCCCCGACGAAGGCGCTCGAGTCGCTCGCGCGTCTCCGGGTCCAGCCGGTCGCCGACGCGGCCTCCGGCCCCGGCCTGCTCCTGCTCCGTGTGCCTCGCGGGCTCGAGCTCAGCGAGGAAGTCGCGCGAGCGCCGCTTGCGCACCTCCTGCCCGGTGGTCCCGCGGACGGCGCGGTCCGAGCTCACCACGAGCACGGACTCCGTGCGCCGGTTCTCGGCCGCGAGGCGCTCGAGCAGGTCGTCCGCATGCGGCGCATAGCGGACGGCGAGCGGCCCCAGCTCGCGGTCTGCGCCGTGGCCGTCGAACACGACGACGCCACGCGCGCCGCGGTGCGCGACGAAGCTCGCCAGCAGGTCGACCAGCTCCGCGGGGTCGGAGAACTGCCCCGCGTGGAGCAGGTTGTACCCGTCGAAGAGGTACAGGGTCGGTTCGGCCATCAGTCGTCGGAAACGCGTGTCCAGGAGCGGCGTTCCAGGCGCAAGTTACAAGTTGTAACTTGCGCTACTTCGTCGAGCGTTGCCGCCGGGCCTCGAAGAGGAGCACGGCCGCGGCCACGCTGACGTTCAGCGAGCCGACCTTCCCGGCGAGCGGGATCGACACCGTGGCATCGCACGTTCGCCGCACGAGCGGGCGGACGCCTTTCCCCTCGGCGCCGAGGACGAGCGCCACGCCGCCCGCGAGGTCGGCGTCCCACATCGAGAGCGCGCCCTCCGCGTCCGCCGCGTACGCCCACAGGCTCGGCCCCTTCACGTCCGCGAGGTAGCGCGCGAGGTTCTGGACGACGGCGACCGGGACGTGCTCGACCGCGCCGGCGGAAGCTCGAGAGACGGCTGGTGTCACGCGGACCGAACCGTGCGCAGGGATGACGACTGCGCTCGCCCCGGACCCCTCCACGCTGCGGACGACGGCTCCGAGATTGTGCGGGTCGGTCACCTGGTCGAGGCAGACGAGGAGCGGGCTCTCCCCGGAGGCGAGCTCGTACGCGTCCGCATACCGGTACGGCTCGCACCAGGCGACGACTCCCTGGTGGTCGCGCGTCCCGGCTGCCTCGCTGAGCGCGCGCTCGGGCTTCACGTGCGGCTTGGGTCCGGCGTCGAGCCAGGGAATCTGCGCCGCGGCACGCTCCGTGACCCAGGTCTCGAGCGCCTCCCGCGGCCCGCGGTAGAGCTCCCGGACCGGCTGCCGCCCGTAGACGAGCTCGCGCGTCACCGTCGCGGCACGAGGCGGTAGCCGCCTTCCTCGTCGCGCGCTTCCCAGCCGGACGCCTCGAGCTCCGCACGCAGCCGGTCGGCCTCCTCGAAGTCACGCGCGGCGCGCGCCGCCTGGCGTCGCTCGGCGAGCTCGACGACCTCGGAGGGCGCAGCCTCGTCGAGAGCGAGCGACTCGAGGCCGAAGACCGCGAGCGCGCGACGCAGCAGCTCGTGGTCCCGCCACTCGTGCAGCACGGCGAGCGCGGCGGGGGTCGAGAAGTCGTCGTCGAGCGCGGCAGCGAACCGCTCCCAGGCGCCGTCCTGCGCGGGCACGGGCGAGTTCCGGAACACGTCCCGGAAGCCCTCGGCGCGCGCAGCCGCGGCCTCGAGGGTTCGGTCCGAGTACTCGAGCGGCTTGCGCCAGTGGCCCGTGAGGAAGAACACGAGCAGCGTCTCGCGGCCCCAGCGGTCGAGCGCGGCCTGCAGGGTCACGTCGTTCCCGACCGACTTGTGCATCTCCTCGCCCGAGAACGTGAGCATCCCGTTGTGCATCCACACCTGCGCGAACGGGTGGCCGAGCGCGCGCGACTGGGCGATCTCGTTCTCGTGGTGCGGGAACACGAGATCGAGACCGCCGCCATGGATCTCGAAGTCGGGACCGAGGTGCTTCTCGGACATCACCGAGCACTCGATGTGCCAGCCCGGCCGCCCGAGCCCCCAGGGCGACTCCCAGGACGTGTCCTCTCCCGGCTTCGTCGCCTTCCAGAGGGCGAAGTCGCGCGGGTCCTCCTTGCGCGGGTTCGGCTCCTGCTCCTCGACCTGGTCGAGCCGCTGGCCGCTGAGGCGCCCGTAGTCCGGGTAGCGCGTGACGCGGAAGTACACGTCTCCGTCCGACTCGTACGCGAAGCCGCGCTCGACGAGCTCCTCGATCATCGCGATCTGATCGGCGACCGTCTCGACCGCGGTCGGCTCCACGTCGGGGCGCCCGAGGCCCAGCCGGTCCGTGTCCTCGACGTACCAGCGGGACGCATCGGCGGCGAGCCGCGCGCTCTCGCCCGGGGCGGCGTCGTAGATCTTGTCGTTGATGTCCGTGATGTTGATCACGAGCTTCGTCTCGTAGCCCGTCGCGGCGAGCCAGCGCCGGAGCCACATCGCGATCACGAACGGGACGGCGTTGCCGACGTGGATGCGCTGGTAGACGGTCGGCCCGCACGAGTAGATGCGAATCGGCCCCGGGCGGGCGGGCAGCTCGACGAGACCGCGCGTGAACGTGTCGTACAGGCGCATCGATCGATCGTACTCAGGCGCCTGCGCGGGCGAGCGCCTCGTCCTTGGGCAGGGCAGCGACCACCGCCCAGAGCTCGGGCCCGACCGGCGCGCCGGTCAGCGCGAGCCGGAGCGACCGGAGGTCTCCACCGACCGCCTTCAGCTCGCGCAGGATCGCTCGCGCGCCGTCCGCATCGAGGCGATCTGGCGCCGTGCCGCGAAGCTCGACGAAGCGGGCCAGCGTCGGCTGCGCGCCCTCGGGGAGCTCGGCCGGCTTCGGGTGCAGCACGAGCGCCGCGAACGAGCGCGCCTCGACGAGCGTGCGGGCGCCGCGGAGCGCGGGGACGGCCTCGAGCGGAGCGCCGGCCGCGGCCGCTAGCTCGTCGTCCGGCAGCGCAGCGATCGCGTCGATCGCGAGCCGCCGCAACCTGGCGAGGTCGAGGTGAACGTCGTGCTCGGGTAGGCCCAGCTCCTCGAGGTAGGCGTATACCGCAGCAGCTGGCAAGCCCTCGTCGCGAAGCTCCGCGACCGACGAGTGCCCGTGGCGCTTGGAGAGCTTCTTCCCGTCCGGGCCGAGAACGAGCCCGTGGTGGATCACCTCCGGCAGCTCGCCTCCGACGGCGCGCGCGATCCGCTGCTGCAGCTCGAGGTTCGACCGGTGGTCGGAGCCGCGGATGACGTGGGTGATCCCGAGGTCGAGGTCGTCGACGACGGAGGCGAGCTGATACGTCGCCGTCCCGTCCGCGCGCACGAGCGTCGTGTGCCCGAGCCGCACTGCGCCCTCCTCGTCGCGCGCCGCGCTGTGGGACTCGAGCGCGCGCTCCGCGGCCACGGCATACAGCGCCGCCCGCTCGCTCTGGCGCAGCGGGCCTTCCTCGAACGAGACGCCGAGCCAGGCGAGGTCGTCGAGGATCGCCTGCTCACCGCCTTCGACAACCCGCGTCGGATCGGTGTCGTCGATCCGCAGCACGAGCGCCCCGCCGCGCTCGTCCGCGAAGCGCCGGTTCACGACGGCCGTCAGGGCGTTGCCGACGTGCAGCGAGCCGGTCGGGCTGGGAGCGAAGCGGACGCGCGGGCTCACGCGTCGATCGCGACGTGGCCGGGCTGCGACGCGACCCGGCCGAGCCACTCGCGAGTCGCCGGGTACGGCTCGAGGTCGAAGTCGCCCTCGTGCGCGACGTGCGTGTACGCGTAGAGGGAGATGTCCGCGATCGTGTAGCCGTCGCCCGCGAGGAACTGGGGCCCGGCGAAGTGGCGCTCCAGCGCGTCGAGCGCCGCGTAGCCGCCCGTCTGCAGCCGCTCGCGCTGGCGCTCGAAGCGCGCCGGCTCGCCCGAGTACCCGAGCAGGAAGCGCGCCACGGCGATGTACGGCTCGTGGCTGTACTGCTCGAAGAACATCCACTGCAGCACCTGCGCGCGCCCGTACGGGTCGGCCGGAACGTACGGCGTCCCGTCCCCGAAGTACCAGAGGATCGCGTTCGACTCGGCGAGTGGGCGGCCGTCGTCGAGGACGACCGTCGGCACGCGCAGCGCGGGGTTCAGGCTGCCCAGGAGCTCCTTCCGGTTCGAGCGGTCGACGACGGACACGTCGACCGTCTCGTACTCGAGCCCGAGGTGGGCGAGCAGGAGTCGCACCTTGTAGCAGTTGCCCGAGACCGGGGAGTTGTAGAGGAGCACGGTCAGCGGTAGTCCGGGTTCGCGAAGTCGAAGCGGCAGCCGGCGTCCCAGAGCGAGCGCTGGTTCCCGTGCGCGGGCATCCCTCCGGCGTCCTTCAGGAGCCGCGCTACGTGGAGCAGGTTCCAGGTCATGAACGTCGTGTTCCGGTTCGTGAAGTCGTTCACCGGCCCGCCGGAGCCCTCGTCCAGGTAGGACGGGCCCGGCCCCGCCTCCCCGATCCAGCCTGCGTCCGCCTGCGGCGGGATCGTGTACCCGAGGTGCTGGAGCGAGTACAGGATGTTCATCGAGCAGTGCTTGATCCCGTCCTCGTTGCCGGTGATCAGGCAGCCCCCGACCTTGCCGTAGTACGCGTACTGGCCGTGCTCGTTGAGGAGGCTCGAGCACGCGTACAGCCGCTCGACCACGCGCGTGCAGATCGACGACTTCTCCCCGAGCCAGATCGGCGAGCCGAGCACGAGGATGTCCGCCTCCTGCACCCGCCCGTACAGGTCGGGCCAGTCGTCGCGCGCGGCGCCGTGCTCGCGCATGTCCGGCCAGACTCCGGGGGCGAGCTCGTGGTCGACCGCGCGGACGAGAGCGACGTGCACGCCGTTCGCCTCCATGATCGCCATCGAGATCCGCATCAGCCCCTCGGTGTGCGAGAGCTCCGGGGAGGGCTTGAGCGTGCAGTTGACGTAGAGCGCCCTCAAGTCCGTGAAGTCCCAGCGGCTGGTCGTGCAGAGCTCCTGCTGGAAGTCGGTCAGCGTCACCGTCGCCTCCTCGTCGATTCGAACGCGGCGGACGGTATCTACAGGCGCGCACGCGCGAGCGCGGTCGAGCACTCGTCGTCCGGCTGCGGCCCGATCCGGAGGATCGCGGCGGCGATCAGGGTGTGGAGGCGCTCCATGCTCTCGTCCATGACGCGGTCGATCGTCTGGCTGGTGACCCCGCCGGCACCCGCGATGCCGACGTCGTGGTCGGTGACGAGCGAGACGTTCGCGTAGCAGAGCTCGAGCTCCCGGGCAAGGTGCGACTCGGGGTACGACACCATGTTCACGGTGTCCCAGCCCATCGCGTGGAAGAAGAGCGATTCGGCGGTGGTGGAGAAGCGCGGGCCCTGGACGACGACGGTCGTGCCGCCGTTGTGCACCGGGATGTCGAGCTCGCGCGCCGTCCGCACGACGGTCGTGCTCAGGTCGTCGCAGAACGGCTGTGCCGCCGGGACGAGGATCGTGCCGGGGCCGGTGTAGTACGTGTCTTCTCGGCCCCAGGTGCGGTCGACGAACTGGTCGCAGACGACGATGTCGCCGAGCTCGTACTCCAGGTGCAACGCGCCGCAGACGATCGGCGCGAGGATCCGGCGCACGCCGAGCTCCTTCAGCGCCCAGACGTTCGCGCGGCTCGGGACCTGGGGCGGCGGGATCTCGCCCTCCACCCCCCTGCGCGGGAGGAACGCGACGGGCGTGCCGTCGACCTCGCCGACGGAGACGGGCGCGGACGTTGCCCCGTACGGCGTGTCGACCACGGTCTCGTCCGCGTCCTCGAGCGGTGACGACGCAGCGGTGATGCCGATGACCCCGATCTCCGGTTCGGCCACGCTCGGTCCTCTCCTCGACGCGGGCAGCCTACGACGGAGCGGACGCCGCGACAACCCGGCCGCTAGCGTCCAGGCCGTGGACGCGCTGCTGCAGGCCTGGTTCGCGCAGAGCGGCCGCGACCTGCCCTGGCGGGAGACGCGCGATCCGTACGCGATCCTCGTCAGCGAGGTGATGCTCCAGCAGACGCAGGTCGCGCGAGTCGTCCCGCGCTACCACGTGTGGCTCGAGCGCTGGCCGACGCCGGAGTCGCTCGCGCGTGCCTCCGTGGCCGAGGCGATCCGGGAGTGGCAGGGGCTCGGCTACAACCGGCGTGCTGTCGCACTCCACCGTGCGGCCGAGCGGATCGCGGCCTCGGGCTGGCCGGACGACCTCACCGAGCTGCCCGGCGTGGGCGCGTACACCGCCGCCGCGATCCGTCGCTTCGCGTGGGACGAGGACGTCCTCCCGGTCGACGTCAACGTCGAGCGCGTGCTCCGCCGGACGAGGGCGTCCTTCCCGGCGGGCGCCGCCCACGCGCTGATGGACCTGGGTGCGACGATCTGCCTCGCCCGCATCCCGCGCTGCGACGCCTGTCCCCTGGCGCACGTGTGCCCGTCGCGGGGGATCCGCGAGGCCCCGCAGCGGAAGCAGGGGCCGTTCGATGGCTCGTTCCGGCAGCGCCGGGCCGAGACGCTCCGCGCCGTCGCCGTCGCGCCGCGGAAGGTCGCGGACCTCGATGGCGAAGTCGTGGGCTCGCTCGAGCGAGACGGGCTCGTCGTCGTCTCGAACGGCGCGGTGACGCTTCCCGCGTAGCGCTCAGAGGCGGTGGAGCATCCACACGTTCGGCTCGATGTAGATCCCCGCGTCCGCCTCCCGGTCGATCGAGACGAGCTCGAGCGCTCCGTCGACGACGTAGCGGCCGGTCTCCGGGAAGACCAGGCCGGTCCAGGACTCCCAGTTGGCCACGATTCCGCGAATCGTCATCGACTCCCGGCACGGGCGCACGATCGCCGCGCCGAGGCGCGCGTGAACACGGAGCCAGGGGTCGAGCGACATCTCTCCGCGTCCTCGAGCATGAAGCGAGGCCAGGCCTCGACGAGCTCGGACAGCTGCTCGCGTAGCTCCGGCCGCTCCGCGGCCGTGTGGAAGCGCAGGCTCATGTCCTGGCGAGCAGCGCGACGGCGTGCGCCGCAAGCCCCTCGCCGCGGCCCGCGAAGCCGAGGCCGTCCGTCGTCGTCGCCCGCACGGTCACGCGACCGGCGTCCAGACCGAGGGCGGCCGCGAGGCGCTCCTGCATCTCGCCGCGCACCTCGCCGATGCGAGGCTCCTCGCCGACGAGCACGCAGTCGGCGTTGACCAGCTCGAACCCCGCGTCCCGCACCTCCCGGTAGGCCTCCCAGAGGAGGTCGAGCGAGGAGGCGCCGCGATACTGCTCGTCGCCGGAGGGGAAGAGCGAGCCGATGTCGCCGAGGTTCGCGGCCCCGAGCAGCGCGTCGATGAGAGCGTGCGCGAGGACGTCGCCGTCGGAGTGGCCGGCGAGCCCGCGGGGGTGCTCCAAGGTGACTCCTCCGAGCACGAGCGGCACCCCTTCCGCGAAGGCGTGCGCGTCGTAGCCCGTGCCGATGCGCAGATCGCTCACGCCGGCGAGGCTAACGCGTCCGGAAGCGACGCGAGGTCGTCCAGGCCGAGCTCGGCCTCGGGCGGCGTCCGCTGCAACCCTACTGGCCGCCGAGCAGGCGCTCGACGAGCGCGAGATCGTCCGCAGTCGTGACCTTCAGGAGACGGCGATCGCCCTCGACGACGGCGACGCGGCCGCCCGCACGCTCGACGAGAGAGGCGCAGTCGGTGGCTCCTTCGGTGCCGTCTGCAAAGGCTTCGCGCAGGGCCGGTGCCAGGAACGCCTGCGGCGTCTGCGCGGCGACGAGACTCTCACGCGAGACCGTCTCGGCGACCACGCTGCCCTCGACCCGCTTCACCGTGTCCGCGATCGGCAACGCCGGGACGACGCCGTCGTAGCCCTCGGCCAGCGGCCCGAGCACCCGCTCGACGACGTCGTCCTCCAGCAGGGGCCGCGCGGCGTCGTGCACGAGCACGACGAGCGCCTCGTCCGTCACCTCGGCGAGGGCAAGCCGGACGGACTCGGCGCGCGTCGCCCCGCCCGCGACGCAGGCGACGACCTTCGTCGCGGCGAGCTCCTCGGAGAGGAGGATCGAAGGCTCCTCCCAGCCGACGGGTGCCGCGACGACGATCGCGTCGACCCAGGAGCACCGATCCAGGCGGTCGAGGCTCTCGGCGAGCAGCGGGCGCCCGCCGAGGGACGCGAACGCCTTCGGCCGGTCGATCCCGAGCCGCTCTCCCGAGCCGGCCGCTGCGAGCAGCGCCCAGGTGGCCCCGGCGGTTACGCCGGAACCACCGGGCGGCTCAGGCACTCGCCGTTGCCGCCTTGGGCTCCTTCGCCTTCGCCCGTGTCTTCGGCTTCGGCTGGCCCGCCTTCGAGAGGACGTCGTCGAGCCAGACCGCCGCCTGCTCCTCGTCCAAGCCCTTCGCGTACATGAGCTCGGAGGCGAGGATCTTCTTCGCCTTGACGAACATCTGCTTCTCGCCCGTCGAGAGGCCCTTCTCGTTGTTCCGCACGGCGAGGTTTCGCACGACCTCCGCGAGCTCGAAGATGTTGCCCGTCTTCATCTTGTCGCGGTTGTGCTTGAACCGGCGATTCCAGTTCTTGGGCATCTCCGTGGAGCCGCCCGACAGCGTCCGCACCACCATTGTCACCGTTCGCTGGTCGATGACCGTCCGCAAGCCCACCCGCTCCGCGTTCTCGCACGGCACGTTGACCGTCATGTCGTTGTGGAGGATCTGGATCGTCAGGTACTCGCGCACCTCGCCGAGCACCTCACGCTTCTCCTTCTTCACGACCGTGCCGGCACCGTGATGCGGATAGACCACCTTGTCGCCGATGTCGAACAAGCCAGCCTCCCCGAGGTCCGAGTCCCTGTGGTCAGAAAAAGTGCCGGCAGTCGTCTCCCTGCCGGCCACGGTCGAATGATAGCTGGTTTCTCACACGCCCTTAACGGAACCGCAACGGCGACCCCGGGGCGCGGAGAGCCTAGGCAGCAACCGCTTCGTGCTCCCCGACGCTCGCCTGGAGGCCTGCTCGGAGGGCAGCCCGCAGGGTCTCGGCCGCGGCAACCCGAGGACGATCCCGCTGCGCGGTGCCGTCCGGCGCGACCACCGTCGCGATCCCCAGCTTCCCGCACTCGTCCAGCCGCCGGTCGGCCTGCGCCGCCGGGCGCAGCCGGCCCGTCAGGCCGATCTCGCCGAACGCGGCGGCGCCCTCCAGCAGCGGGACGCCGCGCGCGGCAGATGCGATGGCGAGGGCGATCGCGAGGTCGCCGCCGGGCTCCTCGATCCGCACACCGCCCGCGACGTTGACGAACACGTCCGCGCTCCCGAGCGCGACCCCCGCGTGACGGCCGAGCACCGCGACGAGCATCGCCAGCCGGCGCGGGTCGACGCCTGTGCCGACCCGCCGCGGCATGGCGAGGTCGGTCGGCGCGACGAGCGCCTGCACCTCGAGCAGCATCGGCCTCGTCCCCTCGAGGACGCAGCCCACTGCCGCCCCGACCTCGCCGGGGTGCGTTGCTCCGAACAGCTCCGACGGGTCCGGCACGCCCACGAGCCCGGCGCCGGTCATCTCGAACACGCCGACCTCGTTCGTCGAGCCGAACCGGTTCTTCGTCGCCCGCAGGACGCGATGCGCGTGGTAGCGGTCGCCCTCGAACTGGAGCACGCAGTCGACGAGGTGCTCGAGGACCCTCGGCCCGGCGACCGCCCCGTCCTTGGTCACGTGCCCGACGAGGATCGTGGCGACGCTGGCCTCCTTCGCGACCCGCAGCAGGCGACCGGCAGCCTCGCGCACCTGGGCGACCGACCCCGGCGCGGACCCGAGCTCGGACGCGTGCAGGGTCTGCACCGAGTCGATGACGCAGACGTCCGGGCGCTCCTGCTCGAGCGTCGCACAGACGGTCGCGAGCTCCGTCTCCGCGAGGATCCGAACGCCTTCGGCGCCGCCGAGGCGGGCCGCGCGCAGCGACACCTGCGGGGCCGACTCCTCGCCCGTGACGAGGAGGGCCTGCCGGCCGGCGCGCGCGATCGCGCCGAGCGCGCTCAGGAGGAGCGTCGACTTCCCGACGCCCGGCTCGCCGCCGACGAGCACGAGCGAGGCCGGCACGATGCCGCCGCCGAGCACGCGGTCGAGCTCGGGGACCCCGCTCGAGATCCGCTGCGCCTCGACGACCGACACCTCGCCGAGCGGGACGGGAACGGCCGCTCGCGTAGCGGCCTCGGACCCCCGCTCCCCGTGCAGCTCCTCGACGAGCGTCCCGAAGGCGTCGCAGCCCGGGCACTTCCCGAGCCAGCGCGGGCTCGCCGTCCCGCACTCCGAGCACACGTACTTGACGACCGGCTTCGCCACGAAGACGAGCCTAGCGCCGGGTCCCGACGGGACCCTCACGCGCGGGTGACGAGTCCGTGCCTAGCCGGTGACGCGTGGAGGCCGGAGCCGGCCGCCGTCGGGTGCGCGCACTAGGCTCGGGGGGCGGGTTGCAACTCCTGCCCGGGTGGATAAGAGTGCCGGTGCAACCGGCTGCAGCGACGATTGAAAGGACGGGCCGCATGGATCGATTCAATGCCCTCGGGCGCGGAGCGCAGATCATGCTCGTCGGCGCCATTCTCCTCCTGATCGACCTGTTCCTGCCCTGGCAGGACTTCGACGTCGGTGGGATAGCCGACGAGCTCGGCGTCGACGCGACGTGGAGCGGATGGCACGGGTTCGCCGGGGTCGTCCTCGGGCTGCTGACGATCATCGTGCTCGCCTGGTGCATCGTCCGCCTCGCCTCCGTCGACATCCCGTTGCCCGTCTCGACGGCGATGACCGCGGCGCTGCTCGGGACGCTCGTCCTCATCTTCGCGATCATCAAGATGCTCTCGATCCTCGGCGACGAGCAGACGATCTGGGCGTGGATCGGGCTCGTCCTCGCGATCGTGATCGCCGTCGGGGCGTTCCAGACGGTGCAGGAAGCGGGCGGCGTCGACACGCTGCGGACCGAGGCGTCCAGCCTGGGGTCGTCGTCGGCTCAGACCGCGCCCGCCGCGACGACTCCTCCCCCGCCGCCGCCCGCGGCGACGCCCGAGGCCGCACCTCCGCCCGCGGCCGACATGGGGTCCGAGGCGGCTCCCCCGCCGGACACACCGGAGCAGAGCGACCGCGACCTGTAGGCGCGCGGGCGCTCTCCCGCATGCCCGTCCCTCGAAGCAGGGCCCCCGTCCGGGGGGCCCTGCTCGTCGCTCCGCCTCTCGCGCAATCGCAGGTTCCGCAGTACCCTGCGATGGAGCCGTCGACGCAATCGAACCCGGAAAGGACGCCGCCACATGGATCGGTTCAGGACCCTCTCAACCGGCCCGAAGCTTCTGCTCGTCGCCACCCCGCTGCTCTTCGTGAGCCTCTTCTTCACGTGGCAGAAGCTCGAGGTCGACTTCGGTCGCGCGGGACGCGCGGAGGCGCTGCTCGACGGCTGGGACTTCTGGGGCCTGCTGATCGGGATGCTGGCCCTCGGCCTCACCGCCCTCGCAGTCGTCGCCTACCTCACCGACGTCGAGCTCTCCGAGGACGTGCCCTGGGGCCCCCTCGTCCTCGGCGGAGGCATCGCGATCCTCGCGCTCACGCTCCTGAAGAACGTCACGGACGCCGACTCGGCGTGGGCGAGCTACGTGGCTGTCCTGCTCGCGGCGCTCGTCGCGCTCGGTGCGTACGAGACCTGGGCAGAGGACGTCGGGCGCCCGTCGCTCGTCAGCCGCGTCCGCCGACGGGGGCTGCGCTCAGTCGCTTGACGAGCAGGGCACGGTCCTCACCAGGGCCGTCGTAGTCCCGGGCGATCCGGTCGATGTCGAACCCGAGCGCGCGGTGGAACGCGAGCGACTCCTCGTTGGCCGGTGACGTCACGCAGCGGACGACCGACCGTCCCTGCTCGCGGACCTCGTCGAAGAACCGCTCGTAGAGCTCGCGGCCCGTGCCCTCGCCCCGGTGGTCGGGCGACACGCCGACGAAGTGGATGTAGGCCTCGTCCGGCTCCGTCTGCGAGAGGAAGCCGCAGAGGAAGGCCACGAGGTCTCCGTCCTCGTCCTCGGCGACGAAGCTCGTGCCCTCGAAGTGGAGGAAGAAGAGCTGCGGCAGCATCGGGGCCATGTTCCTGCCGCCCCACCAGACGTTCACGCGGCCGATGACGCGGCCGTAGTCGGACGGCTTCGCATGCCGGATCGCGACCGCCATGGCGTGAGTGTAGGGGCGGGGCACGCCCCGCCCCTACGACAGTCGATCGCTAGGAGTCCGTCGCGACGTCGTCGTCGAGATCGCTGTCGCCGGCCTCCGGCTCGTCCGGAGCGCCGACGGCGGCTGGCACCGGCTCGCCCTCGACGAGCCTGATCTCGACGGGTGGCTCGTCCTCGCCGGGGCTCTCGCGGCGGTCGATGACCACGGTCGAGCCCGGCGAGAGCTCGCGCCCGAGGATGAAGTCGGCGAGCGGGTCCTCGATGAGCCGCTGGATCGCGCGGCGCAGCGGGCGCGCCCCCATCGCCGGGTCGTAGCCCTGCTCGACGAGCAGCTCGCGCGCGTCGTCCGTGAGCTCGACGACGGTGCCGTGCTTCGCCATCTCCTCGCGGACACGGCGCATCATCAGGTCGACGACGTCGAGGATCTCCGTCTTCTCGAGCTTGTGGAAGACGATGACCTCGTCGATGCGGTTCAGGAGCTCGGGCCGGAACACCTTCTTGAGCTCCGACATCACGCGCTCCTTCATCTCGTCGTACGAGAGGCCCTCCTCGTCGCCGAGAGAGAAGCCGAGCGTCTGGTTCTTCGAGATCTGCGCAGCCCCGAGGTTCGAGGTCATGATCACGATCGTGTTCCGGAAGTCGACCTTCCGGCCCTGCGAGTCGGTGAGCTTCCCGTCCTCGAGGATCTGCAGCAGGATGTTGAACACGTCCGGGTGCGCCTTCTCGATCTCGTCGAGGAGGACGACCGAGTACGGCTTGCGGCGGACCGCCTCGGTGAGCTGGCCGCCCTCGTCGTAGCCGACGTAGCCGGGCGGGGAGCCGACGAGCCGGGACACGGAGTGCTTCTCCATGTACTCCGACATGTCGACCTGGATCATCGCGTCCTCGTCCCCGAACAGGAACTCTGCGAGCGTGCGCGCGAGCTCGGTCTTCCCGACGCCGGACGGGCCGAGGAAGATGAACGAGCCGGTAGGCCGCTTCGGGTCCTTGATCCCGGCGCGCGCACGCCGGATCGCCTTCGCGACCGCGACGATGGCCTGGTGCTGGCCGATGACGCGCTTGTGGAGCTCGTCCTCCATGCGCACGAGCCGCTGCGACTCCGCCTCGGTGAGCTTGAAGACCGGGATGCCGGTCCACATCGAGACGATGTCGGCGATCTCGTCCTCGCCGATCTCCGGCTGCTCGTCGTCCGCCTGGTTGCGCCAGTCGTCCTCGAGCTCCTTCTTCTTCTGCGAGAGCTTCCGCTCCTTGTCGCGCAGCTGGGCGGCCTTCTCGAACTCCTGCGCCTCGATCGCGGCCTCCTTGTGCGCGCGGACCGTGTCGATCTCCTCCTCGAGCTCGCGGTAGCGCGGCGGGGCGGACATCGTCGCGATGCGCACGCGAGAGCCGGCCTCGTCGATCAGGTCGATCGCCTTGTCCGGCAGGTGGCGGTCCTGGATGTAGCGGTCGGCGAGGACCGCGGCGGCCTGCAGCGCCTCGTCCGAGATCTTGCAGCGATGGTGAGCCTCGTAGCGGTCGCGGAGGCCGCGCAGGATCTGCACGGTCTCGTCGATCGTCGGCTCCTCGACGCGCACCTGCTGGAAGCGGCGCTCGAGGGCGGCGTCGCGCTCGAGGTACTTGCGGTACTCGTCGAGCGTCGTCGCGCCGATCGTCTGCAGCTCGCCGCGCGCGAGTGCCGGCTTCAGGATCGAGGCCGCGTCGATCGCACCCTCGGCGGCGCCCGCACCCACGAGGTTGTGGAGCTCGTCGATGAACAGGATGATGTCGCCGCGCTGCATGATCTCCTTCATGACCTTCTTCAGCCGCTCTTCGAACTCGCCGCGGTACTTCGAGCCGGCCACGAGAGCGGCGAGGTCGAGCGAGTAGATCTGCTTTCCCTTCAGGAGCTCGGGGACGCCGCCCGACGCGATCCGCTGGGCGAGGCCCTCGACGACGGCAGTCTTGCCGACGCCGGGCTCCCCGATCAGCACCGGGTTGTTCTTCTGGCGTCGTGAGAGGATCTGCATGATCCGCTCGATCTCGGTCTGGCGCCCGACGACGGGGTCGAGCTTGCCCTCGCCGGCCTGCTTCGTGAAGTTGCGGCCGAACTGGTCGAGCAGCTTCGAGCTCTTCGTCTTCTCGCCCGCGGGGGCGCCGGCGCCCGACTGCCGCCGGCCGGGGCCGGAGAGCATGCGGATGATCTCGTTGCGGATCTTCTCCGCGTCGGCGTCGAAGTCGAGCAGGATGCGCGCGGCGACGCCCTCGTTCTCGCGCACGAGACCGAGGAGGATGTGCTCGGTGCCGATGTAGTTGTGCCCGAGCGAGAGCGCTTCGCGCAGCGCGAGCTCGAGAACCTTCTTCGCGCGCGGCGTGAACGGGATCTGGCCGGTGGTGACCTCGTCGCCCTGGCCGACGATGCGCGCGACCTGGGCGCGGACCTCCTCCACCGTGATGTCGAGCGACTCGAGGACGCGGGCTGCGAGACCCTCCTCCTCGCGGAGCAGGCCGAGCAGGATGTGCTCGGTGCCGATGTAGTTGTGCTTGAGGGCTCTCGCCTCGTCCTGGGCGAGGACGACGACCTGCCTGGCTCTCTCGGTGAATCGCTCGAACAACTCCTTCGACCCTCCTTCCCCAGATCTCCCGGAGGCCACGTGATTGCCGCGCTCCGGGTCGAAGGTGTACGTCTGATCGTAGCCGACGCGTCTCGTGACGCATCTTTACGCGCAGGTTCGCCCGCCGGTCGCTGTACCCTTCCCCGGTCGTGAGCACTGCGCCGGTGAGCGGGAAGGCCCTGATTACCGGCGGCGCCGGCTTCATCGGCTCCCACCTGGCCGAGCTCCTGCTCGACGAGGGCTGGGAGGTCTGGGCCCTCGACGACGTCTCCACCGGGTCGATCGACAACCTCGCGCACCTCACCGACCGCCCGGAGTTCCACCTCGTCGTCGAGTCGGTGCTCTCGAGCTCCGTCGTCTCCGAGCTCGTGCACAAGTGCGACGTCGTCTACCACCTGGCCGCGGCGGTCGGCGTCCGCCTCATCGTCGAGCAGCCGGTGCACACGATGGTCACCAACGTCCAGGGGACGGAGACCGTCCTCGAGTACTGCACGAAGTTCGGCAAGCGCGCGCTCATCGCCTCCAGCTCGGAGGTGTACGGCGACCACCGCGAGGAGCGCCCGCTCCGCGAGGGCGACCGGCGCGTGTACGGGCCGGTCACCGAGCGTCGCTGGCTCTATGCCGACTCGAAGGCGATGGACGAGTACCTCGCGCTCGCCTACCGGCAGGAGCGCGGCCTGAACTTCGTCATCCCGCGCCTCTTCAACACGGTCGGCCCGCGCCAGAGCGGCCAGTACGGAAT
>Ga0209814_10000196_pt1 | contig 18092 bp, 15 predicted proteins | sample SoiMetdeltSBSDD1_FD_187597 | JGI IMG/M metagenome (GOLD analysis project Ga0209814, IMG submission 187597) | Bulk soil microbial communities from a Populus tree surrounding site in Tennessee, USA - Soil MetaG P. deltoides SBSDD1 (SPAdes) (version 2) | ecosystem: Environmental > Terrestrial >... | reverse complement strand
AGCACCTGCTGGTAAGGGTCGACCGGCCCGGGCACCGGCGTCACCACCACCAGCAACCCCAGCGGCACGGCCACCATGGCCCTGGCCCACCCCCGGCCAGCGGCGCGACTGAGCCAGTCGGGCGGCAGGGGTCACCGCCATGCCCCTTGCCCTACGCAGCTCACCTCGGCACCGTCACCTCCCGGCGTCGCGGATCACGTGCCAGTGTGGCCGGCCTGCGTCCCCGTACCGTTACGGACGACGAACCTCCCAAGGCATCAGCCGTTGTGCAACGGGTTGTCAAGTGTCAAACCAGCTCAGCGACGGGCCACTAGGAACCGTCGACCGGAAATGCGATATCTCACCCCTGTCCTCACCCCACCGGGGGGATGTGCCATCCCCTGGCTCCCAGTAGGCTTCGATGGTCAGCTGGTCCCCTTCCACGGGGCTTCGAGTACCGGCCTGATCAGGAACCGCTAGGAGTTCCAATCGAAGGTCGGTCCCGTCCAGCCGACGCAGGGATCACCCATCCCGAGGCCGTGTAGGCAGCTCATCCTTCTTGCGAAGTCACCGTCGCTCTAGGTGCGCTGCCCCGACCTACCGAGTAACTCCTGTTTCGACCGCGCCGCGGTTGCCTGACTGACCGCGTGCACGGCACGTGTCCCACCTGAGCCAAAGGAGCTCCCAAATGCCACTAGCCGTCGACTTCCAGGGTGGTGTCTCCAGCGCCTGGTCGAACGTCATCACCTTCGTACCCAAGCTGGCTGCCGCCCTGGTGCTCATCCTGGTCGGCTACCTGCTGGCCAAGGTCGTCGCCTCCGTTCTGGACAAGGTCCTGGAACGGGTCGGGTTCGACCGCGCCGTCGAGCGCGGCGGCCTCAAGCAGGCCCTGGCCAAAAGCAAGTACGACCCCTCTGACATCATCGCCAAGCTGGCCTTCTGGCTGATCTTCCTGGTCAGCCTGCAGATCGCCTTCGGGGTGTTCGGCCCCAACCCGATCAGCGACCTGCTCCAGGGCCTGATCGCGTATCTGCCCAACGTGTTGGTGGCCATCGTGATCATCGTGGTCGCCGCGGCGATCGCCAAGGTGGTCACCGACCTGGGCTCAAACCTGCTCTCCAGCGTCTCCGGCGGGCAGGTCATGGCCAAGGGCGCTGGCATCGCGGTGCTGGTCTTCGGCGCCTTCGCGGCCCTGGACCAGCTGCAGATCGCCCCGCGGATCGTGACCGGCCTGTGGTACGCCATCCTGGCCATCGTGGTCGGCTCGGCCGTGGTCGCCATCGGCGGCGGCGGGATCAAGACCATGCAGCGCTATTGGGAGCGGGCCACCACCACCGCCGAAGAGCGCGCCCCCCAGCTCAAGCAGCAGGCCCAGCAGTCCGCCAGCGCAGCGGCCAGTGACGAGGGGAACGGCGCGGCCGCCTATGTCGAGCCGGCGACCCAGGAGTTCGCGGCCCAGCGGCCCAGCCGGCCGCGTCGCGACCGCTAGGCCGTCCAGACGACGGGACGCCTCGGCAGGACATCGGGGTCGAGGCGTCCCGTCCGCCAACCAAACAGCCATCGCAACTCCACAGAAGGGAAGTTGCATGCCACCGAGCATCGACACCGTCCAGAGCTGGCAAGGCCGCACCATGGTGGACCCGGCCGGTGACAAGCTCGGCACGATCGACGCCATCTACCTGGACGACGAGACCGGTCAGCCCGAGTGGGCCACGGCCACCAGGGGCCTGTTCTCGGCCAAGGCCGCCTTCGTGCCCCTGGCCGGCGCCCAGGACATGGGTGAAAGCGTCCAGGTGCCCTACGACAAGCAGCAGGTCACCGACGCTCCCAGCCCGCAGGCCGACGGGAGCCTCTCCCAGGACGACAAGGCCGAGCTGTACCGCCACTACGGCCTGGAGTACACCGAGTCCCGCTCCGACAGCGGCCTGCCCGCCGGCACGCCCGACCGCGACACTGTTGGCCGGGACACCTCCGGGCCGACCACCGACGACGTCATGACCCGCTCCGAGGAGGAGCTGCGGGTCGGGACCGAGACCCGCGAGCGCGGCCCGGCCCAGCTGCGCAAGTACGTGACCACCGAGCAGCAGACGGTCACCGTGCCGGTCCAGCGCGAGGAGGTCCGGGTCGAGCACGAGCCGATCACCGACGCCAACCTCGACGCCGCCACCAGCGGCCCGGCCATCTCCGAGGAGGAGCACGAAGTCACCCTCCACGAGGAGACCCCGGTGGCCGAGAAGCGGGCCGTGCCCCGCGAGCGGGTCCGTATGGACACCGAGGCCGTCACCGACGAGCGCCAGGTCTCCGAGGAGGTCCGCAAGGAGCAGATCGAAGTCGACGGCGACCAGGACCACCTCCGCCGTCAGGACCACCGCTAAGTCGAGCACCTCTGGGAGCAGGAGCCGCCGGTGGTCCTCCGGCGGCCCTTGCTCCTCTCCCGACAAGCACCAAGGAGCCGGCGACGAGCCGCCTGACCAAGGCGGACGCTACCCGAATGGTCTCGTGGGGCTCCTGGCACCCGCGGCGACCCAACAAACTGGAGCTGTATGCGACGAGAACAAGAGCCGACCGCCCGGCCGGCGTCGGCCCCCAGGGGCCGCTGGGGTGAGTACACCCAGCTTTCCCGGCAGGTCAAGCAGGCCGGCCTCCTGGAGCGCCGGCGCGGCTGGTACGCCGCCAAGATCGGCCTCAACCTGGCCTTGCTCGCCGCCGGGTGGGTGACCTTCGCCGTGATCGGGGAGTCGTGGTGGCAACTGGTCACCGCCGCCTTCCTGGCGGTGGTGTTCACCCAGCTCGCGTTCGTGGGCCACGACGCCGGCCACCGGCAGATCTTCCGTTCCCGCCGCGCCAACGACCTGGTCGGCCTGGCCCATGCCAACCTGGGGGTTGGGGTGAGCTTCGACTGGTGGGTCGGCAAGCACAACCGCCACCACAGCAACCCCAACCACGAGGACCTGGACCCCGACATCAGCATCACTGCCCTGGCGTTCACCGACGACCAGGCCAGCTCCAAACACGGGCTGGTTCGCCTGATCGCCCGCTATCAGGGCTGGCTGTTCTTCCCGTTGCTGCTGTTGGAGGCGGCCCACCTGCACCTGGCCAGCATCAAGGCTACCGTCCGGGGAGGGTCGGGGCGGGCCAACGCGGTCGAGGCGCTGCTGCTGGTGGCCCACCTCGTCGGCTACCTGACCGCACTGTGGCTAGTATTGTCGCCCTGGCAGGCGCTGGCATTCATCGTCGTCCAGCAGGGCCTGTTCGGGCTGTACCTGGGCTGTGCGTTCGCTCCCAACCACAAGGGGATGCCGACCCTCACCGAGGCCGATGAGCTGGACTTCGTCCGCCGCCAGGTGCTGACCTCCCGCAACGTGGCCGGCGGCCGCCTGGTGGACTGGCTGCTGGGGGGTCTCAACTACCAGATCGAGCACCACCTGTTCCCGAACATGCCGCGGCCGAACCTGCGCCGGGCCCAGCCGCTGATCCGCGCCTTCTGCCAGCAGCATGGCCTCCCCTATGCCGAGGCCAGCCTGTTCGGCTCCTACGCCCAGGCCATCCGCCACCTCCACACGGTTGGCGCACCGCTGCGTCCGGCGGCGGTGGCCGAATGACCGCGGACGCACGGCCGGCCCGTGAGGACGGCATGATCGTGCGCGACCCCCGGTCTCGGGTCCCGGTCCGCACCATCGCCGCCACCATCGCGATGGTGCTGCTCACCGCCGCGGTCCTGCTGCTCGGCTGGGAGGTCCGGCGGGTTCTGACCTGGATCGTGGTGGCCGCCCTGCTCGCCATCATCCTCGGCCCCCTGGTCGACCTCACCCAGCGCCGACTGCACCTGCGCCGAGCGCTGGCCACGCTGCTGGTGTTCCTGGTCACCCTGGTCGCCCTGGCCGGGATCCTCACCATGTTCATCCGACCCCTGGCCAGCGAGGGCCCCCAGTTCATCGACCGGGTCCCCAGCTACGTCGAGCAGGCCCGCACCGGGCGAGGCCCGGTCGGGCGCCTGGTCCAGCGCTACAACCTGGACGAATACCTCCAGCGCAACCAGACGCGGCTCCGCGAGAGCGCCAACCGCCTCACCACCCCAGCCCTTGGGGTCCTGCGGTCCATCTTCTCGACCGTGGTGGCGCTGGTGACCATCTTTGTGCTCACCTTCCTCATGGTCCTGCAAGGACCGGCGCTGCTGGCCGGCATGGTCGCCGCGCTGCCCGAACGGCGACAGGAACGGGTCCGACGGGTGGCCGCCGACTGCGCCAAGGCGGTCACCGGCTACATGACCGGCAACCTGGTGATCAGCGTCATCGCCGGGACGGTCACCTATGTGGTGCTGTGGATCATGGGCGTGCCGTACCGCGGGGTGGTCGCCCTGTTCGTTGGCTTCGCCGACCTGATCCCTCTGGTCGGGGCCACCCTGGGCGCCGTCGTGGCCATCGCCGTGGCCGCCCTGCACTCGCTGCCCGCCGCCATCGTGGTGCTGGTGGTCTTCGTCGTCTACCAGCAGCTGGAGAACCACGTCCTGCAGCCGGTCATCATGTCACGCACCGTTCAGCTGTCCGCACTGACCGTGCTGGTCAGCATCCTCATCGGGGTCGAGCTGTTCGGATTCCTCGGGGCGTTGCTCGCCATCCCGGTGGCCGGCGTCCTCCATGTCATCGGCCGCGACCTCTACGACAGCTACCGCGGCCGCCTCAAGCCCGACCCGACCACCGGGACCGACCAGATCCCGCTATCGCAGCCTCGACCACTCGAACCCGGCGAGCAGCCATCCCCCGACGTCACCGCCACCACCCACCGCTGACCCGATCGGCCCAGCCACCAACCGACCCGACACCCCACCCCGGTGGAGCACGCCGTAGATGTCCAGGGTGCCGATCACCCCACCGTCCAACTCCACCCCTGCAGCAGATCGCCGACTCGGCCAAGCAGTTGTTCTCGGCCGATGGGGCCTGGCTGACGCTGGTCGACGCCGAGTGGCAGTTCGGCTGGGGCCAGCGCGTCGGACCGGACCGCCCAGGCGGTCGAGGACGGGCAGGAGCGCCTGGCCCAGGGGCCGTGTGGGTGGGATCGATCGGCATGGCGCTGGCTGCCTTTCTGGTACCTGGTTGGCGAACCGATCAGCAGGCCAGGGAGCAAGCGCCGACCACGAGCCTCTCCCTGGCAGGTGCCGCCTTGCAGGCTCGCTCACCGGACCGAGGAGCCAGACCTGACAGACCGGTATGGACGCCGCGCCACGCCGCTCGCAGAGGGGATCGTCGGCCTTTGCTATCGTGCCTGCCTGGCGATGAACTCGAGGGAACGCTGAGGTGATGACGGTGGCCTTTCACCCCTGCGATCGGGTGTTCGGCTGACCGGGTAGGTAGGGCTGTGGCGAGGCGTTCGTACCTTCACGAGGTCAAGGAATCAGCCGGTCCAGAGGCCGGCAGCGATCCCGGACGGCCCGGACCGTTGCTGCTCGAGACCAAGCTGCACGTGCCCACGCCGAGTCCGGCGTTCGTGCCCCGCCCCCACCTTCTCGCGCTCCTCGACGCCGGGGCGGGCCGACAGCTCACCCTGGTCCAGGCGCCGACCGGCTTCGGCAAGACCACCCTCTTGGCCGCGTGGTGTGCAGCTGTGAGGCATGATCGGCCCTGCGCCTGGGTGTCCCTCGGCTCGGACGACAATGACCCGTTACGCCTGTGGACCTACCTGATCGAGGCGCTCCACCGGGTTGACCCGGCCGTTGGCGCGCGTTCGCTGGCGGCGTTGCGGGCTCCTGGGGTCAGCCTCCTCGACGTCGTGCTGCCGCTACTGCTCAACGAACTGGCCGACCTGGCCCATCCGGTGGTCCTGGTGCTCGACGACTACCAGGTGGTGGAAAACCAGGAATGCCATCGCTCGGTTGCGTTCCTCATCGAACGCCTTCCCAAGACCGTGCAGCTCGTCATGTCGACCCACTCCAACCCGCCGCTTCCCTTGGGACGGCTCCGGGCACGCGGCCAGCTGCTCGAGCTGCAAGGTGCCGACCTGCGCTTCACCGGTGAGGAGACGGCGGCGTTGCTGAACGACGGACTCCAGCTCAACCTCGACCCGGCCGATCTAGCCATCCTGCACGATCGCACCGAAGGCTGGCCTGCTGGTCTGCACCTCGCCGCGCTCACGCTCAAGGGCCATCCCGATCCCCACACCCGCGTCAAGTCCTTCTCCGGCAGCCACCGGCACGTGATCGACTACCTAGGGGCCGAGCTGCTGGACGCGCAGCCACCATCACTTCGACGCTTCCTGCTTCGCACCTCGATCCTTGAACGGCTGTCGGCCGACCTGTGCGATGCCGTCACCGACAGCGAGGGCGCGGCCGGCCTCCTTCGCCAGCTGGAGCGGGCCAACCTGTTCCTGCTGCCGCTTGACGAGCGGCGGGAGTGGTACCGCTACCACCATCTGTTCGCGGACCTGCTGCGGCACGAACTCGCCGCATCCGAGCCCGAGCTCATCTCGGTTCTGCACCGGCGGGCGAGCGCCTGGTACCGGCAGGCAGGCTTCCCCGACGAAGCGATCCACCATGCCAGCGCCGCCGGCGACCTCGACGAGGTCAGCCAACTCATCGCCCGCAACTGGATCTCCTACGTCGACCGCTGGCTGATCGCGACGGTGCGGGACTGGCTGCGGGCCCTTCCTCCAGCTTCGGTGCGTTCAGATCCCGTCCTCACGCTGGTGTCCGCCTGGATCGCCCTGTCCTTCCATGAGCCCGCGGAGATGGACCGCTGGCTCGGCATCGCCGAACAGCTTCCCCCGCAGGGGCCGCTGGCCGACGGCACCCCATCGCTGGAAGTCGGGATCGTCTCATTGCGGGCCATCAGCGGATTCCAGGGCATCGCCGCCAAGCTGGCGGCCGCGCGGCGTGTGCTGGAGCTGCAACCCGATCCGGCCAGTCCCTGGCGCTTGAGCGCCTTCTGGGCGCTTGGCTACAGCCTCTACCTCTCCGGCAGGACGGCCGAGGCACGGGCACCGTCCGAGGGGGCCGTCCGTCTCGGTGAGGACTCGCAGGTGATCACGACCCGGATCCGCTCGCTGGCACTGCTTGGACTCATCGAGGACGACCGGGGCCAAGGCGACGCCGCTGCGTCACTCGAGCGGCGGGCATCTGAGCTGGTCCAAGCCAGCGGGCTGTCCGAGAGCCCCACGGTCGCGGACGCCTACACCCTGCAGGGCAGGATCCGCAGGCATCGAGGTGACCTGGACGGCGCCTTGGCGGCACACGAACGAGCGTACGCACTGCAGCGCTATCCCATCGAGCGCTTCCACGCGCTGGTGGAGTTGCTGCCGGCCCGCCTCGTCCGAGGCGATCACACCGGAGCCGAGGCGCTGGTGGCCGAAGCCGACCGGCTGCAAGCGACCGGCATCGACTTCGGGGTCCTGCCGCAGCGGCTGCGGGCGGCAACGCAGCGCCTAGACGTGGCCGAGCACCACATGGCGCAACCCGCTGAGGCGCTCAGCGCGCGCGAGGTCGATGTGCTACGGCTCCTCTCAGGCCGGCTTTCGCAGCAGGCCATCGGAGATGCGCTCTACATCACCCGCGACACGGTAAAAAGCCACACCAAGGCTGTCTACCGCAAGCTCGGAGTCTCCTCCCGTGAGGAAGCGGTCGCCCTGGCCCGTCGGCTTGGCCTCATCCCCTGACCGCTCAGACGGGGCTCGGCCGCATGACCTGCCCGACTGCTGAGCCGGTTCAGCTCCTACTCAACGGCAAGTCCGGAGACGCCGGCGCATCTCGGCATGCGCATGTCAGTGAGCGCCGCGAGACGCTGCGGTCAGACCTTGGGGCCGAGCGCCTCGAGGACCTTGGCCGCGTGGCCGTCGGCCTTGACGTTGTGCCAGGCCCGCTCGATCCGGCCCTGCTCGTCGACCAGGAAGGTGGAGCGCAGCACCCCGATGCTGGTCTGGCCGTAGCGGGTCTTCTCCCCCCAGGCGCCGTAGACGTCCATGACCTGGTGGTCGGCGTCGGTCAGCAGGGGGAACTGGAGGCCGTACTTGTTGCGGAAGCGCTGGTGGCTTTGGGCGTCGTCGCGGGAGATGCCGATGACCGGGACGCCGGCGGCCTGGAAGGCGGCCAGGTTGTCGTTGAACTGGCACGCCTCGCGGGTGCAGCCCGGGGTATCGTCGGCGGGATAGAAGTAGAGGATGACCCGCTGGCCCTTGAAGTCGGCCAGCGACACGGGGGTGCTGTCCTGGTCGGGCAGGGTGAACGTCGGCGCCTGGGCGCCTTCGGTGAGCTTGGCCATCGGTGGTCCCTCCTGGGGCGGTGTCGACGCTCGACTGTACCGCTAGGCGGCCGCCTGGGCGCTGGACACGACCAGGGTGCCGAGCACGGCCAGGGCGGCCCCGGCGAGCTGGGGGGCGCTGGGACGCTCGGCGGTGAGGACGTGGGCGAGCAGGGCCGTGACCACCGGGGCCAGGGAGGCGAGGACGCTGACCACGGCCAGGTCGCCGCGGGTCACCGCGTAGGCCAGGAAGGCGTCGGCCGACAGGTTGAGCACGGTCAGCAGCGCCACCGGGGCCAGCAGGGACGGGTCGTCGATGCCCAGGCGCCGGCCCCGGGAGCACAGGGCGCCGACCAGGGTGGTGGGCAGGGCGCCAAGCTGGACCCCGAGGGCGACCCAGAGGACGCCGCCGCCGGCGGCCGCGCCGCCCTGGTCGACGCCGACGAAGAACAGCCCGAACAGCACCGCCGCGACCAGGGCGAGCACGATGGGGACGGGCGGGAGGTCACCGCGATCCCGCCCAGAACCATGACCAGGCCGGCCAGGACCAGCGGCCCGGGCCGCTCGCCCCTGACCAGGTCGACCAGCACCGGCAGCACGGCGCCGCTGGAGGCCAGGGGGGCGACGATCGCCGTCCGGCCGGTGGCCAGCGCCTGGTAGTAGGCGACCAGCCCGGCCGCCCCGATCGCGCCCGAGACGGTTCCCCAGGCCAGCCCGCCCGGGCTGTAGGGCTGGCGGACGGCCACGACCACGACCAGCAGGACGACGCTCTGGAGGGCCTGGCTGTAGAGGACCAGCAGCACCGGGGGCACGCGCCTGGCCACCCGGCTGGCCAGGAAGTCGCTGACGCCGTAGCCGACGCTGCTGCCCAGGGCCAGCAGGATGGCGCTCATGCCGGGGAGCCTACCGGTGGCCGGCCCCCGGCCCGGGAGGCTACCGGGCGGCGGTGGTGCCGGGGCCGGCGCGGCGGCGCCGGACCAGGACCACGGCGGGCACGACCAGCAGGAGCCCGACCAGGGCGGCCTGGAGCCACCGGACCCCGGGATCAGCCCCCCGGTGGGGGAGCGTAGCCGACCCGGGGATGGGGCGTCCCTGGCTGTCCACAGCCCCGGCCGGGTCCGGCCTGGCCGGGGCCGGGAAGGCCACGGGCTGGCGCCGGGGGAGGCCGAGGGCGATCAGGCTCAGGCGCAGGTCGTCGCCGGCCCGGTACCAGCCGCCCTTGGTGGTGGTGTCGAGCACCGGCTGGCCGGAGGCCAGGAAGGTCAGCGGCCCGCCGGCCGCGTACGGCCAGACCGACTGGCGGACCTTGTCGGCGCGGCCGGCGCCATTGGGGAAGGTCCAGGTGATCGTGTAGCGGGGCCCGCGGCCGCCGGCCGGCGGGGTGGCCAGCTCGCCGGCCGGGCCGTCGTCGAACAGCAGCGCGAACACGCCCGACGCCTCGGCCAGGTCGGCCAGGTCGGTGCCGCTGCCCGGCTCGCCGTCGCCGTTCAGGTCGATGGGGCCGCCCGGCAGGCCGCCGGGCCCGCCTCCCGAGATGGAGGCCGCCGACGCCCCCTTGGCCTGGGCGGCCGTCGGGACCGCGGCCAGCAGGAGCGCGAGGACGAGCATGGCCAGGACACGGCGCTGCATTTGGGACCCCTCCGGTGGCCGACTTCCGCCCCGGACTACACCGGGAACGGCAAGTTGGTTCCGGCTCAGCCACTGGTTTCGGGGGGGAATGCGGGGGGCGGAGCCCCTGCATCATGTCCGGTGGACGAGCATCGGGGTGCCGACCGGGATCCGGTTGAACCAGCGGTCCATGGCCGTGGTGGTGATGCGGATGCAGCCGTGGCTGGCCGGGAACGGCGGCACCGAGTAGGCCCCGTGCAGGGCGTAGCCGCCGGTGAAGTAGGCGGGCCGGTAGAGCAGGCCGAGCTTGCTCTTGCGCCAGGCGTCGATCTTGCGCTGGATCTGGAAGCTGCCCACCGGGGTCACGGCCAGCCGGACGTCGCCGTCGACGGTGTAGCTCTGGCCCGAGGCCGAGGAGGCGTCGAGGATCTCCTGGATCCTGCCGTCCCTGACCATGTAGACGACCTGGAGGGTGAGGTCGGCCTCGATGTGGAAGCCGCCCTTGGTGGAGCGGGGCTCGGGGATGCGCGGGTGCTCCAGGGCCTTGCGGGTGATGGGGCCGACCACGCCGTCGCGGGCCAGGCGGTTGACCTTCTGGAAGGCGACCACCGCGTGGTGGGTCTCCTGGCCGAACTGGCCGTCGGCCTCCTCGACCTGGTAGCCGAGCTCGTGGAGGCGGCGCTGGAGCGCCGTGACCTGGGCGCCTTCGGCGCCGGAGCGGAGCTTGGCCGGCGGGTCCGGCTTCGGTTTGGTGGTGGTCGTCGGGGCCTCGGTGGTGGTCGGGGCCTCGGTCGTCGTCGGCGCCCTGCTGGTGGTCGTGGGCGCCGCGGTGGTCGGGGCCGCCGTCGTGGCCGCGGCCGTGGTCGGGGCCTCCTGGGCGCTGGCCCGCCCGTCCGCGCCGGCGTCGCAGGCGCCCAGGACCAGGGCGGCGGCCAGCCCGGCCGCGACCATGGCGACCACCCCTCGCCTGCTGCCTGCCAAGCCTCCCACCCCCGGGTCGTCGGGTCCCGCCGTCGCTACCAGTCGTACCAGCACCGGCGTTCCCGCGCCGTCTCGGGCGTGTAACGGGTTTGCCTCAGCCGACCTTGGGAGTGGCCCGGTCGACGATGGTGGGCAGGTCGAGGCCGGGGGGCAGGGTGCCGTACGCGGCGCCGTGGTCGCCGGCGACCCGGGAGGCGCAGAAGGCGTCGGCCACCGCCGGGTGGCCGTGGCGGACCAGCAGCGCCCCCTGGAGGAGCACGGCCAGCCGCTCGACCAGCCGCCGGGCGCCGGCCTGGAGGCCGGCCGGGTCGGCGGCGGCCAGCTCCCGCTCGGCGGCGGCGGCCGCCCGGTCCAGCCGCGGCTCGGCCGCCCTGGCCGGGGCGACCTCGTCCAGCAGGGCCGTCACGGTCTCGGGCCGCCTGGCCAGCACCCGCAGGACGTCGAGGCTGTTGATGTTGCCGGCGCCCTCCCAGAGGGAGTTGAGCGGCGCCTCCCGGTACAGCCGGGGCATCCCGCTCTCCTCGACATACCCGTTGCCGCCCAGGCACTCCAGGGCCTCGGCGGCCACCGCCGGGGCCCGCTTGCACACCCAGTACTTGGCCACCGCCGTGGCCAGCCGAGCCACGGCGGCCTCGGCGGGGTCGTCCGCGGCCCGGTCGAACGCACCCGCCACCCGCATGGCCAGCACGGTGGCCGCCTCGGACTCCACGGCCAGGTCGGCCAGCACGTTCTCCATCAGCGGCTGGTCGGCCAAGCGGCGACCGAAGGCGCTGCGGTGGGCGGCGTGGTGGCTGGCCTGGGCGACTGCCTGGCGCATGAGCGCCGCCGACCCGACGACGCAGTCCAGGCGGGTGTGGTTGACCATCTCCAGGATGGTCGCCAGGCCCCGGCCCGGCTCCCCCACCGGCCAGCCGGCGGCCCCGTCCAGCTCGACCTCGGCCGAGGCGTTGGCCCGGTTGCCGAGCTTGACCTTGAGCCGCTGGAGGTGGAAGCGGTTGCGGGCGCCGTCGGGCAGCACCCGCGGGACCAGGAAGCAGCTCAGCCCGGCCGGCGCCAGGGCCAGGACCAGGAAGGCGTCGCTCATCGGGGCCGAGCAGAACCACTTGTGCCCGGTGAGCAGCCACAACCCATCGGGCCCGGCCGGCGCCGCGGTGGTGGTGTTGGCCCGCACGTCGCTGCCGCCCTGCTTCTCGGTCATGGCCATGCCGCACAGCGCCCCCGCCTTGCCGGCCACCGGGGCCAGCGCCGGCTGGTAGGCCAGCGCGGTCAGCTTGGGCTCCCAGACCTCGGCCAGCCCGGGGGCGGCGGCCCGCAGGGCGGGCACGGCCGCGAAGGTCATGCTGACCGGGCAGCCGTGGCCGGCCTCGACCTGGGTCCAGAGGTAGAAGCCGGCCGCCCGGGCCACCTGGGCGCCCGGCCGCGGGTCGCGCCAGGGGTCGGCGTGCAGGCCGCGCTCGACCGCCGTGCCCAGCAGCCGGTGCCAGGCCGGGTGGAACTCGACCTCGTCGACCCGCCGCCCGTAGCGGTCGTGGGTGCGCAGCACCGGCGGGTTGGCGTCGGCGGCCTCGCCCCAGGCGATCGCCTCCGGCCCGCCGGCCAGGACGCCGAGGGCCCTGACCCGCTCCTCTGCCCAGCCGGCCCCCTCCCGGTGCAGCGCCTCGGCCAGGACGGGGTCGGCGGCGTAGAGGTCATAGCCGGCCAGCGGCGGTGGCTGGTTCAGCACCTCGTGGGTGGGCGGCACCCGCCCAGGCTACAGCTCGTCCAGGGTGGCGAACAGCCTGGCGAAGCGGTGCAGGGGCTCGCGGCCGATGGCCGGCAGCAGCCGCTGCTGCTGGCTCAGGAGGTACCTGGCCGGGCGGTAGCGGTCCAGCGCCGTCCCGGTGGCCCGCTCGACCCGCCGGACGATCGCGCCCTCGCCGGCCAGTTCCTCCGGGTCGAGCTCCTCGACCCCGGTCGCGGCCACCAGGTGCAGGTAGAAGGCGTCGTCGAACAGGTCCTCGAGGCCGGCCTCGCTCTGGCCGGTCAGCTCGGTCAGGGCGAGCAGCCGCTCGGGCAGGACCACGCCCTGGTCGGCCAGGGCCCGGACGCTGGGGTGGCCGGCGCCGACCTCCAGCAGCACGGCCGCCTCCAGCGGCCCCCCCAGCAGGGTGGCCAGCAGGGGCAGGCCGTCCAGGCCGCCGGTGGGCAGGACCCGCCAGGCCGGGTCGAGGCCCTGGCGGCCCCCGTCGCGCAGGTAGGCGCTCATCACCTCGAGGTAGACGAGGTCGGGGACGCCGCCGACGAGCAGGGTGCGCGGGCCGGCCCCGATCCCCTCCAGCAGGGAGGTGGCCAGCGCCCCGGTCAGGGGCAGGACGGTGTCGCGGCTGGCCGCCCCGGCGCCCTCGCCGACCCGGGTGCCCTCCCCCTCCACGTCCTCCACGGTGCGGACCCGGTGGGGACGGGTGGCGTCGACCATGAAGGGCGAGTGGGTGGTGTAGACGACCTGGTGGCCGACGGCGAGCTGCTCGTCCAGGTAGCGGAGCAGGTCGGCCTGGCCGGCGGCGTGCAGCCCGAGGCCGGGCTCGTCCAGCAGCAGGATGAGGTCGTCGGCGTCGCGCAGCTCCGAGAAGGCGGCCACGAACGAGAAGAACCAGACGAACCCGCCCGACCGCTCGCCGAAGTTGGTCGTCACCCGGTGGCGGTCGTTGCGGATGCGGACGTCCAGGAACGGCGGGCCGCCCTGGCCGTTCTGGCCGGCCTCGCGGAAGTCCAGATCCAGCTCGACGGTCAGCTCCGGGTTCTGGCTCCAGTAGCGGAAGACCTCCTCGCTGACCGTGGTGGCGGCGCTCTCCAGGGCGGCCTTGCGGACCTCGTACTCGGACTCGGCGAACTCGTCGGCGTCGACCCCGGCCAGCCGCAGCAGGGCCAGGGCGGTCCGCTCCCCCGGCTGGAGGTCGTCCTCGGCGGCGGCCTGGAGCCGCGGGATCGACACCCGGCCCGGGAGCACGCTGTAGCCGTCGAAGTAGAGCAGGCGGGGCAGCCGGGGGGTGAGCAGGCCGGCCAGGTCGCCGGTGACCGGCTCCTCGCCGGCCAGCAGGCGCCGGTCGCCGGAGTAGTCCCGCTCGACGGTGAGCTCCTTGGCCTCGAGCGCCTCGGGGCCGAGGCGCTCGGCCACCGCCTCCAGGTCGGCGTCGCCCAACTCGAAGGTGGCCGAGACGGCGGTGGTGCCGGCGATCCGGGCCCGGTCCCGCCCGCGCAGGCGGCGAGGGTAATCGCGCAGCTCGTCGAACCCCCGGCCGGGCCCGCCGAACGGGTTGGCCTGGTGCAGGGCCTCCAGGAAGGCGGTCTTGCCACTCTCGTTCTTGCCCACCAGACAGGTCACGTCCGGCTCGAAACGGACGGTCCCCGAATGCTCGATGCTCCGGAATTTCCGAACCACTGCCGTTCTCAGGATCACGTTCCGCTCCGCCTCGACGCCGCCGGCAATGTAGTCGAGATTTCTCCGTAGGTGCCAATCGCCGGTTCGGCATCGGTTCGCCGGCCCCGCCCGGGTACATTTGCGTAGGGAAGCTGCTCAGGACTGCGCGTGATCGCGGCGCGTGCGGCCACGTAGGCTCCGCCGGGCTTGGTGTCGCCCTGGCGAGGGGGGAGTTCGAGGTGGCCCTGCGGTTGGTCAGCCGGGTGCGCGGCACCCTCCCCCAAGGCCGCTCGCTTCCCGACGACGTCTGGTGGGGCCGCCACCGCGCGATCCTGCTGATCCTGTGGCTGCACGTGCCCGCCCTGGCCATCCTGGCGGTGTACTTCGGCAGCGGCCCGGACGTCGCCTCCGGCGTGGCCGTGGTCGCCACCTCGGCGGCGCTGGCCACCGCCACCTGGGGCGGGCGGCGCTGGCGCTCGGCCATGGCCACCGTCGGGCTGTTGTCGGCGTCGTGCGTGCTGGTCGGCATGGGCGAGGGCAGGGTCGAGCTGGCGTTCCACTTCTTCGTCACGATCGCCCTGGTCATGCTGTACCAGGACGGCTTCCCGTTCCTGATCGCGGTCGGCTTCGTGGCCGTCTACGCGGTGGTGTCGGCGGGCCTGGAGACCATGGGGGTGTGGCCGCCGGCCGGGACCTGGTCCAGCCCGTGGCTGCGGGCGGCCGTCGGCGAGCTGCTGATCCTGGCCACGGCCACGGCCAACCTGGCCAACTGGCGCCTGAACGAGGACAGCCGGGCCGAGGCCGAGCGCTCCTTCCGCCAACTCTACGAGGGCCAGCGGGCCGTGGTCCGCGAGCTCCAGCAGTCCCAGCGGCTCAAGGACGAGCTCTACAACGTCGTCTCCCACGAGCTGCGCACCCCCCTCACCGGCATCCTCGGGTTCGGCGAGCTGCTGCTGACCCGCGACGACCGCCTGACCGCGGAGCAGCGCAAGCAGCACCTGGGCCGGATCGTGCGCGAGGCCAACCGGCTCAAGCGGGTGGTCGACAACCTGGTCTACTCCTCCAAGGTCATCCAGCAGGACGGCAGCGCCGCCGCCGACCTGCGGGGGGTCGTTGGGGCGGTCATCGAGGACCTGGACGACGTGCCCGGGCGTGAGCGTCTCGACCTGGAGGTGGATCTGCGGGCGGCCCGCGAGGTGGCCATGCCGGCCGAGGCCCTGCGCCTGGTCATGGTCAACCTGCTCGGCAACGCCCTCAAGTACGCGACCCCGCTGACCACGGTCCGGGTGGCCGTCCGGGCGGCCGGCCCGTCCCTGCTGGCGGTGTCGGTCTCCAACGTCGGCCCGCCCATCACCGCCGCCGACCGCGAGCGCATCTTCGAGCCGTTCGTGCAGCTCGACTCGTCCCTGACCCGCAGCGCCTCCGGGGTCGGCCTCGGCCTGCACATCGTCCGGCGCCTGGTCGAGTCCTACGGGGGGGCCGTGGACGTGGACTCCGTCGACGACCTGGTCACCTTCACGGTCACGGTCCCGACGGTCGAGCCGGCCTCGGCCGAGGACGACGCCGACCCCGAGCCGGCGGCCGTCGGCGAGGCGATTTGACCCACGCCGCGCCGCTGCACGAGGCTGTCCCGGTCATGCTGCTCGAGAGGGAAAGGATCCGGCGTGACCCAGTCAGACGTCACCGCGTCCACCGGCGGGTCGGAGACGGCCACCCCCACACGCTCCAGCCGGGCCGAGCGCAACGCGGCCGCCGCCGCCGACCTCGACCGGTCGAGGGGCGGCTTCGCGGCCAACCCGGCCTCGGTCGTGCAGCTGGCCGAGATCGAGGAGGTCGACCCGTCCACCGTCTTCCAGCGCGACGGCGCCGGCTTCCCGGACTGGCTGTCGGCCAACCTGGACCGGCTGGCCAAGGAGCTGGGGGTCAGCGGCCTGCGCGAGGTCGGCCGCGACGTCGGGGTCGGCTCCTTCACCGCCGACCTGCTCGCCCAGACCGACCGCGGGCGGCGGGTCGCGATCATGAGCCACCTGGAGCCGAGCGAACACCTGCACCTGGGTCAGATGATCACCTTCGCGGCCGGCCTGGACGTCTCGGCCGTGGTCTGGATCGCCACCCGCATCGGCGAGGAGCACCGGGCGGTGCTGGACTGGCTCAACCAGCACGGCGACGACGAGGTGCGCTTCTTCGGCATCGAGCTGCGCCTGCTGCGCATCGGCGGCTCCCAGCCCGGCGCCTCCTTCCACGTCGAGGCCCGCCCCAACGACTGGCAGAAGGTCATCAAGCAGCGCCAGCGGGTCGGCTCGCCGCTCAACACCCGCATGCGGGAGTTCTAGCCCTCCCGGTCAGCTGCGCGGGCCGGGATAGCCTGCCTCGCGTTCGGCCTTCGCCTGGTCCTCGACGCAGAAGCGGGTGGCCGGCATCGCCTCGAGCCGGGCGTCGCCGATGGGGCGGCCGCAGGCCTGGCACTTGCCGTAGTCGCCGTGCTCCAGGCGCTGGAAGGCGGCGTCGATCTCGGTCAGCTCGTACTCCACCTGCTCCCGCAGCGAGACGTTCTTCTCCATCTCGAAGGTCTCGGTGCCGCTGTCGCCGGGGTGCTGGTCGACGCTCGACAGCTCGCCACCGGTGTCGGAGGTCGCCTCCTCCTGCTCGCGCTGGAGGTTGTCGCGGATCCCCTGGAGCCGGGTGCGCTCCTCCTTGAGCCGCCTGGTGGCCTTGGCCTTGTTCATGGGTCCTCCGGTCGCTCCACGTCGTCTGGGTCCCGGAGACGCTACCAGCCTCCGCGGCGTCAGCGGCGGTCGGCGGCCGATCCGGCGGCCAGGGGTTCCGGGGGCTCCAAGGGCTCCGAGGGCTCGGGGAGCTCCACCGGCTCCGCGGGCTCAAGTTGGTCGGCGCCGGCCGCTCTGGCCGCGGCCACCACCCTGGCCAGGGCGGTGGACAGGACCTGGACCTCCTCCGGCTCCAGGTGGCGCACGAAGTGCTCCTGGATGCCGCGCAGGTGGACCGGGGCGGCCCTGCGGAGGGCGCTGCGGCCCTGGTCGGTGAGGACGGCGAACCAGCCGCGGCGGTCGTCCTCGCAGCGCTCCCGGCGGACCAGGCCCGCCTCCACCATGCGGTCGACCAGGCGCGACAGCCCGCTCTTGGAGAGCAGGACCGACGCCGACAGCTCCTGCATGCGCAGCCGGCCTCCCGGCGCCTCGGCCAGGTTGAGGAGCACGTCGTAGCGGCTCAGGGGCAGCCCTCGCTCGGTCACCAGCTCGTGCTCCAGCAGCTCGGTGACCGTGGCGTGCGCCTCCAGCAGCCGCCGCCAGGCGGCCAACTGCGCAGGATCGGGTCGGGCCGGCATCCAGCCCATTGTAGGTGGCCGTCCAGCTGGCCAGCGCCGGCTCGGCCGACCCGGGAGGCAACTTCCACGAAGGTCGTTTGTCTCTCGGAGCCCGGGTTATCCATCCCTCTCCCGCAGACAGCTGGCAGTGCAGGCAGGGCCTCCAGGGGACCCCTGCCCGGCCGATTGTGCAAAGGATCACAAGATGCGCGTGCTCGGTGTGAACGCGGTGTTCCACGACCCGGCCGCCGCCCTGGTGGTCGACGGGCAGGTGGTGGCCGCGGCCGAGGAGGAACGCTTCACCCGGCGCAAGCACGGCAAGCCGCCGGTGCCGTTCGCCACCTGGGAGCTGCCCGAGCGGTCGGCCGCCTGGTGCCTGGCCGAGGCCGGGCTGACCCCCGAGGACCTGGACGCCGTCGCCTACTCCTACGACCCCGCCCTGGCCCCGCCGGCCGGGCCCGACGTGACCGACGACGGCTGGGAGGGGCTACGCACCCTGTACGCCGAACGGGCCCCGCTGTTCCTGCGCAGCGCCCTGCCCGGCCTCGACCCGGCCTGCGTCCGCTACGTCCCCCACCAC
>Ga0209814_10000194_pt1 | contig 18113 bp, 18 predicted proteins | sample SoiMetdeltSBSDD1_FD_187597 | JGI IMG/M metagenome (GOLD analysis project Ga0209814, IMG submission 187597) | Bulk soil microbial communities from a Populus tree surrounding site in Tennessee, USA - Soil MetaG P. deltoides SBSDD1 (SPAdes) (version 2) | ecosystem: Environmental > Terrestrial >... | reverse complement strand
GGCCGGGGCCATGCGCTGGAGCTGGCCCGCCAAGGCGCCCATGTCGTGGTCAACGACCTGGGCGGCTCGATGAGCGGCGAAGGGTCCGACACCGGCCCGGCGCAGGCCGTGGTGGAGGAGATCGAGGCGGCCGGGGGCGTGGCCGTCGCCAACACCGACGACGTCGCCGACTTCGAGGGGGCCCGCCGGCTGGTCGACCAGGCGGTCGAAGTGTTCGGCCGGCTCGACGTTCTCGTCAACAACGCCGGCATCCTGAGAGACAGGATGCTGTTCAACATGAGCGAAGCCGAGTGGGACGCGGTGATCCGCGTGCACCTCAAGGGCACGTTCGCGCCCTCGCGCTGGGCGGCCGAGCACTGGCGCAACCGGGCCAAGGCGGGCGACACCAACGATGCCCGCATCATCAACACGTCGTCCACGTCGGGCCTGTTCGCCAACCCGGGCCAGTCGAACTACGGCGCGGCCAAGTCCGGCATCGCCAGCATGTCGATCATCGCGGCCAAGGAGCTGGGCAAGCACGGGGTCACGGTCAACGCCATCGCTCCCGGCGCCCGCACCCGCATGACCGAGAACCTGGCGGGCGCAGCCGGCCGGCCCCAACCGGCCGAGGGCGAGTGGGACCCTCGCGCCGCCGACAACATCGCCCCGCTGGTGGCCTGGCTGGCCAGCCCGGAGTCGTCGGGCATCACCGGCCAGGTGTTCCTGGTGGGCGGCGGCCGCATCAACGTCGCCGAGGGCTGGCGCCGTGGTCCCGGCGTCGACAACGGCGCCCGCTGGAACCCCGCCGACCTGGGCAAGGTGGTGCCCGACCTCGTGAGCCAGTGCTCCACGTGAGTCCGGGTTGCGGCTGCCGTCGTCGTAACAGGCCCCCGATACGGAGGGGTCAGTGACCGATCCGTCGTCGCCCGGTCAGCCCGGCAACGGCGCCCCCGACCACGGCGCGAACCCCGAGGGCCGTTATAATAACGGCGGCCCTGAGCCGGCTGGGTCACTCGCCGATGACGGCGCTACCGGGCCCGACGGCGCCACGGAGGCTGCCACCGCGGGCGACGGGGCGACCGGCCCGAACGCCGGGAGCGGGACGTCGCGCCGTGGCCGTTATCATAACGGCCTCACCAGCCCGGACGACGCCGGAGCGGGGCCAGGGCAGCCCGGGGGTGGGTGGCTGCGGCGGATGTGGCCCTACATGCGCCACCACATGCGGGACCTGGTCATGGTGTTCGGGGCCGCGCTGGCGGGGATGGTCATCACCGCCGTCCTGCCGCTGCTGATCCGGGCCGTCGTCGACAACGCCATCGTGCCCGACTCCACCGGGCGCCCGTCGCAGCCGCTGGGGCCCTTGCTGCTGGCGATGTTGGGGCTGGGCATCGTGCGGTTCGCGCTGTCGTTCGCCCGGCGCTTCGGGGCCGGCCGGCTCGGCATCGACGTCGAGTACGACATGCGCAACGACATCTACGACCACCTGCACCGGCTGGACTTCGCCCGCCACGACGAGCTCCAGTCCGGCCAGCTGGTGTCGCGGGCCAACAGCGACGTGCGGGTCGTCCAGATGCTGCTCGGCTTCCTGCCTTTCATGAGCGGCAACGTCCTGCTCTTCTTCCTGTCGCTGGCGTTCATGATCCACCTGTCGCCCGCGCTGACCGCGGTGGCGCTGGTCACCGTGCCGACCCTCATGGTCATGGCGCTACGGCTGCGCAAGACCGTCTACCCGTCGTCCTGGGACGCCCAGCAGCGGGCGGCCGAGCTGGCGACCGTGGTCGAGGAGGCGACCAGCGGGGTGCGGGTGGTCAAGGGCTTCGGCCAGGAGAGCCGTGAGCTGGACAAGCTCACCGAGTCGGGCATCCGGCTGTTCGGGGCCCGCATGCGCAACGCCCGCATCTCGGCCAAGCGCCAGTCGGTCATGCAGACGGTCCCGGCCCTGGCCCAGGTGGCGATCCTGGCCCTGGGCGGCTGGCTGGCCATGGAGGGCCACATCACCCTGGGCACGCTGCTGGCGTTCCAGACCTACCTGCTCCAGCTGGTGGCGCCGGTCCGCCAGGTGGCGGGCATGCTCGTGATGGCCTCGACCGCCCGGGCCGCGGCCGAGCGCATCTTCGAGCTGCTGGACTCGACGCCCGACGTGGTCGAGCGGCCCGACGCCCGGGCCGTGGGCGAGCTGCGGGGCGAGGTCGTCTTCGACGACGTCAGCTTCGGCTACCTGCGCTCCGAGCCGGTGCTCGACCACTTCAACCTGCGGGTGGCGCCCGGTGAGGTGGTGGCGCTGGTGGGGGCGTCGGGCTCGGGCAAGTCGACGGTCTCGCTGCTGCTGCCCCGCTTCTACGACCCGCAGTCGGGCTCCATCACCATCGACGGCGTGGACCTGCGCGACCTCCAGCTGCCGTCGCTGCGCAGCCAGCTGGGCGTGGTGTTCGAGGAGAGCTTCCTGTTCTCCGAGACCATCCGCGACAACCTGCGCTACGGCCGGCCCGACGCCGGCGACGAGGAGATCGTGCGGGCCGCTCGCTGGGCCCAGGCCGACGGCTTCATCGAGGCCCTGCCCGAGGGCTACGACACCGTGGTGGGCGAGCGGGGCCTGACCCTGTCGGGCGGGCAGCGCCAGCGCATCGCCCTGGCCCGGGCGCTGCTCACCGATCCGCGGGTGCTGCTGCTGGACGACGCCACCTCGTCCATCGACGTGCGCACCGAGGAGGAGATCCACGACACCCTGCGCCGGGTCATGGAGGGCCGCACCACCATCCTCGTGGCCCACCGGCGCTCCACCCTCAACCTGGCCGACCGCATCGTGGTGCTCGACGGCGGCCGGGTGGTCGACAGCGGGACCCACGACGAGCTGGTCGGGCGCTGCCGCCTCTACCGGCTGCTGCTGGGCGGGCCCGACGACGGCGACCTCGACACCATCGCCGACGACGCGCTGGTCTCGGCCGGCAACGGGAACGGCCATGCCGACGAACGTGGCAACGGAGGTGGTGACGGCGAGCGGGGGCGCGACGGCGTGACCGCCTCGGCGTGGCGCCAGCAGGCCGAGGCGGCCGGCGCCCTGGCCGACACCCAGCGCCAGAGCTACCTCGCGGCCCGCCAGGCCTCGGGTGCCGGCTTCGGCGGCATGGCCATGGCCGGCGGCGGGATGGTGGGCTTTGCCCGCCTGAGCGATCCGCCCACCCCCGAGCTCGTGGCCCAGATCGAGGCGCTGCCGCCCATCATCGACGAGCCCGACGTCGACCCGGCCGAGGAGTCCAAGCCCGCGCCCCACTTCACCTTCGGCCAGGTGCTGCAGCCCCAGCGCCGGCGCATCATCTGGGGGACGATCCTGGTGGGCGCCAACGCCCTCGCCACCCTGGCCGGCCCCTACCTGATCGGTGTGGGCGTCCAGAAGGGCATCGAGGGCGACGACTTCGGCTGGCTGATGGCCGCCAGCGGGATGTTCCTCGTCAGCGCGGTCACGGTCAGCATCCTGCTGTACGTCTCCACCATCGTCAGCAGCCGCATCGGCCAGGAGCTGCTGCTCGGGTTGCGCATCCGCGTGTTCGCCCACCTCCAACGGCTGGGCCTGGACTACTACGACCGGGAGATGACGGGCCGGATCCTGACCCGCATGACCTCCGACATCGAGGCGCTCCAGTCGCTGCTGCAGAGCGGATTCATCGACGCCCTGGTGCAACTGGTCACCTTCGTCGGCGCCATCGTCATCCTCACCTCGATGAACGCCGAGCTGGCGCTGGTGGTGCTGGCGGTGGTGCCACCGCTGATCATCTCCACCGTGTGGTTCCGCCGGCGCAGCGCCAAGGCTTACAGCGAGGTACGGGACCGGATCGCCGCGGTCAACGCCAACCTGGCCGAGAGCATCTCGGGCGTGCGGGTGGCCCAGGCCTTCGCCCGCGAGCAGCGGAACATGGCCGGGTTCCGCACCGTCGCCGGCCAGCACCGGTCGGCCCGCATCGACTCGACGCTCATCGCCTCCACCTACTTCCCGTTCGTGGAGATGCTGTCCAACGTGGCTACCGTGCTGGTGCTGTGGGCCGGCGCCGCCCTCGTCAGCAACGGCAGCCTCGAGATCGGCCCGCTGTTCGCCTTCGTGCTCTACCTCACCGCGGTGTTCGCTCCCATCCAGCAGCTGTCCCAGGTGTTCGACACCTACCAGCAGGGCCGGGTGGCGATGGACCGCATCCACGATCTGCTGGCCGTGCCGGTGTCGGTGCCCGAGGCCGAGCACCCGGTCGACCCCGGCCGCCTGCACGGCGAGATCCGGTTCGACGAGGTGTCCTTCGCCTACGCCGAGCAGCCCGAGCCGGCGCTGCGGGACGTCTCGCTCACGGTGGCCGCGGGCGAGACCGTGGCGTTCGTGGGCGAGACCGGCGCGGGCAAGTCGACGCTCGTGAAGCTGGCGGCCCGGCTCTACGACCCCACCGAGGGCCGGGTCCTGATCGACGGCACGCCGCTGGTCGACCTGGACCTGCACGCCTTCCGCAACCAGCTCGGCTACGTGCCCCAGGAGGCGTTCCTGTTCACCGGGACGGTCCGGGACAACATCGCCTACGCCCGCCCGGATGCCAGCGACGCCGAGGTGGAGGCCGCGGCCCGGGCCGTGGGCGCCCACGAGTTCGTGAGCCACCTGCCCTCGGGCTACCTGCAGCCGGTGGTGGAGCGGGGCCGGTCGCTGTCGGCCGGCCAGCGCCAGCTCATCGCCCTGGCCCGGGCCCAGCTGGTGGACCCGGCCATCCTGGTGCTGGACGAGGCCACCGCCAACCTCGACCTGGCCACCGAGGCCCAGGTGGTGCGGGCCATGGGCCGGGTCAGCGAGGGTCGCACGACCCTGCTCATCGCCCACCGGCTCCAGTCGGCGGCCCGCGCCGACCGCATCGTCATGCTGGACCACGGCCGGGTGGTCGAGGTCGGTCCGCACGACGACCTCCTGGCCGCGGGCGGGCCGTATGCCGCGCTGTGGGCCACCTACACGGGCGAAGGCGAAGCGGCGGAGGACGTCAGCGCCGCGTCCTAGGGCCTGTCCTGGGCATGATGGGCGCATGGAGACCGGGTCGTACTCCGTGGCGTTCCCGAAGCGCTGGTGGTACCCGGTAGCGAGATCGTCGGAGTTGGGCCGGCGACCGCTGGCGGTCACGCTCATGGACACCCCATTGGTGGTGTTCCGGGACCGGGCTGGTGCGCCGGCCGTGCTGCTCGACCGGTGTGCCCACCGCAACTATCCCCTCTCGCTCGGGCGGGTGAGCGGCGGTGTGCTGGAGTGCGGCTACCACGGCTGGTGCTACGACGGCGCCGGGCACTGCGTGCGCGTCCCCGGGCTCGCCGGAGACCGGGCGGCCGGGGCGGACACCCGGCACGTTCGGGCGCACGCGGCGGCCGAGCAGGACGGCATCGTGTGGGCCTGGGGCGAGCCGGAGAGCGAGCCGACCCGGCGCCCCTTCGCCCTCCCCGTGTTCGCAGGCCCGGGCGCGGGAGAGGTGGTGTTCCGGAGCGACCTCGACTGCACCCTCCATGCCTCGCTGGAGAACGCGCTCGACGTCCCGCACACGGCGTTCCTGCATCGCGGGATCTTCCGGGGTGGCAAGCCCCAGGCCATCACCGCGGTACGCCGGCCGGTCGACGACGGGGTCGAGGTGCAGTACCTCGGGGAGCCGGTCGGCATGGGCCCGGTCCGGCTGAGCGAGGGCGCGGGGCGGACCTTCGACCACTGGGACCGCTTCTTCCTCCCCTCCGTCGCGCAGATCGAGTACGCCGTCGACGGCTGGTTCCGGATCGTCAACACCATCGTCCACCTGCCGCTGTCGCCGTTCCGGACTCGCGCCTGGTTCGTCGTCCGGTTCCAGAGCCGGCTGCCCTCGTCGATCGTGCGACCGGTGGTGCGGCAGCGAGGAAGGCAGATCCTCCGCCAGGACGCCCGCGCCCTGGCCCGGCAGACCGAGCGGACCCGCAGCCTCGGGGGCGAGCACTACGCGTCGACCGAGCTCGACCTGCTGGGCAACGCCATCTGGCACCTGCTGCGGCACGCGGAGCGGGCCGAGGACGGCCATGGCGCGCCTCCCGCGGCGGTCAGCGAGCGGACGGTCGTGTTCGAGGCATGAACGCCGACCGGCTCCATCGCGACTCGTTCGTGCTCGACCTGCACACCCACGGCCCCGGCTTCGTCCCGCGCCCGTTCCGGGCCGTCTGGCGCGGCGTCACCGTCCGGGCGCCGGCGGAGGTCGGCTTCGACGTGCTGCCGAGGGCGGGCGTCGATGCCGCGGTCGCCAAGGCGGTCGGTGATCCCATCGTCACCCGCTGGTACGTCGGCCGGAGCCCCTGGGAAGCGGTCGAGGCCCAGCTCAGCCTGATCGAACGCCAGGCCGCAGAGGCCGGCTCGGTGATCGCCCGGTCGCTCGACGACCTGACGGCGGCCCGAGCCCGAGGCGTGCCCGCCGTGATGCTCGGGGTGGAAGGCGCCGACGCGGTGGGCGACGAGGTCGACCGGATCGACGCGTGGCACGAGCGGGGCGTCCGCGTGATCGTGCTGGTCCACCTGCGCGACAACGCCCTCGGCACCACGTGCCTGCCGTGGCAGCACTACGCCGGGCCAGTGCCCGTCCGGCGGCACGCTTCGCCGGGCCTCAGCCCGACCGGCGCGCGGGTGGTCGAGCGCATGAACCGGCTCGGGGTGATGGTCGACGTCGCCCATGCCGACCGGGCCACCCTGCTCGGCGTGGTCGACGTGGCGACCGCGCCGGTCGTGTCGTCGCACAGCGGGGCCCGAGCCGTGCAGGACTTCGCCCGCTACCTCGCCGACGACGAGCTGCGGGCGATCGCCTCGACCGGCGGCGTGGTCGGGCTGTGGCCGTACCGGGCCCGGCGCGTCGGCGTGCACACCATCGACGACCTCATCGCTCACGGCCGCCACATCGCCGGCACGATCGGCCCCGAGCACCTGGCGATCGGCACCGACATGAACGGCGTCCCCGCCGTCATGGCCGGGTACGAGGGCGAGAGCGACCTGCCCAAGCTCACGGCCGCCCTGCTCGACGGCGGCTTCGACGACCGGGAGGTCGAGGGGATCCTCGGCGCCAACGCCCTCCGCGTCCTGGCCCGCGTCGAGGCCGCTACAAGCGCAGGACGCCGTCCGGACTGAGCTTGACGGCTCGGCCGATCTGCTCCTCGCCCGACCGGAGCTCGGCCACCGTGTCGGCGTCGTCGGTAGCGGCCCAGGCGCGGCGGCCGTCGTCCAGGAGGCAGGCGGCCATGGCGCGTTCGGGGTTGCCGTCGCGGTCGTGGGCCACCACCCACGACTCGATGGTGGCGGGGCCGTCGGGCTCCTCGCACAGTTCGCGGGTGGGCAGCGAGTCGACCTCCGGCTGGACGTCCTCGGCGCGGAACCCGCCCGGGGGCGGCTCGGTGGAGTAGAGCCCCAGGGCGTGCTTGGTGACGTAGCCGCCGTTGGCGGTGACGAGGCCCAGCGTGCCCGGGTCGGACCGCAGCACGCCGGCCATGGTGGCGACCCCGTGGGTCACGTAGTTGTTCCATGGCCCGCCCGCGAAGGAGAGGCCGCCGGTGACGGTGAGGGGCCGGTCCCGGGGCAGGCCGATCTCCGCCGCGCCGATCTGCACCGCCGAGGGGAAGCACGAGTACAGGTCGGCATGGGCGACGTCGTCCACGCCGGCACCGGCGAGGGCGAACAGGCGCCGGGAGGCCAGGCGGATGGCGCCCGACGAGCACAGGTCGGGCCGGTGCGAGACCGCATAGGTGTCATGCGCCTGGGTGCCGGCCCACGGGAACACCCAGCGGTCACGGGGCACGCCCAGCGCCGTGGCCCGCTCGGCCGAGCACAGGATCAGCCCCGCGGCCTGCTCGACCGCGTTGTTGGAGCACATGACCTTGGTGTAGGGCCAGTTGATCCAGCGGTTGGCCGGCCCGGCGGTGCGGATGTCCTCGGCGCTCCACCGCTCCTGGATCCAGGCGTGGGGGTTGCCCGCGGCCACGGCCGAGAACCCGGCCCACAGCTCGCTGACCGCCACGAGGTGCTCGTCGACCGAGCGACCCGCGGCGTGGCGCAGGGCCTGCTCGAACAGGGGGTAGATCTGGGTGGGCATGAACAGCCCGCGGGCCACCTCGGCCGGGTTGTTGAGGTCGCGGTCCGGGGCGGTGTGGCGGGCCTCGGGGGCGTCGGGCGCCTCGACGGTCCAGCCCAGCTCCTCGCGGGGCGTCGCGCTGCGGGTGCGCCACGCCTCGCAGCCGCAGATCAGCACGATGTCCGCGTCGCCCGCGGCGATGTCCAGGCAGGCCTGGGTCACCAGCGCCTGAGGCTCGTTGCCGCCCACCGGGCTGTGCGCCAGGTCGCGAGGGGAGGCGCCGATCCGGTCGGCCACCAGCCGGGCCGCGTTGCGGTAGCGGCGGGAGAACATCGACACCACCCGCAGTGCGTCCGCCCCGGTCAGCAGGTCGGCTCCGGAGCGGGCCCCCGCGTCCGCGGCCGCTCGACGGAGGACCTCGGCCATCATGTCCAGAGGCTCGACCGCGGGATCGCCGCGGTCTACGCGGTTGCTCCACTGGCCGGCCCCGACGAGTACGGGCGTGCGCGCGTCGGGTGTCATGTCTCTCCTTTCGGATGGCCAACCTACAATCAAGCGCATCGACATCCTGTTGGTGTGCACCGCCAACCAGTGCCGATCCCCCATGGCCGAAGGCTTGCTACGGAGGCTTCTCGCCCGAGCGGGCGTCGGCGCCCAGGTGGGGTCGGCCGGGCTGCTGCCCGGCGGCGCCCCCGCGACCGCGGACGCCGTCGCCACCATGGCGGCCCGGGGCGTCGACATCAGCGAGCACGTCAGCCGTACGCTCGACCACGAGATGGTCGGCACCACCGAGTTGGTCCTGGGCATGACCCGCCAGCACGTGCGCGAGGCGTGCGTGGTCTACGACGCCCCCCTCGAGCGCACGTTCACGCTCAAGGAGTTCGTGCGCCGCGGCGAGCAAGCGGGCGGCCGGGAGGCGGGCGAGCCGATGGCCGCCTGGCTGGGCCGGGTCGGTGCCGGCCGCCGCCCCCGTGACCTGGTGGCCGACGACCCCGCCGACGACATCGCCGATCCCGTGGGCCGCCCCCGCGCCGAGTACGAGGACACCGCGGACGAGCTGGACGACCTGCTCGAACGGTTCGTCGGGCTGCTCACCGGCGTCTCCACCACCACCGACCTACGGAGTTGACGTGCGCGTCGCCATCGGATCCGACCATGCGGGCTTCGGCCTCAAGGCGCACCTGTCCGAGACGCTGCTCTCGCTGGGCCACGAGGTGACCGACTACGGGACCGACGACGCCGTCCACTCGGTCGACTACCCGCCGATCTGCGCCGAGGTGGGCCGGGCCGTGGTCAAGGGCGACGCCGACCGGGGCATCGTGCTCGGCGGCTCGGGCCAGGGGGAGCAGATCGCGGCCAACAAGGTGCGCGGCGTGCGGGCGGCCCTGTGCAACGATCTGTACACGGCGCGTATGTCGCGCGAGCACAACGACGCCAACGTCCTGGCCATCGGGGCCCGCATCGTGGCCCCCGAGCTGGCCGACGAGATCCTGACACTGTGGCTGATCACGCCTTTCGAGGGTGGTCGCCACGAGCGTCGCATCGCCCAGATCCACGAGATCGAGAGCTACTAGGAACCGCCATGAGCTGGCCCACCACTCCCGACGACGAGCTGTTCGGCCTCATCGAGCGCGAGGTCGAGCGCCAGAACACCACCCTGCAGCTCATCGCGAGCGAGAACTTCGTCTCGCCCGCGGTGCTGCGCGCCACCGGCACCGTCCTCACCAACAAGTACAGCGAGGGCTACCCGGGCAAGCGCTACTACGGCGGCAACGAGGTCATCGACCAGGTCGAGGACGTGTCCCGCGAGCGAGCCAAGTCCCTGTTCGGCGCCGAATGGGCCAACGTGCAGCCGCACTCGGGCGCCAACGCCAACATGGCCGTGTACATGGCCCTGCTCGAGCCGGGTGACACGGTGCTGGGCCTGCGCCTGGACCAGGGCGGCCACCTGACCCACGGCTCGCCGGTCAACGCCAGCGGCAAGCTCTACCACTTCGTGTCCTATGGCGTGACGCCGTCGGACGAGCGCATCGACATGGACCAGGTCCGCGACCTGGCGCTCGAGCACCGGCCCAAGCTGATCGTCACCGGCGCCACCGCCTATCCCCGCATCATCGACGCCGCGCCGTTCCGGGCCATCGCCGACGAGGTCGGCGCGCTGCTCATGTTCGACGCCGCCCACATCGCCGGCCTGATCGTGGGCGGGGTCCACCCCAGCCCGGTGCCCTACGCCGACGTGGTCACCATCACCACCCACAAGAGCCTGCGCGGCCCGCGGGGCGGGGCCATCATGGGCCGGGCCGAGATCGGCGAGCGCATCGACAAGTCGGTGTTCCCGGGCCTGCAGGGTGGCCCGCTCGACCACGTCATCGCGGCCAAGGCGGTGTGCTTCCACGAGGCCGCCCAGCCCGAGTTCACGGAGTACGCCCACCAGATCGTGCGCAACGCCGCGGCCCTGGCCGAAGGCCTGGCGGGCCACGACCTGCGGCTGGTGTCGGGCGGCACCGACAACCACCTGATGCTGGTCGACATGCGCAGCTTCGACCCCGACGTGTCGGGCAAGAAGGCGCGCCTGGCGCTCGACCGGGCCGGCATCAGCCTCAACGAGAACACCGTGCCCGACGACCCGCGGCCGCCATACATCACGAGCGGCCTGCGCATCGGCACCCCCGCCGTCACCACCCAGGGCATGCGCGAAGCGGAGATGGCAGACGTGGCCGACCTCATCCACCGCGCGCTCGTCGGCCGAGAGGACGAGGCCGAGGTCGCGGCGGTGCGGGACGAGGTCCTCGCGCTCTGCTCGAAGTTCGCGCCCTACCCGGCGTGATCGGGTACATCGCCGTCATCGTCTCGGCGTTCGCCGTCACCTTCGCGTCCATGCCGCTGCTGCGGGCGCTGTCGTTCCGCGTCGGCGCGCTGCAACACCCCGACGCCCGCCGCGACCATCCCCGGCCCACGCCCATCCTGGGCGGGGCGGGGATCGTGGCCGGCGTGCTGGTCGGGCTGCTCGTGGCCTGGCTGACCGGCGAGTTCACCGCGGTGTTCCGCACCATCGCCCCGCCCCTCGGCGTGGTGCTGGCCCTGCTGACGATGTACACGGTCGGCCAGCTCGACGACCTTAGGGAGGTGTCGGCCCCGGCCAAGACGGCCGGGTCGGTGCTGGCCGGCAGCATCCTCGCCATCTCGGGCGTCGCCATCCTGTTCTTCCGCATCCCGTTCGTCGGTCTGGTGGCCTTGCCGCCGGACCTGTCGACTCTGATCACCGTGCTGTGGGTGGTGGGCATGGCCCAGGCGGTGAACCTGATCGACGGGCTGGACGGCCTGGCCGCGGGCGTCATCCTCATCGCCGCCGGGGCCATCCTCATGTTCGCCGAGCACCTGGACAACAAGGGCTCGATCATCAGCGACGACAACATCGGCGCCCTGATCGCCGCCTGCGTCGTCGGCGCGTGCCTGGGCTACCTGCCCTGGAACTTCCATCCGGCCAAGATCTTCATGGGTGACGCCGGCGCGCTCTCGTTAGGGCTGCTCATGGCCGCGTCCACGATCGCCATCGGCGGGAACACCGACGCCGAGGTCCGCGGCCAGACGTTCTTCTTCTTCGCCCCGCTGTTCCTCCCCCTCGTCATCCTGGGGGTGCCCATAGTGGACACCGCCTGGGCGTTGTTCCGCCGGGCCAAAGGCCGGGCCGGGCTGACCCTCGCGGACAAGGGCCACCTGCACCACCGCCTGATGCGCCTCGGCCACGGGCAGCGCCGCGCCGTGCTCATCCTCTGGGCCTGGACCGGCCTGCTGTCCGCCGCGGTGCTGGTCCCGGTGTACACCGGGGACAGCGCCGGCCTGATCCCCCTGGGCGTCGCCGCGCTGGCCCTGCTGCTCTACACGGTCATGGCTCCCGGCTGGGACGCCCGCCGCGCCAACGGCAACGGCCACGCCGAGGCCAGCGGCACCCCGGACCCCTGGCATGTCCCGGACTGGGAGCGCGATCAGCCCACCCGCTGACCAGGGATCCGCCGCTCGCGTACCTCGTAGTGCTGGGACCGCTCGTCGAAGCGCGCGAGCAGCTCACGAGCCGCGGGTGGCACCACCGAGGCTTCGTGGTCCTCGCCGGCGAAGGCTCGGACGGCGTCCAACGAGTCGAACCACATGACGGTGATGAACTCGACCTCGTCGCCGAGGTCGCGGCGGAACACCTGGATCTCCCGGAACCCGTCTATCGACCGGGCCTCGATGCCCGTGATGACCTCTTCGCGCAGCAGCGCCTCGTACGCGTCGGCAGTGTCGCGGCGGGCGTAGCCGTGCCACACGCGGCTGATCATGTTGAGCCTCCCGGTTCTCACGGTCTATTGTCAGCTTAGACCGTGACAAGAGGAGGAAGCGTGTCGATCTACGTCATATGGGAGTCGCGGTTCCGCGCAGCGCAGGCCGCGGCGGGGCGAGCGGTGACCGAGGCCATCTGGCAGGACATGCCCCGCTTCGAGGGCTACCTCGACCACGAGTTGCTCGTGGATGCCGACGATCCGGGGCACCTGCTGGTGGTGAGCCGGTGGGCGAGCCAGGAGCATGCCGACGAGTCGCTTCGGCTCTACTCCGACCACCCGAACGCCCTCGCCGCGAACAACCTCGTGGTCGAGCCTCGACGTCGCATCCTCGCCACGCGTGCGGGTGGTTGATCCCACGGGGAGCCCCCAGGCGTTAGTCCTTCTGGCCAACCTGGGCCGGCCGCGGCGGCCGTCCGGCGTGGCCGTCGCCTACGTCGAACCGATCCTGCCTGACGCGCCTGTTGCATCCGCGCAATTGGCTGGAGCGGTCGACGGCGTGGTCCCGGCTGAGGATCTGGCCGACCTACGCCGGTTGCAGCGGGCGGCGGTCCACGCGGCCGACGCGATCCTCGCCGCTGATACCGTCGACTGTACGGAGCTGAATGCCCTGGCGGCCGGGAGCTACGCCACCATCGAGATCTCCGTGGCCGGTGGAGAACCGCGATGCCGACTGGTCTGGACCGACCCGTCCCTGACGGCGCGGCTGGCCCGGCGCGTCATCGAGGAGCTCGACGTCCTGGAGCCCGACCGGCTGCGGCGCTGCGCTCGGCCCGAGTGTGATCTGCTCTTCTACGACACGACCCGATCCCGCACTCGCCGATGGCACGCCGAGGATCCCTGCGGGTGGCGCCAGCGCCAGCGCGCGCACCGGCTCCGAAGCTCGCGTCCAGACTGGGAGCGCGATCAGCGCACCCGGTAGGGTGCGATCCGCTTAGCACCAAACATCCAAATTTGGTGTTCCGCGAATCGCTCCGATAGATTGCGAAATCATTCACAAGGTCTGCCGCGACGAGGGGGTGACCTGCAGATGGGCCAGCGACCGGGACGCAATCTCACACTCAAGCAAGAGATGAACCGGGGCTTCGGTGACGCTCTCGCCACGGCTTTCGAGCTGGCCCTGACCCCCGCCATCATGGCCCTCATCGGCTGGCAGCTGGACCGCTGGCTGGGCACCGGGCCCGTCCTCTTCCTCTTCCTCTTCGTCTTCACCGTGAGCTACGAGATCTGGAAGCTCTTCAAGCGCTACGAGGCTCACATGCAAGACGAGCAGGCCAAGGTCAAGGGTCTGCGCGGTCCCGAGGAGCCCCGAGCATGAAGCTCTCCTTCGCCGACTTCAACGCGCCCGTCCCCGATGCCCCCGACGTGGAGCGCCAGCTGGCCTTCGACATGGCCCGGCGCGGCGTGTGGGTGGTCCCTGCCATCGTGGCTGCGGCCGGCGCGGTGTGGGGCTTCGAGGGCATCTGGTCCGCGCTGGTGGCCGTGGCCGTCGTGCTGGTCAACCTGGCCCTGGCCGCGGTGTCGCTGTCCTGGGCTGCCCGCCGCTCGCTCACGCTGCTCATGGCCGTGGCCCTCGGCGGCTTCCTGGTTCGCATGGGCCTGGTCACCGCCGTCCTGCTGGCGGTGCGCAACCAGCCCTGGATCGACCTGGTCGCCCTCGGGGTGACCGTGCTCGTCACCCATCTCGGGCTCCTGTTCTGGGAGCTGCGCTACGTGTCCGCGACCCTCGCCTACCCGGCGCTCAAGCCGGGGCACAAGGAGGCTGTGCAGCCGTGATCCTCGGGTTGGAGTTCCCGCCGATCAGCCACGTCGTCGAGTGGCCCGCCCTGCTCTTCGACGGCACACCGTTCGCCATCAACAAGGTCGTCATCCTGATGTGGGTGTCGGTGATCATCGTGTTCCTGGTGTTCGCGGCCGCCCGCGGTCAGAAGCTGGTTCCCACCGGCGCCCAGAACGTGGCCGAGACGGCCATCGAGTTCATCGACGACCAGATCGTGCTGCAGACGATGGGTCCTGAGGGCCTGCGCTTCACGCCCTTCCTGCTGACCCTGTTCACGTTCATCTTCACGTGCAACATCTGGGGCCTGATCCCCGGGGCGCAGATGCCGGTCAACGCCCGCATCGCGCTGCCCGTCTTCATGGCCCTGCTGGTGTACGTGATCTACCACACCGTCGGCATCGTGCGGCACGGCCCGATCAAGTACATGAAGGACATCATGTTCCTCCCGGGCGTGCCGTGGCCGATGTACATCCTGCTCACACCCATCGAGCTGATCACGAAGTTCATCACCCAGCCGCTCAGCCTGGCGGTCCGGCTCTTCGCCAACCTGCTGGCCGGCCACCTGCTGCTGGTGAGCTTCGCGGTCATCACCCAGGCTCTGTTCACGGCCACCATCATCGGAGCCGCGCTGCCGCTCGCCCTGCTGATCTTCCTCTACGGCTTCGAGCTGCTGGTGGCGATCCTGCAGGCCTACATCTTCACGATTCTCTGCGCCGTCTACATCGACAGCGCGATGCACCCTGCGCACTGAGACAAACCCAAGGAGACAAGAACCGTGTTGCATCTGCTTGCTCAGCAGGAACCGGGTGAGCTGGCCGAGGGCCTCACCGCCGTAGGCCGAGGCATCGTCTACGGCGGCGCCGCCATCGGCCCGGGCATCGGCATCGGCCTCGTGGTGGGCAACGCCATCACCGCCATGGCCCGCCAGCCGGAGGCCGCGGGCATGGTGCGGACCACCATGTTCCTCGGCATCGCCTTCACCGAAGCCCTCGCTCTGTTCGGCTTCGTGCTCGCCTTCATCATCTCGGGCTGACCAGGAGGTTTACCCGTGCGTACCCGCGCCTTGTTCGCGAGTGTCCTGCTCGCCCTGGGAGGGCTCCTGGCGCTCGCGCCTGCGGCCTATGCCCAGGAGAACGGCGACGAGCCCCAGCTCTCCGAGGACACCGAGGAGTGCATCCACCTGGCCGAGGAGGCGGACGACCCCAAAGCCTGCCAGGAGGCTCCGAGCCCCATCCTGCCCGCGGCGGACGAGTTCATCTGGGGCTCGATCGCGTTCCTCGTGCTGCTGTTCCTGCTGTGGAAGTTCGCCTACCCCAGCATCAAGCAGGGCATGGAGGCACGCACCGAGCGGATCCGTGCTGACCTCGCCTCGGCCGAGGACGCGAAGACCGCGGCCCAGACCGTGCTCGACGAGTACCGGGCGCAGCTGGCCGACGCCAAGGCCGAAGCCGGCCGCATCATCGAGGAGGCCCGTGCGGCGGCCGACGCGGTGAAGCGCGACCACGAGACCCGGCTCCAGACCGAGCTGGCCGAGATCCGGGCCCGGGCGGTCTCCGACATCGACTCCGCCAAGGCCCAGGCCATGGCCGACCTGCGGGGCGAGGTCGCCCAGCTGGCCATCGGCGCGGCCGAGACCGTGGTGGGCCGCAACCTCGACGAGGCCACCCAGGTCCAGCTGGTCGAGGACTACATCAACCAGGTGGCGGCGCAGCGCGCCTGAGGGAGACGACGATGGCAGACGACCGCACGCTCGCCTATGCCGATGCCCTGTTCAACGTGGCCCGGGCCGAGGGCACCCTCCGCGACGTCGAGGAGGACCTGTTCCGCTTCTCGCAGACCCTCCAGGGGTCCGACGAGCTGCGGGAGGCGCTCACCGATCCGGCCATCCCCGCGGCGCGGCGCCAGCAGATCGTGGAGGACCTGCTGGGCGGCCGGGCGTCGTCGACCACCGTCGCCCTCGTGTCGATGGTGGTGGGCACCGGCCGAGCCCGCGAGCTGCCCGCCATCATCCACGAGCTGGTGGAGATGATCGCGGCCGAGGCCAACAAGGCCGTGGCCGAGGTTCGTACCGCCGTGGCGCTCAACCAGGACCAGCAGGACCGCCTGGCCAAGGCGCTGGGTGAGGCCACCGGCCGCCAGGTCACCCTCAAGGTGGTGATCGACCCGTCGGTCCTCGGCGGCGTGGTCGCCCAGGTGGGCGACACGGTGATCGACGGCTCGGTCCGCACCAAGCTCGAGCGCCTCCGCAAGGCCCTCTAGGCGACCCCCCGAAGGAACGAGGACGAGGACAGATCCGATGTCAGAGCTGACCATCAACACCGCCGACATCGCCGCCGCCCTGCGCAAGAACCTCGAGGGCTTCAGGCCCGACGTCGAGACCGCCCAGGTCGGGCGCGTCACCGAGGTGGGCGACGGCATCGCCAACGTGTCGGGCTTGCCCGGCGCGGCGGTCAACGAGCTGCTCGAGTTCCAGAGCGGGGCCGTCGGCCTCGCCCTCAACCTCGACGAGGAGTCGATCGGTTGCGTGGTCCTCGGCGACGCCGCCGAGGTCATGGAGGGCCAGACCGTCAAGGCCACCGGCCGCATCCTCTCGGTCGCGGTGGGCGACGGGGTGCTGGGCCGGGTGGTCGACGCCCTCGGCATCCCGGTGGACGACAAGGGCCCGCTGGTCGGCGTGCAGGACCGCCGCCTGGAGATCCAGGCCCCCGGCATCATGGGCCGCCAGCCCGTGCACGAGCCGCTGCAGACCGGCATCAAGGCCATCGACGCCATGACCCCCATCGGCCGGGGCCAGCGCGAGCTCATCATCGGCGACCGCAAGACGGGCAAGACCACGGTGGCGGTCGACACGATCATCAACCAGCGCGGCCTGGGCGTGAAGTGCATCTACGTGGCCATCGGCCAGAAGGAGTCGACCGTCAAGAACACGGTCGCCACCCTCGAAGAGCACGGTGCCATGGACTACACGGTGGTGGTGGTGGCCGGGGCGTCCGACCCGTCGCCGTTCAAGTACCTCGCCCCCTACGCCGGCTGCGCCATGGGCCAGCACTGGATGGAGACCGGGGACCACGCGCTCGTCGTCTACGACGACCTGTCCAAGCAGGCCGAGGCCTACCGGCAGATCTCGCTGCTCCTGCGCCGGCCGCCGGGCCGCGAGGCCTACCCCGGCGACGTGTTCTACCTGCACAGCCGGCTGCTGGAGCGGGCGGCCAAGCTGTCGGACGAGAACGGCGGCGGCTCGCTGACCGCACTGCCGGTGATCGAGACCAAGGCCGGCGACATCTCGGCGTACATCCCCACCAACGTCATCTCCATCACCGACGGCCAGATCTACCTGCAGGACGACCTGTTCAAGGCCGGCATCCGGCCCGCGTTCGACACGGGCCTGTCGGTGTCCCGGGTCGGCGGCAACGCCCAGATCAAGGCCATGAAGACCGCGGTGGGCACGCTCAAGGGCGACCTGTCCCAGTTCCGGGAGCTGGAGTCGTTCGCGGCGTTCGGGTCCGAGCTGGACAAGGTGTCCCAGGCCCAGCTGGACCGGGGCTACCGCCTGGTCGAGCTGCTCAAGCAGCCGCTCAACAGCCCCATGCCGGTGGAGGAGCAGGTCGTGTCGCTGTACGCCGCCACCCACGGCTACCTCGACCCGGTGCCGGTCACCGAGGTCAAGCGGTTCGAGCTGGAGCTGCTCGACTGGTTCCGGGCTCGCAACGCCGAGATCATGGAGGCCATCCGCAGCACCGGGAACCTCCCCGACGAGGAGGCCTTCGACAAGGCGGTCGCCCAGTTCGCCGAGCAGTTCGGCTGGGAGCAGGCCGCCGACGAGGCCGCCGAGGCGGCCCCCGAAGCGGGCGAGTAGATGCCGGGCGGCAAGGAACGGGCGCTGCGCCGGCGCATCCGCTCGGTGCAGTCGACCAAGAAGATCACCAAGGCGATGGAGCTCATCGCCGCCAGCCGCATCCTCAA
>Ga0209814_10000190_pt1 | contig 18313 bp, 13 predicted proteins | sample SoiMetdeltSBSDD1_FD_187597 | JGI IMG/M metagenome (GOLD analysis project Ga0209814, IMG submission 187597) | Bulk soil microbial communities from a Populus tree surrounding site in Tennessee, USA - Soil MetaG P. deltoides SBSDD1 (SPAdes) (version 2) | ecosystem: Environmental > Terrestrial >... | reverse complement strand
ATGCTCGCACCGCGCTCCAACATTTGAAATTGAACCCCGATAAGGATGTCAAGTTCCTCTATCTCGGAACCAACGAAGCGATGTGGATCGCGCTGGATGCGCGCAAAGTTGCGGCGACAATGGTGTCGCCGCCGGCGACGTTATTTGCGCGGAAGGCCGGCATGAATTTCCTGGTGAATCTTTCGGATCTGAAGATCGAATACCAGGGCTCTACCTTCGCGAGCCGCCGTTCCCTGATGAAAAACTACCCGAATCTTACGTTGCGCACAGCGCGTGCCCTGGTTCGGGGCATTCATTTCTTCAAAACCCGGCGTGAGGACACGTACAAAATCCTTGCAAAGTTTCTCGGCACCAGCGATCCCGAGGCGTTGGAGGAATCGTGGCATTACGGAGCGGACATGCCGGCCAAACCTTTCGCTGTTGAGAGCGCCGTTCAGGCCGTGATTAATCATCTGGCTGAAGGGGATGTGAAATTTGCCAAAACCAAGCCGGCCGACTTTATCGAGTCTGGTCCCCTCGCCGAACTCGACCGCAGCGGTTATATCGATCGCCTCTACGCCGGGCAGGATACCAAGGCTAGATAATCACCCGCTTGTCCGATCCCCCGTGGACTGGTATTTTTTCTCCGATGATCCGCAATATAGAAAAACGTCAGTTCCAGTTACTCTCCGAGTTCAGACCCCAGGGCGACCAGCCACAGGCCATCGAGAAACTTGTCCAGGGCATCGAGAAAAGCAAAAGAGATCAGGTCTTGCTGGGGGTGACTGGTTCGGGCAAAACGTTCACGATGGCCAACGTGATCGCCCGCATCAACAAACCAACTCTAGTTATCGCGCCCAATAAGACTCTTGCGGCGCAGCTTTACAACGAATTTCGCGACCTATTTCCCGATAACGCCGTGCGCTATTTTGTCAGCTATTATGACTACTACCAGCCGGAGGCCTATGTGCCGTCAACGGACACGTACATCGAAAAGGACGCGTCCATCAACGATGAGATCGATAAACTGCGCCACTCCGCAACCAAAGCGCTGTTGGAGCGAAGCGATACGCTGATTGTCGCGAGCGTCTCCTGTATCTACGGCCTCGGCTCGCCGGAGGCTTACTTTGACATGATGGTCTATCTCGAAGAAGGCAGCCGGATCCAACGCGACCAAATGTTAAGAAAACTGGTCGATATTCAGTATCAGCGCAGCGACTTCGATTTTCATCGCGGGACGTTTCGGGTCAGGGGAGATATCGTTGAAATTTTTCCGGCCTATGAGGATTCCTCGGCGCTCAGGATTGAATTTTTTGATGAACAGATTGAAACGATTCATGAAATCGATCCCATCCGGGGAAAAGTTCAACGGCGGGTCGATAAAGCCTGCATCTATCCAGCCAGCCATTACGTCACCGGAGAAGATCGAATGAAGCAGGCGACGCGGGACATCCGCTTGGAGCTCAAGGGACGCCTGGAAGAGTTGCGCGCAGAGCATAAGCTCTTAGAAGCGCAACGTCTGGAACAACGAACACTCTACGATTTGGAATTGCTGGAAGAGATGGGGTTTTGCCCGGGCATTGAAAATTACTCGCGCCATTTAACCGGGCGAAAACCGGGAGAGCCGCCGCCGACATTGCTCAGTTATTTTCCGGACCAATTTCTGCTTTTCATCGATGAGAGCCACGTCACCGTGCCCCAAATCGGCGGGATGTATCGAGGCGACCGCTCTAGAAAGGAGACCCTGGTTGAGTATGGATTCCGTTTGCCTTCGGCTCTCGACAATCGCCCTTTGAATTTTGCCGAGTTCGAGGCGTGCTTGGACCAGGCCGTCTATGTTTCCGCTACGCCGGCCCGGTATGAGTTGGACCAGAGCAGAGGGGCCATCGTCGAGCAACTGATTCGTCCGACGGGCTTGATGGACCCGGAGGTGATTGTGCGTCCCGCACGCAATCAGGTGGACGATCTACTTGAAGAGATACGAAAAAGAGCCGAGCGCAAGGAACGAGTCCTGGTCACGACTTTAACCAAGAGAATGGCCGAAGATCTGACGGATTATTACCAGGATCTAAACGTTAAGGTTCGCTACTTACACTCGGATATTGAAACCCTGGAGCGGGTTGAGATTATCCGCCAGTTGCGCATGGGGGTTTTTGATGTTTTGGTCGGCATCAACCTGTTACGCGAGGGGCTCGATCTGCCGGAGGTGTCTCTAGTCGCGATACTGGATGCCGACAAAGAAGGTTTCCTGCGCTCCGATCGTTCGCTCATCCAGACTATCGGTCGAGCGGCGCGCAATGTTTATGGGACGGTAATCCTCTATGCCGATTCCATCACCGACTCCATGAAGCTGGCGATGGATGAGACCAATCGCCGCCGTAGTTTGCAAGCGGCTTTCAATAAGAAGCACGGGATCACGCCGCAAACAGTGATCAAATCTATCGGGTCCCCCCTGGTAAAAATTTACGAGGCTGACTATGTCGATGTTCCATTGGCGGCGGAGAAGGAAGCCAACTATGGGGCAAAGGACTTGCCAAGGGTAATTCAAAGGCTCAAAAAAGAGATGAAGAAAGCTGCTGAAAGCCTTGAATTCGAGAGAGCTGCCGAATTGCGCGATCGCATCCGGGCGATGGAAGAACAAGAAATAGGGCTGCGCAATCCGTTGGTGGCACGCAGCCCAGGTTCTTAGGTTTGTGAGTTGAAAAACAACTTGGACGCTAGCTGAGATTCTCAGCGCTCCGCGTCCGGTACATTAGTTACGTTGATGGCGGCTTCCACGGGGTCCGAGTGGCGCATCCGAGTCGGCCGTTCTTCGTCTTCCGGTTGCTGAGAGAAACGGACCCAGCGAACTTTGGTTTTTTCCGGCTGCTCCGTGAAAATCGTCGCAACAAAGAAGACCGCAATGGCAAGACCGCTGAGAGAATAAAGGACAAACGGTTGCATCGAACCGCTAGTGGAAATGTAATCTCCAAATTGAACCATGAAGCCGAGATAGTAGGTAAACATGTAGGTAATCAGAAGGCAGATTTTTACGCGGTTCCATAGTAGAAATGGCAAGAGACTGGCGATGAAAAAAAACACCTGCCAGATAGGTATCAGTTGGTTAAAAACCCCGAGCTGCATCAGGTTTTCAATATCGAACATGGTATACTCCGTTTCACTTTCGTCAATTTTTCGTCGCGGCGTTTTAACCGTAAGTTTCCAAAAGCCATGCCAATTTGCTCCCAGTGGATTAGCCGCATTATGATTGGAAAAATGGCGAAATACGCTAGGAAATTGCGAAAATTGTCCACCGGAGTGCAAATGTGGACACGGTTGGAGAAGTTAAGCATGGCCAAATTGGCAGCTAAGGGGCGTCAAGTCGGCGAGCCCGTTTATGCTCAATTTGCCGCAGCTCGCCCTTTCCGGCCGACCGTGTTCTGGATATTCCAATGGCAATCACTCTGGAAAAAATAGCCAATCTGCCCTCACGTCCCGGTGTTTACCTGATGCGGGACGACAAAGGGAAGGTGATCTATGTCGGCAAGGCGAAAGATCTCCGCGCTCGTGTGCGGGGTTACTTTCATAGTCCCGATGGTCGCTGCCAAGTCGAGTTTCTCGTCCGCCGAGTCACCGACGTCGAGACGCTGGTCACGAGCAGCGACAAAGAAGCGCTGATTCTCGAAAACAACCTGATCAAACAATACAAGCCGCGCTACAATATCCGACTTAAAGACGACAAGAGCTATCTGAGCATTAAAGTAACCACGCAGCACCCCTGGCCGAGGATTTTCACGACGCGCAAGATCGTCAAGGACGGCAACCGTTATTTTGGGCCGTTTTCGTCGGCGGTAGCGGCGCGAGAAACACTGGACATCGTTGAAAAGCATTTTCTTTTGCGCAACTGTACGGAGCACAACTTCAAAAACCGCAGCCGACCCTGTCTTCAATATCAAATCAAACGTTGCCTGGCGCCCTGCGTCTTGCCCGTAAGCCAGCCGGATTACCGGGAGCGAGTTCGTCAAGCCGTCTTGTTCATTGAGGGAAAGCAAGACGAGTTGCTATCTGAATTGCGGCAAAAGATGGCGGAGAAATCCGCGGCGTTGGAGTTCGAAGCGGCGGCCAAGATTCGCGATCAGATTCAGGCGTTGAAAAGACCCTCGAAAAGCAGCGCATGGTTGCTCACTGGGGAAGCGACCAGGATGTTTTTGGACTTTATCGGGAGGGAGGATTTATTGAAGTCCAAGTTCTGTTCGTGCGGCAAGGCAAGTTGACGGGCAGCCAGTCCTATTCGCTGGAGGACTTGGAGTTTCCTGATGAGGAAGTCATGGCCGCGCTGCTGACGCAGTTTTACCAGGGCCATCGCTTTATCCCGGATGAAATCTTGCTGCCGGTGGAGTTGGATGATCGGGAAGTCCGGGAAGAATACCTGAGAGAAAACAAAGGTAAACGAGTCAGTATTCTTAGCCCGCAGCGAGGCGCTAAGAGCGAGCTGGTGGAGATGGCCCGGGAGAATGCTCGGCAAAGCTTTTCGGAGCGCCACGATCAAGAGAAGGCGCGGGAGAAGATGCTGCAGGAACTGCAGTCGAAGCTGCGCTTGAGAAATTATCCGCAGCGAATCGAATGTTTTGATATTTCCATGTTGCATGGCGCCAACGCCGTCGGTTCCATGGTGACCTTTTTCAACGGCGAGCCAGACAAGTCTCGGTATCGCCACTACCGGATCCGGACAATTGATGCCTCTTCCGGCGGGGATGACTTCGGCATGATGCTGGAAGTGCTGAAGCGTCGTTTCGCTCGCGGCAAAGAAGAGGAGGATCTTCCGGATCTCGTGGTGGTTGACGGCGGTAAGGGGCAGCTGGCCATGGCACTGGCGGCGATGGCTGAAGTCGGAGTGAAGGGTGTGGAAGCGGTGAGCCTGGCGAAGATGCGCGTGCAATCGGCGCCGCGCAGCGCCGAAATCGAGCGCTCCGAAGAGCGGGTCTTCCTCCCGGGGCAGAGCAATCCGGTAATCTTGAAGCGCAATTCCAACGCGCTTTTCCTGCTGCAGCGCGTGCGGGACGAGGCGCATCGTTTTGCCATCACACATCACAAGAAGCTCCGAGCCCGGCAAACACTTTTTTCCGCTTTGGACCGTATCCCGGGCGTCGGCGGGGCGCGCAAGCGAGCCCTGCTGCGTGCTTTTGGCAGCATTAAAAGAATCGAAAAAGCAACATTGGAAGAGCTTCTTAAGGTGCCCTCAATGAACGAGAAGACCGCTCTAGAGATCCTTCAATCCCTTTGCTCTGTGTCGGACTGACGGAACCACCGATGTCCTCCGGGAGGGTAACAAGGACAGCTGTAGTTGCGAAGCTCGGCCATCCGTCGGTCTGGCTTGTGGTTCCGACATTATCGCTCCTGGTAGGCCAGGCGGTGGCGGCGCTACCGCTGGTTATCCCGTCTCAGTTTTTCTTTCTTACGCTTGTCCCGTTGTTGCTGGTGATCAAAACAACAACGCGACGCTGGGGTTTCTTGATCTTTAGCGCGGGTCTGGGCCTTTCACTTGGCTACATCCGGCATTGGCAATTGCTGCACCCGGACTTCCCGCCGAATCACGTGCGCTCGCTGACTAACGATAACGCACGCATATATCTGGAGGGCTCCTTCGCGCGCGAGCCGGAGAAATTGCCGAACCGTAACCGTTGGTTACTGCGATGTGAAAGAATTTGGCATCCGACGGGAGCCGAAGAAATTTCCGGAGATCTCTTGGTGAGTACCCGACACGTTCGACGAGAATGGCACTACGGCGATCGGGTACGTTTTTGGATTCGGCCGCAAGCACCGCGTGATGCCGGCAACCCGGGTGGGTTCGACTACGCGACTTATCTGGCCCGCCAAGAAATTTATGCCATCGGGTATCTTGAAAACGACCACGAGGTCGAATTGGTGGCGCGCAGGCCGCGTGGCGTCCGTGACGCTATCGAATCACTGCGCAGAGACATTCGCCGCTATATCGATCAGCGCGTTTCATCGGATAACGGTGCTCTAATGAAGGCGCTCGTGGTCGGCGATATGGGCGCTGTTACCAAAGAAATGCGCAACGAGTTTACCGCTGGCGGTGTGAACCACGTGCTTTCTATTTCCGGACTTCATGTCAGCATGCTGGGGTTGGTGATCTTCTGGCTGGTCCGCTTTGGCTGCTCGTACAGCCCCTATCTGCTCCTTCGCTGGAATCTGCTGAAGGTCGGGACGTTCTGCTCTTTTTTAGCGGTGGTTTTTTACACCGCCATCGCCGGGGCGATGGTGCCCACGGTCCGGTCGGCGATCATGATCGGTGTCTATGAGTTGGCGGTATTGTTGGACCGCGAAGAGGAAGTGTTTGCCAGTCTTACTTTTGCCGCGCTGCTGATCGCGCTGATCTGGCCTGCCGTTATTGCCGATATTTCCTTTCAGCTTTCCTTTCTCGCGGTGCTATTTATTGTTTGGGGCATGCGCCGCATGATGGACAGGTCTCCGCGGCGACCACGCGACGAACTGCCGCAGGAGCGGAGTTGGTGGAAGCATAAACTAGAGCAGGGAAGACTGCATTTAGCCGTGCCGCTCTTTGCAACATTGGGCACCGGGCCGCTGATTGCTCACTATTTCGGTCATTTGTCATTGGCCGGTTTTATTTCCAACCCGGTGATTGTGCCGTTAGTCGGTTTTATCGTTGTACCGTTAGGACTGATTACCGGCTTTCTCTCTTTGATACTCCCCTCCGCGGCGGGGGTTCTGGTGTGGCCCACGGAATATCTATTGTCGGCAACGCTTTGGCTGGTGAGGCTCTTTGCGCGCCTTCCCCTCGCCAACGTAGCGGTGCCCGTGCCGAATGCCGTTGAGGTGACAGCGCTCTATTTATTTATCGTTGCGCTTTTTCTTTGGCGGAGAAATCGGTTTGCGATTGCGGCTGTCGCCGTATTCGCAATGGCTTTGGCGGCGGACGCGTTTTATTGGTGGCGTGAACGATCGGACCGGAAAGAGCTGCGCGTAACTCATTTAAACGTCGGCCAAGGCGACGCCGCCGTGGTCGAGCTGCCGCGCTCGAAGGTGCTGGTTATCGATGCCGGCGGAACGGCGCTGGGAGATTTTGACACGGGTGAAAGCATTGTCGGTCCATTTCTGCGCTCGCGCAAGATTCTCAAAGTGGACTACCTATTCCTCAGTCATCCGCGTGTTGATCATTACGGCGGCATGCGCTCCATCGCTCTGGAATTCGCTCCGACGGAATTCTGGTCCGGGCCGACCAAGGGAAAGACCGCCCGCTTCGACGGTTTGGAAGAGGCTTTGGAACAGACGGGTATCAAACGGGTTGCCCTGAGCGATCAGGAACCCTGCCGCGCCATCGACGGCGTCAAGCTTTGCGTGCTCTATCCGCCGCCGGACGGATTGGACGATACCTCCGTCGTGTTGCGGCTGGAATTCGGTAAGGTTCGGTTGCTGTTTGCCGGAGATCTCGATAAGCGCGACGAGCAACGGTTACAGTCTCAAGCCGGGCAACTCCGTAGCCCGGTACTCAAAGTTCCACGCCACGGCAGTGCCGGTTCCAGCACGCAGGAATTTGTCACGGCGGTTCGGCCTTCCCTGGCGATATTTTCCGTGGGCTTCCGCAACCCTTTCGGATTCCCTCGAGATGAGGTGGTTGCGCGCTATCGGGAGGTTGGGGCCGAAATTCTACGCACGGACGAGGATGGTGCCATCATTCTTGAGACCGACGGCGCGACGATCCGTTACAGCGGGTATAAGAGCGGTAAAAATGGCACCCTGTCCTTCTAGGGTTTCGAGTGGCGGGTGTCGAGTTCCATGTCAACCTGAAACCTGATACCCGAAACCGTCGTAGTCCCCGGGCTACCCCAACGCCTTAAGCTCCTCAATGTAATCTTTGAAGCCGGCTTCCAAATTGTACTCCGGCTCCCAACCCAGGAGTTTTTTGGCTTTCGTGATCACCATGGGTTGTTTGGAAGAGCGTGGCTTGGTTCCCGGAATGATTTCGACCTGGAGCTTCGGCAATAGTTTCTCGGCCGTGCCCACGAGATCGTCGAATGTCACGATGACGCCGGTACCGATGTTCAATGTGGTTGGCGCCGATAATCCGACGGTGGCGGCCTTGTCGAGAGCGCGGCCTAGATCCTTGTAATAGATATATTCAAAATCTCGGGCCTGCTCCTGGTTGATCTTGACCACGCCGCCCTTGATTCCGGTTTGGAGCAGGTTTTGGACCATTTCGCCGCCCCCCGAACCGCCGGCAAAATGGCCGACGCCATAAACGTTGGCAAGGCGCACAATGATCAATTCAAATCCGTAAAGACGCTGGTAGGCTTCTACCATCAGCTCTTTAGCAACCTTAGAGTTGCCATAGGGTTCGCCGGGTCCGCGGTGGAAATCCTCTTCGATGGGGCTGTCGCCCTCCAGCCGGCGGTCATAAATACCCATCGTGCTAATTTGCACGAGCCGTTTGACCCCCGTGAGCCGCACCGCCTCCGCCACGTTGATCGTTCCCATGACATTGATCTGCAAACCGCTGTAGAGCGGCTGTGCGACTTTGCCGCCGATCAAACCTGCGGTATGGATAACTTTATCGACTTTGTGTTTTTGGATCGTTTCTACTAGCGCTGGAAGATCGCGCACGTCTCTTTGGACCACCGTGACGTTTGCTGAGCCAAGCTTATGCGCTAGAAAATCTTTCCTGGGTGCTACGTCGTAGAAGACGATGCTCTCGCCGCGCTTGAGCGCCAGCTGTGCGTAGGAGGTTCCGACCAAACCCAACCCGGTTATAAGTGTTGCCATGACAGTTCCTTTCTTTTTGAATCTTTGGAGTGCCCGCAATCGTAGAGGCTCGCTCCTCGGGCGCTGTTCTAGCGGCCCCGCAGCGATAATTCCGTGGCCCTCATCCTAAGCGGTCAAGCAGATATCCTCAGGAGCGCACGATTGCCTCGAACGGAGGCTCAGGCATTCCTTGTTTCCAGGTCGGATCGCGCAGCTCGAGCCGGTTCCCGCTCGGATCGTGAAAATAAAGCTCTCGTCCCGTGAAATAACCCTTCGCGCGGTAATGGAGCTCGACGATGGGTATTTTCTTTTCGTAAAAAACCTTACATGCCTGCACGAATGTCTCCGGGCTCACCGTGAAGGAATGGTGAACGCGCTGCTCAACGCCGGAAGTTTTGTCGACAGGTTGCTCGCGCTCGCAAAGCAGGATGTTGTGGTCGCCAACGTTGAAGCAGGACATGACCGCATTGCCGAGCCGCCCTAATGGCTTGAGGCCGAGCAGATCACCATAGAATTTCTCGGACTCTTCCAGGTTGTTCACCGGAATGGACCAGTGTGTAACGCCCTCCACTTTCAGTAGTCCCATAGAAACCTCCCTTATTGTTTTATTACTCTGACTTATAATCCGTCTCTGTCGGCGTTGGCAAACGGCCCGCTCGTCGTTCTTCTCGTTTCCGGTCGCCCGGTACTGTTCTAGAATCAAACTAAATCGCTTGCGCGTCGGGGAAACCCTCGATACAGTTTCTAGCATAATCCAGTCATGAGACAGGGCTGGCCGTCGGGAGGCAACGGAGGAAGTCCACTGTCTCGGAGGTGCTATGAATCCCGGCGACCGTCTCGATCAAGTTGTCGATAAAGATCTTCCTCTCAAAGAGAACATTCGGTTTCTCGGTCGCCTGCTCGGCGATACGCTGCGCGAGCAAGAGGGCGACGAAACATTCAATTTGATTGAGAGCGTTCGCCACACCGCCGTCCGCTTCCGCCGCGATGGCGACGAGCAGGCACGTGCAGAGCTCCAAGCCATGCTCTGCGGCTTGAGCCACGACGCTACGGTGTTGGTGGTGCGGGCTTTTACTTATTTCTCCCAACTGAGCAACATCGCCGAGGACTTGCATCATATTAGGCGCCGGCGGGCTTATCAGTTGGCAAGCGCACCTCCCCAGGAAGGCGGTTTGGTGCGCGCTATGCAGCGCGTTGCTGACGCCGGGCTTGGGCCGGAAGAACTGCAGAGTTTTTTCATTGGAGCGCTAATCTCACCGGTGCTCACTGCCCACCCGACAGAGGTGCAACGCAAGAGCATTCTCGACTGGCTGCGCGAGATCGCTGCGCTTCTCGATGAACGCGATCGGCTGCAGCTGACGCCGGAGGAGCAGGTCTTCAATGAAGCCGAGCTGCGCCGGGCGATTCTTTCGCTGTGGCAAACGCGCATCTTGCGCGAACTGCGGCTCGGCGTTCGCGATGAGATCGACAATGGCCTTTCCTATTACCACACCACCTTCCTGCAGCAGTTGCCGCGCCTGTACGCCGACATCGAAGATCTTCTGGCCGCCCGTTGGCCCGAGACCCGGTTCCGGGTTCCCGCCTTCTTCAAGCTGGGCAGCTGGATCGGCGGCGACCGCGACGGCAATCCGTATGTGACTCACGAGGTCACCCGGTATGCGCTGGTGCGGCAGTCCTCCGTTGCTTTGGATCATTATCTGGCGCAGATCGGCCAGCTTAAAATGGAGCTCTCGCAGTCCATCCGCCTGGTGCAGGTGACGCCAGAGCTCGAGACGCTGGCCGCGTGCTCTTCCGAAGAGTCGGAGCATCGACGCGACGAGCCCTATCGCCGCGCGCTGGCCGGCATTCACAGCCGGCTCGTCGCGACGGCGCAGACGCTAGAGCATTACGGGTCCGGGCATAGGCCGATCACAAAGGCAGAACCTTACCTCGATCCGAGCGAGCTGAGCAGAGATCTGCAAACGATCGCTGACTCCTTGACGCTTTATGGCTCCGCGCGTGCCGCGGGCGGCCGCCTGCGCGTGCTGCGGCGCGCCGTCCAGGTGTTTGGGTTTCATCTGGCGCCTTTGGATTTGCGGCAGCATAGTGGGGTCCATGAACAGGTCGTTGCCGAGCTTTTCCGCGTCGGCGCGCAACGTGACGGCTACCGGGCACTGAACGAGGCCGAGCGGAGACGTTGGCTGCTCGAGGATCTCACGCTTCCCCGTCTGCTGCACTCACCCTATTTCTCTTACAGCCCTGAGACCGAGAAGGAGTTAGAGATCTTCGCTGCTGCCGCCGAGCTTCAACGACACTACGGCGGCGACGCACTGCCTACATACATCATCTCGACCAGCACGGACGTGAGCGACATTCTTGAAGTGGCCTTGCTGCTCAAAGAGGCGGGTCTCATGCATCCGGGACCGCAACCCCGGCTCACTATGAACATCGTGCCCTTGTTTGAGACCATCGCCGGCCTGCGCGAATGCAATCGCGTTATGGACGAGCTCCTGAGCTTACCGTTTTACCGTCAGCTCCTGGCGGACCGCGGCGACGTACAGGAAATCATGGTGGGCTATTCCGACAGCAACAAAGAGAGCGGCTATCTAACGGCGAACTGGGAGCTCTACAAAGCAGAGGTCGGGTTGGTGGAGGTGTTTCGGCGGCACGGCGTGAAGCTGCGCTTGTTCCACGGTCGGGGCGGAACCGTGGGCCGCGGCGGCGGACCCAGCTACGAGGCGATTCTGGCGCAGCCGCCAGGCAGCGTGGCGGGACAGATCCGTATCACCGAGCAGGGCGAGGTAGTCGCCAGCAAATATGCGAATCCTGAGATCGGCCGACGCAATCTGGAGACCTTGGTGGCTGCTACTTTGGAGGCTACGCTACTGAAGTGCAATACGCCCGGAGAAGACATCTATCACAAGGCAATGGATGAGCTGTCCGAGGAAGCTTATCGTGCCTATCGCTCGCTGGTTTATGAGACCCCCGAATTCGTCGATTTCTTCCGCACCGCCACCCCGATCAGCGAAATCGCGCACCTCCACGTCGGCAGTCGCCCCAGCTACCGCAAGGTATCCGACCGCATTGAGGACTTGCGTGCTATCCCGTGGGTTTTCAGTTGGTCGCTGTCGCGTATCATGCTGCCCGGATGGTTCGGCTTCGGAAGCGCCGTAGATGCTTTTTTTTCACGGCACGGCGAGCCGGGCATGGAGCTGCTGCGCGAGATGTACCGTAGATGGTCATTCTTCCGCACGCTGCTTTCCAATATGGACATGGTGCTGTTCAAAAGCGACATTCATATCGCATCCCGCTACGCCGAGTTGGTGAGCGATAGCCATCTGCGCGAAGATATCTTCGGTCGGATCCGCCGGGAGATGCAGCGTGCCATCGAGCACCTGCTGGTCATCACCGGGCAGAGAGAATTGCTTGAATCGAACCCTTCGCTCGCGCGCAGCTTCCGCAACCGTGTACCCTATATCGACCCGCTCAACCACCTTCAGGTGGAAGCACTCAGACGCTATCGATCCGGCAGTATCGACGACAGGATTAAACACGCCATTTTGCTCACGATCAACGGCATCGCCGCCGGCCTGCGTAATAGCGGCTGAACTGTTCAATTGACGCGCTGTGCGACTGAGTGTTGTGACAAAAAAGACAGAATCTCTCCTTCGAAGCCGCCAGGAAGGCCAATTACCAATAACGAAATTGAGCAACCCGAGGCTGATCCATGGGACGTTAGGTTACCAGGAGAGTGACCACCGAAAATGTTCAGCTCCTTCTCCAGACCGCCCCCAAGTTGACATAAGGATACCTGATTGGATACTCTCCGCAGCAAAGGCGCTCCATCCTAAGCCAGTTCACCCCTTGGAGCGGCTGCTCTCAATTCTTATCTCAAGGCAGACCACGGGGTGATTGTCGGGAGATTTTGGAGTTCTCAGTGGCTAGACCTCAAAGACAAATTCTTATCATTGGCCCGAGATGACAGAGCGGCTATCGAATGGTGAGCATGTCAAGTAGACGGGAGGTCAAACATGAGCGCGAGTAAAAGTGGCCGCAGAGTTCGACCGGTTCAACTACTTGTACTGCTCCTGCTGGGGATCCTGGCACCTGGGGGACCGGTGGAACCCGCAGAACAATGGAAACCCACGAAGCCGATTCAGTTCATCGTTCCATACGCCCCGGGTGGGGGCAGCGATGTGCTCGCCAGGTCCATTGCGAGCATCATTCAGGGAGGGAATCTCAACCCCACGCCGCTCATCGTGAATAACCAGGCCGGCGGCAGTAGCACCGTGGGAACAACGGCCGTCGCCCAGTCGCCGGGTAACGAGCACATGCTGCTCACTTTCATCTCCGGGCAGGTGGCGGCGCCCTTGGCAGCGGGAAAGGGGGCGGCAACGTACCATGATCTCACCTTGATTGCCGGCTTGGCGATCGATGAACAGTTGATCGTCGTGAAAGCGGATTCTCCGTTCAAGACGATCGAGGACGTTGTGGCGGCGGCGAAGCAGCGACCTGGAGCGATAACCATCGGGGGCACGGCAACCGGGCAGGAAGACCAGATGTGCAACCGGATCTTCGAGCGGGCTGCGGGGATCCAACTCCGGTACATCCCCTTCAACAGCGGCGGAGAAGTGATCACGGCACTGCTCGGCGGGCACACGGAGTTGAGTTGGGCCAATCCCAGCGAGTTCTTCCCGCAGTGGGAGGCCAAGCTCGTGCGGCCTTTGGTCGTCGCCAGGGAGACCCGCCTCTCCAAGTTTTCGGACGTGCCCACGTTCAAGGAAAGGAAGCTGGACGTGACGTTTAGGATGTTCCGGGGCATTGCCGGGCCCCCGGGGATCTCACCGGCGGTGGCGGGCTACTATGAGAATGTGATGAAGCGCATGGCCGAAAGCGCTGCATGGAAGGAAAAGTACTTGGAGCAGTATATGCTCAGTCCCTCGTGGATGAGCAGCAAAGAGTTTTCCACCTTTGTGACCCAGAGCGAGCAGCAGTTCAAAACCCTCCTTACTGAGCTGGGGCTGCTCAAGTAAGCACAGCATCAAGGACTACCCCACGTCCCGCAAACCGAAACGCAGGTGAGGCCTTTTCGTCCGGGGGGTTAGCATGTGGCATGCGAGAGTCTTCGGCGGACTGGCCGTGCTGGCGCTGGGGATTGCAGTGATCTTCTTTTCCCGCCAACTGCCGTACCATTCAGACTATGGTCCGGGCCCCGGGTTCTTGCCTACGTGGATTGGCTACGTGCTCGCCGCCTGTGCTGTCGTCGTGACCGCTCAGGAGCTTCGTGCGCTCAAGCAGAACGAAACCTTCTTTCAGCCGAGAACCCGGATGGCGATCAAGGTCCTGTTGGTCATTGCGACTACCTTTCTCCTTTTCCCGTTCTTGGGTTTCTCTGTCGGCTTTGGCGTCTTCATCTGCGCCACGATGCGGTTGATGGGAGGGCATCGCTGGGTCACGTGCGGGGTTGCAGCGATCGGGACAGCGGTGAGCATCCATTTTCTGTTCGGTCACTGGCTGGGCATCCCGCTCCCGACCGGCCTGGTAGGGTGGTAGGTAGGACGACACGAATGGATCTCATTCACAACCTTTATACTGGGTTCGCGGTCGCCCTCACCTTCCAGAACATTCTGTATTGCGGCTTCGGCGTGTTCTTCGGGCAGATGATCGGCGTCTTGCCCGGCATTGGCGCGCCGACCGCCATTGCGCTCCTACTCCCTCTCACCTTCACGATTAATCCCACTTCGGCCATCATCATGTTCGCGGGGATCTACTACGGGGTCGCTTACGGGGGTACCATCACCTCGGTCTTGATCAACGTACCAGGCGAATCCTCGACGGTGATGACCTGCCTGGACGGCTACCAGATGGCGTTGCACGGTCGTGCTGGCGCCGCTCTCTCGGTAGCCGCTATCGGCTCATGGATTGCGGGAACCGGTTCCATCGTCGTCCTGATGGCCTTTGCTCCGGCCTTGGCGAAATTCGGTCTTCGCTTCGGGCCCGCCGAATTTTTCGCCCTTACCATGATGGCCTTCGGCCTCCTGACGGTGTTTGGCGGGGAGAACCCGTTCAAGGTCATCATCTCCACAATGCTTGGCCTGCTGCTGACGACCGTTGGCCTCGACGTGGTGAGTGGGATGCCGCGGTTTGCCTTTGGCGTTCCGCAATTGCTCGGGGGCTTCGATTTCATCGTTCTCATCTGCGGGATGTTCGGCGTCGCCGAGGTGTTCAATAGCATCGAGCAATCCGAAGACGAGGGGCAGGCGATCAAAGGCAAGCTGCGCCTGGGCGACATGTTCCTGACCTGGGAAGACTGGGTTGCCTCGCGCTGGGCGATCGCGCGCGGCAGCGTCATCGGATTCTTGATCGGAATGATCCCCGCAGGAGGCATCACGACCGCATCGTTCATCGCGTACCTGGCGGAGAAGCGGTACGCCAAACATCCCGAGCGATTCGGGCGGGGAGCGATCGAGGGGGTGGCTGCGCCGGAATCCGCGAACAACTCGGCCTCTATTAGCGGCTTTGCCCCCTTGCTGGCGCTGGGTATACCCGGGTCCGCAACGACGGCCGTCATGCTGGCAGGCTTCATGATGTGGGGCATTCGTCCCGGCCCCCTGCTTTTCACGCAGCATGCAGATCTGGTGTGGGGACTCATCGCCAGTATGTATGTCGGCAATTTCCTGTTGCTGCTCATGAACATCTTCCTGATCCCGATCTTTGTGGCGATGCTGCGCATACCGTACTCGATCATGATGGGCCTCATCGTCGTTTTCGCAACCGTCGGGGCCTTCAGCGTTAATAACAGCCTTTTCGACGTCTGGATGATGCTTGGGTTCGCCCTGCTGGCCTACATCATGATCAAGCTCAAATATCCGATTGTTCCCTTGATCCTGGCCCTGGTCTTGGGAAAGCTATCGGAAAATTCCCTGCGGCAGGCCCTCATGATTTCCGGAGGGAGTCCGATTATCTTCGTCGCACGACCGATCTCTGCGTTGTTCATGGGTGCTGCTTTGCTGGCATACTTGACGCCAGCGCTTCGTTGGTTCTGGAAGCGCTGGCGTGCGGCCGGGCAGGAAGCCAGGGTAGGTCCGGTTCCGAGTTGAGAGATAGAAGGGCGGCCGCCGGGAGGGGATGATATCCTGGCCACGCACGCGGTAACTCGGCGCCAAATTACCAACCAAGAAATTAGGCAAAGCGGTGACGGAGGCGGCGAGGTGGTTTGATAGGAGACCGTCTTATTTAATTAGCGGTTCATGAGTCGTGCTTCGCTGAGAATGCGTTCAGCTCTGGCTATGTTAAAGACGCCGCAGATGCAGAAGCGCGCCATGTAGCGGGCCGCCTCTTCTGGCGTCCTGCGGTTTTCCTTTACCCATTCCAGCATCTTCTTGGCAAAGTTGGCGGAGACCATCCCATGGCCGCACATCGTGCTCAACTGCAACGTGGTCGCATCCGGGAGCTTATCCACCCGGCCGCGAAAGCCCACGGAATACTCCACGCTGTGGCGGCTGAGGTCGGACTCCCGGCAGCAGCGTTGGGCCTCGTTGATGGGCGCGCTGATGTTGATTGAAATGCCGAGATCAGCGGCTTTCAACTCCTCGACAAAATCTTTCATCGCCTGATAGTTGTCAAAGACAGCCGCCACTGTGGTCGGTCCGTCGATGCCGGCCATCACCTGTTCTGCATCCGGGCCGTGCTCGCGCCGCCAGTGGGCGGTCGGATTCATGTCCTGCCGCGGCCGGATCAGTCCACCCTTGGTCGCGTCGCCTATATTTACGGGTTCATGTTTCAGCGCGAGGGTGAGGAAGGTGCGATACTTCTCCACCAGGTTGTCGTCGTTGATTCCTCGGCTCGACATGGCGAAAACGATGTAGTCATCCTGGACCGGCTCCGGATTCGGTATCCGCTCGCAGGCGTAGTGATCGCTGTAGCGATGAAGAGTATTTGTCATCTTAGCTCTGCTGGTCGGTCGCTGACGGACTGCGAGTGATCCGTCCCAGACCGAGGTTTGTTTTTCCGCGATAGGTCGGATATCCCTCTTGCTCCAGGATTGCACGGAGCCGATCGTTTCCCTGTGCGTCGCAGCGAGTAGAAACGCCGACGCTGATTACCGTGTCTACTTCTCGCGAGAGGTTCCTGATTTCTTTGAGCACCGATGGGACTTTATCCAAGGCCGTCTTGATCTCCACGATTGCGGACAGGATCTTCTCGTTGAGAATGTCCTCGCGAATCACTCCTCGAGAGGGATCGGTCATGAGAGAGGTTACCGGGTTGTTGGTCTCGAATTCGACGCCCAGCTCGGCGAGGGCTCGTGTGACCCGCTCGATGTCGCGAAAACGAGCGCCGATTCCCGGTCGGCCGAACTCCACTACGAAGCCCGCCTCGCCTAGATTCACCCGGTTGGTGACGTCGTTGGTTTTTACTTCGGCGGTGCCGCGCCCGTGAATGCCGGTCGACTCGTGCGGCACCTGAGGATCGGAAAAAGCGCGGCGGACGACCCTCGGCCAGCTCAAATCTTCCGGCACAATCGCATCCGTGGGGCAGATGTCCGGCTCCGGGTCGAAGCGAAAGCGGAAAAATTGTGCCGTCTTGCGGATCGCTCGCACGAATGTCGGGTTGAGGTGCTCCTTGGACATGCCGCGGTAGCAGGTAAAACACTCTACGCACTCGTCCGTATTGATGTGCGCCCGGTTGATTGAGGGATCAATGTAAATCGCTCCCATCGGGCAGATCGGCAAACAATTGCCACAGGCAACGCACTTATGGGGATCGATTTTCATAAGGGCAATCGTTTGTCGGCAGTCTCCAGGAGATAGGTCTCCGCCGCCGCGAGGCCGGCGCCGAGCGGCAGCTTCACCCCGAAGCTTTTTAACGCCATTTCGATTCCGCCCAAGACGCCCAAAAGCTCGAGCTCATTGATACTCCCGAGATGGCCGATGCGAAAGAGTTTCCCTTTGGCCTTTCCCAGGCCCTTGCCGAGCGGAAGGCTGACGAGCGCAAGCGCGTGATTAATGAACAGATCGGAATTAAACCCTTCGGGCATCGCTACCGCAGTTAGCGTATTTGAATACTCCGAGGAATCGCGCGCGAAGAGTTTCAGAGTCATCGCTTCGATCGCTCTCCGGCAGGCGGCGGCCAGCCGTGTATGGCGGTAAAAAACGTTTTCCAACCCTTCTTCGGAGAGCATTTTTAGACTTTCACTCAAGCCGAATAATAGGGCGGTCGCCGGGGTGTAAGGAAAATGTCCTTCAGCATTGCTCTCTAGAACCGGACGCCAGTCCCAAAACGAGCGCGCACACCCGGCCGATCGGTTCGCCTCAAGCGCTTTTTTACTCACCGCCAGAAGCGCCATACCCGGCGGCAGCATGAGCCCTTTTTGAGCAGCGGTCAGGGCGACGTCCAGCTTCCACTCGTCGAAACACAAGTCCGTGCAGCCCAACGAACTCACCACGTCGGCCAAGAGAAGCGCAGGATGGCCGGCGGCGTCTACGGCTTTGCGTACGGCCGCAAGACTGCTGGTCACACCTGTGGAAGTTTCAGTTTGGACGACGAGTACAGCCTTGATTCGATGCTCCTTGTCTCGATTTAGACGCTCCTCAAT